>Ga0131853_10000282_pt1 | contig 91688 bp, 83 predicted proteins | sample TergutLab28metaG_FD_92764 | JGI IMG/M metagenome (GOLD analysis project Ga0131853, IMG submission 92764) | Labiotermes labralis P1 segment gut microbial communities from Petit-Saut dam, French Guiana - Lab288 P1 (version 2) (version 2) | ecosystem: Host-associated > Arthropoda: Insects >...
AACGTTCTAGATAAAGCAAATAAAACTGTGATTTTGAGGTGAAATTTGAGCAAAATTCTTGCATAAGCGTGTGTATAATATACATATATTAAGTGAAAATATTATTATAAGATGAAAATAGAATTTCCTATTCGAAGAAAAAGCCCGCTCAAATTATAAGCGGACTTTAATATTATAGAGTTACGTACTGTAAGCCATCCTTTTTAATAACAAGAATAACGTCACCTTTTCCTAATTCTAAGGTTTCAACAGCTTTTTTCTGAGCATCAGCCGCCGCACCAACAACAGGTGTTACACCCCAAGCTAATGATAAAGCATTAGCCTCTTTAGCAGTTTTAACAGCTGCGAAAACATTCACACAAGGACGGAAAGTAGCTAATTTATATAAAAATTCATTACTTCCAACCGCAACAATCGCCGAAATGCCAAATTCCAATGCAATTTTAGCCGCCGCAAAAGCCATTGCGCTTTCTGGATTTAAATCAGTTGTGCCATGTAGCGCTCTTTCGATCATAAATTCATAATCGATATCTTCTTCCGCTCTTTCATCAATTGCACTCATATATTCAACAGCAGTTTCTGGAAAATCACCATTTGCAGATTCTCCTGAAAGCATTGTTGCGCTTGTACCATCTAAAACCGAATTAAAGACATCACTTACTTCTGCTCTTGTTGGACGAGGATTGCTAATCATTGAATCAAGCATTTGGGTCGCAGTAATAACAATTCTACCTAAAGATTGAGCAATTTCAATCATTTGTTTCTGATAAACAGGAACTTCCCAAGCTGGAACATCAACACCTAAATCTCCACGAGCAACCATAACACCATCAGAAAGCTCAATAATTTCTTCCATGTTATCGACACCTTCTTGGTTTTCGATTTTAGAGATAATTTTGATTTCTGTTTTTTTCTTAGCTTTTAAAATAGCACGTAAATCTTTAAGGTCTTGCGCTCTTCTAACGAATGAAGCCGCAATATATTCAACATCTTGATCGCAACCCCATTCAATATCAGCGCGATCTTTATCTGAAATATAATCCATATTAAGAATTACACCAGGGACGTTAACATTTTTCTTATTTTTAAGGACACGGGTATTTAAAGCTTTTGTCACAAGCTCACGGTTAGCCATATCTTTATCAATAACTTCAAGACCTAAATTTCCGTCTTCAATCAAGATTTTGCCACCAACAGAGATATCGTCAAATAATCCCGGATAAGATAAAGCAATCTTTTTTTCATCACAAGGATAATCATAATTAAAAGTAACACGTACAGTTGCGCCTTGTTTGATTTCTGCTTTTCCGTCTTTCATAACACCAGTTCTGATTTCTGGTCCTTTAGTATCTAGCATGATTCCAACATGCAAGTTTTTCTCTTTGTTTAATTTACGGACATTTTCGATTCTAGCACCTTGTTCTTCATATGAACCATGACTAAAATTCATCCGCATAACATTCATGCCATTATTAATTAGTGCCTCTAGTTTACTAAGCTCTTCTGAAGCCGGCCCGATAGTACAAACTATTTTTGTTTTTTTCATTTCTTTCTCCTTCAATATTATAAATAATTTTTTATCTGATTTTTTCAATCAAATCAAACAATTGACTCTTGACAAAAGGACATTTGATAGATTCATCGAAAGTCATATGAATCATATCATTATGGCTAATGCCAACAATAACGCCGCTGATATCCTGTTGAAGGAGTTCAATAGCATAATTGCCAAAACGTGATGCAAGTACTCGATCTTCTGGTGTTGGCTTACCACCTCTTTGTACATATCCAAGGACGGTTGCTCTTGTTTCATAACCAGAGTAGTCTTCTATTTCTTTAGCTAACTTATGGACATTAACAGCATTTTCCGTTGTAAGGATAATTGCATGCCTTCTGCCTTTCAGTTTCTTTTTACGTAATGACTCTAGCATTGCTTTTTTATCAAAGCCGGTTTCTTTTGTGATAACATATTCAGCACCGCCACAGACACCAGCATAGATTGCTAAATCACCACAATCACGCCCCATTGTTTCTAAGATACTACAGCGATGATGAGACTCTGAAGTATCACGAAGTTTATCTATAGCATCAACAACCGTATTTAAAGCAGTCGAAAAGCCAATTGTTGAATCTGTTGATGTAACGTCATTGTCGATTGTTGCAGGAATGCCGATAACTTTTATTCCCATTTCCGCAAGTTTTTGGCCACCCTTAAAAGTGCCATCACCACCGATAACGATTAATGCATCAATAAAGTATTTTTTCAGTTGTTTAACGGCTAAGTCTCTTACAACTTTTTCCGTAAACTCTGGCAACCGGGCTGAACCAAGAATAGTTCCACCACGATCTAAGATGTGACTGACATTTTTAGAAGTAAACTGTTCTATTTTTCCTTCGACCAGGCCTTTATATCCATCATAAACGCCAAACATTTCCATTCCTAAGGTAAGTCCGCTTCGAACAACAGCACGGATTGCCGCATTCATGCCCGGAGCATCGCCACCAGAAGTAAGGAAAGCAATTCTTTTTATCGCCATAAAAAAACCTCACATGCAATTATTATAACACGAAAAATAAAATTTTCTCCCAGAAAAACGCTTTAAATGGTTTTTTTTTGCCAAAAGCTATTGACTAAGGGGTAATATAGTTATAAAATTGAATAAGTAATAAAAAAAAGGAGAATTATATGATTTTGAAAGGTGCCTGTATTTTAGGACAGTCAGGAGGTCCGACTTCTGTTATTAACTCTTCTGCAGCTGGAGTCTTTTTAGAGGCTTTGAAGCAAGAAAATATAACTGAAGTTTACGCTGGAGCTCATGGGATTAAAGGAATTTTAGAAGAAAATTTCTATGATATCCGTAAGGAAGATGTTAAAGAATTGGAATTACTAAAAAATACCCCGTCTTCTATGATTGGTTCAGTTCGCTACAAATTAAAACCACTTGAAAAGGATCCTACAGACTACCAACGTCTTTTGGAAGTTTTCAAAAAATACAACATCCGCTATTTCTTCTATAATGGTGGAAATGATTCAATGGATACATGTAATAAAATCTCTAAATTTTTCAAAAGCTCAGGATATGACTGTATCTGTATCGGTGTTCCAAAAACAATCGATAATGATTTATTCGGAACTGACCATTGCCCAGGTTATGCTAGTGCTGCAAAATATGTTGCGACATCTTTAATGGAATTATATCATGACGCAACTGTTTATGATACAAAAATGGTCACAATCGTTGAAGTAATGGGTCGTAATGCCGGATGGCTTACTGCGGCTGCTAGCTTAGCGACATATAAAGGTCAAGGACCAGATTTAATTTACTTACCAGAAATAGATTTTGATATCAAAAAATTTACTGAAGATATTAAAGCGGTTATAGCTAAAAAAGGAAAATGTATCGCTGTTGTATCTGAAGGTATTAAAGATAAAAATGGTAAATATATTCCTGAAGCGGTTATGGAACTAAAGAAAGATTCTTTCGGCCATGCACAATTAGGCGGAACTGCTTCTGTTTTAGCAAGCAAAGTTCAAGATGAGCTTGGCTGTAAAGTAAGAGCCATTGAATTTAGCCTTTTACAAAGATGTGCTGCTCACCTTGCTAGTAAAGTTGACGTTGAGGAAGCTTTTCAAGCTGGTGTTGAAGCGGTTAAAGCTGCTTGCCGTGGTGAAACTGATAAAATGGTTGTTTTCGAAAGAGCTCCTGGCAAAGAATATAAATGTGTATACAAACTTCAGCCTCTGGAATTAGCGGCTAACACCGAAAAAACATTACCTCTTGAATGGATTAATGAAGAAAGAACTGGGATGAAACAAGAATTCATTGATTATCTTCTGCCTTTAATTCAAGGTGACTGTAAAGCGCCTTTAGAGGATGGGTTACCAAGATTTGCTAAAATGAAAAAAGTTTTCGTTGCCAAAAAATAAATATTAAAGAGAAAAGAGCCGAATTATTGTCAGCTCTTTTTTTATTTTGATTTTTTTCTATTAGAGTTAGAAGCCAGTTTCAATATAATATCTGCCAGCTTTGCCTAAATGTTTAATCATTTGCCTTGCAATGCAATTATATTTTAAATTTCACTAAAATCTATATAAGTTTTGTTGTCCACTCTTCGGCATTCCAAATATCATCAACAATCGCCTCATAAAAATCTCTTTCATGAGAAACTAGAATAATAGTCCCTTTATAATTTTGTAAAGCTTCTTTTAAAGCTTCCTTGGCATCTTTATCTAAATGATTTGTCGGTTCATCCAAAACTAAAACATTACTTTCAGAAAGCATTAACTTACATAGCCTTACCTTAGCATTTTCGCCTCCAGATAAAGCAATCATCAATGATTCAATATGTGTCTTTAATAAACCACAACTTGCAAGTGCTCCCCGAACTTCTGCATTTGACATTGATGGATACATTTCCCAAACCTCGTCTAAAGCCGTTTTTCTTGAAGCAATCGCTTCTTGTTCGAAGTATAGAGGAATCATATGCATATCCTGAATTACCTCGCCACCTAAAGGTTTTAGTAAACCAAGAAGTGTCTTCATTAATGTCGATTTACCAATTCCATTGGCTCCCTTAATCGCAATCTTTTTATTTCTCTCAATAATGAAGTTTAATGAAGTTGAAAGTGGCTCATTATAGCCAATTAAAAGATTATTAACTTCAATTATGTTTTTACCTGGCGTTCTTGCTTCTTTAAAGTTAAACTTGGGCTTTGGCTTATCTCTAACTTTTTCAATTACTTCCATTTTATCTAAAACTTTTTGTCGGCTTTTTGCCATGTTAGCTGTTGCGGCATTCGCTTTATTTCTAGCAACAAAATCCTCTAATCTTTCAATTTCTTTTTGTTGTTTGATATATGCTGCTTCTTTCTTTAATTTTTCTTGTTCATAAACTCGCATAAATTCATTATATGTACCACTATATCTAACCATATTGCCATTTTCTAAATGATATATTACATTAGCAACTTGATTGACAAAAGGAATATCATGAGACACTAATAAAAAAGCATTCTCATAATTGATAAGAAAATTTGTTAGCCAAACAATATGAACTTCATCTAAGAAGTTTGTTGGTTCATCAAGAATCAGAATTTTTGGATTCTCTAAAAGTAGTTTAAGCAATAAAACTTTCGACCTTTGTCCGCCTGATAATTCTGATACATCTCTTTCAAGACCAACTTCCATTAGTCCAAGTCCTTTTGCGACTTCCTCAATTTTATTATCTAAAAGATAAAAGCCATTTGATTCTAAAGTCGATTGTATCTCGCCGATATCATCTAGAATAACTTCCATTTCCTCAGCATCCACTGAAGCCATTTTATTATATAAATCTAAAAGTTCTGTTTCCATTTTAAACATTTCATCAAAAGCTTCGCGACCGATATCTCTGATTGTTTTACCTTTAGATAGTTTGGCATGCTGATCAAGATAACCTACACTTATTCTTTTACACCATTCAATTTTACCTGCATCAGGCGCCAATTCACCCATTATAATTTTAATGAATGATGTCTTTCCTTCTCCATTAGCGCCAACTAAAGCAATATGTTCTCCCTTTAATAATCTAAATGATGCATTTTCCAGAATTCTTCTTTCTCCGAAACCATGACTAACATTTATTACACTTAACAAACTCATTTTTACACCTCGTATATTACTATTTTATTCTTGATTTATCTTTTTTTCGCAAATTTAGACTTTCAATTCCCGATATTCCTCAATACTTAACTGCCGCTCACTAAATTTATTAGCTTGAATTTTACCAGTAAATAAATAGAAATTTCCAACTTTAAGTTTATCTTTATCGTGCGGGCTAAAATCAAAGATAACAGCTGGTAACTGATAAAAATCATCACTAAGCAAAAGTTGCATTAAGTATTTGTTATTTTTAGTGCGCATCATTTTTGCCTGCAAAATTTCCGCAAAAATTGGTTTTGTAAGTCTTCCGGAAAACTCCGTTATGTCTTTCATAAAAAAACAACTATCTTTAATTTTATCAAGGTGTGGATATTTAGGATATTGAATGTTAATGCCTAAAGAAGTTCTTTCTTCTAATGATAATCTTTCATGGTTAAACTCATCATTAGTGATAATTTTATCAGTTAAATACTTACCTAAACCTTGTGATTCGGCACTAATCTGATTGAGCATATACTTTTTACTCAAGCCAAAACAATCAAGTGCTCCCGAAAAAATTAACGATTCTAGTGCTTTCGCCTGAAGTCTTGTCCGACTTAGGAAGTCAGAATAATCTAAAAAATCACCCGAACTACGAGCCTTAAGAATGTCTGTAATTTGCGGCGCTGTTAAATGACGAACTTGTAAAGAAAATCTTATGTCCGAACCATCACTTGTAAAAGAAGCTTGACTTTTATTAATATCTGGTGTTAATAAATTTATTTTTGCTTCTTTCATTTCCGAAATTATTTCTTTAACAACCGATTCACTATTACTGCTAATTGTTAAAAAATGGCTATAGAAAATTTGTGGGTAATTAGCTTTTAAATAAGCCATCTGATAACTGATAATTGCATAAGCCGTAGAATGGCTCTTATTGAAGCCATAGTTCGCAAACTTCATAATTTGTGCAAAAATTTCATCGATAATTTCTTCAGTATAATGCTTTTGAAGACAACGTTCCTTAAATTTTTTCTCTTCAGACTTAAGGGTATCTTCATCTTTTTTAGAGATAGCTCTGCGAACAATATCAGCTTCACCAAGGCTATAGCCTGCAAACTCATGTAAGAGGCGCATTATTTGTTCCTGATAAACTATAACGCCAAAGGTATTTTCCAGAAGCGGCTTTAATGCTGGATGGGGATAGTTAAAACTTTCACCGTTTCTTCTTCTGACATATAAGTCAATAAACTGCATCGGTCCTGGTCTGTACAAAGCTAAAACCGCAATAACATCTTCAATTTTTGTCGGTTTAACTTTTTTTAACACTTCCCTTATACCTCTGGATTCAAACTGAAAAATACCAAAGGTTTTCGCTTCTTGGAATAACTTAAAGGCTTTTTGGTCATTAAGAGGAATTTTAGCTATATTAATATTCGAATTAATTATCCTTACAATTTCATCGATAATTGAAAGATTTCGAATTCCCAAAAAATCAATTTTTATAAACCCAAGTTCTGCTAAATCATCAGCCTCAAATTGTGTCTGATAAAAATCAGTCATAGCGCTAGTTGTTAATGGAATTGTTCCTAAAAGTGGTTTTCCAGAAATAATTATTCCCGCTGCATGTGTTGACGTCTGTCTGGGCAAACCTTCTATTTTAACAGAGGTCTCCATTAGATCTTTAATTTCATTATCGATTCTCATTAGCTGAATAATTTCCTGATTCGAAGTTATAGACTCTGTTAAAGTTTGCATGCCAATAAGTTTTTTGCCAATTTCCGTTAGTTTGAAGTTCGCGATATTTTTAACTTTCGCAACATCCCTAAGACTGCTTCTTGTCCCAAATTCTACAAATGTTCCAATTGTTGCGACATGTTCTTTACCGTACTTTTTCTGAACATATTGAATTACATCATCACGTTTATTGTCTGGAAAATCAAGGTCGATATCGGGGCTTGTTATTCTTTCCGGATTCAAGAATCTTTCAAAATATAAATCGTATTTTAAAGGATTAATATTAGTAATGCCTAAACAAAAACAGACTAAACTACTGCCTGCTGTTCCCCTTCCCGGACCAATAAGAATCTGATTATTTTTGGCAAATCGCACAAAATCCCAAACTACGAGAAAATAGTTTTCATAAGCCATTTTTTTTATTATAGAAAGCTCGAATGACAAACGATCACGATACTCCTTAAAATCATAATTTTTCTCTTCTAATAATCTTTTTTGCAAGCCAGCTGCCGCTAGGCTTTCTAAATAGTCAAAGCTCGAGAGACTTGTTTTCGAAGGATACTCTGGCAAAAAATTTTCTTTATCATAGTTAACTATATAAATCTTTTTTAAAAAGCTATCTACTTGCTTAGCAAAATCATATTCATCATAGAAATTAAAATTTAGATCTTCTAAGTTTTTCAGATTATTAGCTTTATTTAACGCAATATCCATTCCCTCGATTTTTCTGATAACCGTGAAAGTTTCCGCATCACTTTCATGCAGGAAATCAACATCAGATAAAGGTAAAACAGGATAAGTAAACTCTGCTTCTAAACTTTTGGCATAACGGGCATTGTTAGCTTTTACCCCTAAAAATATTTTGCTAAAATCACCGCTTAAAGTTTGAAAACGACGTTTAAGATCCTCTTTTCTATTATCCAGAAAATGACTAAGATAAAGATCAGAAAAAGTAATAACGATTATTAAATCTTTTGAGTGTTTAAGTAGTAAATCTAAATCAATTTTTTTTCCATTAGTCTCAAACTCACTCGCCAGTAACAAAAGATTTTTGAATCCTTCTTTTGTAGCTGGATATAAAAATAATTCTTGTTCTAAAAAATTAACTCTAAGTCCTAAAAGTGGTTTTATTTGATTTTGTTGACAAAGCGCTAGAAATTTATAGCTTCCGGCTAGATTATCATCTGCTAAACCTAAATATTGATAATTATAACTTTTAGCTAATTGGACAAGTTGATCCAGTTTAGCTACGCTCTTTAAAAAGCTATATTCACTTTTTGCGTTGATAATGCCTTTAAGCATAGCTACACCTTCTTTTTACGATATTTAAAATAAATAAAAGCTGCTATAATCACAAATAGAGCAATTATTATAAGTAACTGTTCCTGAAATAATGTAATTATCGTTTTGAATTGATTATTTTTTTCTTCATTTGTTACAACAATAGAGCGATTTTTAGTTATAGTATTGCCAAAGTCATCGTATACATAATAACTAATACTGTAGGTTCCGATTTTATTTACATTCACAGAGTTAGAGCTAACAATAATCCTATCTGTCAGATCACGACCTAAACTGCAGATAGCTTTTACATCCTTCTTTGGATCAAAATAAGCACCTACTAGAATAGTAGTATCTGTGAAAATAATTTGCGGACTAATCTTGCCCGACAGACTAAATTTTACGATTACTGTTTTAGTATTTCCCGATAAATCAGTTAAAGAATAAGTAACTTTAAATTCTTCTTTTAACGAACCTTTATCATATTCACTTAAATCAATCAGAACATCTTTCTCGCTCAACAAATCATAGTTATCGCTAGCTTCTAAAATATAAGAAACAAAATTTAAAGTATGATATTCATTCGTTGTATATTGAACTTCATTCATTTTTAGTTCTAATTTCGGTAAAATATCATCGATTATTTCAATTTGACCAGAGCTTTTTATTGTATTGCCTGAAGCATCAACTGCTTGATACGTCACCTCAAATAGACCGATCTTATTAAAATCAATTTCTGGAAAAATTGTTACTTCTGGCCTTTCACCAGAGTTATCACTCACTATAACATTATTAAACAAGTCATAACTTCCACCAACGGATAATTTTAAATGTTCACTTATTATTACTAATTCCGGAGGAATATCATCAAAAATTATTAGTGTTCTTTCAAAAGCAGTTACATTTTCCGCCTCATCAGTAGCCGTAAAGGAAACTTGATGAATACCAATCTTAAGTTTGATTGACTTTCTATCTACTTCAATCCTAATATTTTCCGGTCGTGAATAATTATCAGTAATTTTAAGCCCTTTTTTAAGAAATTGATCATCAATTAAATTGATTTTATCAATCGAAACTTTAATTGCCTCATTAATCTCAACTTTCGGCGCTTCAAAATCTTTTACATAAAAATTAATCATCTTTGTATGGGTATATTTAACGTTATTTAGATCACGAAACGAAACCCGATAATAAACTTTGTATTCTCCTACTCTATTAGTTTGTACAGTAGTAAGAGTCGTAAAATTTACTCCCCGCTCATAGTAAAGCTGATATGACTGTAAAACGCCATTTGCGTAAACATGACAATAAGGCTTTTCTTTATAGTCATGAATCGATTCCTTAACTGGTATTTCAACTGTACTATTAAACCATTCAAATTCATAATTAAAAGCTTTAATAATTTTCGATTTACATAAAAATAAAAATATTATTATCAGTAAAATCTTTTTCAAGAAACATCACCTATAATAATATTTAAATTCTCTTCAAAGTTTTACTTTAGATTATGCCATTTTTTTGATGACATCACGAGCAATCATTACTTCTTCATTAGTCGGAATGACAAATACTTTAATTTTAGAGTCTTTATGACTAATAAGTTCCTGGCTGCCATAAACCGTTTTATTTTTTTCTGTGTCAAGTTTTGCTCCTAAAACTGCTAACCGATTTATGATATTTTCTCTTAAATGCCAAACATTTTCACCAATACCAGCTGTAAAGCAAATCGCATCGCAGCCTCCTAGTAAAACGTAATAAGAAGCAATGTAATCAACGATTCTTTTCGCTTGAATATCAAAGGCTAATTTACAGCGTTCATTACCTTCATTCATGCCTTTAGTTAAATCTCTGGCATCATGACTAACTCCTGAGATACCGATATAACCTGATTTTTTATTAAAGACATTTAAAATATCATTAACTGATTTATTTTCTTTTGTGCTTATTAAGTCAATTAAAGTCGGATCAAGATTACCAGTTCTTGTGCCCATCGGAATTCCTTCTAATGGTGTTAAACCCATTGATGTATCAATTGATTTACCATCTTTTACAGCACAAAGTGAAGCACCATTACCAATATGACAAATAATAATTTTAGAATCCTTTTTATTCAAAAGCTTAGCACATTCTTGGGCTACAAAATTATGACTTGTTCCATGAAAACCATATTTACGGACACCATACTTCTCATAATACTCATAGGGTGTCGCATACATAAAAGTTTCTTTTTCCATTGTCTGATGAAAAGTTGTATCAAAGACTGCAACCTGAATTACTTTTGGCAGAGCTTCCTGAAAAGCTTTGATTCCAGTAATATGCGCCGGATTATGTAAAGGAGCTAAATCTTTAAGGTCCGCAATCTTTTGGATAACGGCCTCATTTATAATCGCTGCATCCTGAAAAAACTCACCGCCTTGAACAACGCGATGGCCAACTCCAGTAATTTCTTCTAAACTGTCTACAATTTTTAGTTCAATCAACATTTTTAAAACTAGTTTAACACCAACTGCATGATCTTTTATCGGTTGCACCGCCTCATGCTTTTTATCATTGTACTTTATTGTAACATTAGCATCCTCTAAGCCAATTCTTTCAATAAGACCAGAAGCAATTACAATCTCCTCTGGCATAGAAAGTAATTGGAATTTAATTGATGAACTTCCGGCATTAACCGCCATAATTTTTTGCATAAACTTTAATTTCCCTTCATATTATGATATATTTTTTGAAACTCTAATAAAATTTCCTGATAGTGCTTTTTATCGTTAAAAGACTCAATATCCAGGATTGCCAATCGTCCAGAGGTTTTTTTGGTTTTCTGAATCGCAATTAAATGTTTGCGATTATTCTTAAAAAGTTCTGTCGGTAAACTAAAAAGAAAAGCTAACTTTATCGATTCGTTTTCCAAAAAAGACATGAAACTTTCATCTTTAAGAAAATAATCACTTGCTAAAAATAAAAACCATCCTTCATCTTTAATCTTTCCCAAATATTTATTAATTACCTGATAAGGATAATATTCATCATTCAGAAAATCATCTTCAAAAACAGTAATTAAACAATCAAAAAGATTTTTATCAGCTAATACTTCCTTCTCTTCAGAAAAAATGGAAATCCCTTTTCCTGATAAAGAAAATAAAGTTTTAATAATCGCCCGAAAGTTCTCATTCATTTCTAAGCCAAAACATTCTGTCTTTTCAAAAGCAACCGAATTTATAAAGTATCCGCTTTGTAAGAATGGATCAAATACCTTAACTTTCTTTTCTTCAAAAATCACGTGTAAAAGATAACTTATTAGCCCTGAGATGCTTTCTGGCACTAAAGCTGAAAGACTGACCTCATCAGCCTTAAAAGAAGCTAAAATCAAGAATTTAAAGGCTTTAAGTAGTTCATCTTCTGAAAGTCCTGCCTCATCCCTTACAATATTTTTTATATCATTGTTCTTACATAATAAAGCTAACCTTTCTAATGATGAACCAGTATGTTTACCTAATTCTTGCATTAGAACTTCATAATATTTAACGAATTCATTCTGAGCCATTATTTATCTTCCTTCTAACTTAGAATATTTTACCATTTTTTTCCAAAAAAAGCAACAAAAGGCAAAGAAAAAAGGCACGAATGCCTGCTTATAAAATTATATTTCTAATATCATTTAAAGATTCTAGGACTTTAGCTTTAGAGTTTAGCAAGGTTTCTTTACTTTGATGCCCGTTAGCGATTAAAATACAATCGATTCCTAAAGCATCAGCTACTTCTTTATCATGAATCGTATCTCCAATAAATAAGGCTTTCTCTGGTTTTATCCTTTCCATGTAATCTTTTCCAATTAAGATTTTACTAGCCGCATAAATATCTGATATACCAAGAACTTCATCTAAATAATCTTGAATATCAAATAATTTAACTTGTCTTAATAAATTGTTAATCTCTGAAGCCGATAAAATAATCTGCTTAATGCCGCTTTTATTAATATCACTTAAAAGCGAATTAACCTCTGGAAAAAGCTTAAAATCTTTTTCATTCTCATGATACATTTTAATAAATTCACTAGCTAAATCTTCAAAAGCTTCTTTTTCAAAATCAAAACCAGCTCTCTGATAATAATCTTTTATCGGAAAACCGAATATTTTATGATGAGCTTCAATTGAATCAATCAAAGCCAATCCTCTTTTTGAAAGCATAACATTAGCTTTAGCTATACATAATTTAAGATCGTCTAATAATGTTCCATTCCAATCCCAGATAATATGCGTATATTTTTTCATGTTTTCAAACATCCTTCAGACTTTATTTTATCGCTTTTAAGATAAAATGTCAAGTTTTTCCTAAATTTGCTAATTTTTGCCAAAACAATGCTTTGAAAATTACAAAAGCATCAGACTAACTCTTACAAAATTACATTATATAAGAACGGATAAGAAAAAAGATGGGGATTATACTAAAGAGATTAAAACTTATCAATGTGTATCGTGTAAAAGATGTCCTTTGAAGATAAAATGTACAAAAGGAAAAGGAAATCGATTAATTGAGCTTAATAAGGAACTAAAGGCATTTGAAAAAGAGGTCAGAGAAAATCTTCAAAGTGAATTAGGAATTTATTTAAGAGTTCAAAGATCGGTCCAGGTTGAGAGAGCTTTTGGGGTAATCAAGGAAGATTTTAAAACGTCTACTTTTTGCAGACAATTTTTGGATTAGATTAAATCTATAGGAATTGCCCAATTATTTCCCGCAAGCGGAAACGATTCCTTACAAAGGCAGATAACTCCTCCTTCGCCTACTTGCTTATTGGGGATATTTTTTAATACACTAAAAGAGCTAATATGACCTTTATTAGGATCAGAGGTAACCTTAATTTCAACAGGATGCAGTGTATTTCCTACTTCAATAATTAAATCAACTTCTTTTTTCTCTTTATCTCGATAGTAATAAAGCGGAAGTAAACTCTTACCACTATTATAATAACTTTTAATAATTTCACTAATAACCCAAGTTTCGAAAATATGCCCCCAAGATGCACCAATTGTTAATTGTTCTGGCGTATGCCAACCACTTAAATAACATGCAAGCCCCGTATCCATGAAATATAACTTTGGCGTTTTAACCAATCTTTTATTCAGATTATTACTATAGGGTTCAAGCAAATAAATTAAGCCGCTCGTTTGTAATACGTTTAACCAGCTTTTTATTGTTGCAACATCCTTACCCACTATTTCTGCAATAGCAGTCATATTTAATTGTTGACCAGTTCTTGCAGCAGTAGCTCTAAGAAACTTCATAAAACTAACTTCGTCTTTTAAATTAATTAATTTCCGCACATCTTTTTCTAAATAAGTTTTAATATAGGAATCACAATAGACGCCCCAATCTTTTAAACTAGCGTTAGTTTTATAAAGTTCTGGCATAGAACCCCTATGAATATAAGAGACAATCAAATTATAATTATAAGGAGTTTTATACTTAGATTTTTCTTTAATTTGTGCAAGATTTGGCAAAAAAGGTTCACAAAACAAAGATTTATTTATTTCTCTTTTAGATAATCCACACATTTGGATTATTGCAGCTCGTCCTGCAAGACTTTCCGTAACATTTTTCATTAATGCAAATGTTTGAGAGCCGGTGAGAATAAATTTGCATAAGTCTATATTATTATTCAAATTTTGAAAGAGATGTTCATCAATGTCTTCTTTAATATTATGAAATAATTCTGGAGCTCGTTGTATTTCATCAATAACAACTTTTTGAAATTGATTTATAAAAGCTACAGGACTCTCTTTGGCTGATTCAAAAATGCTAGTAGTATCTAAAGTAATGTATTGATAATCACCAAATTTTTGTTTTAGCAATGTAGACTTACCGACTTGTCTTGGACCAGTTATGACAATAACTCCTTTATTTTTGACTATCTTCTTCAAGATTAGCTCTATATGTCTTTCTATATATGGCATGTAATACCTCCCACTACTTCGTCAAATTTAGAGTGCAACTCTATTATAGTCGAAATTGTGAACATTGTCAAACAATTTTTAACAAAAAAGCCTCAACAATTTGGTTTGTAGGATTACCAAATCATCAAAGCTTTATATTTATCACTAACGACTTACTATTTAAGCCGATCAAATTGTTAAATTTCCAACTCTTTAATCTTAATCAGTTCCAAAATCGCCTGAGTTCTGCCTTTTACTCCGAGTTTTTGAATAACATTAGAGATATGGTTACGAACCGTTTTCTCACTGATGTTTAACTGGATTGAAATATCTTTGGTTGTCAGCTTCTTTAGCAACAAATTAAATATTTCTTTTTCTCTTAGCGTAAGTAATTTCAAAGTCATCCCCTCTTATCTGCTATTATTATGGTATGCAGGGCTACTTCAAATGGAACATGATTTTCTGAAATAACTTTTGATTGATGCCAATTTCCTGATATTCTGCCTCAGTTCCGTTTTGCATATTTTCGATTGTTTTAAATTTTTTGAGAATTTGTTTCTTTCTTTTTTCACCAATTCCGGGCACATCATCTAAAACTGACGCAAAAGCCAATGTTTTCCTAGTCTTTTTATGAAATGTTATCGCAAAACGATGGACTTCTTCTTGCATTTCTGTTAAAAGTTTTGTACAAGGAATCTTACTGTTTAAGATAATTTCTTCACCTTCTTGAATAATTGAAAAAGTTCGATGTCGCTCGTCTTTCTTTAAGCCAATAACAGGAATATCAACGTTCAGTCTTTCCAAGGTTTGTTTGACGACATTAACATGGCCTTTACCGCCATCAATCACAATTAAGTCAGGTCTTTTAAGGTTTTCCATCAATACCTTAAGGTAACGCCTGTAAATAACCTCTTCCGTCGTTTTATAATCATCTGGCCCTAAAACCGTCTGTATCTTATATTTTCGATATTCTTTCGGGCTTTTAATACCTTTTTCAAAGACAACCATTGCGGAAACAGGATCAACACCCTGAATATTGGAGTTATCAAAAATTTCAATTCGATCTAAATTCTTTAGACCGAGAGTTTCCTCAAGTGATGAAAGTTTTCCAGAAAGAATTTCATTTTTATTACGGATAATTTCTGATTTTGTTTCTAGATCAACCATGGCATTTTGATTAGCTAAATCCAAAAGTTTTTTCTTTTCGCCTTTTAAAGGATTATATACTTTAATGTTGAATAGTCCTGAAAGCAAATCTAAATTTTTTAAATTAATCCATAACTCTTTAGGCAAAAGGTTTTTCTGATAGAACTGACCAAGATAACTGATTATTTCCTCTTCCGGATTACCTAAATAAGAAAAAACTTCTTTATGAATATTAATGATTTTACCTTGACGCATAAAGAAAATATAAACAGCGATGTCTTCATTATTAACAAAATAACCAATAATATCCGAATCTATTAACTGACTCATAACCATTTTCTGACGTTCGGTTGTTGTTTTTATATGTTGAATCATATTTCTGTATTCAGCAGCTGTCTCAAATTCTAAATCCACTGCGGCCCGTTCCATCTTATTAGTCAAATCTTCGGTTACTTTCTTAGTCTGTCCTTTCAAAAAATTACTAATTTCATTAACATAATCCTTATAATCTATTTTTTGTTTAGTAATACAAGCACCTAAACATTGATGCATGTGAAAATAAAGGCACTCTTTTTTTTGTAGTGTTTCGCATTTTCTAAGTGGATAAAGTTTATTTAAAAGTTCAACAGTTTCTCTTGCGGCCATTACATTAGGATAGGGACCAAAATAAATTCCGCGCTTTAAATTGGGGTTTCTGGAGACAGAAAGTCTTGGATGAATTTCTTTTGTAATCTCAATATAAGGATAAGTTTTATCATCTTTCAGGCGAATATTATATTTAGGATCATACTTTTTGATTAAATTCAGTTCCAAAACCAATGACTCCAGTTCTGATGAGGTCACGATAAAATCAAAATTTCTAATGTCGCCAATCAACTTTTGGGTTTTTCCGTTATGTGAACCGACAAAATAACTTTTAACCCGATTTTTAAGACTTTTGGCTTTACCGACATAGATGATTTTATCTGTTTCGTCTTTCATCAAATAACAACCTGCACTATTAGGTAAAATTTTCAGTTTATCTTGAATTTCTGTCATCACTTCACCTCATTAAAAGAAAGAAAATCTGCCATAAAAGGCAGACTTTAGCTTGTTTTTTTGAATTCCACTGTAATCAAGTCTGCCAGAACTTCTTCTAGGGCTTTCCCGACTGATTTTACGCAACGAGTTTGAATTGATGAACGATTTGCTTCTTCTTCATCCATTAACTTTGCTCGTTTACTGGCAATATAAGCCAACTTATACTTAGAATCAACTTTTTCTAATAAGTCATCAATTGAAGGATATCTTAAGCCCTCTTTATTTTTACTATTCATTTAATCACAGCTCCAATAATTTATTGTATTTATAAATCGATCTTTCTGTTTTGGCATGTTCAGCCCGGATAATAGCCATAATCCGATTAGCTGCGTTTGATACTTCATCATTAACAACAATGTAATCATAAGTATGCGCCAATTTAAATTCTCTTTCCGCTTTTTCCATGCGTTCAATAATCGTTTCTTTAGATTCAGTACCTCTAGATAATAAACGATCATATAAAGCTTTTCTGGAAGGCGGTGCGATAAAGATAAATACCGCTTTAGGCATTTTTTCCCGAACTTGCTTAGCGCCTTCAACCTCAATTTCTAAAACAACTTCGTTGCCTTTGACAAGCATTTCTTTCACTTTATCAATTGGTGTTCCATAATACTGACCGACAAATTCAGCATATTCAAGAAATTTATTTTGCTTTATTCCTTTTTGGAATGCCTTTTCGTCTGTAAAAATATAATCAAGACCATCTTTCTCACCAACTCGTGGTTTTCTGGTTGTCATTGAAATTGAATAATAAAGATTATGATTTGTCATTTCAAATAGGGCTTTGCGGACCGTCCCTTTACCGACACCGGACGGACCGGAAATAACAACTAAGAGACCTAATTCATTTAGCTTCACGTACACGTACACTCCATAATACTAATATGATAACATATTATGACTAAAATAATCAAGGCTTTTATGAAAAAACATTTTCACTTTTTCATTTTTTTTTGATTTTTTGTAAAAAAGAGCAATTTTATTGGTAAAATATTAGTACTCAGACACTAAGGAGGCAAACTAATGGCAATCGATGGATTCTTTCTAAATAAGCTAATCCGGGAACTTAAGTTTATTGAAAATAAAAGGATTCGTAAAATCAATATGCTTTCCCGCGATGAATTTTCTTTTAATATATATGGCTTTAAAACTAGTTCAGAACTTCTGATTTCTACAAATCCGGATTTTCCTTATATTACTATTATTGCCGATAAACCCCAAGTTGATAACTCCGCAACTTATTTTCTGACTATTTTAAGAAAAAATCTTGAAGGAGCGTTAATCACTTCTATAAATCAATATCAAAATGATCGAATTATTATTATAAGTACTTCAAGAGTCAATGAGCTTGGCGATCTAAAAGTTGTTAAACTAATTTTGGAATTGACTGGACGCCATGCTAATTTAATCTTGATAGAAAATGAGAGAATTATCGATTCCTTAAAAAGAATGGCACCTACAGATAATGCCAGAACTTTACTTCCAGGAGCGCAATATCAATTTTTTCCGCAAAACAATAAAAAAAATCCCTTTTTATTAGCGGAAGCGGAAATTAAAACAATGTTTAAAAACAACACTTCTCCAATTTATGATTTCCTAAAAACAAATTTTTCCGGTATTTCTGATTTGCTTTGTCAGGCTGTCACGAAAAATAGTGAGTACTATAATAATTTTATGACCCTTTTAACTGTTTTTCAACCAATAATAATTGACACTGGTAAAAAGCTAGATATTTACTTTACAGCTATCGATGAAGTAAAGATTATCCGAGAAACATCAAGTTTGATTGAACTTATTAATTTGTTTGTCCGTGAAAAGTACAACCATCTTAATCATAAAGGCAAAAGTCAGATTCTTTTAACACCGATCAATCAACGCTTAAAAAAAATCGAAACTAAAAAAATCGCTCTGGAAAGCGATATTCTTAAAAATGAAAACGCTGATTTAATGCGCAAAAACGGCGAACTGATTTTGCATTCAGGTTTAGATTTAGATTCTAAATTTAATACTATAAAAGTCTTTGATTATAGTGATAATCAGGATTTGGAAATTTCTCTGGACGATCGTTTAACTCTAAAAGAAAATGCTACTGCCTTTTTTAAGACTTATCGAAAAAAGAAAGCATCTTTTGCTCATATTAAACGTGAATTAAAAAAAGCTACTGAAGAAATTGAATATCTAAATATCTTGCAAAATCAAATTGGCTTTGCGGAAAATAATGATCTAGAAATTATTCGCAATGAACTTATCGAAAATAATTACCTTCCGAAAGAAAAGATTGTTAAAAAGACACCAAAAAACAATTTCACTACCTATGTTCTAAAAAATAATATTGAAATAATGGTTGGTAAGAATAACCGTCAAAATGAGCTTCTAACAATGAAAACAGCCTCTAAAAATGCAATGTGGTTTCATGTTCAAAACGCTCCTTCTGCCCATATTGTTGTTCAAAATGAGGGCGAATTAGATGAAGAAACCATTAGAAGCGCCGCTTTAATTGCTTGTCATTATTCAAAATTTAAAAATTCTGATTCGGTACCGGTTATTTATACAAGAATTAAGTTCTTAAAAAAAATCAGCGGGCTTACTTTTTTTAAAGTAAGTTATAAAGCCGAAAAAACAATTTTTATTAATTCTGATCCAGAATTTATTGCTAGCCTTAAAAAACGTAATTTCTAGTGATTTCTTCTGCGCTCTTTAAAATTTTTGGAAATAGTTCTTGAATCTTTAACAATAATTTTTCATTATGCAAATCACTTTCGATTTGTTGACAAAGTAAATATAAAGTTTCTGAACCCAAATTCATCGCTATGCCTTTTAAAGAATGGACTTTCCTGTGATATTCGTTAATATTACTAGCATATAAAGTGGATATTTCTTCAATAAAATTTTGATAGTTTTCCACTAAATTCTTTAGAAGCCTATAATATATTCGCTCAATGCCCCCAACATAAGATAGGCCTAATTCTATATTTATATAATTCATTAAATACCTTTCTTAAAAATGACCGGATTTTTGTCCGGCATTTTTTTATTCATAGGAATTTCTATTTTCAACTTGTAATAATATTTTCACTTAATATATGTATGTTTATATGCACATATATGAGAATTTTTCTCAAATTTAACCCTAAAACCATAGTTTTATTTGCTTTATCTAGAACATTTTTTCAAGCTAAAAAAATTAAAAATAATTCTTGTTTTTACTAGATTTTAGTGTTATAATAACCTCATACTCTTAACAAGAATCGAGGTGAAAAAATGAGTATCTTGATAAGAGAAATAATCGCTTACTCCAGACTAAGACAGGAAGCTTATTAATTCAGATATTAGATAGTTTAAATATAATGGCAAAAAGTAAACCCAAAAACGATGAAGTAATTCAGAGTTTGAGGAATAGCGGTCTAACAACACCCATAAGATTACAAGTAACACTGTAATTTCTTATAAAGATAGGCATCAGCCCTGTAACGGAAATTTATTTTCGTTTTGTTAATTCTTATTTTCTGCTTCAATAACTGCATAGTTGCCATCTTCACGAAGATAACAAATATTAGTCTTAAAGGTTTGTTTATTTAAGAAAACATAAAAACTATGACCTAAGGACTCCATCTGCATAACCGCATCTTCTACATCCATTGGCTCAAGCTGTACGCTTTTATTACGAACGATTGTCGCATTCAATTCACTTGTCAAATCATCAGAATTATTTTTAAAAGCGGCTTTAATCCCTTCTTTTTCGAAACGGGTATTAACTTTTGATTTTAGCTTTTTTATCTGGCTGATTAACTTATCAACAACTAAATCCAAAGCCGCATACATATCCTTGTCTTTAACTTCTGCCCTTAAGGTAAGGACCTTATTAGGGATAGTAACTTCTACTTTGTTGTAGCCAGAATAATTTTTACAGACGATCCGAGCTTCCTTTAAAACTTTCTCGTCAAAAAACCTTTCCAGACGGGAAATCTTTTTTATTGCATAATCCCTGATTGCATCGGTGATAATGAATCCATTTTTGCCAATTACCTCGATTTTCAAATTATCATCTCCTTTTCTTCTATTATACTATAATTATTTTAAACTTACAACCTTAATCAACCGACACATTAAGAAAACCAAGTCAGAAAAAAAATTTTTCCGTCAATTAGGTCTTTGACTAACTCCAGACAATCAATTAAATCAAGATACTCATCAAAAATCAAAAAACAGTCATAACTTAAATCAATCTTTGATTCTATATAAATAATTACTTTGCTTATCTCTAAAAGATAGTAATCGATGCTAACAGGTATTTTCTCATCAAAAAGCCAAAACCAGTGAACCTTTTTTTCTTCAAAAAGAAAGCATTGATAATTAAGATTAATTGGAAATTTCTCCAAACAGAAATCGCAAAGAAAATAATAAGGAAAATAAAATAAATTACTAAAATTTCTTTTAATTAAAATTGCTTTCTTACAAAACTTACAATAAATAAAAATCAGCTCCCAATAACATTTGAGAGCCGAATCAATTATTACTTCATTTTGGCAACTTGTTTTTTTAGCAAAGCAAAGATTTTTTCATCTTTCAAAATTGGTTCACAAATATTAACAAAGTAGTTCCATTTTTTAATTAAATAGTTTTTTGTTTCTTGATTGGTAACTAAATGAAAGTATTTACCATTCTCAAAAAGATCAGCACATTTAATAATACATGCTTCTTTTCCATATTCCCTGGTTTTATCAATCATCGCTTTACTTTGCAAAAACCTATCTTCAATCTCAGCACTAAAACTAAGAGCTTCTACTAGTTTTGCTGTTTCCTCGCCAAATTCTAAGCTAATATCTGCTTTTGTTGCCTTTGTATCTTCTAATAAATCGTGAAGAATCGCTCCTACTACTATTGTTTCATTATAACCATACTCAAATAGTAACATCGCAACTTTTATACTATGGAAATAAACAGGTTTGTTGTTATTGTGACAGCCCTTATCAAAATGTTTAGCTGTAAACAAGAAAGCTTGATTTATTAGCTTTTCATTCATAATATCTCCTTAATAAGACTATTTAGCTAACTTTATTATTTCCGCTTTTTTATCGGTTTCTTCATATGAAACATTACATCTGCCTAAATGACCATAAGCTGCTAATCTTTTATAGATTGGTTGTTTAAGGTTTAGGCTTTTGATGATTTCTTTAGGACGAAAATCAAAAAGCTTTTCTACAATTGAAGCAATTTTTTCTTCTTTAATCGTATTCGTTTCAAAAGTATCAATTTTGATACTAACAGGTTTTGCCTGACCAATAATATAAGCAACCTGAATTTCACATTTTTTTGCTAACCCTGCTGCTACGATATTTTTTGCGACATATCTGGCATAATATAAGGCACTACGGTCAACTTTACTAGGATCCTTCCCAGAAAGCGCACCACCGCCATGTCTAGCATAACCACCATAAGTATCTACAATAATCTTTCTGCCAGTTAATCCTGTATCGCCATTGGGCCCGCCAATCACAAAACGACCAGTTGGATTAATAAAATAGTTTGTTTTATTATCAATTAAATTTGTTGGTAAAATAGAAACAACGTGAGTTAAGATATCTTTACGAATTTGCTCCTGAGAAACATCATCTGTATGTTGAGCCGAAATAACGATAGTATCAATTCGTTTGACGTTCCCCTTTTCGTCGTATTCAACTGTGACTTGGGTTTTACCATCAGGTCTTAAATAAGGCATAATGCCTTTCTTCCTGACTTCTGTAAGTCTTTTAGCCAACAAATGCGCCATATGGATAGCTAAAGGCATTAATTCTTTAGTTTCATCTGTCGCATAACCAAAGACAAAACCTTGATCACCTGCTCCTTGCTCGTGATTACTACTTTCTGTTACGCCGATAGAAATATCCGGAGACTGCGAATGCACATTAATTTTAATCTTGACATTTTGATAATCAAAGCCTAAATTAGTTTCTGTATAGCCAATTTCTTTTATAACATTACGCGCAACACTTTCAATATCAATTTTAGCTCTTGAGGTAACTTCTCCACAAATTATTAATAGACCAAAGCTTGCCATAACTTCAACCGCAACCCTAGCTTCCGGATCACTTGCTAAATAGGCGTCTAAAACAGCGTCACTTATTAGATCGCAAACTTTATCAGGATGTCCCTCAGTAACTGATTCTGAGGTAAATAATGTTTTATACTGCATTGTTATTCCTCAAAGCTTTTGCGAGTTGGTCAGCACAACTTGTGCCTCTAGGTCCGCAAACATTGTTTTCAAATAATTCAATCGCTCTTTTTACTTCCATACCTTCAATTACTTTACAAAGTGCTTGTAAGTTTCCTGGACAACCACCAGTATATTTTACATTATAAATTTTTTGGTCACGAACTTCATACTCGATACTTTTAGGGCAGACACCCTCTGGTTTGTATTCATATTTCATCTTTAAGTTTCTCCTCTTCGCTTATAATTAATTAAAAAAACTTTCTGCACAAGAAAGTTTTCAGATTTCTCATTGCTAGGTTTCCCCCTCGCTGGAAGCACCTAAATTAATAGGTTGCTGCTATATCGATGGCCAGTTAACCTCCATAGCTCTTAATAAGTTTATTTAATTGTAAATATTATAATAAATTTGTCTGATTTTGTCAAGATTAACCCGTAAAATTATCAAACATTTCTGTAAAAGTCTCAATATTTTTCAAGAATTTTTCTAAAGTTTGTCGATCAAAATATGCATTTAAATGCTCCCGTAAAGCAATAACCGCGTGCTGATTATTTAATGGCCGCTTATATTTTTTATCGCTTCTTAAAGAGATATAGGTTTCGCATAATAAAATAATCTCTTCTGGTTTATTCTTATAAATACGAATAATATTATCTTTATATTCTTCATTAGTTGTTCCATAAGTCATCATAAATACAATATCATTACTTTTTTGCGCTAACTGAAAGCGACGAACAACAGAAAGTCCAATCTCAGTTTTTGCTTTTAAAGCCTGAAATTCTGTTTCATTTATCGAACCAGAAATTGTTTCATCAAGTTTCAGAATATCTTTATGCTTAATATGAATTCCCGAAAATTCACAAAGTTTTTCACTTTCTAACAATGGCATATCTAAATAAGATGTAAACTTTTTAGTCATATCTGTAACTAAGGAAGCATAACGTCTGTGATCTTGAAAGGTATAATTACTATTTAAAACAATATTATAGATTTCTTTAACAACTGATAAAAAATCTGTTTCAATATTTTTTCTTTTAATTAGTTCTTCTTTACGCTTTTTATGTAAGTGCTCACCAATAGCAACAATCTGCCAGTTAACAAAGATAAAAAGTGAAGTTATAATCGTCCTGAAAATAAGATCCTGCAAATCGGATTCATTAACTATAGCCCGCAACATTTCACCGAGATTACTCGTGTAAGGTTGGTCGAAAATACGATAAGTAATGAATAAATGACAAAATAAAAACAATACGAATATAAATGGCGCAATCGTCCTGAATAAATGCTTGTTTTGATAAAGGGTAACTACTACAACTGCATAAAGCAATAAAAGATAACCCGTATTAGCAAATTCTGGTGCGCCTGTTGAGATACGCCAATAAACAAATATACTCAGAAAAAACAAGTAAAAACTGAAGAAAAACATGGCAACTTCCTGCTTAGTATAGTCTGAACCATTTTTTCTAATCAAGTCTTTAAGGGCTTTATTAACAACAAAAGTTAAAAGAAACATAAAACCCGTCATAATATAATTTGTTATATTTGTATTAAGAAAAGATAATACAGTAAGAATCAAGCTATAAAAGAGATTCGTTACAAAAACAATATTTTTTATTACTTCATTACGACGTCTTAAAACCTGTGTATCATCAGTAATATCGACATTCGCAAAAAAGTTAAAAAAAGAAAATAATTTAATTTTTTTTAATTTCATGAGGCCTCTTTATGTTTAACTATTTATTTCGTCGTTATAATCATAAATCGTAAATGATTTAATTCTCGGATCGGTATTTGCGACATTTTCATTCATAACCTGAGCTACTCTTGTTGATGCGGCTGCCGCAATTGCTCCAACAATATCATCCATAAAAGTATGACAGGCACTACTATTTTTTCCAACTTCATTTAAAGCCTGACAAATCCCTGGTTTGTTAACATCGATATCGCCAAAATTTGTCTGACCAATAACACCATATAATCCAGCAATCGAAAGCCCAACTAATTCATCGATTCCAAAAAGACCTAAATCACTAGCTAAAATATTTTGAATCGGACCACGAAATAACTTTTCTTCCGTCATTCTGTCTATTTCTGCTCCTAATTGCAGATGATGGAAAACGTCACGTAATGATAAAATCTTTTCCACTGAATCAACGCAATCTGAATAAGCAATGTCCTTAGTGAATTTAGACTGTTGTTTAAAAGCTATTTGAGCGATATCTTTAACAGATATGCCTCGTGACTCCAAAGTTTCGATATTTAGCTTTAACATCTCTTCGCGAGAAAATAAAAGTTTTGCCATAAAAAACCTCTCTTTACATTAAAATACTATTTGCTTCAATTTTGTTTCCGTTAATAAAGTCCTTAGCAGACATAACTTTTTTGCCAGCTGGCTGTAAAGTTAAAATTCGGATTGCTTTATCTTTAGTTTTAACGATTAATTGTTTTGGACATAAAATCACACCTGGCTTAACACTAACATTACTCTCTACGATTTCAGCGCTATGAATCTTTAATACCTTATCTTCTAATCGCGTATAAGCTAAAGGCCAAGAATAAAGACCTCTGATTTGATTATAAACTGTTAAAGCATCTTGATGCCAGTCAATCAATTCTTCCTCACGGGAAATATTAAAAGCATAAGTAGCTTTTAAATGCTCTTGTGGTTTAGGTATAGCTTTACCTGTAAATATTTTTGGCAGATGGGTTTTCAGCATTCTGATCGCTACTTCAATTAACTTATCGTGTAAGGTAAGCGCAGTATCAGTAAAATCAATAGGAATCGCCTCTTGCCAAAGAATATCACCAGCATCCATCTTTTTAGCCATATGCATCAATGTTATACCAGTTTCTTTATGACCATAAATAATTGCTTTATGAATTGGCGCGCCACCTCTTAAAGCCGGTAATAAAGATGCATGGACATTTACACATTTAAATTTTGGAAATTTAAGTAATACTTCTGGTATAATCTGACCATAAGCACAAGTTAAAATTAAATCAGGATTAGCATCTATTACCTTTTGATAATCTAATTTGATATTAGAAGACTGAAAAAGCGGAAGATTATTTTCCTGAGCCAGTTTTTTTACTGGCGAAAAATCAGTTTTGTTATTTCTTCCGTTTATTTTATCTGGTTGCGTAACAACTAAGACTACATTATCTATAACTGATTCCAAAACTCGGGCAGCAAATTCTGGCGTGCCCATAAAGACAATCCGCATTTTACTTAATATCGCTAAGAATTTTCTCGATTGTATTTCCTGTTTGTAAAGATGTATCAGCTTTAAAGATTAAATCAGGCATTTTACGAATATCCATTTTCTTTGCTAACTCACTTCTGATAAAACCTTTAGCCTTTTCTAACGCTTCTTGCGTAACTGCTAACTGGTCTCCTTCACCTAAAAGTGTATAAAAAACAGTCGCAAATGATAAGTCCTTAGTGATACGTACTTCTGTAATTGTAACATAACCAATATTAGAATCTTTAATTTCCTTTTGTAATATCAAAGAAATTTCTCTTTGAAACAAACTGGAAAGACGCTCTAATGGAATCCCCTTTTTCCCACTCATTTTCTCACAACTTCCTTTTCTATATAACAATCAATTGTATCATCGACATTAAAGTCGTTAAAGCCTTCGGCCATAATACCACATTCAACGCCGTTTTTAACGGTTTTAACCTCATCTTTCAAATGTTTAAGAGAGGACATTTTACCTTCAAAAATAACCTTGTCTTTTCTTTTGACAATAACTTTTGAAATTCTTTCGATAGTACCATCAGTCACTAGACAACCAGCAATCGTTCCAAGTCGAGAAATCGTAAATAATTTTTGAACAAGCGCGGTTCCGGTTTTGATATCCTCAAAAATTGGTTTGCGCATTTTACTAACCATTTCTTGCACATCATCAATTAAGTTAAAGATAATGTTATAGAAACGGATATCAACTTTCTTCGCTCGTGCTGTTTCTTTAACACTTAAAGTTGGCTTCGTATTAAAACCAATAACAATTGCTTTACTTGAATAAGCAATATTAATGTCTTCTTCAGTAATCGCTCCTGCAGCACAACGAATCAAATGAATTTTGATTTCTTCATTACCAAGCTTTTCTAATTCTGAACGAAGTGCTTCAGCTGTTCCTTGTGTATCGCTCTTAACGATTAAAAATAAACTTTTCATGGCTTCATCTTTTAAAACCTGATCAATATTAGTTGTTCTATTATGAGCCAACTCTTCCATCCAGGCAGTATGCGAACGCTTAGAAGCAATATTCTTAGCTTCTCTTTCATCTTTGAAATAGCGAAATTTATCACCTGCATAAGGCGATCCCTCTAATCCTGTGATTTCTACAGCTTGGCTTGGCAGTGCTGACTTCAGACGTCTACCACAATCATCAGTCATAGTTCTGATTTTACAGTAAATGCTTCCGATAATTAAATTATCACCAACATTTAAAGTACCATTTTTAACAATAATAGTAGCAAGATTTCCTTTACCTTTATCGGTCTTAGCTTCAATAACTACTCCAGTCGCAACTGCTTCAGGATTTGCTTTAATATCATTCATATCGGCAGTTAATAAAACCATTTCTAAAAGGTTATCAACACCTGTACCTTGTAAAGCCGAGATTTGACAATAAGTTGTCTTACCTCCCCATTCTTCAGGCGTTAATTTCTCGTCAAAGTTTGTTAATTCCGTCATTACTCTTTCCGGATTAGCTCCCGGCTTATCCATTTTATTAACGCAGACAATAATCGGCACTTCAGCTTCTCTTGCTTGTTTGATTGCTTCTTTAGTCTGAGGCATAACGCCATCATCAGCCGCAACTACAAGAATACAGATATCTGTTATCTGGGCACCACGGGCACGCATTTCTGAGAAAGCAGCATGACCCGGAGTATCAATAAAAGTAATCTTTCTGCCATCTTTAGTATCAACCTGATAAGCACCAATGCTTTGAGTAATACCTCCAACTTCACTTTTGGTAATACGAGTATTACGAATGAAATCAAGAAGAGTAGTTTTACCATGATCGACGTGTCCCATAATTGTAACAATAGGAGGTCTGCTAACCATTTTCTCTGAATCATCTTCTTCTTCAAATTCATCAAAACGTGTTAAATCTGTCAACTTTTCTAATTCGAACTCAATCTCTAAAGCCTCACAAAGCATTTCTGCTTGTTCTTTATCAATTGAAGTATTTAAATTTATAAAGTAACCTAGGCCCATCAAAATCTTTAAGATTTCCGCTGAACTACGATTAAGTTGTGCAGCAATTTCGTTAAGTTGCATACCGACCTGATAGCTAAGTTTTGTGACAATAACTTCTGGAGCTGCTACTTTTTTGTTATCTTTTTTCTTATTGGTTTTCTGATTTAAATCAGTTTCTGCATTTTTTGGCTTATAAAAATTTTTCTGATTAACCGGTTTTTTATTAGTTGTTCTTGTTGATGCCGGTTTGTTAGAACTTTGCGAATCGGAACTTCCTTGCGGTTTATTAAAAGGACGATTCGCTCCTTGGCCTTGCGGTCTTTGTTGATATCCACCCTGACCTTGTGGTCTTTGTTGGTAGCCACCTTGACCTTGTGGCCTTTGCTGATAACCTTGGCCTTGCGGACGATCTCCGTATGGACGCTGTGGTCTGTCACCTTGCGGTCTTGGCTGATAACCTTGGCCTTGCGGACGGTCACCATATGGACGTTGTGGCCTGTCACCTTGCGGCCTTGGCTGATAACCTTGGCCTTGCGGACGGTCACCATATGGACGCTGTGGCCTGTCACCTTGTGGTCTTGGCTGATAACCCTGGCCTTGCGGACGGTCACCATATGGACGCGGTGGTCTGTCACCTTGTGGTCTTGGCTGATAACCCTGGCCTTGCGGACGGTCACCATATGGACGCGGTGGTCTGTCACCTTGTGGTCTTGGCTGATAACCCTGGCCTTGTGGGCGGTCACTATATGGGCGTTGTGGTCTATCTCCTTGTGGACGATCTGTCCTTGGCTGATAAGAACCTTGCTCGCCAGCAGGACGCGGTGGTCTCGGTTGGTAACTCGAGTAACCTTGAGGTCTTGCGGGACGGTTTGCGGTTTGATCGCTTTCCGAACGAACCGGTTTTTTAGTAGTGTCAAAAAGCTCATCTGAACTAAATGAGGTTCTATTCGTATTTTGATCTTTTGGTTTTTGGTTATCGTCCAAAATAATTCACCTATCCTTTTTTGATGGCCTCCGCAAAACCTTTATCAGCAATACCGAGGGCTTTCTTATTATTATTCAATATCCGCTCTAAATTCGCGGAATTTTCGATTTCTTTACTTTCAACACCATAAAATACACATTTATCAAGAAGTTTTTTTTTAGTGTTTTCTGATGCATCATTTAAAATTAAAACTAGAAAAACTTTATTTTTTCGAACATAGTCAAGAACATTATCAGTGCCAACAACTAACTTACCAGCTCTTCTGGTGAGTCCGATTAAACCTTCAATCTTATTCATCTTTAGCAATTAATTCCAAAAGTTCTTCATAAATATTGTCAGGTATAGCAACTTCCAGTTTCCGGTCTAAAGCTTTACTTTTCTTAGCTTTTTCGATAACAGCTTTAGTTAATAACAAATATGCACCACGACCATTGCTTTTTCCAGTTAAATCCACTGAAACAATGTTTTCTTTAGTTGCGACAATCCTAATTAATTCTTTTTTTGGATGTTGAGTTTTATTAACGACACAAGTCCGAAGAGGTATTTTTTTCACCTTCATAGTTTTTACCAAACAATTTCTTCGTTAATTGCATCTTCTTCCGATTTAATATCAATCTTCCAGCCAGAAGACATAACTGCCAGACGAACATTTTGTCCAGCTTTTCCGATAGCCAATGATAATTGATCATCAGGAACGATAGCTAAAGCTTGTCTTTCTCTGACATCAATATCGATAACTTCTAAAACATGAGCTGGCTGAAGTGCATTAGTAATCAATTCTTTTGGATCTTCACTCCACTTATAAAGATCGATTTTTTCACCATTCAATGAAGTTACAACTTCACGAATACGGCATCCAGCTTCACCAACGCAAGAGCCAATCGCATCAACTTTTGGATTCTTGGAATAAATAGCGATTTTAGTCCTATCTCCTGGATCACGAGCAAGTCCCATAATTTCTATTGTTCCATCTTTTATCTCTGGAATAACATTTTCCATTAAACGCGTCACAAGATTTTTATCGTTACGGGAAACAAAAACCTTTGGCCCTTTTGTTCCCGGCTCTACTGCCGTAATATAAACCTTGATTTTTTCTCGCAAGACAAAAGTATCATTAGGTAAAAGTTCGCGCTTAGGTAAAAGAGTAGTAACATTTTCGCCAACACTAAGTGTTAGAAAATCATCACGGATATCAACAACTTCAGCGATAATCATTTCATTTTCCATTTGTTTAAAATAATTATAGGCATTTTCTTTTTCAAAATTGCGAATATTTTGATTAAATACCTGTTTAGCTGTTGATGCAGCAATCCTTCCGAATTCCTCAGGACTAATTGGTTGCTCAACAACATCTCCAACTTTATAACGATTAGATAACGCCTTAGCTTCTGAAAGCAACATCTGCGGCAACTCAATCGTCGGATCATCTCTGATATAATCTTTGACAACTAAATGTTGAGAATAAATTAAAATCTCATTTCTAGCTGGTTTGATTTCAATTCTAGCAGCCGAGTTTCCATACATCTTACGAAAGGCATTGACCATTGCTTTACGAAAAGCTTCATAAAGATCTTCAACATTAATACCTTTTTCTTCAGCGATAATTTCAATTTGCTTAAAAAATTCTTTTCTGACCATAATAAATCTCCTAAAATTTTATTGCCAGACGAATCAAACGAATGCTTTTTGTTTCTACTTCGATTTTTCTGATCCGGCCTTTTTGATTGACTTCGATTATAATTTTTTCGGGAGTGACTGCCCTTAGGTAACCAGTTTGTTCTTGGTTGTCGGTTTTTACAAAAATATAACGACCGATTGCTTTTTCAATTTCACTATGATTACGTAAAAGTTTTTCTGCACCTGGCGAGGAAACTTCCAGATAATATGATTCCCTATATTCAATTTCATCTAGTTTTTCACTTAAATAATTATTGACTAAAGTTAATGAATCAACATCAATCCCATTTTCTTTATCAATTAAGATTTGTAAAATATGATTTCCACTTTCTTTGACTTCAACAACATCATAAAGCTCTAGATTCTTTTCCTTGAGGAATAACTCTAAAAGACCGCTGATTTTTTCTTTGATATTAGCGATTTTTCTCCCCTCCTTCAAAAAAAACAGAGTGAAAACTCACTCCATCCTAATATTTACCGTACTTATTATATCATAATAATATCATAAATGCAAGTTTTTTTGTTTTTCATAATTGAAATTACCGCGATTTCCTTATAGTGTATGTAAGGATATTTCTGATATAACTATAACTTTCTTATAAAATTCATGCTAATTCAACATTTAATTCTTTAATCACGTCTAACACAACATCACTATCCTTTAAAATTCTAAAGGCCGTTTCTCCTTCTACAAAAACATTCCTATTTCCTCTTCCCGCAATAAATAAACAATCTCCTTCTCTTAGATCATGAATAGCCTTTCTGATTGCTTCATGACGGTCAATAATTATTTCCGATTTTATATATTTACCTAAATAACCTTTAAGTTCCCGACAAATAGTTTCTGGATCTTCAGTCGCATGATCGTTAGCGGTAATATAAACATGTTTGACATAATCCTTCAGATAATCCATCGCATCTTTTCTGAACTTTGGCCTTTGACTAACATAATAATCAGATAAAAATACTTCATCCCAACCTTTAAATCCTGTTCCAGGAGCTCCAGTTATTACTCTTAAATTCTTTATTTCAAAACGCTTCTGATATTCCCTTAAAAATTCCAGAGCTGGGTCAAGATATATGCCAATAATCACTATACAATCATTAAATCTAAATGTTTCCTCTCTTCCGGGAATCTTTATCTTATGAACAATACTTTTAAATAAATCTGCTTCAAACAAACCTAAAGCATCAATAATGGAAATTGCGCAAATTAAGTTAAAAGCATTATAAGGCATAAGTAACATTGATTCAATATCTATATCTTCACCATTAAGCATAACTTTAATCTTTACACCTTGCATCGAGTGCGAACAATCATAAATATATGAATTTAACTTTGTATAATCTAAATTGTTTCTTGTAGCAGTATAAACAGAACCATAAGTATATTTCGGCATTTCATTAATTTTCAAAAGTTCATGAAAACACTCGTTATCAATATTTCCCGTAATTCCAAAAACAGAAATAGATTGTTCTTCTTTAGGAATATCTTTCAAAAAGGTTTTGATGCTTTTGACATATTCTTTACTTGGTCCTTGGTCAATATTGTGATCATTGAAGATGTTCGTTAATGCCCGAATTTGAAAAGGCAAATAATTGATTAAACCTTTCTTAATTACTGGCTCATTTACTTCTAAAATAATAAAATCTGGTTGATAAAGATAAGCTTCCATGATAAATCTTAGAATATCTAATTTTTCACATAATAAGGTTTCACAACCTTCAGAAGGGTCTATACAACCAGCTGGTGAATCAATCCCGGCACTGCAGTAAAGTATTGATTTGAATCCTTTTGCCTTTATATATTGATGAACTATAATTGCAGTTGAAGTTTTGCCTCTGCTACCTGCGATACCAATGATTTTTATTTTATCCAAAACAGTTAAATCAGCATTTTCAAATGTTTCAATAATTTTGAGTGGTTTTTCTGGTATTTCTTTAAAAAGTTTTGTTACTGATTCAGATAATTTCATTGCTTTTCTCCTTATTTTTTTGCATTCTAAAAAGTTACTATTATTAGTAACAATTATTATTAAAATATTTTAATAAATTCAATTAAATGTTTTCTATGCTGTTATTTTATCGTTTATTTCTTTGTTTGTCAATAAGTTTACGACAAAAACAGTCATTTTTCGACCGACAAATCTCGACAGGCTGTAAAGGAAAATAAAAAGACCCTCACTAGGTCTTTTTTGCAACATGCTTATCTCTTAACTGCCCGCAAGCAGCGTTTATTTCTTGTCCGTGCTCCCGTCTCATTGTCACGTTAAGACCAAGCTTCTTCAATTTATCAAAGAAACGATTTGTATTTTCCGGTGTTGAGCGTTTGTAGTTATTACCTTCTACCTCATTATAAGGAATTAAATTAACATAAACTAAACGCCCTTTAAATAAATTAAATAAATCTAAGGCATCTTGCGGGCGATCATTAATATTGTTAATTAAAATATATTCCAATGTAACCCTTCGATTAGTTTTTTCAATATAATAGTCAATAGCTTTAATTAGTTCCTTTAATGGATACTTACGATTAATCGACATTAATTTACTTCTAATCTCATCGTTAGCGGCATGAAGACTAATTGCAAGATTAGTCTGTAAGGGAAAATCAGCGTATTCGATTATCTTAGGTACTAAGCCAGCTGTAGAAACAGAGATATGTCTAGCCCCAATGGCTAAGCCTTTGGCATAATTAACAATTTTCAAGAAAGATAATAGATTATCAAAATTATCAAATGGTTCTCCGATTCCCATCACAACTAAGTGACTAATTTTCAAACCAGTAATTTTTTCTACCTCTAAAACTTGCAGAGTCATTTCCGCAACCCTAAGGTTTCGCACCTTTTTTTGTTGTCCGCTAGCACAAAAAGCGCAACCAAAATTACAGCCCACTTGCGTAGAAAGACATAACGAACGACCATATGGATGCTGAATAAGAACTGTTTCAATAGTATTGCCATCCGAAAGTTTAAATAAAAACTTGCGAGTTGAATCAACTGAAACTTCTTCCTTAACTAAAGTTAGACTTTCTAATTCAAAATCTGCTTTCATTTCTTCAATTACAGTTTTTTTAATGTTCTTCATTTCTAAGAAATCAGTAATCCGATGACGATAAAGCCATTCAAAAATCTGAGCACTACGATAAGGACTTTCCTGTTTACTTAGGAAATACCCCTCTAGTTCTTTAAGTGAGAAATCATAAATACTTTTCATGGTTTTACCTCTTTCAGACGCCATATATCTCTGTTGTAGTCTTTCATTGTCCGGTCCGTCGAAAAAAAGCCACTCATTGCAATATTAACTAAAGACATATTTAGCCATTTATTTCGCTCTTGATAAAGACGATTAGCTTTTTCATGTGCTTCGATATAGGAATGGAAATCCTTAAGCACAAAATAATGATCATTGTTAAGTAAATTATCTCTGATTTCCGCAAATTCGTTCTCATTAATATTCGCAAAAAAACCATTAGTTAATGAATCAAGTACATAGCGAACTCTTACATCATTATCATAATATGCCTTTGGATTATAATTTCCGTTTTTATGTAAGGCTGTTACTTCTTCAGCACTCATTCCAAAAATTATAATATTGTCGGATCCTACTAATTCAGCAATTTCTACGTTAGCGCCATCCATTGTTCCTAAAGTAATTCCACCATTGATCATAAACTTCATATTACCAGTACCACTAGCCTCCTTTGAAGCTGTCGATATCTGTTCAGATATATCACAAGCAGGCATTAAACTCTCAGCATAAGTCACATTGTAATTAATCGCAAAAACAACTTTAATATATTGATTTACTTCTAAATCATTATTCACCTTATCCGCAATTGTATTAATTAATTTAATAATTTTTTTAGCATAAAAATAGCTTGGCGCAGCTTTAGCTCCAAAGATAAAGGTTGTTGGATGATAATTATTTTTAAACTCTAAATCATTTTTCAACCTGTCATAAAGATAAATAATATGAAGGGCATTCATCAGTTGTCTTTTATATTCATGAAGCCTTTTAACCTGAATATCGAAAATCGAATTAGAATCAATAATTAAGCCTTGCTTATCTTTAATTATCTGTGCTAACTTTTTCTTGCGAGCTTTCTTCATTTCATCTAACTGTGCTAAAACTTGATTATTATTCTGATAAGCTAAAAGTTCTTTTAGTTTTTCTGGTTTTTTTATCCAGCTATTGCCAATGGTCTGTTTAAGGATTTCTACTAACTCTGGATTAATGTGATAACACCAGCGACGATGCGTAATACCATTAGTTTTATTATTGAATTTATTAGGATAAAACTGATGAAAATCCTGCATTTCAATATTTTTTAAGATATCTGTATGTAGTTGGGCTACACCATTAACACTGAAGCTGCCAACAATTGCCAAACTAGCCATCCTAACTGTATTATTAGCGATTATCGCCATCTTGTTTAATTTTTCATGATTATGGCCAAATTGACTGATAATTTCTTCACAAAAACGACGATTAATTTCTTCAATAATCATATAAACGCGTGGTAAAAGTTTTTTAAAAAGATTAACTGGCCATTTTTCTAGCGCTTCTGCTAAAATTGTATGATTTGTATAAGCACACGTCTTAGTCGTAATATCCCAGGCTAAGTCCCACTCAAAATTCTCTTCATCAATTAAAATCCGCATTAATTCCGCAACAATCAAGGCCGGATGCGTATCGTTAATGTGAAAGACAACGTATTCTGGAAGATTTTCTAAAGTACAATATTTCTCTTTATGTTTTCTTAAAGCAGAAACAACACCAGCTGAAGAAAAAAGGTATTGTTGTTTTAATCTTAATATCTTGCCGTCATCATCTTCATCATTCGGATAAAGCATCGAAGAAATTTCCCTGATGCCTTTATAATATTCAAAAGAAGCCGGATAGTCTTTAGTTGGTTCAGCGCTCCAAAGCCTTAAAGTATTAACGATATTATTTTGATTACCAATAATTGGTAAATCATAAGGAACAGCTTTAACAAACTCGCAATCTATATGATTAACTTTCAGCTGATTATTCTCATATTGAATTTCAACTTGACCATAAAAAGGGATTACTACAGATTTTTCTTCTTTTCTTACTTCCCAGACATTGATATCCTTAAGCCAGTTATCTGGCATTTCAATCTGATAACCATCTTTAATTCCTTGTTCAAAAAAACCATACCGATAACGTAAACAATTACCATGGACAGGAAGTCCAAGTGAGGCAACCGAATCCATAAAACACGCCGCTAATCTGCCTAAGCCACCATTTCCTAGACCAGCATCTGTTTCCATATGTTCAATTTCATTTAAATCATAACCTAAATCCGAAAAAGCTTTACTTACTAGTTTAGACAGACCACTATTGATTAGATTATTAGTAATCATCCTCCCCATTAAAAATTCCATCGAAAAATAATAGACTTGTTTAAGATTATTATTACTGATTACTTCGTTGGTCTTTTGCCAATCTTTGGCGATATGATCTCTAATCATTAAACCTAAAATAACATAACGCTGATAATTTGATGATCTAGAAAGCGGAATGATATATTTCTTTTCTAAGCGATCTTGAAAAAAGGCTTTAAAAGTTTTCACATCCTGAAACTCATTAAAGTGCATATTTTTTCACCTTTCTTTTAAAAATTGTTATCGAAAGCGGAGCTAAGCTAATTGTAGCTTTATATGGCATTTGTTGAAAATTTTCTTTCTTTGCTTTGATAATTCTTTTATTAATGACTCCAGAGCCACCAAACTCCAAATTATCGGTATTAAAGACTTCCTGATAACTTGCTAATTCCGGAACACCAATTGAAAATTTTTGATAAGTATTTGGCGTACAATTTAAAACAATAATTAAATAGTCTTTAGGGTTTTTAGCATAACGAAGATAAGCATAAACGCTTTGGTCTATATTATCCGCATCTATCCAGCGAAAGCCTTCCGATTTATTATCTAGCTGATAAAGCGCCACTTCTTTACGATAAAAAGCCGTCAAGGCTTTGAAACAGTTATTTAATTGTTGATGGACCGGATAAGCAAGCAGGAAAAAATCTAATTCCCGTTTAAAGTCCCATTCAATAAATTGACCGAACTCGCTACCCATAAAAATTAATTTTTTGCCTGGAAAAGTTAGCCAAAAACCTAATAAAGCCCGATAATTCGCAAACTTCTGCCAGTAATCACCTGGCATTTTATCTAACATTGATTTTTTACCATGAACGATCTCATCATGAGAAAAAGGCAGGACAAACATTTCCGTAAACGCATAGGAACTACCAAAAGTTAAATTATGATGATGGTGTTTACGATAAATTGGATCAAGCTCAAAATACTGCAAACAATCATTCATCCAGCCCATGTTCCACTTAAAATTAAAACCAAGACCGTCTTTATGGGTAACTTTAGGAAAGTTTGTAGAATCTTCCGCAATCAATAAACAGTTAGGCTTATAAGCAAGTATCTGTTCGCTTAATTTTTTTAAAAAGGCTAGTGCTCCTTCGTTTACACCTCTCTTTGAATCTCCAAGATAATAAATTAAATTCGCAACAGCGTCAATTCTAAAGCCATCAATATGAAAGTTTTTTAGCCAATAAAGCGCAACCGAAATCATAAAACTTTGGCTAATCCCTTTTCCTAAATCCAGATTAGCTGTTCCCCAAGTTAAGTTTTCGCGAATAGATTCATCACTATATTCATAAAGTGGTGTTCCATCAAATAAATATAAGCCATGGTTATCTTTACAGATATGACCGGGCGCCCAATCAAAAATAACACCAATATTAGCTTTATGCAATTCATTAATCAAAAACTTTAAATCATCAGGTGTCCCATAACGAGAGGTCACTGAGAAATATCCCGTTCCCATATACCCCCAGGATTCATCTAAAGGATATTCATAAAGGGGCAGAAACTCCACATGCGTGAAGTTGTGTTCTAAAAGATAGGAAATTAATTCAAAAGCTATCTGACGATAATTAACAAAACCAGCTTTATCTTTTTTCCAAGACCCAAGATGCATCTCATAAATTAATATAGGCTTTTCATTCAAGAGTTCAATATTTTTTAAATAATCTGCATCTTCCCAATTAAAATCATTTAAAGAAACAATCTTTGAATTTGTTTCTGGTCTGTCACTAGAAAAAAAGGCATAAGGATCAGCTTTATATATTTTCTCACCTTGTTTTGTAGTTAAAATATATTTATACTGATCCCAAATGTTAACATTATCGATTACTACTTCAAAGACACCATGCTGATCAGAATTCATTTTTGTGGGCAACCATTTGTTGAAATCACCAATCACACTCACAATAATAGCATTTGGTGCATAAAGCCTAAATAAAGCTGTCTTGTTTTCTTGGTCATAATGAGCACCAAAAATCTGATAGCTATCAAAAAGTTTTCCACTTTTATAATAATATGCATCCTGATCGGTGTATTTGCGCATTTTAATACTCCTTTATCTGCCTGATGATATCATTTTCATTATAACCCTTTTTAGTTAAAGCCTGTAAAAAGCCCTCTCTTTTAGCTTCTTCATCTTCTAAAAAATAATACTTATCCATGATTTTTTCAAAATCACGGAAAAGATTTTTCTTTTCATCAATTAATTCCTTAATACGCTCTTCTTGCTCAATCAATAGTACTTTGATTTTTGAATCTTCAAAACCTTTATTTGTTAAAGTATCTTGCACTTTCAAAATAAAATGATTAATCGAAGAACGCCAACTTTTTGCGCTACGCACAATTAAAGTAGTGATTGCTTTATCCATTAATTCCTCAGTATATAATTCCCAAACAACCTTTTTCGCTAAATCAGAGTCAATATTACATTTATAGATTAGTTTTTCAATAATAGCTTGCGGACTGTCAAACCATGAGTAACGACTAAAGAAATAATTCTCACAATATTTTTCATCATTAAAAAGATTCATTTCCTCGAGAATCCGATGAAATCTATCATATTGAGCAGTCTTTAAAGAAAAATGCAAAAAATATTCAATCTCGGCCGCTGTCCGATTTTTCCTTAAATAAGAAAAAAGTTTGGTTAAGCCTTCATGATAATCAACTTCCCGACAAAAAGCATTAAACTCATTAGCTGAAAGAATTATCCCAACTTGATAAGCGTAAGCCTCAAATATTTCAGGACCGGCTTCAATCAGATATTCCTTGGAACCATCAGTAAAAACAACAAAGACTTTTCCGCTTTGCTTTTTAATTTTAAAAACTTCAAACTCTTTATTCTCGACGACTGTTTTCAGGCAATGATTATAGTTGTTATCATGATATTCCAAAATAATCCCCCATTAGTTACTGATTTCTTTAATGACCTCTGCTGGTAGTTTAAGATTGTTCCGATTCGCAAACCCTCCCAAAACCTCTGATGCCGCAATAACAAAGGCAAAAGCTTCGGTATCAATGCTAGGAATTCGCTCTTTTATTTTCAGATATTCTCGATTATTAACGATAGAAACTAACATTTTCTTGTTTTGCATAGTATAACCGCCAGTTGCATCTAAGATAGTCACACCTCGGTTAAGTAACTCATAAATCAGCTTTTTCATTTCTTCAGTTTTATTAGTAATGATATAAAGCGCTTTACGATTACGTCTGCCAATAATTACCATATCAACGATTTTACCGGACAGCAACATCGCTAAAACCGCAAAAATCCCTCTTTCCAAACCAAAGGTTAATAAACCAATTAAAATAACTAAGCCATCAGTAACATAAATCGCTACTGACATCGGAACGTTCATATATTTAGCAACTAACTTCTGAACAACATCCATTCCTCCAGTTGTTGCGTTATTCTTAAACATCAGTCCGCCGCCAACACCATTTAGGATACCAACACAAACGATAGCGATAAACAAACGATTGGCATCAGAAATCATATTCATGAAATATTCTGGTGCAATATTAAAGACTTCTGCTAATAAAAAAACCATTGTCGGCTGCATAATTGCCCCGTAGACACTACGAAAGAGAAACTTTTTTCCTAAAAAAATACCACCAATTGTTACTAAAATTGCATAACTGGTATAAAGGAAAAGCCATTCGGGAATATAATCACCGAATATAATTGATAAACCCATTATTCCGCCGATGACTAGTGTATTCGGCAAAAGAAAAAAGTAATAGGCTAGAGTAATAAGGAAGATACCAGAGTTTATTTCGACAATATGACGAAAACGTGGATTTCTTAAAATTTTATTCACGATGGGCCCCTATAAGATATTTCAAATATTTTTCAATAAAAACCATAATATTGCCATCCATTACACTTTGGACATTAGAATTCTCATAATCAGTTCTGTGATCCTTGACAAGTGTATATGGGCAAAAAACATAACTACGAATTTGCGATCCCCAGCCTATATCCATTTTTGTGCCTTTAATAGCCTGTAATTCCTCTGCTCTTTTGCGAAGTTCAAGATCGAGAAGTTTACTTTTTAAGATGATTAAAGCTGATTCCCGATTAGCAATCTGACTTCTTTCATTTTGACAAGAGACAACTAAACCTGTTGGTAAATGCGTTACTCGGACAGCAGAATCTGTCGTGTTAACGCTTTGGCCGCCAGCTCCTGAAGATCTGAATACATCAATTCTAATATCTTCAGGTCGAATCGTTACCGCTGTTGTTTCACCGATTTCCGGCATAACGTCGATTGAACAAAAAGAAGTATGTCTTTTTTTATTAGAATCAAAAGGCGAAATACGAACTAAACGATGAACACCCCGTTCACACTTCAGATAACCGTAAGCATTTTTGCCACTGACTTTAATAGTTGCGGACTTAATACCGGCTTCTTCACCAGCTAAATAATTTATTACTTCAAATTTCAGCTTATAGCTCGTACAAAAGCGCTGATACATCCGATATAACATCTCGCACCAGTCCATTGATTCTACGCCACCTGCTCCAGGATGAAGTTCTAAAATTGCATTATTCTTATCATATTCCTCATTTAAAAGGATTTCGATTTCAAAATCCCGCAACTTTTTATCTAGCTCATAAATCATTTCCTCTAAATCAGCTAATATTTCTGGCTCCGATTCTTCCATTGCCAAAAATTCTTCAATATCGGCTAATTGATTGGAAAAAGCCTTAAAACTATCTAATTTATAAACGAGTTCTTTATTTTCTTCGATAACTAAAAGCGCAGCCTTGGAATCGTTCCAAAAATCAGCCGCATTAATCTTTTCATTTAGCCAGCTGTTTTTTTCCTCTATTTTTTTGATATCCAAAGCACTTTCAAGATCCTTTATTTTTTCTTGAAAGGTTTCCAGATATTTATTGATTTCATATTTTTCCATGGTTTATTTGCGCATGCAACAATGTTTATATTTTTTCTGACTTCCATCTGGATGCGTACTACCACAAGGACATAAATCATTTGGTCCAGCTTTTGCATCACTTTTCACTGGTGCTTTTTTAAGAGATGAATCTTCTTTACCATCACTTGTCGCAACTGGTTTTACGACCTCTTCGCGTTCTTGATTATCACGGATTTGGGCTCTGATAACATAACGGGTTGCTTCTAATGCAATATTATTATTCATTTCCGCAAAAAGCCTAAAGCCCTCTTCCATATAAAGTTGGAAAGGATTTGTCTGACCAATTGACTGGAGACCAACACTTTGTCTTAAAGCGCTCATCACATCAATATGTTTAGTCCAGAAAGTATCAACTGATCTTAAGACAACTACCTTTAAAAATTCATTGAATAAATCTGCGGGTAAGCTTTTTTCCTTCTTTTCGATTTCTTTAGCCGCAAAATCATTAATGAAAGTAAAGATTTCTTTTTCATTAAGGTTTTGTAAAACATCAAGCTTTAAGGCATGTTGCGGAAATATATTTCCATTAAAATCCGCAACTATTTTCTCATCTTCAATCGTAACACTGCGACCATGAAAATCAATATGGCGATTAATAACTGCCGTAACCGCTCTTTCCGTCATTTCTTTAACAATATCAGAAATCGATTCTTGTGTTAATATCTTTGTTCTTTGTTCGTAGATAACTTCCCTTTGTTTTCTTAAAACATCATCATACTTTAAGACATTTTTTCGGGCATCATAGTTATAACCTTCGATTCTTTTTTGGGCACTTTTTACTCTTCCCGAAAAGAATTTTGACTCAAGAGGCGCATCGGTACTTTTATCATCACTTTTCATTTTGATAATCCAGGATAGTCTTTTTTTAAGCGCATCGCCACCAAAGCGTTGTAATAGTTCATCATCAGTTGATAGATAAAAGCGAGAAGTTCCAGGGTCACCCTGACGTCCCGATCTTCCTCGTAACTGATTGTCAATACGTCTGGATTCATGACGTTCACTACCTACAACCGCTAAACCGCCTAATTCTTTAACGCCTTCACCTAATTTAATATCGGTACCACGTCCGGCCATATTAGTCGCAATCGTTACGCTGCCCTTTTGACCAGCATTATCAACAATTAAAGCTTCTTGGTCGTGTTGCTTAGCATTTAAGACATTATGCGGAACTTTGCGCTCGTTTAGTAGTTTACTTAATATTTCCGATGTTTCAATGGAAATTGTCCCTAACAATACAGGCTGTCCTTTTTTATAACGTTCCTCAACTTCATTAGCAATTGCTTTATATTTACTTTCAACATCAACAAAAATCAAATCTGGCAAGTCAGTTCTGATTACTGGAACATTAGTCGGAATTTCAACAACATACATGTTGTAGATATTCATAAACTCTTCTTCCTCAGTTTTAGCTGTTCCAGTCATCCCGGAAAGTTTTTCATACATTCTAAAATAATTCTGATAAGTAATCGTCGCAACAGTTACTGTTTCCTTTTTAATCGCGACGCTTTCTTTTGCTTCTAATGCCTGATGTAAACCATCAGAATACTGACGCCCTTTTAAGATACGACCAGTAAATTGGTCAACAATTAAAATTTCGTTATCTTCTACAACATATTCAACATCTCTAGCCATAATAAAATTAGCTCTTAAAGCATTATTAATGTGATGTACTAAAGAAACATTGGATAAATCATATAAATTAGCGATGCTAAAGGCTCTTTCGGCTTTAGACATTCCGCTTTCTGATAGTGAAATTGTTTTAGACTCAATGTCAACTAAATAGTCTTCTTCCTTTAAACGCTTAGCAAAACGATCCGCATTTGCATAAAGGTTTCCGTTGTTTTTTTCACCACCGGAAATAATCAAAGGTGTTCTTGCTTCATCAATTAAAATGGAGTCAACCTCATCGATTATCGCATAATGCAAACCACGCTGAACCATATATTCTTGGCGGACAGCCATATGATCACGTAAATAATCAAAGCCTAATTCAGCATTCGTTGAATAGAGAATATCGGAAAGATACTGTTCCTTTTTCTCCTGAATATTATAATCACGCAGATTTAAACCAACCGTTAAACCTAAGAAACGAAAGATATCACCGATTTCTCCGTTGGCTTCACGATTAGCCAGATATTCATTGACTGTTACAATATGAACACTTTTGCCTGATAAAGCATTTAGATAAGCTGGCATAACTGAAGTTAAGGTTTTACCTTCCCCTGTTTTCATCTCAGCGATATTACCACCATGAATAGATGCACCACCAATCAACTGAACAAAAAAAGGCGTCTTATTTGAAATCCTTGTACAAGCTTCACGGGCAACCGCAAAAGCTTCCACAAGTAAATCATCAAGAGTTTCTCCTTTATTGTAGCGCTCTTTGAATTCGATAGTTTTATTTTGCAGATCAGAATTAGAAAGTTTTTTCGTATCTTCTGCTAATGCGTCAATTTTTTTGGCTAATTTAACGCATCTTTTATATTCTTTAAATCCTGGTTCAAATAGTTTTTTAAACATTATTTACCCTCTTTATTTTTACAATATCAAAATTATACTATAATTCAGCCTTTTTTTCAAGTTTTTATCGTTTTATTAGTCGCTAAATATTCAAGAATTACTACTGATTCCAGAATTGCTGAAAACGGAAACATATCAACTGGTTGAATTTCTTTAATTTTGTAGTTTTTCTTTAAAATCGCCAAATCTTTAGCCAATGTAGAAAGATTGCAGGAAATATAAATAATTTTCTTAGGTTTTATTTCTTCGATTAGCTTTAAAAAATGTTTTAAACCTTCCCTTGGCGGATCAACAATCAGACAATCTATCTTCCGATAATTAACGATAAGTTTTCTGACTGTAGCTTCAACATCCCCAGCAATAAACTCCATATTTGTCTGATTATTGAGTCTAGCATTACTGATAGCATTTTTTATTGCATCTTTATTGTTATCAATACCAATAACTTTTAAGCAAGAATCAGCTAAATAAGTACTTATTGTACCTACTCCGCAATAACAATCAAATACAATATCTCGTTTATTTAGTTTAGTAGCGCTCTTAACTTCTTCATATAAAACTTTAGTTTGTTGACTGTTAAGTTGAAAGAAAGCATCCGGCAAAAGCTTAAATTGATATTTATCCAGCTTTTCAGTTATTGTTTTTTCTCCCCACAAAAGCTTTAAATTACCAGAAAAAAAGTTAAAACTATCATCTTCTTGTTTAATATCCTGATAAACAGATGATACTCCTTCTATTTTGAAAATCTCTTGAGCAAGCTTTAAGCAATCATATTGCTTATCAAGAATCAAAGTAACCTGTGCTTCACCAGTATAATAAGCAATTCGAGTAATAAGAAATTTGATAAATCCTTTTTTAGTTTTCGGATCATAAACTGGTATTTGCATTTTGTCTATTAGTTTACAGACTTCCATGTTGATTTTATTTAGACGTTGATCGTGTATCGGACAACTTTCAATTTCTACTAATTGATTGGAATTTTTCTGATATAAACCCATTTTAGTTTTCCCGGCTTTAAATCTTAATGGCAACGAAGATTTATTACGATAATTAGTTGGATTTTTCATCCCAATAACCGATCTGATTAAAACGTCTTTAGCAGTAACGTTTGCATATCTTTTTAGAGCTTCCAATAATGTTTCTCTTTTATACTGAAGACCTGCCTCATATTTAATGTGCTGATTCTGGCAACCACCACATTTATCATAATAAGCACAAAAAGGCTTTTCTCGATTTGAAGAAGCCTGGATTATTTCAATATTTTCTGCTAAAATATGATTAGGTTTTTCTTCTTTTACTTTAACAGCAATTTTTTCTTTAGGTAAAGCATTATCGACAAAAACAGCTTTTTTTCGCCAATAACCGATTCCTTCACTGTTAATCCCTAGTCTTTTGATATCTAGAATAAACTTATCTTCTGACATAAAAATCACCTCTTTGCTTAATATCTAATAAGAACTCTATAACATTAATTTTTTTGGCATTTATCGATTTAACAAAATCTTTATTATAATGATTATCAGCTTATGATAATGATCGTTAATCACATCAAAGGGTCTATACTCACGTTTTAAAGGCTCTAGATTATTATTTAATTATCTAGATAATTTTCTCTTTAATACGCGCAATAAAATCTAGTTCCATGTCTTTAACTTTGCCGATACCCCAAGGCGCAAACTTCACAAAAAAAAGTTTTGCGATTAGCACTTTACATCAAAGGCGCAAATAATCGTAAAAAAGCAAACCAGGATCTGACAAAAACATTTCTTTTTTTGATATTAGTAATTAATTCAGATTGCTCAAATGTAGTTTCAAAATCAGTCGCTATCGTTTTTAATGCAGTGTGTTTCCCAGCAATATAAGCCGCAACTTCATACTGTTGATAGAAACTACGAAAATCAAGATTAACTGACCCAACAACAGCGCACTCGTCATCAGAAAAAATGACTTTACTATGCAAAAATCCTGGAGTATAGCGATAAACTTTAACGCCGCTACTAATCATACTTTTAGCATTTTCTAAAGTCAGAGAAAATACAAAGTTCTTATCTGGAGTACAAGGTATTATTATGCGAACATCAACACCACTTTGAGCCTTCTTCTTAAGCATATCAATTAAATCTCTACCAACAATGAAATAAGGCGTCATGATATAAAGTTTTTCTTTAGCATTACTGACAATATTATAATATACATCCTTGCAGATTTTTAGCTTTTGTTCAGGGCCTCCTGCATATGGAACAATAACAGAATTACTATTTTTAACAGCCATTTCTGTTGAATAAATAAACTTGGTATAATCAACTGTCTCTTTTGAAGAATATTCCCACATTCTTAAAAAAATTAATGTTAAACTATTGACAGCCTCACCATCAATTCGCATGCCCGCATCTTTCCATAAACCAAACTTTGTTTTGGCGTTGATATATTCATCCGCCAGATTTGCACCACATACATAACCAAGATTTCCATCGATGATAATTATTTTTCGGTGATTCCGATAGTTAGCAAGCACTGAATTTCTAAAAAAAGCTACTCTTTCAAAAGGAATGATTTTTATTCCTAATTTACGCAAACGACGAAGGTTAGCTGATTTAAAAATACCAAAGCTACCTAATCCATCACCAACAATCCGAATATCAACACCTTTTTCGACCTTTTCTAGCAAGATCTCAAACACTGCATCGGCAAGTCGTCCTTCTTTTAAAATGAAAAAATCAATAAAAATAAACTTTTCAGCAGTTTTAAGTTTCGTTAAAACATCTTCATAAAAATCTTCACCAGTTTTAAAGTACTCACAGGAACTATTATAATAAGCAATATAATCAGTAGTATTTTGAATGTAGTTACAATCTTGCTTGACCCTAGCACTTAAGTTTTCAGAAATTTTAGCTTTCTCGAATATCTTAGTTCGATCATCGATTTTCTTCATTCTTAAAGAGCGCAAAGGTTTTGAGGCTAGTTCTCCGCCCATGAAATATAAGACAACGGAAAGTGGGGCTAAAGTTAATAAAAAGATTATCCAAGTAATCTTACTATCATAATTTTTATCACCGACAGCTACTCTTATAGATAAAATTATACCTGTAAAATAAAATACAGCAACAAACCAAACAAAGATTGAAAACAGAAAACGTCCTAATATAACAAGAATAACAATATCTACTAAAAATGTTAACAATAACTTTAATGATGTTTTATATGCTTTTTTTGCTTTTGTGCCTTTTTCTGTGGCTTCTGATTTTATCTTTTCAATCTGCGTCATTTTATTTTAACCTCTTGTTTGATAAATATTATACTATAAATTGACAATCTTTTCTCCTCTAAAAAGAAAAGATCTCTCACTTTTGAGAGATCTTACATTATTCTATTTCTTTATCTTTATCTACTGCATATATATCAACACAATAGTCATGTAGCGAATCTAATTCTTCTTCTGTAAGCACAAACCTTGTTAACGTTTTATCTGATTGCCTAAAAATCAAAATCATCATCCTTTATATTTTTTTTGTCGATAAAGATTTGATTTCCGGTTAGAGGATCAGTATAAAAGGGAATAAAATCTGCCGCAAATTCCTCGTCAAATTCCTGATTCTTATTTATACTTCGATTAGATTTCCATTCTACTTTCTTTTTTTCCGGATTATTTTTAATCATTCGACAATCACCTACTGTTAATATATTGCCCAATCCAAAAAATGTCATCCAAAAATTTAATTATTTCAAAATATTTTCACCCTTATACGCTTCTAGGTCAGAAAACAACAATCCTGGGTAATCTAACTGCCTTAAAACTTCATAGACCGCTATCGCTACACAGTTACTCAAATTTAAGGTCCGAATCTTCTCACTCATCGGAATTCTAAAACAATATTCAAGATGTGAGCGCAACAACAAGTTAGGTAAACCTTTGGATTCATTGCCAAAAACCAAATAAATATCGTCTCTGACTTCTTTAAAATCAAAACCTGATAAAGGCTTCTGACCATATCTTGTTAAATAAAAAAAGCGACCTTTCCGTTTCATAAAAAATTCTTCCAAGTTTTCATAAACATGAAATTTAAGATCATCTAAATAATCCAGACCTGCTCTTCTAAGACTTTTTTCATCAATATCAAAACCCAAAGGTTTTATTAGATGTAATAAAACATTAGTCCCAACACAAGTACGCATAATATTACCAGTATTCTGAGGAATCTCTGGCGCAAATAAAACCACGTTAATTCTAGCCATTTTCAATTTCCTTTTCATGATCAAGATAAAGACTTCTTAAGCTTTCCTTATTTAAAATTAAATCTTTATATTTTCGTAATTTCAAATAATCTTTTTTGTATAATAAACGTAATATAATATTCTTGGCAATAACCTCAGGATTCAGATAATGATAAGTATAATCTTTATACATCTCTTTAAATTCATTTTTGCTCAAACTTAAAAGTTCTTTTAAGTTAAAGCTATCACCACTATCTATAAATATATCACTGAATTTTAGTCTAGCATTATAAGGACAAACAGTTTGACACAAATCACAACCAAGAATAATATCATCACTAAAATTTTCAGAACTTCCGATAATATTTTTTTGGGTAATAAAGCTTTTACATTTTTCTTTCTGATAAGTTGGCGTTAAAGCTTTAGTGGGACAAGCACTTTCACACTTCCTGCAAGAACTACAACTAAAATTTTTAAAAGGTTGGTCATAATTATTGAATTCTTCAGATAGTGCACTAATACCAAGAAAGAAAAAACTACCGTACTCGGGATTAATCAATAATTGATTATGACCAATAAAACCAAAGCCAGCTAGATATCCGGCTAGTTTTTCATTAAAAGGCGAATTATCTACATAAAATACGCCTTTATTTTCCATTTCTACACTTTTAAATAGTTCAGTCATAACTTGATGGTAATCTTTGCCTTGAGCAAAAAGTGCCGGTTGAAAACCAGTTGTATGTTTCTGATTTCGATAATAGTTCTTACCAACAACAATCAAACTTTTATATTTTGCATCTGCAAATCCAAGTTTCTCCTGATAAGTTTGATAAGATATAATGCCGACTAAATCAAATTTCTTTAAGAATTTCGCCTTGACAATACTATAATCAAGCTTCATAAACCGCAACAATCTTACCGATATAACGTTTATGATAATCCTTATCCGGATAATTTTTTAAAACTTTCCGTTCAATAAACAGTTCTTCCTTAAAATAATCTGCATAAATCTTTTGCGCAACAACCACTAACTTAGCTTGTTTGAATGTAATAGCATCTTCAATTTCTATTGGTAATAAGGCCGTCTCTTTTATTTTATCGCCATCACGACCACTTTTTCTACCTAACAGACTAAGGGCATCTTTAAAATCGCCATCAAAAAAACTCAAGGAGAAATACTCATCTTCTTCGTTAAATTCAAAAGTAAAGCGTTGTGGTCTGACATAAACCTCAACAATCGGCTCATTCCATAAATGACCAATCGTGCCCCAACTAACAGTCATAGTATTAAATTTTTTATCTTTTTTACGTGCCGTCAAAAGTCCATAATCATCTCTAAATAATTTAATAGGATTTAAGATAACTTCATTTAATGTTTTTTTAATCATATTATTTACCCCAAATTTCTTCTATAGTCTTTCATTTTTCCTTTATAAGGCGGAAACCGCAAATTATCATGTTTATACAATTTTTTATTAAAAATATGTTTAGCTGTTGAAAAGTTCACAAAACTATTAAAACCTCTTAAATGTTTATTATTAATACCTGCCAAAGGCAATTTATCATCAATAAAAGGCAAAACAGTTTCATTAATAGCGATATTATCAGTTTTTAATTGATCGGTTACTAAAGCAATATTCTTTTTATTTAAAGAAAAATAATAAGTAACTAATGGCTTTTCTTTGGCATTAACAAACTGAATCGCATCTTCAATTGTTTCATATTCAAAGATTGGCAAAATTGGCCCTAAAACATCTTCCTTTAAAATTAGATTCTGATTGACATTTTCCATAATTGTTGGTTCAATCTTAGCATAATAACTATGATATTTTCCGCCATGTAAGATTTTTCCTTCGTAAAGAATTTTTACTAAACGATTGAATTGTTTTTCATTGGCGATTTTTGGATAATGCTCATCATTTAAAGGATCAGGATAAAATTGGTTAATATACTTCTTTAGGCTCTTAATAATCTCAAAACGATTATATTTATTGACTAAAAGATAATCAATTGTAAAATTGCTTTGACCAGCATTAAGTGTCTTAGCCCAGATAATTTTCTGGCAAGCTTTTTCAATATCGCATAGTTTATCAATAATGCAAGGCGTTTTTACTGAAAATTCAGTAAGTTTTGGCGTAGTAAGGTTCACAGGACTTTTTAATAAAGGCAAAGCTATCTCCTGGCTACCAGCATAATAAATATGGTCAAAGGTAAACGCCGCAAGCTCTGAAAGATTTGTATCTTCTGAGGCAATATAAATAAAATTATCAATAAAGGTTTCATTAAGAATTGCCCGGATAACTTTATTAGTATTAGTCGCATTACTGTTAAGTTTTAGAAAAATAACATTACCTGCCGCAAGACTGCTTATCAATGGCGAAAAAGTATTTAAACAAAAATGAGTAGTATAGTTGACGATTAAGCTAATACCACAAGATTCATAAATGCTATAACTTTTGGCCGGATAATTAAAACGTCTCCCTTTATTCTTTGTGGGTTTCATCCAACCTTTAACTTTTCGAATAAAATATTTTAGTTCCCGATAAATATAACTTAATTCCGTCAGATATGCTTCCTCAGCGGAAAGACTTAAATCAGCACTCAAAGCATTTAAAAGTTCTAATTCATTTTTTTGAATCGAATTTAATAACCTTGTTAAGTTTTTAGTTCTGAAGTTTCGGGGTTTAGTTTGATTACTGTGATAAAAATCTTTCAGATTATCGATTGCAAGATTTAGCTTCATTACCCGACTTCACCTCTTTCATTTATATATCTATTATACTACTTTTTTCCTAAAACTTGGCAAAAAACTCTTCTAATACAAGCTTTAACTCTGAATTACGATTAATTATTTTTAGTTTCCGCCAATTCTTTGGATAACAGTCATAGTATTTCTTTTCCGCAAAACGGTCATCAATTAATAAAGCAAAACCATAATCTGTTTCACTTCGGATAACTCTACCAGCAGCCTGAACTACTTTATTGATACCTGGATAAAGATAAGCGTAATCAAAACCATCTTTTTTACTTTCATCAAAATAAGTTTTAATCAAGTCATTGCGATAACTAATCTGAGGCATACCAACACCTACAATAATAACGCCGCTTAAAGTATCTCCACTATAATCTACGCCTTCTGAGAAAAGTCCTCCCATCACAAAAAAACCAATTTTTGGTTTTTCTAAATTCTTAAATCTTTCTAATGTTTCATTAAACTCAAAGCTTGTCATTTTATTGGTCTGTATAATCAAATCATAATTATCTGAATTAAATAAAGCTGCCGCTTGATTTAAATACTCATATGATGGGAAAAAAGCGATATAATTGCCTGGTTTAACTGAGATTGCGGTCTTAATAATTTCGATTAGCTCAGCCATATTCTTTTTGCGATCACGATATCTGGTAGATAAATTACGATAATTAATAATCTCAAAATTTTCTGGCGGAAACGGACTTTCAATAACAATGCTTTCGCCAACTTTTTCACTGATAACATTTTGATAGTAATCTAAAGGTGCCAAAGTAGCGCTAAAAAAGATTGCGCTCTGGCAAAAATTTTCTACTGTTTGGCGAATAAATCCTGAAGAATCAAGACAAACTATCGAAAATAATAAATCACCAGTTTCTGTTTTTTCCACTAAATAAATAAAACGTTCACTATAAAATTCACTTATCCTATAGAAATTATAGAACAAAAAATAAGATTCTAAAATCTGCTTTGTTGAGTCATCTGGTTTATTTTTAAAAAGAATTCTTTCGGCGTTTTCCAAGACTTGTTTAATTTGAATCATCAATCCAAAATCAAGATCTTCAAAACTAATAACTTTATCTAAACTTTGAAATTCATTAGTCAGATAATCAGTTAGTTTCTTAAGATTTTTTCTTAATTCCCTTTCTTTTCTTTTAACCTTAATTCGAAAGTTTTTCACATCAGTTAACAAAAAACTAGCGCTATACATATCTTTACTGCGCGAAACTAAATTATGTGCCTCATCAACTAATAAAACTGGTCGATAATTACTTTCTTCGAAATAACGAGCCAGATGGGTACGCGGACAAAAAGCATAGTTATAATCACCAATAATTACATCAACATGATTACTAATATCCAAGGTATATTCAAATGGGCAAACCTGATGTTTTTGAGCATAATCAATAATTACCTCTGGTTCAAAAATGGTAACTTCACTATATATATCAATCAATGCATAATAAATACGATCAAAATATCCTAGTGAAAAAGGACATTTCTCGCAGTCCTTCTCCTCTTGAAAGCAAATTTTATCTTTACTAGTAATAAATATTGATTTAAGATTAAGTCCATTTTCATAAAAGCGTCTTAATGTTTTAAGTGCCGTTTCTTTTAAAGAAGATTTAGCAGTCAGATAAAATATTTTATCATTTTCTGTTTTAATAGTTTTAATTGCCGGAAAAAGTGTACCTGATGTTTTACCAATACCAGTAGGGGCATTTGCATAAAGCATCTCGCCTTGTAAAATTGCATCATAAACATAGGTCATTAGTTCTCTCTGACCTTGACGATATTCTAAATAAGGAAACGCAAAATCTTTAACAGAAGTTAACTTTTCTAGCTGATAGCGAGCAAATATCCGATAAAATTCTAAAAATTTTTCAATCGATGTTTCGAAAAATTTTTTTAAATCTTCAAAAGTTTCTTCATAATAAAAATGTCTGATTTTTCTGGTTTCGACTTCAATATAAGTAATTCTTAACATAATATTAGGAATATTCTCTTTTAGCAAATACATATAGCCATATAACTTAGCTTGCGCTAAATGTCCGATTTTTATAATATCATCTAACTCATCAACATTTTGTCTAGTCGATTTGATTTCATCAATAATCAAATTATTATTTTCATTTATTAAACCATCAATGCGACCACTAATCTCAAAATCAAAACTTTCAATTTGATAGTTAGTAGAAATATAATATTCCTTTAAACTATCCGCTCCATATTTACCTTGAAAGAACTGATGGATAATCAGTCCTTCTTGTTTCAGAATCGGAGAATAAGTATTATCAACTAAATTTCCGCTTCGATATATTAAATTTACTAAGTCACCGACTCCGATTTTAATTTTATTCATTTGCATATAGACCGCTTCCTGTAATAATAACCAACTACTATTATACTACAGAAACAAACAAAATTTTATCTTCTCTTATATTGGTTGTAATTTTTTGGCTGACTATCTGGTTTTCTTACTCTATAAATTCCTACATCTAAAAATGGTGGTAATCCTTCGGTCTTATCTTCAATCAAAATAAATTTAGCATACAGCTCTTTATCACCAGTAGTTTCAATAATGGTTATAATATTTCCATGAAATTGTGGATTATCGAACCAACCCATGAATAAATGATCTTTCTTAACTGCTTTGTTTAATTTCAAAGGTAATTCAGAATCCGTAAAACTTGTTGGATTATTCGGATTTGTTCCGCCGTCTAAATGATAAGTAATTTTTGATGCAGTCTCAAAGCGGGCGTAAAGATTTTTATCGCCGCCTTTAGTGATTGCAGAAATAATCACACCCTTAAACTCTGGATTGTCATACCAACCAATAAATTTATAGTTTTCTTTAACTGGGCTTCCTAAAGTCAGCGGTAATTGATTATTGCTAAAACTCTCAGGATTAGTATTTTGTGTTGCGCCATTTAAATGATAGCTAACTTTATGCTCTTTTTCAAAACGAGCATAAAAGTCTTTATTGCCTTTTGTATCAGTAGAAATTTCTGTGATTGGCTTTCCTAGAAAGGTAGAATTGTTATACCAACCAACAAACTTATATCCTTCTTTAGTTGCTGCGGATAATTTAAGTGGAAGTTGTGATTTAGTATAACTTTCTTTATTTTCCGGATTATTAATGCCATCTTTAAAATGATAGTTAATCCTATACTCTTCTTCAGGTTCTAACCAACGGGCATAAAGAACTTTATTACCAGTTTCAGTAATATCGGTAACTTTAGCTGTGTTAAAATCTAAAGAATGATACCAGCCGCCAAAAACATAGCCTTCACAAAAAGGATCTTTTAAATTAAGAGGCAGTTGCGCAAAAGAAAATACTTGCGGATTTTGCGGATGATTGATTCCATCTCCTAAATGATAGGTCAGATAATACTCATTACTTAAAGGATCACTGACCGTTACCTGACAAGTTTTAAAATTAGTCTTATCTTCTGCGGCTTTAACTCTTAGAGTCGTTGTGCCAAAACCAATTCCTTTTACTTTTCCATCAATATAAGTTGCGACGTTACTATTATCGGTATAATAGGCAATCGGAATAACCTGATCAGTAAAAACCACAGGTAAAACTTTTTCTTCACCAATCGCTAGAGAAATTGTTGTTTCTGCAAGATTGAATTCAATCTTTTCAGTTTTTTTGCAAGCTGATAAGTTAAATAAAGCCAAAAAAGCTAGAACAATTAATGTTTTTTTCATATTTATTACTCCTTTTATTGCTTATATTTTGCCTCAAAATACATTTGCCATCATTTTTTTCACGGAATTTTCTTCAGATTGGAGCAAAATATGATATTACCTAACCGTTAAATTTAAAATAGCATAATTTCTATATTTGTTATGCTTAATCTTTTAAACTTTATTGCTCAGCCAGCTCCTTATTTAACTTTTGATAAATAAAGGAAATAAGCATCAAAATCAGTCCTAGAGAAATATAGGAAATTGTTCTCATTTCCGTTGATAATCCCCAAGTATCGACGATCAATAATTTTGCGACTGAAGCCATTGATAGAAATAGTCCTGCTTTTCGAACAGGTTTGTTTTTAAGCCTAAAGCCAGCAACAATCCAAATAAAGGCAATGCCTGCATAAATTAGACTAATTATTGCACTACTGAAAGCCACATTAGCTTGCACAATCATTAACTGAGTTACTATAAAGAGAAAATAAGAAGATATAATTACGATTTTAAGCGGTTCATATTCTTTTTTACCATCAAGCAAATCAACAGTCTCGTTAATCGCGAATAAAGCCAAAATAAGCGTTATAGCATTTAAAATCATTAATCCTAAAACATTAGAATATGGAAATGCGTTAAAAACACTAAGCCAGATAATTCCGATTATATTAATACAAATCGCTATTTTCCGTACTCTCTTATCATAGATTTCAAAAAATCTTTTTATCGCAAACGCAAAAGCAAAGGTAATTAAGATTAAAAACATTTGCGTTCCAAAGAAATTGAGACTATCCATAAACCAACCAAAAATTACAAGTGATATTAGCCATAAATTAATAAGATTAAGATTTTTATAGATTAGTAGCCAGTCAATTTTAATTGCTTGTGATGCATTTAGCGGATTTAAGTTTTCGGTCATCCACTCAAATTTCTTCGCTGGCAAATTATCATATATAATCATTAATGTCGCAATAATAGCTGCGAATAAAGACACTGCCAAAAGTCCGCTATGCATATTTCTATCAAGTTCTGTAACTATAATGGTAATTACCCATAAGCCAGTAAGTCCGATAAAATGCAAAAGATTAGCTAATTTCTTTGTTGCGATATCAGACCATATTTTGACTTTAGCATATAAAAAGGCTAAACCGAAAGTTATTACAATAAATAAAATTGAAACTATGTAATCTACCGCTACCGGATTATGAAAAAATCTAACCGTATATCTAAAAATTAGATATAATAAAAAAATCCATAAATTAGTAAATACCAAAAATTTATAGCCTTGTTCATAACCTTTGTTAGTTCTTCCTTTTAAAATATAACAACTTAAAATAATTAAAATAGCCATTGTGAACAAGAAATAATTAAGGGTAAATTGTGACCATATAATAAAATGATTAATTGCTAAAGAAACTCCCGATAAACCTAAGATTGCTATTCCTATATATTCAACACCTCTACGATTCCTTAATATTCCAAATGCAGCTAGAAGCACTGACTGGAAAAGCCAAGCTATCGCAAACCATTCTTTGTCGAAGAAAAAAGGCACAAACAAAACACAGAAAGTTATTGAGGTTAAAGAAAATAAGATTTGTAAATCTTTATTAGCAAACAAACGCTTAGCAAAAAATGCTAGACTTGCATAAATAATCGCAAATAGTAAAGATAAAATTGCCTGTAAATTATTATCATCTAGTTTACTTGCGATTAAAAAGATAACAATTGAACTAACTAAGGTATTTGTGATGACTATCGAAAGATCAAGTTTGCTTATTTCTTCTTTTGTACGATATGAAGCAATCAACGGTAAGGCTGTATAAAGAAAGAAAGCAAAACAAGCATAATATAAAGTTATTGAGGCATTTGCTTGAATAATAAAACCTAAATAGATTGTAGCGGCTATTGTTAATCCAAGTCCGATTAAATTCATTATTGACCACTTGCGACTAAGGGCGATTATCAGCGAAAACGCTGCTAAAATCAGGAAATAAATAATTAAACTAATTAAGAGGGGATTAATTGCTTCATGAAGAGCAAAAATTGGCAAGTAACCACCAATGATGGCGAAACAGCCAATTACCTGAGCTTTATATTTTGTGGCCAGAAAGACGCTAAATATTGTAGTAACTATACTACATATCAAAGCAACATACATATTTAATGTTTCTAATCCAAAAAAGCTAACAGCAATCGCAACATAAACCAAAGCTACACCTGTCGCAGATACTCCTATTGAAAAAGTATCTGACTTTTTGCGGTTCAGAAAAATACCAAGTCCAATTACACTAAACGCAAACAAAAATATTATTATTGTCCTAAAAGTTGGATGAAATCCGTCAAAGGCTGCTGTAGCGATTGTGCCTATAATAATAAGGATTGCGCCAATTCTGTTTAGCAAATTAACACCAACCCAATTTTCATTTTTGATTATAGCTTTTCTTTCCTTTTTGATTTTAGGGCTTCTTTCTTTTTTGACTATAGTCTCAAATTCGGATGCTTTAAATATTTGATTAGGTTTTGAGTTGATTGTAAAATGAATCGTTTCAACTTCAGTTTCAATAACAGAAGTTTCCTCTGTCAATATCTTCTTTTTTTCCAGCATTTCGCGCTTAGTAGTTATAAGTGCTTCAAGCTTTTCAGAAAGTTTTTTAATGATTATTTTTTGGTTTCCTATTTCTTTACGCATTTCATATATTAAAATAGCTAAAACTCCCACTATAATAAAAAGTATAAATATCCATGCTCCCATAATTGACACCTTTCCTTATCTCTAGTTTATATGATATCATAAATTGAGAGCATGTTAAATAAAGCTGACATTTTGAGAGAGCGTATTCTCTTTAAACGAGAATTTAGGATAAAGAAGTTCTAAAAACACATTTAGTAAATTCACCTCAGTTTTTATACGAAATTCCAAGCCAATCTGTAAAAGTGTTGTTAGCCACTAATGTTACTCTTGGGCAAAAACAAAAAACACCAATTCCAATAAAGAAAATTAGTGTTTTTATAGATTAGGCGATTCTAAAAACCGTTAAATTACCGATTGTCCAGGTTTGTGATGCGTAAGTTAAATTTGATCCACCGACATTTATTGGATTCCATGATGTATTTCCAACTTGAACTAAAGTACCAGCTGCTAAATATGTTAAAAGCATACCTGTCACTGAAGAATAACCACTTAATGTATTGAATGTTTCAAAAGCTGCTGGCTCACCAACCCCATTTAAAGTTATATTAAAAGCTCCAGCTTGACCGCCATCAACATTGACTTTATAACTAATATAATAAATTCCAGCATTAGCAACTTGAATACCATTATTGATTAGCGAAGTATTTAAACTAGAACCAAAAGTAGTGTATGGGACATTACCAGCTACTGGAATTGTCGCCGTTGTCCAATTTGGACTGGACGCAAAGCCATAAGCTGAAGCCAGTACTCCTTGGGGACCTTGGGGACCAGTTGCGCCTGTTGGACCAACCGGACCTTGAGGACCCGTTAATCCTTGAATTCCTTGCGGACCTGTGGCACCTGCAGCACCAGTTGGACCGGTTGCGCCGATTGGTCCTTGGGGACCAGCTGGGCCTGTTGATCCTTGCGTTCCTTGCGGACCTGGTATGCCTTGGGGACCAGGAATTCCTTGCGGACCGGCAATAGCACCAATATTTATCCAAGCACCAGAAACTGCATCCCAAACATAAAGATCAGGACTAACATAGTAAAATTCGCCTGGTACTCCAACTGGTACATTTAATTCTAAAGTTGCTAAATCCGGATATGAGCCAACAATAGTTCCAACAGTACCTGCTGGACCGATTGGTCCTTGGGGACCAGTTGCTTGAATACCTGTATCAACCAGACCAACAAACCAGTTACCATTAGTACCGATATAAGGTATTTCAGCATCTGTTCCATCACTTCCTGTTGCACCTTGAAGACTTAACAACCATTCTGCTTCTGTTCCGATAAAACCATCCGCAACAGCTACCTCATAAGCTGATAAGCCCTCTAAACCTTGGGGACCGATTGGTCCTGCTGGTCCAATTGGACCTTGAATTCCTGCCGGACCTGCTGGGCCAGCAATACCTTGTGTTCCCTGTAGACTAGCAAGCCATTCATTTATTGTACCAGTAAAACCCTGGTCAACAGCTATTTGATAAGCTGACTCACCGTGAATGCCTTGCGGGCCTGTTGCACCTACTGCACCAGCAGGACCCGTTGCGCCGATTGAACCTTGCGGACCAGCTGGTCCGGTTTCACCTTGAATGCTTAAAAGCCATTCCTCTTCCGTACCAACAAATCCTTCAGCTACAGCAATTTCAAAAGCTGATAAGCCGTTTTTGCCTTGCGGACCAGGAAGCCCTCTTTGACCACGTGGACCTTCTATCCCTCTAGGTCCCTGTTCACCTCTTGGTCCTCTTTCTCCGCGTTCTCCTTTTTGGCCTGCTTCACCTTTGGGTCCTATTGGACCTCTAGGCCCCGGAGGACCAACTGGACCGCGTCTTTCGTCACAACTATTGTTACATCTTTCTGTAGGACGTAACCATTGATTATTTTCACCGTGGCTTTTGCCACAACAATTACGAGACATTTTATTTTTCAAACTCCTTAACTGTTATTATTACAACAGTACTCTAGTATATGTTTAAAAAATTGAGCGTCTTAGATTTTTCACCTACCTAACGAGAAAAAATAAAAAACACCGAACTTTATTCAGTGCTTTATCATGATAAATTTTTAAATTTAGAATAGATTTGGGAATCCTAAACTGAGAAAAGTAAATACGGCAATAACCAAAATTGAGATGTAAATAAGAACGATTGCTATTAAGCTAAGTCTTTTTAATGTTTCACTCTTCAGTTTATCTAAAAATACTTTTAAAGTTGGCGCTACTAGAAGCATAACTAAAACATAAGTGCTAGCGATAGTGTAGCTGTTGCCATTTGTTTCTTCGCCAAATAAAGCTACAAAATAAGATACTAAAGCTGTTATTGTTAAAGTGAAAGCCAAAGCCAATAGACAGATACTTAAAAGTTTATAAGTTGATGTATCTGGCTTTGTTTCTACTTCCCCAGTTTGGCAAGCTTTACAGATACCTAATAAGTCTTTTGATTCTTTACCACATTTATTGCAAATCATCTGATTTCTCCTCATTTTTTTAATTTAAGTTAAACTATTATACCATAAATTCAAGAAACTCTTTATTGTTTTTTAAAGATTTCAATAACCATTAAAAGCTTTTCTTCAAACTCCTTAAAAGTAGTGTTATCATTTATTTCCGTTCCGATTCTAAATTCTTTTTCTGAAATTAAAAGATTCTTAGCGATTAATTTATTTTCAGCTGATAAGCTTTCATAATTGCAGGTAATCCCTGGTAAGATTCCTCTTTCTTTTCCTGAACCACAAGAAATAGTTTGGATATTCTTATCATATAAATTTTTCATCGGCTCTAAGAATAAGGGTGAACAAAATAAATGGATGGTTTCTCTATTAAATTCTTGATTACTGTCAACGTCTCTAGTTATATCGACTAGGTCTTTTGCAAGAGTAGTTTTGCTAAATTCTTTCATTTCATTTCTCCTTTAATTATTTCGATTGTTTTGCCTATTAAATAAAATGGAATATTTATTAAATTTTCATCTTTTTTATAGGAAAGGGCTGAATATCTAATTCTTAAGTCCGGATTGAATTTTTTATTATAAGAATTAAAACTAACCGATGAAACATTTTCACTGGACTTTACTTCAACTGGGATAATATTCCCATTTTGATCTTGTATTAAAAAATCTATTTCGTAACGATTTTCAAATGTAAAATATTTTAAATTATTAAATTGAATTGCTTTTAGTTGTTGTAAAACAAAATTTTCTGCTAATGCACCTTTAAACTGAAAACTATTATCTAGCGTTATCATCTCGTTTGGAACATTTGCGATGTGCTTAAGTAACCCTGTATCAAAAACATAAAGTTTAAAGGCACTTAAATCCGCAAAAACTTTTAACGGACATTCATTCTTCTTTGCCCGATAAAGTCTGTTAACTAAGCCAGAGGTCACAAGCCATTCAATTGCGGTTTCAAAGCTTCTAGCTCTTGCGCCTTTTTCAATATCGCCATACACAAATTTTTTATTCTCTTTTGCTAGTTGTGCAGGAATGTTTCTATAAATCATAAGTATTCTTTCTGGGTCAACTTTTCCATAGTGCTTTGTGAAGTCTCTTTCATATATTTTAACCAGTTCCTGTTGTTTCTGTTCTACATCATTAATATCTTTTGAATCAACCCAACTTTTAACCACTTCCGGCATTCCACCAATAAGCAAATATTTTTTATAAACATCTAAAAAGCGCGAATGAAAAGCTTCAAGTAATTTTAAATCATTAGAAGTAGCTTCATAAATATTTAATAGTTCTGGTTCTGTTGCGGTAAGAAACTCCTCAAAATCCATAGGTTTAATATCAATAATGTTTACTTGGCCAACTGGATGTGCAGATCCCTTAGAAAGATATACTCCTAAAAGACTTCCAGCAGAAATAATATAATATTCTTTAGCATCTTCATTAAAATACTTAAGGGAATTAAGAGCATTAGGACACTCTTGTATTTCATCAAAAATAATTAGAGTTTTATTCGGTTCAATTTTTTTACCACGCGTAAGAGAAAGTCTTTCAATAATTACCGATGGATGTTTAGTATCTTCAAAGAAATTTTTGTACTTTATATCTTTATCAAAATTAATATAAAGCATATCAGTAAAATAGTTTTTTCCGAATTCCTGCATTAGCCAAGTTTTGCCAACTTGCCTTGCGCCTTCTAGGATAAGTGGTTTTCTATTTTCACTTTTTTTCCATTCTAACATTTTCTTTAATGCCTTGCGTTTCATTGCCATATTAACACACTCCACATCCTTATATTACCACAAATTCACAGTTTTATCAAGATTAAATGCCACAAATTAGCAAAGATAATAGATTAGATTGCCGCAAATATGCAATAAATTCTTTAGAGAGGTTTTTAACTTCAATGATATTGCATAAAAATAACGGTCAATCTCACTTGGTTGCCGCTATTTTTTCATATATTTTATTCTCTTTGATGTGCAAAAATCGTATTATTTTTTTTTGAGTTTAGTTAAAAAACGCTTTGCAATAAATGGCTTGTCACTGGTATAAATTCTAAGCGCACGACTGGCGAAATTAGCTTAATCATTATTTTTTCAGTTCAAACTCTAACTTGCCCTGAGGATTTCCATTCACAATTAATGTAATTCCATGAATACCAGGATAATGTTTTCTAACACTAACATCTTCAAAAGAGTGCTTTCTTGTATAAGTCTTAACTTCTGCCTCTTTTAAGAGAATTTCGGAAATTTTAAACACTTTTTGGCTTGTTTTACCAGTGGCTTTGACATAATCAACTCCATATTCTAATCTTACCTTAATTGCTTTTTTAGCTTTCAGTGTAAAAGAAAATATAATATCCTCACCAATAGAAATTGCTTTTTGTTCTATTGCAAAATCACTAACTTCTACGGAATCAGTATCATCACAACCAAATAAAGCTAATACTTCACGATTACCTTTTTTAAGTAAAGTCCTACAGCCATGTTTCACAATCCAATCAAGTTCTTTATTCTTGCCGTACCACTCCTTGGCAACTTTTATAACTATTTCTGGATGTGTTTTGGAAATATCATTTAAATTATTAGCGACACTTTTTCTAACGTAAATCGCTGGATCATTTTTTAATTGTTCAAGAATTGGCAATACTGGTGTCGGATCTTTTTTCAAGTTTGGAATTCCCATACCCCAAGGTAAAGCCGGACGACAACCTTCGCTAGAAAGTCTTCTAACATGCTCACAATCACTTTTTGACCATTCATACATCTGTGCCATCATTTTTGTCTGATTTTTGACTATAAATGGTCTTACTGCAAACTCTGCAGATGAATGTTTAGTATATCTGGCCATTGCGCCAATCGAAATATCCCAGTTTTCATCATCTAATCCATAGAGCTCAACAAATGATGGAAAGAACCAACAAAACTCTTCTAACCAATTTCCATAGCTAGCTATAACTTTATCAATAATAGAAATAGCTTCTTTATAATCTTGCGGTAAATATTTCTTTAAGTTTTCGGCAATTCTATTAACTCTTTGTTTTAATTCTAAACTTTCCCATGTTTCATCTATAATTGATTGAATAAATTCATTTGTCTGAAACGATTCATAATAAACTTTAATATCAGCTGCTAATTTATCAACAACTTTTTTACTTACTAAATTTTTAAACGGTTCTCCCATATATTACTCCTTTAATATTTTTTTACTGATTTTTTAAAAAAAACTTTTCAATAAGCATCTTGTAAATATACTTTAGATATCACTCGACACGAACAAGTACACCTCTATCAACCTTTTATACTCTACTCCGTTCGGACAAAGTTGTTTTTAATTCGCCAAATTTACTCTATTACCAACAGCTATGGTTGTCGCAAGGTTGTAGTGCATAGTGTTGTAAGTTTTGCCATCTGCAGCAGTTATCCGGAAATTCCGGATAACTGAATCTCCTTCGAGTTCACTATCGCTAAAAATGTTCTTCAAGTGTTCGCTGATAGTTCTAATATCAACATCATAAAGTTTACCCGTCATCTTTTGTGTAAGCTAAACATTTTCTTCAGCATAAACTGCTTCTGACAATGTCGTGCTTCTTAACCTTAACTATTTTTTGCTCATATTTATCCTCCCAAAATTTAGTGTGAACTACTCGAACAATTGCGATTGATAAAAATCTTATCTATCCTTATAATCGAAGCTTATTCACTTAACTCTAAAGCATTTAATAAACACAAGCATGCATTATATCGGCCAAAATCTAAATAAATTGCCGCAATAATTGCCTCAAACAATGTTGCATAATCTTGATTTAATTTGTTTTCTCGTGTTTGATTAAAATATGTTACACCCGAATCATTATATAGTAACTCAAAAAGTTTATTATCACTAATTATTTTAACAAAATTCTTGTTATTTTCTAAATGACTTTTAATAAGTGTTATTTTACCTTTATCATTTTCTCTGAACAAAATTTCTGCTAAATTAAATTTAATCAAACTATCCCCTAAAGTAGCAAGCGCTGAATTTTTGTAGTTCCTTCTATTCTTACCATCATCACTGGATTTTAGCTTAGTAACATTAAACGCTAGCTTAAGATTTTCACTTAATTCTATATTATGAATTTTTTCTAAACTATCCACCGTTGTACTAGCAATCTCTTTCCATGCAACTTTGAATTCTAAAATAAAAAGTAGGATTACCAAGACTATTGCAAGAATAAAAGAATTCCTAATAAATTCCCTATCAAATGTATCATAGTAACGATTCATAAAATCTGCCGTGATAAGCGCAACATAAATTAAAAATAAAGAACGCAGACTATTTTTAAATCGCCGACCTCCTAGCCTTTTCTTTGGATATACAAAAGAATAGATATTCCAAAAAATACCTAGCGAATATAATAAAACAAAAACAACCAACATATACCATGTTGTATGAACATTAAAAAGTAATATCCCCAAATGAACAATCATTACAAGCGCAATTGCAAGTTTAATGATATCGCGAAAACTTTTTTTTAACAACGCATTCACCTCTTTATTTTTCTTAGTAAAAACACTATATTTTTCAATATAGAGTGCTTTTATAAAATTATAACACCAATTTAACAACAAATCAAGCGAAAGAAATATCATTCTGTTAATCGGGACAAAACGGATATATGCGCGTGTACATAATATTAAGCAAAAATATTATTATAAATTGAAAATAGAAATTCCTAATGAATAAACAGAAAAATTACAACATCAAAAAAGCCTGTAATTTTTTTAACATCAATCTAAGTATACTTACTTAAGTATTCTCATTTAAATCTAAAGCCTTTAATAAACACAAGCATGCGTCATATCGACCAAAATCTAAATAAATTGCCGCAATAATTGCTTCAAACAATGTTGCATAATCTTGATTTAATTTGTTTTCTCGTGTTTGATTAAAATATGTGACACCCGAATCATTATATAGTAACTCAAAAAGTTTATTATCATCAATTATTTTAGCAAAATTCTTGTTATTTTCTAAATAACTTTTAATAAGTGTTATTTTATCTTTATCATTTTCTATGAACAAAATTTCTGCTAAAATAAATTTAATAAAACTATCACCTAAAGTAACAAGCGCTGAATTTTTGTAAATCTTTCCCTTCTTATCATCAGATTTTAGCTCAGTAACATTAAATGCGAGTTTAAAATTTTCACTTAATTTCATATTATGAATTTTTTCTAAATTATCCATTATAAAACTAATTTTTTTCCAGGCAACTTTGATCTCTAAGATAAAAAGTAACATCACTAACCCCACTGTAATAGTAAAAGAGTTCTTAATAAATTCCCTATCGAATGTATCATAATAATGATTCATAAAATCTGCAGCCATAATCGCAACATAAATCAAAAAGAAAGAACGCAGACTATTTTTAAAACGCCGACTGCCTAATCTCTTCTTTGGGTGAACGAAAGAATAGATATTCCAAAAAATACCTAACGAATATAATAAAACAAAAATAATCAGCATATACCATGTTGTATTAACATTAAACAGTAATATCCCTAAATGAACAATCATTACAATTGCAATCGCAAGCTTAATATAATCACGGAAGTTTTTTTTAAACATATTTTTTCAACCCCTAACAATTTCATTTCTGAAGTGTTTTTTAATGAAATCTATTAATCAATCAAATAAACTAGTTTTTTACTCATTTTTCTCACTCGCAATCTTGGTTTCTAAAATAAACAATAACAATACTAATATAAATGCAATTATGAAAGAATTTATAATTAAATCCGCATTGAACATATTGTAAAAATGATCCATAATATACGCAGCGCCAATTGAAAGATAAATTAACAAGAAAGAGAGTATACTATTCATAAAACGTTGAACTCCTAAGCTCTTCTTCGGATATATATAAGCATAGATATTCCAAAAAACACCTGGCAAATATAGCAGTACAAAAATAATTAACATATACCATGTTGTTTTTAAATTAAAGAGCAATATCCCTAAATGTGCAATCATTACAAGTACAATCGTAAGTTTAATGCAATCTCGAAAACTTTTTTCAAACAAAACATTCACCTCTTAAACTTTAAAACACAGTTTGACAAAGAAATTGAAGTAACAATCATTAGCTTTAAGTCCTATTCCAGAGCCAGAATAATACTTTTCCAGTTTCTAAAATGCGATTAAATATTTTATCTAAATTATAGCACCAAAAAGCATAGAAAACAATTACCTTCACAACTTCTTCATTTGTGCTAAAAACGCCTTAAGTAAAGCAATAAAAGCCTAACAATTTTGCTCAATTTTTCGCAACTAACTAACATAAATATTGTTTTTTTTACAAAAAATAGCGTAAAAAAAGCATCCAGTCGATGCTCTTTGTTCTTGTCTTTGTTTTAAATCACTTTTATTATTTCTAATCAATAACTATCTTTATTAAAAATCCATCATTTTCTTGTGAACTTGTATAATTATAATTTTTAATATCTAAATAACTATGTAGTTTATCCATCAACTCATCGATACATATAGTGCTATTAATAATTATTTGAACAAGCTTTGAATTTGTTTCATATGCTTTATCTATTTCGCTTTCAATAAGAGCCTTATATTCTTCAATCTCTCTTCCTATATCACTATATTGTTTTTGTTCCTTATTTTTAACAATCATCTGATATATCATTGTTGATATTAAAGTTATCGCAAAAACAATCGCAACTCCAAGAAGACCAAATAAAAACCCCATCAAAAAGCCAAATATACAAGCCAACACAACTAGCAAAGTAGATAAAATTTTTCTCATATTTTTTTCCTTTCACAAGCAGTATTTATCAAATTAAATAATTTTACTTATGGTACCAGAGAAGGGAGTCGAACCCTCACGATATCACTATCGGCGGATTTTGAGTCCGCTGCGTCTACCAATTTCACCACTCTGGCATGTAACATAAAGCTAAAATATTTTACCATAAAAATGATTAAATTCCAACAAATATTTTAGCTTTTAATTCATTTTAAAACCAATCGCCATAATTTATCACGATCTTCAATATTAGCATAATCGATTCCGATTCTTTTAGATAATTCATATTCAGCTATAAAACCATCGTCTTCCAGCCAAATTTTATCGGAAATAACAAAATCTTCACCATTTAAAGCTTTATTAATATTTAAAGCTTTAGTTAATCGCCCTGGTCCTGAATAATTTTCAACACCTCTAATTAATAATGCTTCCGGATGATCCTTTGGTCCGGTTACGACATTAAATAAATAATGAATGCCATAACAAAGATAAATATAAGCAACGCCACCAGTCTCATACATTACCTTTGTGCGCTCAGTCTTACCTTTAGAGGCATGACAAGCTGTATCAGCTTCACCATAATATATTTCAATCTCTGTAATCCTGTAACGCTGTTCTTCACCATTAATCTTTCGGACTAAAAGTTTACCAAGGATTAATGGTGCTAACGTTAAAGCATTTTGTTGATAAAAACTTTGACCTAATCTTTTATTCATCAAGAATTTTTTCGTAAAGTGCCAAGACTGTTTTAGCGTATGTTTCCTGAGAATACTTTTCAATACTTAAACTTGCATTCTCTGCGAGTTTCGCTTTTAATTCTGGATTAGCTTCCAATTCTTTGATTTTAGTCGCAAATTCGCCGTTTTCCCGAAAAAACAAGCCATTTTCATAATCAGTAATTAAGTCCTTGATACTATCATCATATTTAACGACTAAAGGCAATGAGGCTGCTAAGGCTTCTACATAAGTTAACCCTTGCGTTTCCGTAGTTGAAGCATTCACAAAAATATCAGCTAACTGATAATAAAGTCCAACTTTCTCCCAAGGAACAGAACCAGTCATTAAAACGTTATTCAATTTTAAATCTTTAATTAGTTGCTTGATATTCTCTTCATATGGACCATGTCCTACAATTACTAGTAATCTTTTCTTATCTGGCTCTAATTTAGCAAATTCCTCAACGATAATATCTACTGCTTTTTCTTTAGAAATCCTTCCTAAAAAAAGCAAAATTTCTTCATCTTCAATGCCTAAAGATTTCTTTAACTCTAGAACTTCTTCTGAAGTATAAGTATCTTTTTTAAATTTAGATAAATCAAGTCCGCTAGGAATAATATTAAAATTGCCTCTGACTTTATATCTGATCATCATATCTAAAACTTTTTGGGTTGGAACGATAATTTCATCAACTCTTTTAACAGCCTTACGAACTGTTCTTCTAACAAAAGGCATCGCCATTCTCTTCATTGTTTTAAACGCAAAAATCCGATTAACATAATGAAGATAGTCTTCATACATCGTATGAAAGGTATAAACGGTTTTAATGCCTGTTTTCTTAGAAAGGATACGACCTAATTTACCAATCGAAAATTCCGTATGGATGTGAATAATGTCAAGATTAAGTTTCTTAACTCTCTCGAGTTCGCGTCTAACGAAAAACTTATACTGATAATCCGGTAATTTCTTACCTTTTAAGTTATAACCCTTAATTCTAATAACATTAGGTTCAGGTTCAACTGCTTTCCGATGACCAGTAGTGATAACATAAACTTCATGACCAAGCGCCCTTAATCCTTCTTCTAACATAACAATAGAAGTAGCGACACCACTGATATGCGGTCTATAACCGTCTGTAAAGATGCCGATTCGCATTTCGATACCTCCTTCTTAAGATAAATAATGAAAGTAAACTTATTAACATCAAAATATAATAAGAAACTACTCGCCATAACAATGTTCCTGCCAGAATTACTGGCGCACTACTGATAATAACAATCGTAAATAACTGCCTGAAGGCAAATTCCGCACCACCCGCTGCGCCTGGAGTAGGAATAAAAGACATAAAGACAACCGCAAAGGAAGTCATCGCCATCGTAAAGAATAACTCACTTGCGGAAAGACTAACTCCTAAGGCTCTGAAAATCAAAAAAGGAATTACAAAGTAACAGGCCATTGAAAATAACTGGAAAAATACTGTTACTGCCATTAACTTTATATCTTTGATTAATATCTTCGAACATCTTTGAAAATCAGTTAGATAATTCTCTAAACGATCTTGCCTTTTATGAACAATACGACCGATGAAGCCAATTTTTGCAAATAAAAAGATTATTTTCGTTAAAATTTTTCTAGCAATTTTAGAATAAGCTAATAAGAAAAGAATCGTTAAAATCAGGACATTCAAACTAAAACCAATTATAAAGAAAATATAAAAGTTAGAAACATTTTGGGTAAGCTGCGAAAAATAAAAGATAATTGCTATTAAAGAAAAGATAACAATACAGAACTGATAGATTATAAAATTCATAATCAATGTTCCGGTAGCTACTGAGGAAGGTACACCAAACTTGCGATAATAATACATTTGAAATGCTTGTCCGCCTGCCGCAAAGGGTGTAATGCCATTATAGAAATGACCTATATTACCGATAAGTATACTATCAAAGAAAGAAAGCCGCTGATTGTTTTTCTTCAACAAAATATCAATTGATACCGAATTAAAGAACATAAACAAAAAAATCGATAAAATCGCTAGAAAAAAATAATAGTAATTTAAATCCCTAACGGCCTGTATCGCGTCATCAATATCATTTTGTGTAAAAAACCAGATTAGTAATATTATTAGAATAATAACCACAAAGAAATAATTTTTCTTGGCGATACTTTTTTCATCTGCTAAATTATTGATAACTGGTTCTTCTTTGTGGGGTTCTTTTTCATTCATTGCTTAATGCCCTCTCAATCGTTACTCCCCAGTACTTTTTCATATACCGCTTTAATCTTCTCACTGACAATTTCAATACTTCTTGCTTCTGCGACTTTATAAGCCTCATCTCGTAACTCTTCATATTCGCCATTAATACAAGCTCTAATATATTCAATAAACTCTTCATTATTATTGCCCTTAAGGCAATTTTCACCATGAGTCAGCCAATCTCGATAAGTATCAACATCACGAATAATAATTTTTTGACGACTTGCTAGAGCCTCTAAAACTACTATGCCTTCATTTTCCACAAACGATGGAAAGAAAAAACAATTAGAACGGCTATAAGCACCTTGTATAATATCGCCTTCCACATAACCAGGAAAAATACAATTAGCCGGTCGTCCTTTTATTGCTTTACGGATTTCCTTAGGCAAAGTTAGAAGCGGAGTATGACCAAACCAAAAAAATTTCACATCTGGCATTTTTCTGGAAATAGCTATAAAATCCAAAAGCCCTTTGCGCTTAAAAAATAAACCGACACCCATCACGATTTTATCGTCTTCACTTATATTAAATTTTTCTAGAAACTTAGTTTCTTTATCCTTATTTTGACTGTAAGACTTTAAATCAATCCCATTAGAAATAGCAGCTATTTCTTTAGTTATACCATAACTTAAAAGAATATTTCTGGAATAGTTAGTTGGTGTAATGATATAATCAGCACTTTGATAAGTTCTCTTTAAAGTTTTTTTAAAGCGTTTAGCATAAAAATTAGAGAACAAAAAAGAATTCTCAATGTCTTCCGCAGTCGTATGGGCATGGTAAACAACCTTTTTACCAGCTTTGTGAGCTTTTTTAACCATTTTGCGGCTCTTTTTAAAGACCATGTTCAAATGCACAATATCGCAGTCCTCGGTTAAATTAGACGCATGCTCTATATTTTGTAAATCAAGAGCCATCTTCTGATGCCTGATTGCTCTTCCGATTCCAGACTTCTTTATTAGCTTATCATTTTTTGGAAAAAACAAACAAACCTTCATATCAATCACATTCTTTCCAGTACTTTAAGTCCAAGGATTGTTAAGCTTTCAGCTAAAATCACTTCAAGTCTAGCAAGCAATAACAAATTCGTATTTCGAATTTTTTCATCTTCATTAAGAATATAAATTTGACTATAAAATTGATTAAAAGCAACTGCCAGATTTAAAAGATACTTACATAAGTGATGCGGTGCGTTCTCAAAAGTCGCTTTTTCTAAAATTTCTTCATAACGAGAAACTTGTCTTAGCACTTCAAAATAAACTTCTTCCTGATATAAACTATATAGCGGTTTAGCGGTTTTTAGAAGTGGATTCGCTAAAAGAATCGCTTTTATCCTGACTAGTGTATATTGGATGTAAGGTCCAGTCGCACCTTCAAAACGGACGATTGCTTCTAAGTCAAACTCAAAATCACTTTGTCTTTGATTCTTTAAATCATTAAATATTACCGCACCAACCGCAATATCCATCGCTGTTTTCTCTTTATCAGCTAAGCCAGGATTTTTGACTTCTATCTGCTTTAGTGCTAAATCATAGGCTTCATCAATAACTTCTTGCAAAAGAATTGTCCGCCCATTTCTAGTACTCATTTTTTTACCGTCTAATAAAACAAGACCAAAGTTAATATGTTCAATCAAATCAGCATAAGCATGACCCATTCTTTTAATAACCGCCCTTAACTGATCAAAATGATTTTTCTGTTCGTTTCCAACAACATAAATTAAAGAATCAAAGTGATAATTATCGTGACGATATAAGACAGTAGCTAGTTCTCTAGTTAAATACAACGTAGTACCATCAGTTTTTTGAATTAATGCCGGCACTAAATCCGGAAGCCTGACTATCATCGCTCCTGCATCTTCTTCCAATAACTTTTTATCAGTTAATTCTTTGATAACAGCATCAGTTTTGTCATTATAAAAGGATTCGCCTAAAACATATTCAAAATCTACACCAAGCACTTGATAAATTCTATCAAATTCCTTTAGTGACTCAGTTCGGAAATATTCCCAAAGCTTTAAAGTTTCAGCATCTTTATCTTCTAACTTTTTAAAAGTAGCTCTGGCTAAATCATCCAGCTCAGGATTAGCCTTTGCTTCTTCATGAAAACGGACATATAATTTTTGGAGCTCGATTATTGGATTTTGCTTTATTGTTTCTGGATTTCCCCATTTTTGATAAGCAACAATCATTTTACCATACTGTGTACCCCAGTCTCCAAGATGATTAACACCAATAACTTTATAGCCTTGATTACGATACAAATTCTTCAAAGCATTTCCGATAATTGTTGAGCGAAGGTGACCAACAGAAAAATTTTTAGCGATATTAGGCGCTGAATAGTCAATAACGATTGTTTTTCCGCTATCTTTTTTAGCTATCTTAGCAGTTAAAACCTTTTTCGCAAAGGTTTCTTTATTTAAGCGTAAGTTCGCAAAACCATTAACAAATTCACTGCTTTCAAAAAGTTCATTACTTTTTAAAACCTCAGAAATCTTTTCAAAAAGATCAGTAATCTTTGGATAACTGTCCTTTAAGTTCTTAAAAAGCACAAATAAAGGAATCGCAAAATCGCCCATTTCCTTTTGTTTTGGCTCTTCAACTGTCACATTAAGCTTTTGGTTATTGTTTTTTAAGAAAAAATCCTCCAGAGTTATGCGGATTTCATTTTTTATTTTTTCTAACATAAATTTTTACCTCAGTAGTAATTCTTGATATATAATATTATATATTATAATCTATTTAATAGCAAGCAAAAACTAAATTGTACCAAAAAGAAAAAACCAGATATTTCTGGTTTTGATTATTATTATTAACGAGGTTCGAAAGAATCACAACTTGAATCCTCAGCTTTAGTTGCGGAAGTTCCAGTGATTTCTACTACATGCTTACGACATTTATGCTCATTATTATAACGACATAAATAACTATCACAGTCGATATCTACTTCAAATAACATCGGAAAGTCTTGATAAGCATATTCTGTTTGGAATTCTGACAATCTTTTTTCTTTAAATGAACTACAAAAAACATCGCTCAGTTGTTCGTCGTTTTCCCTGACATCAATTTTTGGTCTGATACAGCTAGTATATTTATTGCTTACACAATGTGTGACTCGACATTTAATTTTTGACATAATATTACTCCTTTTCTTAGTAATATTATTATCAAATTATGCCAACTTATGTATTTTAATCTAGCAAATACCAGTAGGCTTGTCGTTTATTCTCTAAATTTACAATATTCTGCAAGTATATTATACCGCAGTACTCAAAATTATGTTTTTTCAATAATTTTTGCATGATGATATTTTTTTCATGAGTATCAACTCTAATCGATTTCTTATTTGTTTCCCTAGCTTTCTTAAAAGAAAAATCAAACATCTGACCAGCAATATTTTCGCCTTTATATTCATTCTTGACCGCAATTCGATGAATTACTAAATAATCAAAAGCTTCTGGCCAAAAATCAGTAATATAACAAGATTCTGTTTCTTTAGATAAAACAAATACACCCTTAATTACACTATCTTCAAATACATATAATTGCTTCTTTAAGATATCTTCTTTAAAACTATCTTTATTTGGATAGCCGTTTTGCCACTGAGGAACGCCATTTTCTTTTAGAAAAAGTTTGGCTTCTTCGATTATTTTCATGATTTCATCTAAATCTTTTGTTTCTGCTAACCTAATCATATAATTCTCCATTTTACATACCAAGATATTTTCTATCATTATACCATATAATCATCAAAAGAAAAAAAGGACTTACAATAAATCCTTTTCTCCTGAAATTTTAAGAATGATTGATGAGCTGCGCAGCTTTTACGCAGCCACCAATTTTAGTCTAGTTTAAATATATATTAAATTACCAAAAGAATCTGTTTCTGTTGTTGTTACGACCAGGTAAGTTAGTGCGCTCAAAATAAATTCTGATACAACGGCAGATCATTTCATGTAATTCAACATCTTGAATAATTACAACTGGATCAGTGTTAATAAAGCCTTGGAAGTATCCTCCGCCACAACAGTTTTTCTTGCAAGTAATTCTCGCAACATCAAAACAAGCCGTAGGAAGGCAGTTAGGCGTTACGCATAATTCAACAGTATTTTCATCTAAATGTGTAAGGTTGTAGGCATATTTAACACCATCAACGCAAATTTCTTGTCTTTCTCCACAATGTTTCAAACTAGTTTCCCCTCTCTTAAAATTCACGTAGTTAAAAACTACACTATAAATTATGAGAGGCAAACACTTTTGTATAGGCTACCTACGCTTTTTTGAACTAGTAGAAGTTTCTTTATCAGCTTTTACTTCAACTGCGATTTTGCGATTATAAAAATACTTTTCATTAAGAATTTTTATTGCTTTTTTGACATGTTCACCTTTAAGTTGGACAAAAGAGAAAGTATTTAAAATACTGATATCTTTAACATCTTTATTAGAAACACGCAAGAACTTTACAAACATATCTGCTAAATCCCTTTTATTAATGTTATCCTTTTTACCAAGATTGATAAAAAGTTTTACATAGCCCGCAGAAGCAAAGTCTGTATTAAAGTCTTGTTTGGCTTTTTTCTGTTGAAAATTTTCGGCGATATCATCAATATTACCAATATTTTCCCGATCTTTTTCGCTAACTTTTCTTAATAAAGCAGCTGCATAATCAAGGATTTCAAATTCTTTGTTTTCTTCTAAAGCAGCTAAAATATAACCTTTGTATTTATCGGGATTCTCTTCCTTTAACGAAGTTGTCGCTTCATTCATCCGATGGCTAATTTTAGCAGCCTCCGCCTTTTCATAACTTGGCGGTACAGTTTTCTCAATGTCTACTTTTAAAGCTTTCGCAAAATCATTAATCTTGCTTGCTTCCTTTTTATTTACAAAAGTAATACTCATACCATCTCTTCCAGCTCTAGCTGTCCGACCAATACGATGAGTATAATACTCTAAATCATCAGCTATATCATGATTAAAAACGACATCGATACCAGAAATATCTAAACCTCTGGCTGCTACATCAGTCGCAATTAATACTGATACTAAACCACTTTTAAATTTTTCCATTACTTTATCACGACTAACTTGTTTCAAGTCACCATGTAAAGCTTCAACCATAAAACCTCTCGTCGTTAAGGCCATCTGCAAATCATCAACACGTTTTTTAGTACGGCAGAAAACTAAAGCTTGCTTAAAATCAAAGGTATCAATCATTCGGCATAAAGCTTCTTCTTTGTTTTTATCACGAATCTCTACATAATATTGCTTGATGTTTGGAACCGCAAGATTTCCTTGTAAGGTCTTAACGCTTTGCGGGTCTTTTAAATACATGTTTGCGATTTTTAAGATTGGCTTTGGCATCGTTGCGGAAAACAAAATCTTTTGACAATCGGCATTCGCACTTGCCAAAATCGTATCTAAGTCTTCCTTAAAGCCCATATTAAGCATTTCATCGGCTTCATCTAAAACTAATAATTTAATATTTTCTAAAGATAAAGTCTTACGCCTTTGGTGATCCATAATTCTTCCTGGTGTCCCAACAATGATTTGCGGCTTTTCTCTAAGTTTACTTATTTGACGTTCGATACCCTGACCACCATAAATTGATAAAACTTTAACGCTAGGTAGAAAAACCAAAAGCTTTTCAAACTCTTCGGCGACTTGAATCGCTAATTCACGAGTTGGACATAAAACCAAAACTTGAACCTTTTTATCTTTTGTGTTAATCATGTTAATTGCGGGTAAAGCAAAAGAACAGGTTTTTCCGGTTCCTGTCGGGGCTTGAGCTAAAACATCATGACCGTTTAAGACATGAGGAATTGCCATTTCCTGGATTGGTGTCATCTCTTGATAACCCATTTCCACTACTGCTTTTTTTAATTCCGGCAGGATTTCAAGATCCTTAAATGTTAATTTTTCCATTATATTTATACTCCTATTTGTCTGCTTATAAGAATTAGACCAATAACTGTAAGTACATTTACCAGAAACAGTAAGGGAATCCCATAGCGAAACTTTGGTTTTTGATTTTTATGACGAATGACTTGCATACATAGATAGATAGCTAAACTAGCTCCTAAGAAAGCAAATGTGAAAAGTGTTTTTTCTGGCACCCTGCGTTCTTTTTTGATGGCTCTTTTTTTATCATAGCGCATCACAAAAATCGCAATGATATTTATTATCACTAAATAGATAATTAAAAACTTAATCATTAATAATATTCTTCCATTTCTTTATAATTTTATCCCAAGAGTTACTTAAAGCGATTCTATAGGTTTCTTCACGTAAACATTCAAGCTTTTTTGAATCATTTAATAGCTCAATAATTTTATCAGCCATTTCTTCATTTTTCTGACAAATATAGCCATTTTTATCTTTTATAATAATTTCTGGACAAGCATCGCCCCAATTACTGGAAATAACAGGAACAGAACGACTATTTGCTTCTAGAATTGATAATGGAAAACCTTCAAACGATGAAGTCAACAATAATAAATCAGCACTATCAAAAGCAGCCGCAACATTATCTGTTTTTCCACGCAAGAAACAAACATCCTCTAAATTACGTTTCTTAATCGCTTTAATCATTTTTCGTTCTAAAATGCCATCACCATAAAAATGTAATTCAAATGTAGCTTTTTTCTGCTTTAGAATTTCTGCAACTTTTATCGCTTTAAGCGGCTTTTTTTGATTAACAAACCGAGATAAAAAAATAATTTTTTTAGTTTCAGAAACAGGTTGAAGTTTGGCCTCAAGCCTAGAGGGATTATAAACATAAGTTGCTTTTTTTTGAATTCTTTTTGGCATGCGCTTTAAAGTACTTTCTGTCAGGAATAGCCACTTATCTGGTTTGCGACACATCAGTAAACCAAACCGGTGATAAAACTTACGGAAAAAGCGGTAATTAAAATGAAAATGAAAATAAACTTTTCTTTTTTTAGGCGCAAACATATAACTGTCCATCGCTGAAGCAATGATTAAGTCCTCTTCTGTAGTCATATCCTTTATCATACGTCGATAGCGATATTTTCCAAAAAGCCAGAAGAAAATAAGTTGGAAAATTGCGATGATGATTTTATCAAAACGGAATCTTTTTGCCTTCTCGGAAATATATTTATCAATATATATATACTTATGCGCTACTTTAAGATTAAGCAATTTTATTCTTGAATCGATTTCGACAATTGGCTTTTCAAAATCTGCAATCACAATTAAAGTGATATCATAGAATTCTATCAATTTATTAGCTAAATTGATTGTGACGATTTCTGCTCCACCAACTTTATGAACCTGCTGGATAACCCAAAAGATTCGCTTTCGCATAATTTTAGCCTTCTTTCATCAAATAAACAACAATATATAATATCATATTTTAAGTTATTTAACAAGAATAAAACGTTTTTGCGGATAATTTCCCTATTTTTCTTGCGCATATCCTTATTATTTGATAATATATAATAAACTATTAAAGAAAAGTGAGGTTTAACATGAAAATAAATAAACCAGAAAAATTAAAAAAAGGCGATAAAATCGGCCTTATTTGTCCTTCTTTTTGTACGGACCAAAATAAGATTTCCACCACTGTTTCCTTATTAGAGGAATTAGGCTTTGAAGTTAAGGTTGGAAAATCAGTCTATGCTAAAAATGATTATCTCGCTGGAAGTGATAAACTAAGAAAAAACGATCTTGAAGAAATGTTTTCTGACGATTCAGTAAAAGCTATTATTTGTCAACAAGGTGGTTATGGTGCGACAAGGCTTTTAGATATTATTGATTATGAAATTATTAAAAACAACCCTAAATTCTTTTTAGGCTATTCTGATATTACAGCTTTGAATAATGCTTTTTATCAGTTATGCGGCTTGCCGAGTTATCAAGGAAAAATTGGCGCTCAACTTCCGGCCGTTAGAAAAGACTCATTCTCCTATGAGAACTTTTTAGAAGCGCTTTTTTCCAATACTAAGAATCAAGTATTAAAAAATCCTACAACTCATCAAGCCTATGCAGTTACTGAAGGCATTGCGGAAGGTATTTTAGTAGGTGGCAACCTTTCTTTGATTTATACTTTAATGGGCACGCCTTATGATATTGATTTTAAAGATAAGATTATCATCCTTGAAGACGTTGGCGAAAAACCTTATGCAATAGATAGAATGCTTCAGAGTCTGAAACTAAGCGGAAAACTTAAAGAGGCCGAAGGTTTTATTGTTGGACAGTTCACAGATTGTGAACCAACAAATAATAATCAAGACGAACAAATCCGCGATGTGCCTTTTTTAATTAAGGAGTTCTTAGGGGGTTTAAATGTTCCAGTTTTAGCTAATTTCTGTAACGGTCATGATATGCCTTATATTAATCTGCCAATCGGTCTGAAAGTCAGATTAGATGCCTCAAATCACAATATTACAATTTTAGAAGATTTTTATAAATAATTCTAAAGAAAGACTGTATCTTTTAGTTTAAATAAAACTAGAAAATGCAGTCTTTCTTAATTTAAAAATGCGTTACACATACAGGTTTCTCATCAAGCGAAAAAGCACGGCTTAATTCTTCTAATTTCTCTGCTTTTGAGATTTGTGCTTTACCATATTTAATTAGCTTTTTCAGATTTGCACAGCCCATAATTAATGATGAGAATTCCGCAATATCAATATTAATTTCTACATCTGCAGAATCATCAATCATCCTAGCCTTTCCATTTTTAAACTCTATAAAGAATGGTTTGTTATTGTCTTTTACAAAACTATCTTTAATATTAAATTGAACTTTCATATTTAGATTACCAAAACTGCAATCTTGAATATCTAAAAAGAAGGCCTTTACATCACAAATACGATACATTATTCCAAGACCTGTCTGGCAACATTCCTGATAAACAGAAAATAATATACGGTCAGTATGATTGCGTGGATCAGAAAGCGTATTGATAAATCCTTCGTCTTGGGTATTAATAATCACATAACGAACCTGATCAGCCTGGCTTTTTACAAAAGTCATCAATTCTAGAAATACTTCTGGGCTATCAAAAAACATTTCACTTATATATAAATCATTTACCAAAAACGATTCATCACTGCCTTTTTTGAAGTTACAAACAAGATAACCTTTAACTTTTGCCTTGTTTTTATAAGCAAAAACTTTAACGGCTGGACTTTTTAAGCGATTAGCAAATTCTGCTTCCGCTTTATTAATCAGACCATGAGTAGTTTTTACTTTATAATTATAATAATCCGTCAGGCTTTTTGCATCTTTTTCAGTCAAACGAACGATATTTGCCTTAGAATTACCACTTGGCAGATCATTAGGACGCAGCTTGAATTGTTGTAATAAAGTCCCAAAACCATAGCCCATTTTATAGTAAAAGGCCGAATTAAAAGGATATAGTAAGGCAATATTTCGACCATTCTTTCTTAAGTCCTCGATAAAATTCTCCATCATCGCAAAACAAATTTTTTCTTTCTTCCTAGTCAGATCAACCGCAACCGAACCAATACCGCCAGCTTTAATCATCGATTGCCGGAAATTCATTTCAAAATCCCAGACATTAAAACCTCCGACTAAATTATCACCATTATAGGCACCGATATATTTTAAATAAGCTAGTTTGTTATCTTCAATTAATTTCTTTGTGCATTGCTCAATTGTCGTATTATAACCAATAGCTGGGTAAGCATTTAATAAAAGTGCTGCTATACCCTCTAGTTTTTCTTCTGTAATTAATTTGAATTTATACATGAAACTACCTGCCTTTACATTAAAAATTATAACAAAAAAGCTATTGATAATCAATAGACTTTTAGTTTATGTAAGCCAATTAGCCAAACTATATAAAATAATTCCTAATAAAGCTGATATCAGAATCAAAAGGACTGGCTGTTTAATTTTTTTAAAACGTGATAATATTAAGTTAACAATTATAATAATCAAGATTATCCAATCGATTTCCCTATTACCTGCCTCTTCTGGAAATAACGCCTGATAAGAAATTGAAATCGCTACTGCGAAAATCAATCCCACAACAACTGCCTTAATTCCGGTTAATGCAAATTTAAAATATTGATTTTTTAAGAACTTATCAATAAATATCGAAATAATCATTATAATTATTACTGTCGGCGCTACAACCCCTAAAACCGCTGTTATTGCCCCAAGCACCCCTGCTTGTTCCATGCCAACAAATGTCGCAATATTAATCGCAAAAGGGCCAGGCGTTGATTCACTAATCGCAAAATAAACTAGCAATTGTGCTTCTGTAATCCAACCTTGACTAATAACATCTTGCCGGATCATCGGAATCATCGCATAACCGCCACCAATTGTAAAAAGACCAATTCTGAAAAAAGTTAAAAAAAGCTCTAGGTAGATCATATTTCATCCACCTGCTTTCTAAAAAGTTTCGCCATTATCAAAAAATAAAAAATCGCTAAAATAGCGCCCACAAAAATTAATAAAAAAGCTGGTACAGCTGTTAAGAACAAAGAAATTAAAAAAGTTGCCCCTAACATAAAAAGAAAAAAGATGCCTTTATGGCAATGCTTAAATAATTTAAGACCGGCGTTAAAAATTAAAACACCGATACATCCCTTGATACCTTTAAATGCTAAACGTACAAATTCATTTTCCAAAAATCGCTCGATAAAAAAGCTAATCGCAATAATAATAATTAAAGAAGGCAAAACTATTCCTAAAGTAGCGATAATCCCTCCTAGGACACCTTTTCTTTTACGACCAACAAAAGCGGCCATCGAAACCGCAATCGCGCCTGGAGTCGATTCACTGACCGCAATCATATTCAAAAACTCTGTTTCATCAAGCCATCTGTGCTTTTCTACAACTTCTCTTTCGATAATCGGTAACATTGCATAACCGCCACCAAAAGTTACTAAACCAATCTTAAAAAAGGTAGTAAATAATTTAAGGTTTTCATTCATCTTTTGTGCCTATGATTTTCTTTTTATGGGCGATATCCTTTTACGTAATTAACCGGGAAACTGAAAAGAAATCCGCTATTTGGTTCGTCAAGATCACCAACAATATCTTCAATCACATCAATTAAAATCTCCATCTTGTCATCGTCCAGAACAAAAAGCAAAGTCTTATTCTCTTTTAATTCCGGATTCAATAACGCCTTTAACGTTCCATAAATCTGCGTTTCATCTTGTTTAGTTAATTCGTGACCCATTCCATTACTATTAAAGATAGTTCCGCCACTAATTCCTCGTTTGTTCAACTCATTTAATAATGGTTTCAATAAACCAGCATTAGGCAAAACAAAAAATACCGCTCTCAAGAAAATCACTCTCCTATAATATTATAAAACTTATCTTCTAAAATTGCAACAATTTAAAAGAGAAAAAACACTTTTAAGTGTTCTCTTCATACTTTCTTTAAAATTCCTTCTGATTGAGTCCAAAACGATTGATCAAAATCCAGAAAAGACATTTGAACATATTTTGAGCGAGACTGGCAAGGTGCAAAAGTCAAACGATGAATCGGAGTTACTCCATGAGTTTGAAGTTCCTGTAAATGCTCACTCGTTCCGTAACCTTTATGTTTAGAAAATTGAAAGCCAGGATATAGAATTTCCATTTCAGCCATATAGCGATCACGCGTTACTTTAGCAACAATCGCCGCTGCCATAATTGAAACAGATTTTATGTCACCTCTAACTATTGGTGAAGATTCACAATGAAAGTTATAAATTGGCATAGCATCGACTAAAACATGGTCAGGCTTTTTCTCAAACTGACTTATTACTTGTTTCATTGATGTTATTGTTGCTTGATAAACATTGGATTTATCAATTTCCGCAGCCGAAATAAAAACCGTTTGTACTTCAATCGCATCTTTAATGATTCGTTCATAAAGTTCTTCTCTTAGTTTTGCAGATATCTTTTTAGAGTCATCAATAAATTCAATTTTATAGTTTTTCGGCAAAATTACAGCTGCTGTAACAATCGGACCTGCTAAGCAACCTCTGCCTGCCTCATCAACACCAGCGATTAAGCGACAACCTTCCTGATAAAAAAACTTTTCATAACGATAGATGTAAATGAAATTTCTATATGACTTTCTTTTGGGTATGGTCATCTGCTCTGTCAAAAGTGATACCTCCTAATTTCTTACTGCGTAAATCTTTTAGAAAAAGGCGATTAATTCTTTCATAATCTATTTCCTGTTTTAAATAACAGCCCCTTGATTTAGCAATCTGCGCATAGATAGTTTCCAAATCATTAATATCATAATCAGCTAGTTTGTAATACTCTTTAAATAATCTTCGATAGTATTTATCTACAAAGGCAAAACCATAACCACAAACATCATCTAATGGCAATATATCATCATCAATTGAACCAATAAGTGCTAAATGCATAGCCATCGTTTCATTATCAAATTTAGGCCATAAAACACCTGGTGTATCGTAAAGATAAAAATCTTCCGATGCTTTAATCCAAACCGTATCTCTAGTTAATCCTGGCATATTTCCGGTAGCGCAGCTTTTCTTTCTTGCTAAATTATTAATCAATGTAGATTTACCGACATTAGGAATGCCGACAATCATCGCTCTGATCGTTTGATTAATCGTTCTCGTACCTTTGATATAATTAATACGATTGACTTCTGTCTTGACGGTATTCTTAATAAGAATCATATTTTTATCTTTGATGGCATCAACTTCTAAAACCTTTTTAAGTTGACCATGAAAAATTCTTGACCATTTGTAAGTTTCTTTTGAGTCAGCTAAAAGCGCTTTATTCATTAAAATTATATGTGCCTTATCGCCAATAATATTCTGAATCTCTGGATTTCGACTGGAAAAAGGAGCTCTGGCGTCGACAATTTCAATAACGGCGTCACAAAGCTTAACTTCAGTAGCTAATTCCCTTAATGTCTTTGGCATGTGGCCAGGAAACCATTGAATCTGTTTCATAAGTAATACCAGGCGGCCAAAGCCTCCAACCTTTCAAAATATTTTGTTAGAAAAAACCTAATTGCGATAAAGGCCAGAAGCGAAGCCTAACGCGTCCCATAATATGTTCTTCACTAATTAAACCCAACGTTCTAGAATCAACTGAATTAGAACGATTATCACCTAAAACCAGAAAATAACCTGTTGGAATTTTACCGTTTTCTAATTGGTCAAGCACTCGTTGTGACATGCTAGTTACTCCATCAATAACAATATCGTTAATAATGAGTTCTCTAGAGTCAAACACAATAGTATCACCAGGAATACCAATAATCCTTTTAATGAAATAAGGCTCATTAACTGAATTAACATAAGATGATGCGTTAATTACTACTACATTTTCTCGTTGAAAGTTTCTGGTTAAATGATAAATTATTACCCGATCACTATCTCTAAATGTTGGCTGCATCGAGACACCTCTGACATTAGCTGGCGTTAATACAAAAAACATTACTAAATAGAAACAAGAAATAATATTTATTGTAAAACCAAGATAATCAACTACTCTAAAAATAGCTCTGAAAATCTTTAATTTTTCACTTTCTTCTTTAAATTCGATTATTGTATTAACTCTTCCTAAATAAAGAAGTAAAATTATAAAGAAAACTAATAAGATACCAAGAATAATAAAGTAAACTGGAATCGAATCAAAAAGTTCAATAATCCGATTATGAAAAATCAAGCTAATTAATATTATCAGTAAATTAAGTGTAAGTGTAAAAATCAACTTTTTTCTGATTAGGCGTTGATAGTCTCCTATAGAACGCCTTCTTTTATCTAAATCTTTCATCTAGTTCATCCATAGTTACTAAAACTTCCCGTCCTTTGCCGCCTTGGCTCTTGGAAACAATTCCCATTGCTTCAAGCATTTCAATAATCTTTTGGCCCCGGTTAAAACCAATTCCAAATGCCTTTTGAATACCATTGATTGAGACAGATTCATTTTCAATAGCGTGACGCGCAACTTCATATAATAGTTCATCATCCGTAGAAATCTGAGCTACTTTATTGACTAATACATCGTGCTGGAATAAATAATCAGGATTATTTCTTTCACGAATAAAGTCGGTAACGGCGTCTATTTCTTTTTCACTTAGGTATGCTCCTTGAACTCTGGTAACAAATTCCGCATCTTTAATAAGCATGTCTCCTCTTCCTAAGAGGCTTTCAGCACCTGGAGCATCAAGAATTGTTTGCGAGTCTGTATGAGAAATTACTCTAAAAGAAATTCGTGTCGGAATATTAACTTTAATCGTTCCTTTAATAACATCTGTAGTCGGACGCTGTGTCGCAACTATCAAATGGATGCCGGCAGCTCTTGCTTTTTGAGTTATACGTTGAATGGCATCTTCAACATCTTGTCCAGCAACAAGCATCAAATCAGCTAACTCATCGATTACAATAACGATATAAGGCATTTTTTGATATTGTGGATTTCCAAGGATTTTTTCATTGAAGCTATTGATTTCCTTACAGCGCATTTCCATAAACAGGCCATAACGTCTTTCCATTTCTTCAACTGCCCATTTAAGACCAACTGAAGCCATTTTTGCATCAGTAATAACAGGCGTCACCAAATGCGGTAAATCATTGTAAGGTGTTAATTCAACAAATTTCGGATCAATTAGCATTAACTTTAAATCAGAAGGCCGATTTCTTAAAAGCAAAGAAATCAAAATTGTATTGATGCAGACACTCTTACCGCTACCTGTAGATCCAGCAACCATTGCGTGTGGCATTTTACCAATATCAAGATAAATATTCTTACCATCAATATCTAATCCCATCGCAACTTTCAGATTGCTGTTGTTATAACGAAATTCTTCCGAGTCTACAATATTTCCAAAATAGACCATATCTGCTTTCGCATTTGGCACTTCTAGTCCAACATTAGGCTTACCAGGAATCGGAGCATGAATCCTTAATGTTTTTGCGGCTAAGCGCATCTTAAGATTATCTTCAATGTTTAGGACTTTTCTAACATTAACTCCAGCTTCTAATTTTACTTCATAACGAGTAACTGTTGGTCCCTTAGTAAAATTAACAACTTTACCAACAATTTCAAACTCTGTTAAAGTATTGTTTATGATCTCGATTTGCTCATCAATCCAAGCTGTAGACTCAACACTTTCTATACTTTTCTTTTCCAGTAAGAAAAGTGGTGGAAATTCGTAGTCTTCATAAGAAGTAATTAAAGGCGCCGCAGGTTTTTCCTTTGGTTCTGCTCGTTTTTGAGCTTTTGGCTCCGAAACAGAAAACTCCTCTGTTTCCTCAACGATTTGAAAAACTGGTTCGATTACTTTCTTTTTAGGTTCAACTACAACTTCTTCTTCAACTTCAAAAGTATCACTAGCTACTAAATCTTCAAAGCTATACGATGGTTTATCTTCAAAGACTAAATCAGGAAGTTCAATTTCCGGCTCTTTTTCGACTCGTAATGCTTTATCTTCCATTTCATAAATCGGCTTAGCCGGTTTGGCAACTTCGCTAGCAAGACCAAAAGGGACAACTAGGTCTTTTTTTACCTTTTTGTTTTTCTCTTCATTAATAATTACTGCATCTTTACCGAAAATTTCTTTCCGAGATTTATTACTAATAAAGTCGAATTCATGATATTTGGTGCCGTATTCGCGAATTAAATCTGCTTCTGAAAGCTGTTTATCTTTTTCATCACGAATAAAATCATAACCTTTTTTAGGTTCGATAAGGCCACTTGAAGTTGTTTGTTGCGTATCATCTTTGACTCTTTGACCCCAAATCGGTGAAGAAAAGTGATCAGGATTAAACTCTTGGGTTCTATTTAATTTATCTGTAAAATCCTCTTTAATAACCGGAACCTTAAAGTCTTCATAAGTTTCTTCAACAACAACAGGTGCCTTTTTATTTTTTTTGAACATTCCAAACATTTTTTTACCTCTATTTTTTGAATTTACGGTCAATAAGTTTTTGAAAGGCATTTTTTTCCAAAACCTTGGATCCTTGCTTTTCATGACAATCTATTTTTGCAACATCAGTCGCATGATGGATTTCCGTATCGTTTTTCTGTTTTTGCTTGATTTTTTTAGCTTTTTTCCGAGACAGGTCATCAGGCATAAAATTATCGGCATCTTTTGCAATTTCATCAAGATCATCTTTAATTTCATTAACAAGATCCTCAATACCAGCGTCTATCTCATGCTCAACCTTAAATACATTTTTACTGTATATCTTATAAGTTTCTTCTCCGACAATCGTAATAACTGCCAAACAAATCTTTCGGATAACTAAATCGTAAGTTTTGTTGACAACAAGTTTACGACCCCAGTAAAAAGGATTAAAAAGATTAAGAACTGTCAAAGTTGTTTTTGCGAATGTTTTAACCTTATATTTTTCCGATAGCTGCATAACCGTACTTTCATCAATTGCCTTTTTAGTGTTACTAAAACGCATTAAAGTTGCAATAGTCCGTTTCCGAAGCATTCTTAAACCTCTTTTATCTAAAACGTCATCAACCCGATTAGAAATATAAACCAAAAGCATAATGCTTTCGTCAATTGATAATTCATAAAGGGGATATTTGCTTTTAGGATAAAAGTGGCTAGCAATAGTTTTCGCTAATTCTTTGGAAATATTAGCCATATGACCAAAGTTGCTAGTTTCGCCTTGAACAACACGATCCTTAAACTTCTCTTGAGCATTAACTATAGCCGCAAGAACTTCAGATTCCGAAAGTTCAGAACCTTTAGCTTTGTTGATATGTCCTTTTTTCCGCAGATAACGAACTATATTATAAAGATAAAGTAAAAACGCAAGCATAAATCCAAAAACAAGACCAAAGGCAAAAACTACTACTTCGCCTAGGCCAATCTCAAATGGTAGAGAAAACAAATACATTTTATCACCGCATATATATTATATAATAATATTGCCGATTTTAAAATAGTTTTGTTTTATTTGTTTGATTATTCATTTCTTTCAGAATATGCAATATATTCTTGTATTTTAAATTAATTTGTATTATAATATACTAGATGAAAACATTTTTTATCTAACACTCCGGGATTAAAGATTATTCCTTAACCCCAGAATGATAGGAAGAAGTATACTATTAACACATGTAAAATATATTATTTTATCATACAGCCTGAAGTTTGCGGGTTTTATTCTGTTGGCTTATCAGGCTTTGAATCTTTTCTGATGTCATTAATTACCCGCATATCGACATCTTTTTGATTAATTAGGAATTCTTCGCCAGCCTCATTACTATATTCCTTTTTATTCGATGTATTTCGCATTCCATTCTTTTTCAAAATTTATCACCTGTAAATTATATTCCAAAAATCATAATAATAAAACTTAGGAAGGATTAATTATGAAGTATAAACAGAAATTTAGCACTGTTTTAAAAGATGTACTTGCTGAAAGAATCAAAAAGGAAAGAGAGCTACGTAATTTCACTCAGGAAAAGCTGACAAGTGGTATTTGTTCGCAGTCACAATTATCAAGACTTGAGCAGGGAATAGATATTCCAAATACCATTTCTTTAATTGGAATCTGCGATAAACTAGATATCAGTCTTAAATATCTGATTGACGAAAATCAAACTGACTGGGATCGGGTTCTCGCTGATTTTGAAAACAAAGCTGAAGAATATATAGCTTTTAAAAATTTAAAGGAACTAGAAAACTTAATTGCCAGACACGACTTCTTCCGCGATAGCGAAGATCTAGATATCGTTCACAAACAATATTACCGCTATACTTTAGGTGCGTATTACGTTTTACGCTATGAAATCTTAACTCCCGAAGAGAAAGCTGGTTCCCAAGGCGCCTTTTACTTAGCACAGGCGGAAATAATTCTTGTCGATGCAATTGATTTCTGCAACTATAAAACTGCTTTTGTTATTTCTTTAAAGTTAAAAATTTTTAACTATCTTGGTGTAATATATTACTGGTCCAATATGTCCCAACAGGCCTTAAAATTTTACAAAACTATTGAAAAGGATTTGCATCTTCTCGATACATTAAAATATGCACGAATTTTAGCAACATATTATTACTATATGGCTTGGTGTTATAAAAGCACTAACGCAAACAAACATTTAACTTATTTAGAGGATGGCATTAAACTTTGTCTACGTACAAGATGCGTTCATACCCTTGATGCATTATACTATTCAAAATTCTGCACTTATTTAAATAAAGACGGGAAACCTAGTTCTGAAAAATATTCAGAAGCAATTTCCACCTTAGATAAGGCTATGGCAATTGCGGAATTATTCGATAATCAAAACTTTTTATCTTTTCTTAAAGAAGTTAAAAATCAGCTTTAAATAGTCAAATAACTCAGAAACCACCTGGTTTTGGAAAATACTTATTAGGCTTTTTCATTTTAGCACCTCCTATAATTTTCAAGAAGTTATAAAGCAAATTTTAAAACTAGGGCTCTCGCCTTAGTTCTTTTTTATACAACCCAAATGTCACCAGGCTTTGGAAAATATTTATTTGGTTTTCTCACTTTGCCACCTCCTGTTCGTATATCAAATTTTTCGTCTATTAGCTGGTTTTTTAATCTGAGGCCCAGCCCTTTTCCTGCTCAAAAAGTTTTAAGACACCACCATTATATAGATTTGAGTTATGCATGTCCGCATAACTTTGAAAATAGCTAAAATAATTTTTCTGGCAAAGCGATAAAAAAGCGTATCTAAAGCACATTTTATGCTAAAAACGCTTTCTTTTTGAGTTGTTTTTAATAGCTTTTAAGTCTAAATCAGCGAAATATTTGAAACGAAATGAAAGCGCAACTCATTTTTAATTTGCTACTTCAAAAAAGTTCGCAAAAAGTCTTATAGAATATAGCTAAAATCGAAAAAAATCTTTATGCATATCCGCATATTAAACTCAAAAACTTAAGACGCAGACAAGACAAATTTCATCATTTTTTTCGTTTTTCGCAAAAAAAGTCGAATATTTTCTGTTTTTGTCAGATAAAAAAAGTTGTCCCAGATTTAAAAATTTGAGACAACTCTATTTTTCTTATTAAATTTTTTTAAGACTAAATCATTATTGCTTCTAAATAAACAATCCGACAAAGGCGATGATTATCAGAATAACTCCGCTCAACCATGATAAATCTAAAGATATCTTCTTTGCTAGTCTATTGCCTAAGAAACAACCGAAAATAACTAAAATAATATCGGTGAAAAGCGAAAGACCAACAATTAAGAAAGCATTAGCTATAGTTATACCAATCCCAATTCCAAAACCAACGCTTAACCCATCAAGACCTAGGGCAATTGCCAACGGAGCAGCTTCCTTTGGCGCTAACTCTTTTGAATCGTCAGAATCCGCTTCAACAGGGTCTGCATAAACTTTAAGCAAAAATTGTAAATTGAAGAAAGTAAATTTAACTTCCTTATTAACACCATTGCGTTTTCTGATTATTTTTTTGATTGTACTATCAAAAATCTTAAAAACTCCCAGTGAAAATAAAATCGCAAAAGAAATCCAACCAGCTATACTATCTGTTAAAAAGTTGCCAAGTAAAGCTCCAAAAAATAAACCTACAGAAAGTAATGCTGTACATACCAAATTAATAATCATTACAGACTTAAAAGGGATTTTTACTTTACTCGTTCCATAGCCAAAGCTACAAGCAAAAGCGTCTATGCCTACTGCTAAAACTAAAACCCAGGCTTGAAACACTAAAATTACTATATTCATTTAACTCGTCCTATCTGTTCTTAAGAGAAAAATCTCCCCCTTTTAAAGTATTCTTTAAGAAGGCAAAAGGTTACACAGATTAACGAAGAAAAAAGCGAAATAGAAAAGAACCATAAAGGCAAAGTGTCTCTATGGTTCTAAATTTTTTTAGGCTGCTAAATTAGGCCCATCTTGCATAAACCTGCACATGATGTGTTGGCATATGCGTTGTTTGCATCGGCATAGTAAAGCTTAAATCATAATACCAGCCCAAGAAGTTATATCCCGGACGATATGGTATATAATCTGTAATTAAAGTTCCTTCTAAAAGCAAATACTGAGTAAATTCTAATCCCGATATCGAATCAACAGTCATTGCTGAAGTCGTCGGTCTATATAATACAACTTCATTTTCATCAGTAATTATGATAATATGACGTCTGCTCCAAGTCATTTGCGCAATATTAATTCCATCAAAAATATCAATTTCCCGGAAAGTCAAGGATTCATGGCCAGGCTGTCCCCACAAAATTCCAATTTGTCTGCCCGCAACGAAAGTCCGTCCAGATTCCATGACAAAGATTGCCCCGTGAGTAGTCCCTGAATCTAGCCCTAATGGCGCTGCTGATTTAATAGTTTCACCAGCTGGAAACGGTAATCGTCTCCATGTTTGCACTGCACCAACAAAACCTAAACCAAGCCAACCATTATTATTTGATCCAATTCCATAAGCGGCAGTTGTTGTTTGAATAATAACCCCTTGATTAGTAATAATCCAGATACCAGTTATTGTGCCAGTAAATGAAGAAGCTAAGTTTATACTGCCAGTAATATTTCCTATAGAACGAACTTGATTACAGTAAGTGACTACTACTGTCAAAGTTGTCATTGCTAATATATGACGTACTGGAAGTTCACTATATGCTAAAGCAATAGCACTAGTTCCCTGCGTATAAGTCCAAACTTGTGCGTTAGTACAAAGAAGATGCACATGTGAATTACCCGCAACTACCTGAACGACATCAATTGATAAGTTTGACCGAATAAATGGCTGCAGGATTCCGCCTTGAAATACAGAAACCCATAAATCATTTAATTCCGTTACTATCAAAACTCTATTTTGAGAAACTGCCAGACTTACTACTTCCTCAGAAAATGGTAACCCACGAATTAAATAGTTAGACGAGTTTGTGGTAGCAGCGTAAATCATTCGATTATCAGTAAGGAATGCTAAACTTAACGAATTTACTACGGCAGTACCTGTAAAAGAATCAATCATCAAAATATTATTTTCTAATCCGTACACGTAAGTCAATCTAAACAATGGCAACCAATTTGCTACAAGGGTGACATTATTCGGAATATTCCATATGCCAGTTTGTGGTACTTCTTCACTTCCGTTAAACCAACCATTAAATTGATGCTCTAATCTTGTCGGTGTTGGCAGAGTGTAACTTTGACCAAAAACAACATTTTGGGTCGCTGGATTTAAAGCATTTCCGCCATTTACGTTATATGTAATTGTATAAGTGTTCGCTGTCCATGCCGCAACTAAAGTTACATCGGGCGAAATATTCCACGAAGCTCCTGTTAATGGAACATTGGTAGCTCCATCACGCCAATTTGCGAATGTAAATCCTGTGCGCGTAGGTGTCGGTAAGGTAAATGGTTGCCCGAACGTGACCTCTTGTGTATTAGGTATTAATGCATCTCCGCCATTAACGTTAAATGTTATTGTATAAGTATTTGCTGTCCAGGTCGCTACTAGTGTAATATCATTAGGAATATCCCATGTGCCAGCTGTAAATGGATTGCCATTATGTAACCAACCATCAAATGTATGGCCAGTTCTTGTTGGTGTTGGTAATGTGAAACTCAATCCAAATGTAACATCTTGAGTACTTGGATTTAATGTGTTTCCGCCATTAACATCAAAAGTAATTGTATAGGTATTAGCCGTCCATGTCGCTACTATTGTGATATCATTAGGAATATTCCATGTGCCAGCTGTAAATGGATTGCCATTATGTAACCATCCATTAAATGTGTGACCAGTTCTTGTTGGTGTTGGCAATGTGAAGCTTAATCCAAATGTTACATCTTGTGTATTAGGTATTAATACATCGCCGCCTGCCACATCAAATGTAATTGTATAAGTATTCGCTGTCCATGTCGCTACTATTGTAATATCGTTTGCGATATTCCATGTTCCAGCTGTAAATGGATTGCCATTATGTAACCAACCATTAAATGTATGACCAGTTCTTGTCGGTGTTGGTAAAGTGAAGCTTTGTCCAAACGTTACTGTCTGATCAGATAGTGCATCGCCACCAGCTACGTCAAAGGTAATTGTATAAGTATTAGCTGTCCAAGACGCAACTAATGTTACATTGCTTGCGATACTCCATGTTCCTGTTAAAGAAATAAATTCTGTTCCATTATACCAGCCCGCAAACGTGAATCCTGTTCTTGTCGGTTCAGGCAATGTATAAGTTTGATCAAATGTCACATCTTGAGTACTTGGATTTAATGTGTTTCCGCCATTAACATCAAAAGTAATTGTATACGTGTTGGCTGTCCAAGTCGCTACTATTGTAATATCATTAGGAATATCCCATGTTCCAGCTGTGAATGGATTTCCATTATGTAACCAACTGTTAAATGTATGACCAGTTCTCGTCGGCGTTGGTAAAGTGAAGCTTTGCCCAAATGTTACTGTTTGTGTATTAGGTATTAATACATCGCCACC
>Ga0131853_10000283_pt1 | contig 91490 bp, 74 predicted proteins | sample TergutLab28metaG_FD_92764 | JGI IMG/M metagenome (GOLD analysis project Ga0131853, IMG submission 92764) | Labiotermes labralis P1 segment gut microbial communities from Petit-Saut dam, French Guiana - Lab288 P1 (version 2) (version 2) | ecosystem: Host-associated > Arthropoda: Insects >...
AAATGCACCATCAACCAAGAATACATATTGGCGTAACATATTCAAGTCCATACCTGATAAATATGGGCGGCGTGCAACATACGCCGGTGGCCTAGTCATACTAGCTCCATCAACTAAGAATATAACCTGCCTCGCCTGATTCAAGTCTACTCCATCAACTTGGTCATCGTCATTCACATCACCCCAGAGGGAGCGAACAGCGAAGAAATCAATGTTTCCTTCTACTACAATTCCTTCTTCTGCAAGCGCATTGAACTCTGCCTCTGTAAACGTCATGTTTTGGGCTACTGGGAACCCTACAGAAGCAACCGGCGGTCTGCGGTATCCATTGCGTGTACGGCCAGAAGCTGTCAAGACATCGTTCGTGAACCAGCCCCAGAATGCAAGGCCATGCTGCTCATACCTATTGAGCTCAGGATTAAAGACTCTCTTGTCGTCATCTTCCATCCACTCTATGATTGACGATATATCCATTGGCTGACCAAACTCCACTGGTATTTCAATAGAGCTCACCATGCCGTCAGGGGTACTAAAACCTATGTTGCCATATGCATGGAACGTTACTCGCGTTGAAAGTGCACCTACTATGCCTCTTGCACCCCAGAGGGCGAAGTATTGAATGTCGCGCGCGGGCATGTCGAAGGTGTAGGTTGGCATCGTCACGACGTTATGCAAATCCGAAATGAGAGTTCCAACCGATGGTGCGGTCGTACCGCGGTACCAGCCTAAAAAGTAGTGGTTTTCCTCTACCTCACCTGCTGCTAAGGTTACTGATGTATTAAATGCCACGCTGTTTGCAGATCCGCCTATATCCAACATTGCCATACCAACTGTTGCACTTTGCTCTTCATGGGTAAGCCCTGCAGGTACGTTGCTTATGCGGAGATAATAAGTTCCAAAGGATAACATTATTTCGATATTGTTACGGTTAACATCTAACAAGCTTTCAAACGTTATCCTGTATGTATTATCATTGAAACCTTCTGCAGAAGCTAACAAGCTAGTCCCCACATCTGCTCCTGTTACCATTACTGTGAATCTACCGTCTGTTAGAGGCGTAATTCTGGATACTCCTGCAAGCTCTGCCCATGCGATTAAATCACGGTCAATATCCATTACGCTTACAGTCAGTTCTACATCCACATACTCATCTAATGTAATCGTGATGACTCTCGTGTCCAAGTCCTCTGCGTAAATATTTCTACTTACATTTGCAAAGCCTGGGGCACTTGCAGCGAGGGCTTGGCCGATTTCATTACCTCTTACTGTGATAGTAAACGTCCCAGTGTTATTACCCGTTACAGTGACGCCTTGACGAGTCAAGCTTGCTGTTGGGATTCGTGTTCCTGCACTATTCTCTACATTCACAGTTACTGTTACGGCATCCTCTTCTCTTGAACCATCAAGCTGAATGATAATAGTGCGTGGATCTACTAGGTCAGCAAACCCAATCTGGCGAGTTGTATTAGTAGCAAAGCCCGGTGCGCCCGCCGTTAAGGTCGTACCGATATGTACATCACCTAAAACTCCTATTATCGTAAACACACCACCAGTACCGGTCGGCGTCAAAGTTGGATGTGTTAACGTTGCGGTTGGAATCGGGTTGTTATTAGAGTCAACTACCCTAACTGTAATCTCCGTTGGAACAGGGTTAAGAGTAATAACAGCTTGGTTATTAGCCACATTCAAATATGTAACCGTATGACTTCCAGGAGCAAAGCCCGGCGCTTCCGCGCTAAAGATATCACCTATAGTTACGCCAGGAGCAGGTATCTCGAATATGCCTGAATCACTGCTAAAGCTATCACTTCCACGAGTTAAGCTTGCAGCAGGTATATTTACCCCATTGCTGTTTCTAACATACACTCTAAAAGGATGAACAGGAATTCTGTCTCTGAGTGTAATAGTCATTTCTCCAGCAGCAGCATCAGCATAAGATACAATGCTCGATGCTGCACTAAATCCAGGAGCGATTGCCGTAATCGTTTGGCCTGCCCTTGCACTGCTAAGTGTAAATCTTCCGGTACCTGTACTTCCTGCTTCAGGTTGAGTAAGCCTTGCCGTTGTAACGTATGCTCCGCTTTCATCAACAACACGAACTGTAAAGTTGTTAACGTCTGTAGGTTGAGTTAAAGGAATAATTACCAAGCCTGAGATAGCATCCGCTGGAACTATAGTGTGAGAAGCATCACTAAATCCTGGTGCTCTTGCTGTTATCTGATTTCCTACCGTGGCAAGATCAATCAGGAACATGCCGGAATCGGAAGGGTTGCCCGTAACAATACCCACACCGTTGTACACAATTGAAGATGTAGTTATAAGCAGAGGAACTCTTGGAATACTATCGCCAAGAACAACCCATACCTCCAGATCTTCAATCGTTTGGTACAGCGTTACCGTAATAACTCCAAACCTTAACGATAAATCTTGCCCTGATAAAGCTTGAGCTACATTAACTGTTTCGCTTACGAACCCTTCTAAAGATACCTCCAGCTCACCACCGAACCAGTTAAGGTTCGGATTTACATTCATAAGTAAGAACGGGCTTACATAATTTGCTGTACGTGGACTGGTAGGTGCGCCGTACGCAAGCGTTGCTACCGCATTCTGGCTTATGTTATTGCCATTTGCGTCAATTACATTTACGAATAACATAAAGCCTTCATCCGCAGTCTCTCTGTTAAGGAAAATGTTAACTCTTGCATTTTCGAAAGTTCCATCAGCATTCTCAGTAATCACCACAGGATGTGGTACGGACAAATATCCACCATAATTCGGATGAGTAGCTATTACCGTGAAAGTACCTTCTGTTAGCCCTACATATTCGAAGAATCCACGAGAATCGCTAATTATAGGAGACTGGTTAACAACGTTACCGGCACTATCAAGTATTGTAACGTTTGCTCCGCCTACTACAACCAAATTCTCAGGATTTACCAGCATTGAAGAGTTAAGGGTAAAACCATATAAACGCCCTACAGGTAATCTTTCAAGCTCGATATAGATGCGATCACTTTGGTCTTCATCCTCAGGATCTGGTACGGACGCCTCTTCGAACTCGGTCGTAAACCCAGGTGCGCTTCCTTCAAGCATTTCGCCGTCAAGGATCCTTACAGGATTAAACACGCCGTTTGTGCCAGGGATGGGGCGCCATCCATTTCTCCAAATTATTCCATTGTGATAACCGTCAAGAGGTTCATCTGTACCCATATCTGCTTCCAAGTGCAGTTCGGAATTAGGTATATGGACAACATGTCGATGATCTTGACCACTAATAATCTCAATGGCTTCAACTACGTCTACCCTTATATGATGCTCATTCATCAAAGGTACTGTTATGTGCTGACGTGTTTCTACGGCTGCACCAGTATCGGTCCATACAACGAGCTCCTCAACGAGTATCCATGGACTCGGTCTGAAAGTTTGGCCGCCTGTACCCGGTATTGCAAAACCATCTCTAGGTATTACTCTTACCTCGGTAAGCTCAGTCAGGTTCTGTGCGTCCCAACGGTTTGCTGCCCCTGTATTAGGAATTGAAATAGAGTTTGCCGGCACTTGCGTGTTACGGAACTCAACAGTAAAGTGTGGGCTTGTGAACGGGTTAGTAGCCACATTCCCACCCGTGCCCCGCCCGCCATGAGGCATGCGTGATTCGGTAAAACCATCTTCATGTTCTTCATCTGGCACAAGTCGCACAATATACAGAGGCAAGTTGCCTATACTGATATCTTCCAAAAGAAGCCAAACGATGAAAGGATTGTTCGGACCCGGGTTAGCATTATTCGGGTTCAGAATCATACTGTGGCACAATGGTAAATTCACATCAACGAATAAGTCAGCCATGCCTGCAAGCATGTCATACCACATTGCGCCGTTAGCATTAAAATATGCTGCGTTACCAGTGCCTGTGTTTGATAAGTATTCGCCGTTGCGCTGTGCCCGTGGATTTCTAGCCGAAGTTATTCTACGAGGATCTTCATTGCCAGTAGTGTAGTTATCACTTGCATTACGCACTTCTACTCGAAGGTATGGTATAGGTGCTCTTTCCATCGGTATTTGAAGTGCGAAGCGACGCTCTTCTTCACGTGCGGCCCGCCATGCGTCAACATCGTCCTGATTGATTTCGTGATACGTATCTCTATAACCAAGAGCAGTTATTCGTACCATTTGACCTAATACAATATCGTCAAGTTGCAACATACCGGCAATAGCTTCGCTTTGGAAAACTCCATTAATATAGATGCGTGACCAAGATACCAAATTATTTGTTATCTCATCCACACCCATAAGAACTGCCGGATAGAACAATTCGTTACCATTAAAACCAACAACGCCGCGCGGGCTTATAAGGCCTACGGACATTCTTTGGTTATTAATACCAGTAACGGGAACGTTAAAATGGTCACCAGCAGTGCGTACTTGGTGCTGCCTTGCAACAGCGTTGCCGGCAGTTCTTGCGCCATATGGAATAAATGATCTTGTAGATGTTCTGTCTTCTCCGTTCCAAGGCTCTACTCCGAGGAAATTAACATTTCTAGTTGTAGCTGCAATCGGGTGATCAGCACCCGGTACTATAACTTCAAAGAAGTCTTCCTCATACTGAGCTCCGCCAATCTGCCAAGCAAGGAAAGGATAGCTCTCCCACGTATCAATGTCTGCATCGACATTGGCTATCCAGCCATGAATACGCCAGTTAGGATTGTTGAAAGCTGCCAAACCGCCTGATGTAAGGACAGATGTAGGCACGCCTTGTATGCCTGGTATATCTCTGCCAGCCATTGCCGCTCCTGTATGCACAGTAGAGTCAAAGAATACGTTACGATAAACCATTCTTCTTCTTGCATTAGCAACTGTGCCGCCCGGGCTTGCTGTGCCGCCTGTGCCTCTGAAGATTGGGTCGCCGCTAACGTTACCTGCGTTAAACACTCTCTCTAAAGTAACTGTGCCAACAACATTACGTCTAAGACCCAAAATACCGTTACCTTGATTGCCGCCTTGCCTGCCGTGTACAGAGCCTATATTATATGTATCGCGTATAAGTGTTGTTCCCGTACGACGGATACCACCTATAATACCTCCGGTACCGCGTGCAGTACCTTCAATACTGCCAGCGTTAAAGCTGTTCAAAATCCGGTTACGAGTGCCGCGGTTGATATTGCCAACGATACCGCCGACACCGCGTGCAGTTGTATCTGCGTGTCCGCCTGTGCCGGTCGAAAAAACCGCACCTTCGTTTCCAGCAAACATGACGGTTAGATCATTACGTGCTGAACGGCCAAGGATACCGCCTGCAGTACCTACAGCCGCAGTGTGCGATACATTCCCGCGATTCATTGCGCCGTTTATGGTGTGGCGAAGACTGTTATTGTAACCTATAATACCGCCGGCACTTGTTACAGCGCGTATATTACCGGTATTTAAGGCGTTCGTAATATTAAGTCCTCTTACACCTGCTCGGTGGGTTGCATTGCCAACGATACCGCCTGCTGAACCCATGTGAGCCTCGGTAGTACCATTTGCCTGGAAACCAATGTGACCATGGTTGGTAACATTAGTAAGCGTCGCCGTACGGTTTGCCGCTCTTGCAGGCCATTGCATACGTCCGATCATACCACCCATCGCAAAGTGATGCGCCTCAGCTCCGCGTCTACTGTCGCTATGAACATGGCCACGGTTGACCGCATTGGTGATGGTTGTCTGGTGCATAGTAAGACCTATTAAGCCTCCCATGCGCTGACGACCGCCAGCATCATCGGAAGCGCCGTGTGTACGTATATTGCCTGTGTTTTCAGCATCAATAATGGTAACAAAGCTTCTGGCAGCGCCTATAAATCCACCGAGATGGTTGAGATTGTTAGTCAGCCCGTTACCTACGCGTGCATATAAGCTAATGTTTCCATGGTTATAGCTATTAAGTATTGTGACTGGGTTGCGTGAACGGCCAATCAAACCGCCTATGTCTCTGTCGCGAGTATCCGCACCGGAGATTGCACCATAGTTCGTTACGCGTGTAAGGTTTGTTGAGGAACCGCTTCTTGTTGGCGTTAAGCCAGCAATGCCGCCCGCTCCGCCTCTACCGTTAACGTGTACATCACCATAGTTAGTACTGTCAGTAACATTCAGCGTGCCACCTAAGTAACCTACAAAGCCACCTGCAGAGGTTACATGGTTACGGCGCGCCGTTCTAGCTGAAGCCGCAGTGCCCGTATTTGTATGTGCGGCGTGTATGTTGCCATGATTCGCACTGCGGAAAATATTAAGAGAACCTGCTCCTTGTGTTCTACCAACAAGACCACCAATACGAGCTGATACGGTAGAAATGTTCACATGATTGAAGGTACGTGTAAGCGTTGCCGTTCCGGAGTGCATAGAACCTATGATACCACCCGAACCCGTCGCATTGCCGCCACCAATGCCGCTTATAGCACCACGATTTTCTACATCTGTAATCATTACTGTAGCTCTTGAAATGCCGATGAAACCACCGCGAGTAGCAGAGCCTGCTATAGCACCATGATTTTCAGCGTCTTCAATTGTAATCGCTTGGCCATCGCCCACAAAACCGCCTGCAGCAGTATTTGCAGTGATATTACCGTTGTTTGCCACATCACGCAAGGTAATACTGTTTATGCCCGCAGAGTTTCCTTGACCGACAAATCCGCCGGCTAGACCTGCGCCAATGTTAATATTACTGTTGTTTGTACTATTAGTAATTGTAGCAGATGACGCAAGGCCGACAAAACCACCGGCCACATTTGCCGCTGTGCTGCTAGTAATATTAGATGTTACGTTGTTAATAATAAGACTGTTTGCAGCGTTAGAAGTAGTGCTTCCTACAACACCACCCGTTGTCGTAGCTGTGATAGAGCCTGTTACAGTGAGGTTATCTATTGTAGTACGAGCAGCTGCTGGAGGGGTTGTTATTCTTCCTATCGCGCCGCCGGCATGCAAAAATTCTCTCGAGTTACCAGCTGTACCTACTGTTGTCGCAAGGTGAGCAACGTTAGCTTCTCCGCCAATACGGACATTGCCTTCTGTTGCGCCTACAAAGCCACCTGTGTAACGAACGTTTCTATTCGCAGTAGAGCCGGGCGTTCCAGTCGTGTTAAGTGCAACACCTAAGCGAACATCAGCATCATTAATGTAAAGCAAAGCATTAGTATCTACAAAACCGACTAAACCACCAACCCTTTTATGGTTAGTTTCTCTAGCTCCTCCGGCAAATGTAACAGTAGCATTTGTGCCCGCGGCACCACCACGTACAACTACGTTGTTTATAGTCGCTGTCGCACTTGGCGCAACACGCCCAGCCACAAGGCCAATATTACCTACAACGATGTTCCAGTCAGCTATGGCTACTGAATCGTTATAGGTGATACCTGCAAATGTAACATTCTCAATTAGTGCTCCATGACCTAAAACTCGTATAAAGCCTATGTCGTTACGGCCTAGAGTTTCTATCGGCTCAGTTGCAGGCCTTGGATGTAATGATAAACCTCTAATTTCGGGATTTCTTCCATTCGTTGCAATAAATGTATCGCATCCTCTGAAAGTTCCCAAAAAAGGCACACCATTTATGTAACCTCGACCGTAGAACGCACCCCTTCCAGCCATATCAATATCAGCTGTCAGAATGAACTCTTCTGTATTAGTAAGTCCAATTTCGCCCCTTAGAAACTCAGCAAGCTGATCGGCATTCTCGATTTCAATTACAGACAGTGCTTGGATACCCATCCACTCAAGCTCAAAATCAAGTTCCACTTTATCGCCAGCGTTAAGTGCCAGCTCAATTGGCTTACTTACCGCACGGGGCACAGCAATTAAGTTGAATCTAGGGCTTGCTAGTATTGTGCCTTCTACAGCAAAGTCCAAATCTAAATCAAGATCCAAATACTCTCCTTCTGCATGTTCAGGCTCATATACTGCCAAAGCAGTATAGAGAGTTTCATAAGATGCAGGCAGCATAATGCTGAATCTCCCGTAAACATCTGTTTCTGCTTTAAAAGTAGTGTCTACGTCTTCAACATCATATTCTTCATCTTCTGAATCATCACTCTCTTCATCATAATAGTTGAAACTTTCAGCTTCTTCTTCCGGATTTACTTTTAACTCTTCTAAAAGATTGAAGTAAATTCGTGCTCCATAGACAGGCTCTCCGCCCAAAGTCACAGTTCCTTCAACCAAGGCCATGCCCTCTAATAATTCTAAAGGCACAAGCATAAAGTCAACATTCAGCATACCGTTCTCAATATCAAAGATAGAATCTTCCAAACTAATAGAAACGCCGGCATACCCTTCCAAAGAAACCACAAGCACTGAATCTAGCAGCAAAGCATAGATATCAAGGCCAGCCTCAGCACCTTCGGCTAAAATAGTTATTTCATAAAAGCCATACTCATCCGTTTCAGCAACAAAAATATCTGTGCCGCTGATTAGCTCCACAACAACACCTTCCAGAGGATTATCACCTTCAGAGGATGTAACGATGCCGCTTATGATAAGAAAATCTTCTATACCATACTCTCCGACCACCAGCCGGAAGTCTATAGTGCTATGAGAAATCCTATCATCTCTAATATCGTCAACAATGCTACTTAACCAAACTCGTTGTGTACGGAAACCTGCAAGTCTAGCTTCGATAAACCAGCCGTCTAATGCATCTGCGTCAAACTCCCACGGAGCTAAAAAATATAGTCCCACAAAGTCTGTTTGAACAACATCAAAAACAGCTTCACCGTTAACAAGTGAAACGGTAGCACCATACAACCCTAGCCCATCTTCGCCAAAAACTACACCGCTTATTGAATGTTCATTAAATACAAATCCGAAATCATTGTCATGCTCGTATTCGTTGTCATAGTCTTTTTCTTCATCGTGCTCATTGTCATGATTGTTATCATAGTCGTAATCGTATTCATAGTCGTACTCACCGTAGCCCTCTTCATAATTAGAATCAGGCTCTTGCTCATATTCGTACTCTGACACATTTTCGTAGTCATACTCTTGCGATAGTTCGTACCCTGTATCCTGTTCCAAGGATAACACTTCGTCAATTGCCCCGATAGATTCAGCAGACAATCCCATTGGAACACTCGTGAAAATCATCACCATCGCTAAAAAGAGGCTTATAATTCGATTTAACTGCTTTCTTGTAGTTATATACACTATTAGAAACAGCCCCCTTCCTGCCTTATTAGTCTTTCTTTATAGCTGTTTTTTATTTATCTTTACTATGTAGCTACCAGTCTCCCTTTGACCGTATGTGCAATATTCGCAATTAACCTTGCGGCCGCAGTTTTATGCATTTTACACATAGTGCTAAACCAACATGTTCCTAACGGGCTCGTCAGCCAGCGTCATGTTCTATAGTAAATTTTCTTTTCGATACGTAGGGTCTAAAAAGTTCGTTACATGCAAAAAAAACGGATGCTTTCAGTAAATGCCTCAGCCTTCTAAAACTTTGCCCTTTACTCACTGCCGTCTTCTCTTAAGTAAAATTATAAATGTCACTTTTTTATTAAGAACGCATGGTGCATTTTATTACAAATTCAAACATGTTATTTGATTCGCTGTCAAAGCAATATGCAAACAACATTATCAGCTTGATTTGCCTATAAGCATCCCACTTTCTTATTAATAAACCCACGTTCTAACTTAGTTAACAAGATATTATCTGCTTTGCTGTCAAAGCAATTTGTGCAAACAACTCTATATCCATTAAAGTTAGATTTCATCTAACAATCTGCCTCTAGAGTAAAATTAAATATACAGGCAGTCTCGCTCGATACTTCTTTCATCTCTACTAAAAACAACGCTTTTTGTGAATGATAAGTTGAATCCGGAACTATTTGCCCGGATTGCACATCTCTCTATGCATGCCAGTTTACTCTTACTACTATAGCTATCGCCGCAGGAAAACTCATGCAACATATGCTAACTGAACAATATAGTATCCATTCAGCAACCGGATCTACTTAAACACATTTCCGTCTTTATCGTACACCTTCGAGCGCATTAATTGTTCATATGCTTTCTCACTTTTAGCTTAGTTTAAGCTTTGGTAATTTACCAAAACAACTGTTGACTTATCCTAATTTCTTTTGCCATGTGAGCAATACCAATAAGGCTTGGACTCACCCCAAGTCCTCATAGTTTGCACTCAATAAACAATATTAAAAATGTCTTAGTAATACCCTCTGCTTTCAAATAGCCTTTACGGATTATGGGCAATATGCATAATTTGTTTCACACAATCTTTTATCGTTTTTTCCTTCAGCAGTTTTTGAGAAAAGCACGCATAAACTGTTACTCAATGCTTCGGCCAAAAATCTGCTGTAGGAAATTCACACACTAAAAAATAGGTTCATCATGAGGCATGCATGACTGCCTTTATCTAAGCATTTTCATATTAGATAGATTATATCTAATTTTTTAAATTAGTACAATACTATTTTCAGTTTCAGTGATGAAAATTCAGAAAAAAAGAAAAATTTTGTTATTTTTTAGAAAATAGGCCATCCACAATATTGTGAATGGCCTGATGATGCTACGCTTCGGGTGAGGATTCAAAAAGCCACTTTCCAAAGCGCCTCTTAAGCATCAATTATGAGTTGCTATTGTTGTAGTGTAAAATCTATCCATACTTCTCTGCCGAATTGGTCAATTTTATACGTATGGTCTATTGCAGCTTCCATAATATTGTAGAATGCCCAATGCGCAGAAGTAATGTCTGTAAATACTGTGTTAGTTCCTAAGTTGCTGCGGATAGTTTCTGGGTTAGGTACTCGGTCTAAGATACGGTTCATAATAACCACTACCTCAGCCCTTGTGATGGCGTTTTCAGGACGGAATGTGCCATCTTCATGCCCTAATACCCAGCCAGCATTAACAGCTGTACTAATATAAGTTGCAGCCCAATGACTGCCGCTTACGTCAGGGAAGTTGCTTTGTCCGCTTTGCACCGTGCCAAAGAACCTTGTCACTACCGCTGTAAACTCTGCTCTTGTTATCGTTGCGTTTGGTCTAAAGGTTCCATCCGGATAACCGAGCAGAATACCTTGCTGTGCAAGATAAGTTATAGCTTGAGAATACCAGCTGCCGTGGCTAACATCGCTAAAGTGAGATGGTACAGAGCTATACTTGTTATCATCATCAAGCAATCTAAAGATTATCATTGCAGCTTCAGCTCTTGTGATTGCTGCATCAGCTCTCACCGTACCATCCGGAAACCCGTGGATAAATCTTGCGTGCGTTCCGATAATATAGTCGTACTCTTCTTCCGCAACAACTGCACGAACCGGCCTTAGAGTTGTGCCATACCAGTTCCCGCCTGGACTTGGGCCGCCACCAGATCCACCTCCGGATCCGGACAATGTGATAACAATATCTCTAGTATAGAGGTCTGCATCAGTGATTGCATGGGTATTGTTGTTAAATCCAGGTGCTGCTGCCGCAAGAATACTTCCAATATTTCTGCCATCTACCGTCACTGCAAACGTACCATCATTGTTTCTTACAATTCTAGATACGCCTGTAAGTGTTGCAGACGGGATCCTGTTACCGGCTGTGTTTTGAACTGTTACGTTCAACACAACATCACGATATCTGTTATCGTCGTCTCCGCCGCCTAACACGATTGCAATTGCTCTGTCACGTAGATTTTCTGCTGTAATCACATGCTCTGCCGGAGCAAATCCGGGAGCTTCCGCAGTTAATGTGTCATCGATGTTTCTTCCGTCTACTGTCACTGTGAAGGTGCCGTCATTGTTGTTTACAATTCTAGGTACGCCTGTGAGTGTTGCATACGAAAGTCTGTTACCGCGCGAGTCTTGGACTGTTACGGTCATAACTACATCTCTGAATCTGTCATCACCTTCGCCGCCGAGTACAATCGTGATTACTCTGTCACGTAGGTCTTGGGCTATAATCGGATGACCCACCGGAGCAAACCCCGGAGCTTCTGCGCTCAATGTTTGTCCAATGTCGCCGCCATCCAATCTTACTGTGAACGTTCCGTTGCTGTGACTTGTAATGCGCTCTGCAGGTATACCTGACAACATTGCCGTAGGTAACAATAATCGCGTTCCGTTCATCAATTCTCGGTATACGCGTACTGCTACATTTTCAATGGCGTAACCTGCATTCATGTGAATTGTGATATTTCTATTCGTAAGATCAATAAGCTCAATAGGCCGCACAACATTAATGAAGCCCGGTGCGCTTGCAGTCATGTCTGATTCAACATGGTTAGCGTTAACCATTACATGGAATACGTGTCCATCTGCCTGTCGTGCAACTGTAGCCAGAGGAAGGGTCAGGTTTGCCGTTGGCAATGGTCTGCCTTGACTGTCTAGTACAGTTACAACCAAGATAACTGTACCACCAGGCGCAAGAATTATATTCACATAGCCTGCAGCCAGGTGATCCACCGTAAGCGGAATCATGCTCGTGTTGAAGCCATCTGCGTTTGCAGTCATGTTAAAGCTTAGCATTTCTGCATTAGCAAGAATTGTGAATACACCGCCTGGCTGTCTAAAATCGTCACCGTTAAAGTCAAGTGTTGCCGACGGCAGCGGAGTAATCAAGTTACCTTCGCCGAATACACGTACTGTCAAAGGTACGAGTTGACCATTATTTCTTAGAACGATACTGATTACTCTCGTTTCAAGGTCTGCGTATTCAATTCTGCGGTTATAAGTGGCGAAACCTGGTGCACTTGCAACCAGGAATGTGCCTACGTCAGAACCGTAAAGCCTCGTATTAAACCTTCCAGTAGGTACTCCTTCTGACGTAATTGCTACAATACGCTCTGCTGGTGCTAAGCCCGCTAAACTAGATGTATGTAACAATCTTTGCTCGCTACCTACTATATGGTATACACGTACTTCTACATTTTCAACTGGCCTATAGCCTTGGTCAAGCCTAATCGTAATTGTTGGATTACTACCTTCCAAGTAGCTTGCTATAATTGTGCGATTAACTGGGGCAAAGCCCGGTGCATCTGCCATTAAGACTGCTGTGCCTATTAATCCAGCTGGAACGTCTACAGTAAATACACCGCTACCCACCGGTGCTGATGTAATTACAATGCCGTCTTCATTTGCCAATCTTGCTGTTGGTATAAGAACGTCATATCTGTTTACCACTCGTACGGTCAACTGAGTTGGAATGCCTTCATGAAGAAGGATTATAATGCCTTCTGGCATCGTTGCCAAGTCTTGCGCCGTAATCACTCGGTTAACTGTTCCAAAGCCAGTCGCTTCAGCTCTCAGCGTACTACCAATTTGAGCACCTGATACACGTACAGAGAAAGTACCGTTGCTGCCGGTAACTGTCAATCCTGCTAAGCTCGCAAGGGTTGAATGGCCCAATGCCTCTCGTGGATTTATTGCTGCGTCTGCTATCATAACAGGCAAGTTAATATACACATAGTCTGTCATTCTGATAGTGATTACGCCTGTAAGTAAGTCGTTAAAGTTAATCGCATGCTCTTGCACCGCAAAGCCCGGTGCTACTGCGCTTATGATATCGCCGTAGTTAGAGCCGTAAAGCCGAAGCACAAATGTGCTGTTAGGACCTTGAGTTGCTCCGCCAAACGTAAGCATCGCTGTTGGTAGTGCAGTTTCAACGCCGTTTACTAAACGTACTACATTTACAGTTACATTAACAGGGGAGTATGGTGGATACGTCTCACTGTTGCGTCCTAATTCAATAATTATTACGCCAGGATCACGTGCCAATACATCTGCTGTTATCAAGTATGTAACTGCATTAAAACCAGGAGCTATTGCTGTAAATCTAGTTCCAATCAAATCCGAGTTGGCAGTCGTAGTAAATACAGCACTACGAGTCTGTCCAATAATCGGATAACTATTAATTGTTGCTGTATCATGCGACAATATTGATGTTGGTACTGGGCGACCTTCACTGTCTACGATATATACCCGAAGTGGAACAGGCTCACCTGCTCTTAGTGGTATCTCGATTTCAAGGTCTGCTAAGTCGTATGCTGTAATCGGGTGCCTTCCTTCGGCAAAACCTCGCGCATTCGCAATTAGGTCTGAGTCAATTTGTGCACCTGTTACAGTCACTTGCCATACACCGTTTTCGCCTGTCCTCGTTGCGCCTACTGGTACAACAAGGTTGGACGTGACAAGGGCTGGACGTGGCTGAGCAAGATTAAAGTCTGTTACTGTTACTGTCAGAGTTACTTGCTGATCACCCTGAAGAACAATCTCAATAGGGCCACCTTCTAAGTCTTCAAATGTTATCTCATGTCCGTTTGCACTAAAGCCTGGAGCAATTGCACTCAAAGTTGTTCCAACATCTCTTCCATCCAGTCGAACAGAGAATGTTCCAGCTTCAGCGCCGGCTACGATTCGTTCTGCTGGTACGCCTGATAGCGTCGCAGTCGGTAATAATACATACGTATTGTCAGCCCTCCTGCGGTATACACGAACTTCTACATCTTCAAGTACATAAACGTCCATTGTAATAATGATTACAAGCGGAGCATTAAGATCTGCATCTACAATCTGGCGAGTTACATCAGCAAAACCCGGCGCACTTGCTACAAGGTTTTGGTCTATTGTAGCTCTTGTAACAGGAACGTTGAACGCACCAAGTGTCCCCTCAACCGCAGTTATACCACTTACACCCGTAAGAGCTGCAGTCGGAATATTTACGCCGCCTGCAGTCCTTACATACACACGCAAGTTTTGCACACCGCCATCCGTCAATTCGATCGTGATATTTAGGTCGCGCAAATCTTCAAATGTTATATCATGTGTATTGTCATTAAAAAGGTTAGCCGAAGCCGTCAATGTAGTACCTTCATTTGCACCCGTTGCAGATACGTTAAACACTCCAAGCTGGCCTGTAACTCCTGTTATGCCTGGCAAGCCGCTTAAGTTTGCATTAGGAATTAGATTCCCGCTTTCATCTACGACTCTAACCGTTAGTGTCACTGGCTCATACTCATTAAGAACGATATTGATGTAACCTCTAGCCATATCACCTGCAGTAATCGGATGAGTATGCTGTGCAAAGCCCGGAGCATTCGCCGTAAATACATCATTGATGTATACACCGTCTACTGTGAATGAGCCTGCATTAGCGCCAGGAACAGGAGTAACGCCTACTCTATTTACAGCAAGAGTCGCAGTCGGTATCCTAGTACCTGCGCTATTGACAACATTTACAGTCAACCCATCACCTAAAGGCGTAAGAGTAATTACAACAGTAGTTCCATCAACAGTTTCTGTTACTGTTAATGTACGAGTGTTTTGCTCGAAGCCCGGCGTCGCAGTCGCAGTAAATTCATCATTAACAGTTGTACCATTTACCAAAAAACTGCCTTCAGCTACTCCTGTACCAGGAGTGATAGTCATTCCCGTAACCGGGCTAGTTACTCCGCGAGCAGCTGTTAACTCTGCGTGTGGTATTAAATAACCGCCTGGATCTTCCACTCGCACGGTAATATTGTCAACGACTACTGTAACAGAACCGTTGTTAACAGACCACTGTGGGTCACCGCCTACACCTGATGGATGCCCCAGAGGGAACGAACCTGTCATGAAACTGTGAAACGTTCCTAGGTGGTTACTTGCATTCGGGCGGAACTCTACCGGAGTTACGCCAGGCGTTACATTCGGCAAAATATCAAAACGAATTGCTAAGTTTAATCCCGAATCAAAGTAGCCGTAGTAGCTCTGAAGTCGAGGGAGAGTCCAGCCAGCTTGGAGTATATTGTTCGTACCACTCATCAGCTGAGAAGACGTGACTTCCAGGCCCTTTAGCGCATGATTCCCGCCGGCATAGCTTGCAAACGTAGTATTGATGTGATCCTGCGGCACATTTGCAGCCCTTAGTATGTCATATGTAATTTGTTGAGCAGCCGGCAAATTTTCACGAAGAACGAAAGGGCTGACTCTTGGATTAGAAAGCACCAAGGGATCAAACTCGAACAAAAGGGCCGTCTCGCCCATGCCGCGTGTCGTAGTCGTAACTAGCTCTATACGTACATCAACGTACTCGCCGCTACGCCCAATTTCATGGCTGACATGCCATATAGCCTCAGGGCCGATATTCGTAAGTGGGTTAATATCAATTTGAAACTCTGCGTCAAATAGAATAAAATCTATTACGCTGTGAGAAAGACCCTCATCACTGATCTCATCAATGATATCGTCTAGCCATACTTTTTGCGTGCCGAAGCCTTCAAGTTCAGCCATTACAAACCAGCCGTCTAATGCTTCTGCATCAAGCTCCCAAGGAGCTATGAAAAATTGTCCAAATACATCTGTTTGAACAGCAACTAAAACAGCTTCATTATTACCAAGTGAAATGCTAGCACCATACAGTGCCTGACCTTCTTCGCTAACAACTTCACCGCTTATTGAATGTGCATTAATTACTAATCCGTATTCGTTATCATAACCGTAATCATAGTTTTCTTCACAGTCAGACTCTTGCTCAAATTCGTAATCATACTCATACTCTTCATGTAATTCATATCCTACGTCTTGTTCTAACGATGATGTTTCATCGATTGCGCCGATAGTTTCAGCGTACAATTCCATCGGAACACTCGAAAAAATCATCACCATCGCTAAAACAAAACTGATGATTCGATTGAACTGATTTCTAGTAGTATTGTCCACTATTAAGAAACAGCCCCCTTTCTTTAGTATTCCTTCGCCGTATTAGCGTAATGTTTCTATAAAGCAACGCTTTAGAAGTGAGTAAGCAAATATACGGCAAACAGCACTTATTACATTAATATCAAATCTGCGCCAAGTTAAAAATGCTATTAATTAGCGTAATTGTGTGTGCAAAATTTCTCTGCATGCAAAAATAACGGATGGACTCTGTAATTGTTCTTCGTTTATCTAAACTTCACATTTTACCGTTTACCGCTACAGTTTTTTAATTTGCATGTTTTTTATGCACTTTTACAAAACAATTCGTACCGCGTTTATGGGCACGCCAAAAATACGTTCCTTTTATATCTTACGTTTAAGTTCTCTAAGTGCGATCTGCCAAATCAAATGACCATTTCGCACTTTCATTATAGGCTAACATCATCAAGGCTTGGACTCATCCCAAGTCCTTGCGACTCATGCCTAATGACAAATAAAAAGCATCAAATAAATATCATAAGACACCTTTTTACCCGTTACTAATATTCTATCCGATTTCACGTAATTTTTCAACTGCTTTTGATGTTTTTATAGAAATATTGAATAAACTTGCCGAAGCTTGAGGAAGTATGCGCCAAAATAAGATAACTTAAGGCATCGAAATACAGCACAGCATAAATAAAACACACTATTTTCACAAAAAAAATGTTTTCCATATTAAATGAAAAACACTTAACTGTTGAAATTTTAGCTCGCATACTGACGGCACCCCTCGAACTAAATAAATGCCATATGTCATCAGGAAATTTCCATAAGTCTGATTTTCTAAAGCACCCCAACATCCACGGAGTCTTTAGCATCACGGGTCCCAGCCTCCGTGCCCTGCGTCTATTATTATAACTCTACCCATAGCGGGCATAGCAAATACATCGACAGATTGCGGTGCACTTTGCTGCGTCCCCACAGCAAAAATAAGAAGAACCGCTATGTAAATAATCACTAAGGGCTTGTTCTTAAGTCTACGTATATTAACCATATACAAAAACATCCTCTCGAAATTTGTATGTATGATTAATATGAGCCTTAAACTTTGTCTTAGAACTTCTTTTAGCTCCATAGTACTGTCTCTGTACTAGCCTAAACTTTAGATGAAAAAGCTAAAATCCATTCACTTATCTTCCTGCCCTAATAAAAATCATCTGACAACTCAATTTGAACCATATTATCTATGTAAAAGTCATCGGTTAATTTTGGGGACTCGTTTTCCTTATCCATAACAAAAACAGGCAGATTTATAATCATTTTTGTCCCCTTACCTTCTTCGCTTAGAGCTTCTATAGTTCCACCCAGAACCTCTAGTATCTCACGCACTATAGAAAGTCCGATGCCTTTGCCGCGCACACTGTCCGAGGTATGATACCTTTCAAAGATGCGGCCAAGCTTATCCGCCTTTATGCCACGCCCATTGTCCTCTATAGTGATTTCCACCTTATCCTCTGAGCATCTTAAGATAACTTTTATAAGCCCATCCTGATCTACAGACTTCACTGAGTTCGATAATATGTTGAGCAGAACTCTTTCTATAAGCGTTTTGTCTGTAGCCATTAATTTTTCATCAAACTCGCTTTCGCAAACAAGTTTAATGTTTTTCCGAACCGTAAACGGCTGAGTGGACTCTACTACATTCCCTACAAGTTCAACAATATCGGTGTTGACAAAATTGGGCAGCAAATACCCATCTCTTATTTTAGAAGAATCACTTACATCATTCACAATTTTAAGGGCCTTAAAGCAATTCCTCTTCATAGCCTCAATATATCCAAGTGCTTTGGGCGGCATACGCTTTGTAACCTCCAAAAGCTGAGCATATGTGTAGATTATAGTCATTGGCCCTCTAATATCATGAATGGCATTTTCGTATGCAGTAAGATTTTCATCAACAAAGTTTTCCATACAAGACCTCGCATTCTCTGAAGGACAAATGCCCTCTAATTCTGTCTAATTATAAATAATGGTGGCCTTCTGCTCAAATTATATAAAACTGATCGCGCCATAATGTAATTATCGACCGGATACATTCTCCAGATTTCACCTTCAAGACTTCCTACAAACTTCACACCTGAACTAAATTCAAAATATACATATTCAGATGTGCCGCTGGCAAAGCGTACAGGCATATCCGAATTTGTTATAAGTCCCGCACCGAGCATATCGTATATAATCTCTTCAAAATCATCCACAAGCTCCCTGCTCTCCTGCCTTAAATCATAAATTGGCAAAAGATTTTGATTGAAGTTCGGCAAAGCTTGATTAATAGTTCTTCTGTGATCATTGAAAGTCTCTAGATTAGAAAGCCTTACAAACGCTGCGCCCTCCAAATATTCTAATATAAACATGCTGATATTAAGCGGGTCACCTACAGGCGAGGCAACAATGCAAATGAACCTATCGTCGCTATACATATGCCTTATATCAAAGCCTGCCTGATTGCCAGTATAAGTTGCAAGTGCCCTCATCGCAGTTTCAAAAGTATTCGATAAACTGTCAACTCTTCTTATTTCGCCATTATCCCAGCTATACTCATTCAAAATCTCCTGCAAATCTTCGCGGCTTATTGTACCGCCCTGCTCACCTCGTCCTGTTATCGCAAAGCCTTCACGCACTTCAAAACCTGCGAAAATTATAAGCTCCTCACGCTGAGACACGTTTAAGTTCCTATACCGTGCTAAATCCGCTGGCCTAAGATAGAAAAACATAATACCTTCTACCAAATATTGCTCATCTATATCAGTTAAATCATATAATTCTTCAATAAAAACATAATTCCACGCCGGAAAATCGAATAAATAACCATTTTTTGATAAAAATAAGACAGTCTCCGAATGATAGTCATAATGCTCGTTTATAAACCCGGAAACTTCATCAAGTATTGCCCATACATCTAAAATGGGCTTGTCCAAATCAACTTGACCCTCAGGCGGAGGCAGCAGCGGCACAGCTACACTTATATCTTCATATATTATTTCGGCCTGGTCATAGTTACCGGCTTCCGCTTCATAATAAAATTCAAGTTCCTCATCCGGCAGCGCTTCACCGTAGCTCCCCAGCATGAAAATGGAAATAACAGCCACGCCACTAAGCACTGCTGCTAAGCTCTTCCATTTAATGGCGTTACCCTGTATAGGCCTTCCGCATATTTCACATGACTTAGCGTCATCTTTAATTGCCAGTCTGCACTTTTTGCATATCATTGACATTCCTCCACCTACAGGCTATGACTGTACAAAATGATTATACATAAAAATCAACATGAACTCAATAGCTATGGTAAGAAAACTTGCATTCAATTTATTGTAGAAAAATATTGCGTAGTCTTAACCTAAGTGCTATAATCATCTAGGTTTGGATAATAGGTACCTATATGTACTCACTTATTTTAAAAGCGCCATGAACCAAGGCGTTTTTGAAACAAAAGTACTGCTAATTTTTACACAGTGCCTAAACAGGTATATTTTGGAGGGGTAAAACTAAGTGGTAGAAATAATTTTTGGTTTGTTTGGTGGATTAGCGATATTTATTTTTGGACTAAAGTCCATGAGCGACGGCTTACAAAAAGCTGCCGGAAAAAAGACACATGCGGTAATGCGCGCGCTAACCTCCATGCCTCTTGTCGGCGTGCTGGTCGGTGCGCTAATTACAATTATAACCCAGAGCTCTACTTTGGTTACAGTCATGGTAGTCGGCTTTGTTAATACTGCGATGCTGAACTAAAGCAAGCCATCTCAGTTATCATGGGGGCCAACATAGGCACTACACTTACTGCACAATTAGTAGCTTTTAGAATCACTGATGCATGGGTATTCTTAGCTGCCTTTGGCTTTACGGCATATTTTGTCTCCAAAAACAAACATGTAAAGAATTCAGGTTTTATAGCATTTTCTTTGGGTATGGTACTTCTTGGTATGTCTCTTATGAGTCAGGCGATGGTGCCTCTTAGAGGAGACCCTGTGTTTCAGCAGCTTATGCTCACATTTAGCGATAATCGCATCCTCGGAATGTTGGTGGGCGCACTATTTACAGCTTTGGTACAAAGCTCCACAGCCGCTACAGGCGTTATTGTAGCCATGACTATGCAAGGCGTGCTTCCATTTGAAGCGGCTCTGCCTTTGATTTTGGGCACGAATATAGGTACTACCATCACTGCTGTGTTCGCCTCTATTGGTGCGAGCCTTGCTGCTAAGCGTGCGGCACTTGCGCATGTACTTTTCAATGCTTTCGGTGTGATTATATTCCTTATATTCTTGCCTCAATATGGTAATTTGATACTAACGATCTCACCCGTAGATGATGTCCCTAGACAAGTCGCCAATGCGCATACTATGTTCAGTGTAATAAATACAGTCATATTCTTACCGTTCATCGCTCCATTTGCCAAGTTGCTTACAAAAGTAATCCCCGGCGAAGATACGGCTGATGAAAAAAGCTCAATTTATTTAGATTGGCGTGTTGTTAATGTTCCGGGCGTAGCAATAAATCTAGCCGCGCAAGAAATTCTGCGTATGGCCCAGCTTACCAGCAAAAACATAAGCCTAGCAATGGAAGGCTTTTTAGAAAAAGACGAAAAAAAGCTTCAAGCAATGAAGGTCGGGGAAGATGTTGTGGATGGACTCGAAAAAGAGATTATGAGCTATTTAGCTCGCATTTCTCAGATGGGCATGAGCGATGATATGTCTATCCGGCACACCGGGCTCTTGCACGCCACCAATGATATTGAAAGAGTAAGCGACCATGCGGAAAACATTACCGAACTTGCTCTAATCGCAATCGAAGACGATGTAGACTTTTCAGCAGAAGCGATAGAAGAGCTGAAATCCATGCATAGCCTTGTAGTGGAAATTTATGATGCTGCGATAAAATCGTTTGAAAGCAATGACGCAACCCTCGCCCCTAAGATCAAGGATCTTGAGGCTCAAATTGATGCCAAAGAGGAAGAACTTCGCGCCTCACATATAAGAAGACTGAAAGAAGGAAATTGCAGTGCCGACGCAGGTGTCATTTTCTTGGATATAATTATTAATTTTGAGCGTATGGGAGACCATTCTAATAATATCTCGCATGTACCTTTGGGTAAGCTGTAGAACTGTCATAAAAATGTATCGCCCCCAATGCGGCGATGCATTTTTATTATATTGCTTAAATGAATGTTTAAATCGACTTCAAGCACTGTGCAGAGCACAATATAGAGCGAAGCAATGTATAGCTTGAGGTCATCGATTTTACTCCGGCGGGCAGATAGAACCCGTCGCACAACGGATGAAGCTTCCTGGTTCGCAATATGATTTATAGTCAATTACCCCTAAAATAGCAACGCCTAACCCGGCCTACGGAGGCTCCCAAGAAGCGTCGATAATTGCAATTTCCCCGAAGGCATTTACAATAGTCAGCAAACATGGAAAGCATATTGACAAAGAAACGACCATTTGATAGTATGATCTGAGTATTAGAGAGATGTCCTATGATATTCTTGGAGCTCTTGAATGTTTTCAATATAAATATAACGGTGGAGGCTGTAATGGAAAAAAGTAAGCAAAAATCAACGTCTTGGGGTTGGATTATATTTTGGTTTGTTATTTTTTGGCCTGTGGGCATATTTTTACTTTTAAAGAAACTAAATAGCGATAAAACTGCAACCCTCGAAAAGGGAAAGACAGTTACCATCATATCTTATGTTTTAATTGGCTTCGGCGTGATTTATTTTCTAATGGCTATCACAGAGGATATAGGTATGATGATGCCTGCGTTACTATTTGGAGGTGGTGGAGTTTGGGTAAATCAGATCGCCCGAAAGATGAAACGTTCAGGGGAAAGATATAAAAAATATATCAATTTGATTGTAAACCACTCTCAGACCAATATAGATTATATAGCTTCTACATTAGAATTACCTTATGAAACAGTCACTCAAGATTTACATAAAATGATTGATCTTGGTTATTTTGCCGATGCCTATATTAATTCAGCTAATAGAGAAATTATTTTGCCGCAAGCCGGCGAACCACAACCATCTCAACAAACACCTGATATACAGAAGCAAGTATCCATAATTACTTGCAATAGATGTGGTGCTCACAACAAAGTGTTTGAACAATTCAATGAATGTGAGTATTGCAATTCACCTTTGCAATCTTAATGCCTTATGGTTTCACCGTAAACGTGGCTTAAAATACTTTCACTAGATTATTCTATGCGCTTATAAGTCTTTTGATTGACTAAAGAATAAAGTGCGTAAATCCGTGCCATTTTTCGCCGCAAGTGTAATATCAAAGCCTGCGGACGAATGCAATGTCATTCGTTTAGAAACAAGTTTGACAACTATATCTGGGGTGTGTATTCGATAGTTCGCTTTTGCAGGATTTTCGAACACGCCCTATTTCATTATTATGAGTTTTCTGCATTCAACCCGCGGACTATATAGGTTTTGTTATCTCCTCCACTTGCAAATGGGAGAATATGAGCAGTCATGCTATATTCAAAATCGGTATGTTTAATTACAATAAAATTACCTCTAAAGTCCCATGCATCACGATAGGCTTTTGTACCCCCACCTACACGGCTATCTTTATGCCTATTGCTTATCTTTAGACAACCCCATCAGTCGGCTATCTATGGAAGCCACTTACCATGCGGTGAAAAAGACAAATCTTGCTTGGATTAAAGAGACAACAACGTTTCTTTGGAGTCTCCATAGGCCCAAATAATGTTATTGATTTAGGGGAATTTGGCTATATTACTCATCCTCCCTAACTCTCCCCACATACATCCCCAAGATTTGAACAGCAATCAGCGGCGTAACCGAAATAAACGCAATAATCCCAAACCCATTTGTAAGTACCGATTGTGCTCCATGCCCTACTCCGGCGGCAACTGCCCCTGCTATTCCCAGTGTCAGCGGTGTAAGTACGGCTGATGTAAGCGCACCGCCCGTTACGCCGCCGGAATCAAATGCAAGCCCCACAAAGAGGCGTGGCGTAAATCTCATCATGATTATTGCAATCAAATAGAGAGGCGCAAGGAACCATAAAATATTAGTCTCTGTCAGTATTTTTACTACTGCAAGCATAGCAGCAACGCCTATGCCCAAAGCCAGCGTTATTCGTATAGTCATCTGCTTAATTTTACCTTCGGTGATCTCTTCAAGTTTTTCGCTAAGCACAGCTACTGCAGGCTCAGTCAAAGTGATGGCCGCTCCAAGGACAAAAGACATGGGTAAAAGCAGCCATTTAAACCATACAGGCCTATCTGAAGATAAAAACACAGTCCCCATATATTGCCCAGCAAATGCAAACCCAAAATCAATTCCCGACAAAAATATAAGAAGCCCCGCAAACACAGGAATAATCCCTATAAGCATCTTCTTAAAATCTTTTTTTGGTAATTTCATAATAAAGAACTGAAACGGTAATATCACAATCAACATGGGTAAAATAGCAAAGCTTACATTGCCCAAGTTTGAAATAAGTATTTGCAGAAAATTTGTGCCTGCAGTTGATGGATCATAACTATCCACAGGCGGTATATTTCCATGAACCCTCTTTAAAATCATGCCGTAAATAAATACAGTCAAAATAGGCCCCGCCGATGCTATCCCTATAATGCCGAAGACATCTTCACTTTCTTTACGTTTAGACAGTGAAACTGACACTCCCAAACCAAGTGCCAGTATAAACGGTACGGATATATCTCCCGTTGTGGCTCCGCTTCCGTCGAAAGCCAGCGCTACAAATTCCTGCGGGACGAATATAATCATCAAAAAAATCAAAGCATACAGTAGAGCGAATACAATTTTTATACTCACATTTTTCATAATTCGCCACATAGATAATCCCACAAAGATTCCAATCCCAATACCCATAACCCAAATAAACACGCCGCGATTCACCTCTTCGATGAGCATATTGGTTTGCTTTGCTAAAACTGCCAGAGCTGGTTCAGCTACTGTTGCTAATAACCCAAAGAATAGTCCAAATAGGACTATCCAAGCAACCTTTTTAATCTTTGCGATGTTTTTACCCACCATTTCCCCAACAGGCAAAATGCTGATATCCAGCCCAAACAGAAACAGAGATTGACCTATCACTACGCCCGCATAGCTCACCGCAAGCCGTACATAATCAAAGGTGTTTTCAAATGGTGCTATAAATATAAGCACCACAGCCATAACTCCAACAAGCGGCAACGACATTAGAAATGTTTCTTTAAGAACCTTTAATCCTCCCAAAGCAATACCTCCATCAAAAATCATCAATAGCCAAATGCACCTGAAACCACTACAAAAACTTGCATTTTTTCTGTTGTCACTGCGTTTTCAACTCGCAGGTGCTTAAGTTAAATAGGGAAATGATATACATCGTCGAAGCCTTACCGTTTGTACCACTTTGAGTGCTACGGTAAGGCTTCTCATTGTCTAATCATAAAATATCTTAGCTTTTGTTATCGTTTCAGAAACATATGACTATAGTATTGTGCGTAAACATTTTCTTCATTCTCATCTTTGAAAAATTAATTTTTCCAAACTTGTTGAAGGGTCTTAGAAAGTTTGTTATACTGTCAGTGAAAGTAACCGGGACCACATCATATACTAATCTCTGATTAAAAACTAATTATTTATCACGGCGCCCCGCCATTTTAGGGTGCCGCTCAAACTATTGATTAATCTAGGGTTAGTATTAATTATTATTTCTAAAGAAAGGAAAACGTGAAAAAATGCTTAATAAAGTTGGGCGTAAGTTACCGGATGTCATTGAACATTATGGAAAAGTTACTCCATTCGCAGGTGCTTTTGCTACCCCAAAAGACGGTACTAAAACCGGGGCACGTTTAAAAAGCGTAATGCGAGGCGATAAAAAGCTTGTGACGAATATTCGGGAGGCTATTGAAAAATCAGGGTTGTGTGACGGAATGACTGTGTCGTTTCATCATCATATGAGAAATGGTGACAAGGTCGTTAATCTTGTGATGAAAACAATATCAGAAATGGGTATTAAAGACATTTGCTTGGCGGCATCCGGGATATTTGAATGCCATGAGCCGCTTGTTGAAATGATGGAAAACGGAGTTGTTACGCAAGTGGTTACAAACACTTTCAACCCGGGCCCTGTAGCAAAAGCAATAACTGCTGGAAAGCTTCAAAAGCCAGCGATTCTTATGACTCATGGGGGAAGACCTCGTGCAATTGAAGCCGGTGATTTGAAAATTGATGTAGCATTTATTTCTGCTCCTTCCTGCGATGAGGAAGGGAATATAAATGGAACAAAAGGCAAATCTGCTTGTGGCTACCTTTCCTATGCTTATGCTGATGCGCAGTATGCAAATACTGTAGTCGCTGTGACAGATACATTGGTGCCATATCCAAATTGCCCAATCGAGATTTCACAGGATTTTGTAGATATGGTCGTAGTCGTTGACAATATCGGTGATCCGGGCGGCATCGTGTCAGGAAGTACAAGAGTAAAGACAGACCCGGTGAGTGTTCAAATAGCCTCAAATGCTGCAAAGCTTGTGGATGCAGCGGGTCATATTAAAGAAGGCATGTCGTTCCAAACAGGTGCTGCCGGTGCTTCTCTGGCGGTTGCAGCTCAGGTACGTGACCTTATGAAAGAGCGTAATATCACAGGCTCTTTTGGAATCGGCGGAATACATGCATACTTTGTAGAAATGTTGGAGGAAGGCTTGTTCAAAGCCCTCTATGACACTCAATGCTTTGACCTAAACGCTGTTATTTCGGCAGGCAAAAATGAAAATCATATGGCGGTATCCGCCTCCCTTTATGCAAACCCGCACAACCGTGGCTGTGTCGTACATAAATTGGACACAGTTATACTTGGAGCGACCGAGATTGATGTTAACTTCAATGTAAATGTTATCACGGGCTCTAACGGCGTCATCATGGGTGCTTCAGGTGGGCACAGTGATACATCCGCAGGAGCAAAGCTTACTGTAGTTGTTGCCAACCTTACACGGAAAAATATCTGTGTAGTACGTGAAAATGTGACTACTGTAACTACCCCAGGCGATACCATTGATGCTTTCGTCACCGAGCATGGAATTGCAATAAATCCGCTTAGACAAGACCTTATAGAGGCGCTTAAGGGAAGCGGACTTCCGATTGTTGATATCAATGAGCTTAAGAAAAAAGGCGAGGAAATTGTAGGTCCTCAAACAACTCCTGAATTTACAGATAAAATAATAGGCGTGGTTGAGTACCGTGACGGTACGGTTATTGACCTTGTGTACCAACCGAAGGGATATACTTTGTAGACAAAATTTCCATATAAGGAGGACAAAATAATGTCTTTAATGAGATCTGTATTTTATGTACCGGCTAACAATCAAAAATTCATCGATAAAGCTCTAAGCCTTCCTTGCGATATCGTAACTTTTGATATCGAGGACTCTGTGGCTCCTGCTGAGAAAGCAACGGCTAGAAAAATGGCGGCTGAAAGCTTGCCTAAGTTTGCAGGTGGCAGCGCGCAAGTATATGTACGGATAAATAGCTGGCCGACCGAGTTTACGAATGACGATTTAGAGGCAATAGTATGGCCAGGGCTTGACGGTGTTACAGCGACTAAAGTTCGTGACGCTGATGATATAAAGCGTGTTGAGTGGAAATTATATGAGCTTGAAGCACGCCGCGGCATTCCCGAAGGCACAGTTAAGATTTGTGCACTCATTGAAACTGCTATAGGTGTTGTAAATGCGTATCAAATCTGTTCAGCCAGCCCTCGTATGGTATCTGCTATATTTGGCGCGGTAGACTTTTGTGCAGATATGCGAGTACGTCTTACTAACAAAGGCGACGAGCAACTTTATGGGCGTTCCGCTGTAGGTGTTGCAGCTCGTGCGGCAGGCATCACTGCTTTGGATGCTCCATTTGCGGATTTCTCGAATTTAGAAGCTTTCACTGCTAATACCGAAGAAGGCAAACAGCTCGGCTATGAAGGCAGAATGATTATCCATCCATCGCAAATTGAGCTTGCTAATAAAATTTACGCTCCATCTGATGCAGAGGTTGAGCATGCACGTAAAGTAGTTAAAGTGTTTGAAGAGGAAGGGTTAGCTAAAGGGCTTGCGGCAGTTGCACTTGAGGGCAAAATGGTTGACATTCCTGTTTATGCGAGTGCGCAGGGCGTACTACGCCGATATGAAGAGATATGCAAAAAAGAGAGTAAGTAGTTCAAAAAGGGCTTAGGTTTGTTTTGCAAACCTAAGCCCTTTTTGAAGTTACTGTCTGTATAAATCGGCGGCTACAAGCCTTGCTTCGCAAGGTCTTGTAGCCGCCGATTCTCCTCTGTCGGGCAAAGCCCGCCTTGCGGGTTTTAAGTCTTCGACGTTTAAAAACATGTTTGTTGACATCTAACGTATGGCATACGCATTCTGCGATTAAGTTGCTATGCAGGGGATAGAAGCCTAGCTTACAAAAAAATGCTATTTATTGGTTGCGGCTTCCATATCCGTCCGCTTCCCTGTGTGTATAAAATTGAGCCAACAATTATTTAACTACAAACCGCCACTGCCGCATCCTATCTTCTTCGTCAGCATAATCAATGCCCACTCGTGGAGTAGTAATATATGGCAAATGCTCTCCATGTTCCAGCCAAAGTACATCCGATTTAGTCAAATCCTCTTTATTTAGACTCATATCAATTTGCAAAGCCTTAGTTAAACGTCCGGGCCCTGATATGCCCGCTACTCCACGAATCAAAACCGCTTCCGGCTCATCAATGTCTGCTGCCACAACATTTAGCAAATGGTGAATACCATAACATAAATAAACATAAGCATTTCCTGCCCTTCCATACATAACGGCTGTACGTGGTGTTCTGCCTCGACGTGCATGACATGCAGTGTCGTTTTCTCCGGCATAGGCCTCTGTTTCTGTTATTGGAAAACGAATTATATCTTCACCAATTCTACGGCATAGCACTTTACCTAGTAAAAGCGGCGCAAGATGAATGGCTGGCTGTTTATAGAAGTTAAAAGATAGGCGCATTTGCAATGTCCTTTCTGCATCTAAGATCTTATTTTGCTCGTATTATCGTTTTTTAATAATAAGCCTGTACCAGCAAAAATTTCTGCCGCAGTCTGCTCTCACCATTTGCATGCGGTCGGGAATCGACTCCCATAAAGGCATCATTTCTGCGCCATATCCGTCAAAATCATCTGCAAAAGATATGTCCACCGTGCCGGATCTTCTAAAATGCCGTTTCCACCAATCAATTGAATGGAAGTAATAAAAATCATTCCACCAATGCTCTTCCAGATAGTCAGGCACTAAATCGTCGAACTCTTTGAAAACGCCCGGAAGGGCAAACCCTATTTCACCATCCGGTTTTATGAGCTTGCCGAGATGGTCATTAAAATAGGTGTCAGCCGTTCCATAAAACTGGTACGAGTTAAGGCAAATCACCGCGTCAAAAAAGTTTTCAGCATAGGGTAAGGCATGAGCTTCAGCTTGTATCGGAAAAACCAAATCTTCAACATCTGCCTCTCGTATTCGAGTCATATTTTCAGATGCTTTCACCCACAAATCCGTTGCGAAAACTTTAGCCCCATATTCCTTTGCCAAGAAAATAGAGGATATTGCAGTTCCGCAACCTAAGTCTAAAACTTTCATGCCCGGTTTAAAACTCATTTTGTTTGCAACCGCTTCCGTAAGCCACAGGCAAGGAGAACCCATCTCGTTTTCCAACTGCCATTCAGGGTCATATTTTGCAGCTAAAGGAAATTTAGGGTTGATAATGGCATCCTTTTTGGACTGTGTGATCTGCTCTTTATCCATCGTGCTTGCCCCCGAGCTTTACGCCAATGATACATTCATCATCTCCGGAGAGGACAGTTTTGAAAGGATACAACTCAATTTCTTTGCCAAACATCGGCTCAAACATCGGACGATAGTATTCTGCACTACACTGGCAGTAATATTTCGGGTAAAATTCTTTTAAATGATTGTAAAATTGACAATGACAAGCCCTCCCGATTAAGCTGTCATTATCCGGACATCCGCCGCCACATTCGTTAGCAAAAGTCTTTATAATAAATATCGTATTTAGCCCCTCGTCATACCATATCTTTCTGCCTTTAATTCGCCGCTGCTCTAATTCAGCGACAAAGGATTTAACTTCCTTGGTTGTATTCCAAATCTCCATCGTTTCTGCCAAAACATTTTCCTCAACCTCGCAGGGGCAAGCTTTAGCTTTTGTGAACGGATGGTTGTCGTAGAAAAGACAAGGCTTTGCGGCATCTTGCGCGGCTAACAACATCAAAATAGAATCAATCGAGCAATCGAATAGCTTTGCCAATAATGGAAGCGATGCCGTTTCCGGCAAAGTGTGCCCGTTTTCCCATTTGCTAACCGTTTGTGCGGTTACACCTAATTTCTCGGCTAATTCCTCTTGCGTCAATTTGCTTTGTTTGCGTAAATAAGTGATTCGATTGCCAATGCTAATATTGTCTAACATGATTGCCTCCTTTTGTCGAATGACAAGTCAATATTAGCAGAAACAAAATCGCTTTGCCATAGAATAAAGTTTATACTTTTTTATATCAACTTAAACTTAACGTTAAGTCTTGGTGCTGATCAAAATATAAATTTGCTACGATTGCTCACATCCTACGACAGCATTAATATTATACACACGCCTGCCATCTACATCATACTAATTAAATCATCCGCTACTATCAACTTAGCCTCCGTAGCCTCCTGAACCTGCTCAGGCGTATACTCCGGGTTAATTTCGCAAAGTACAAGCCCTTCTTTCGTCACCTTTATTACGCCCATCTCAGTAACAATCATATCGACGCAATTTACCGCCGTGTAAGGCAGTCTGCACTCCGATAAAATCTTTGGTGCACCTTTAGCCGTATGCTCCATGGCAACTATAACCTTTTTCGCACCCACAACTAAGTCCATAGCGCCGCCCATTCCGGGAACCATTTTCCCGGGGATTATCCAGTTCGAGAGATTGCCTTTTTCATCAACTTCTAAAGCGCCTAAAATCGTAACGTCAACATGCCCGCCTCGAATAAGGCCAAAAGACACAGAAGAGTCTATGAACGAGCCGCCCGGAAGCACTGAAGATGGCTGCCCACCGGCATTAGTAACGTAGAGTGGGTCTGCTTCTTCTGGCGTTGGAGCAGGTCCTGTGCCAATGATTCCGTTTTCTGATTGCAATACTAAGTTTACGCCTTCAGGCAAATGCCCCGGCACCAATGTGGGAAGTCCAATACCAAGATTCACAACGTCGCCGTCTTGAAGCTCTTTTGCGACTCGCTTGGCAATATAGTCCTTAATCAAGCCTTTATCCATTAGACATGCTCCTCTCCACAATGTAATCCACTAAGATTCCTTGGGTCACAACATTTTCAGGCTCAATGTCGCCAATTTCAACTAAATTATCAGCTTCGGCTATAACAGTATCTGCGGCCATAGCCATAACTTGGTTGAAGTTTCTGGTCGTGCCTTTGTACCAAACATTGCCTAATTTGTCCACTTTATAGCCGTTTATGAACGCAAAGTCAGCTCTGATTGGCTTTTCGAGAAGATAAAACTTACCATCAATTTCTATTTTACTATGCACATGCTCAGCGTCTTCTACGATAGTCCCGATTCCTGTCGGCGTAAGTACGCCGCCCAGGCCATACCCTCCTGCACGTATCATCTCCACAAGAGAGCCTTGCGGCACAAGAACAACCTCAAGCGTTCCCTCGTTCATTTGAGCCGCCACTTCAGGATTTAAGCCGACATGGGTTGCAATTAGCTTTTTGACTTGGCGATTATGTATCAACTTCGCCACTCCATAATAATCCTCGCCATCAGGCCCATTTGGCATTGATGCATCATTACATATCATTGTAAGATTTTTGACACCGCTCTCCGCCAGAGCTTTAACAGCCGTGTGAGCATTACCGCAGCCCATAAAGCCACCAAACATAATAGAGTCTCCGTCTTTTATGCCTGCTATGGCTTCCTTTGCAGATACGATTTTTGCCATTGTAGAAAACCTCCTCTCAAATATTAACCCACTTTTAAATCAACGTGAGTTCGATGGACAGCCCCGTTCATCGAACTTTGATTCATTCATACATTTTCGTGCAAAGAGCGCACGAAAATATACTCATAAACTTGAAAATTGCTGCGCAATTTCATCCGCTTCGCGTATGGTTCTGCTGCGTCGAACTCATCTTTAAATCAACTTCCGGTTCACCAACTCTTGCACCGCAAACGACGCGACATCTTCTGCATACTTACCTGCCCCAAATCCAGCATCATAACCGAGCTCTTTTGCAAGCTCATGTGTAATTCTCGGGCCGCCGCATATAAGCACAACTTTATCACGCAGGCCTTCTGCTTCCAAAAGCTCAACAAGCTCAGTCAAGTTCTGTATGTGAACATCCTTCTGTGTAACCGTCTGAGAAACAAGTAGAACATCCGCTCCCAGCTCACGAGCTTTTTGGATAAACTCCTCATTAGCTACTTGCGCACCCAAATTATGTGCCTCAATCATATCGTATCGCTCGAGGCCGTAATGCCCCGCAAAGCCTTTCATATTCATGATAGCATCAATGCCCACTGTATGCGCATCCGTTCCTGTCGAAGCACCGACAACAACAATGTCTCGCTTAATATATTGCTTGATATACTCAGAAACTTCCGACATGCTCATAACGTCGCCTTCTACTGCTGCTATCTGTATCTCATTATAATCAACAGTATGAACAACTGAGCCATAAACTACATAAAATGTAAACTCAGTATCAAGCGTTTTACGTGCAGCAACAAGAGGGTCTTTAAGTCCCATTTTTTTAGCAAGCTCTAAAGCTGCTTCTGCGCCTTTTTCATCATTCTTCACTGGCAATGTAAATGAAAGCTGAACTTTGCCATCATTCATAGTATCTCCATATGGACTAAGCCTTGAAAGGTCTAATGCTAAATCAGTATTACTCATAAGCCCCCCCTCCTTTCGACATTAGTTCCATAAATGGATTAAAGTATCCGTCTCCTTTTAAGAATACACCCGCAAGACCTTTACCGCCGTCAGGGCTTCTTTTGATATCGGCAAATATCCCTCTCTCGATGGAGCTGAATATCTTGTTCTTCTCAATTTCTTTCAGAAGCTCGTAAGCCTTTTCAAGCACTTCCCCTGCTCGCTCCTGAATAATACCGCCTTCTTTAAACTCTATCTCATCACTGATATCCGCCATTGTGTTGAAGATATATCTGGCGTTCTCAACACTAAGCGCACGGTCAGACATAAACGGTGTATGAATCGCTTCCGTAAGCATGCCAAGAAGGTGAATTCTCTGCCCAGTCATGATCGTCACCGTGTTAAATAGCGCATTTTGCACATTGCCCATAAAAATGTCACCGGTCATGAACTTAGTCGGCGGCATATATTTAAGCGGTGCTTTAGGGAATATCTCTCTCGCCATTTGCGCCTGAGAAAGCTCAAATAAAAAGCCATTCTTCACATCGGGTGAAATTTCAAACGCATGGCCAAGCCCCATCTGCTCCTCTGGGAGTCCTGCCTTAAGTGCAAATTGCTCATTCAAAAATTGTGATGCTAAAACCGTATGCGCTTCAGAAACAGCATCCGCCGTCGTCAGATAATTATCCTCACCCGTATTTATGATAACGCCCGCGAAAGCGTTAATCATTCGCGAGAAATTCTGATCAACAAATGTTCGCTTCATGTTTATATCTCTAAAAAGCACGCCATAAAGCGCATCGTTTAACATGACATCAAGACGCTCCAAAGCACCAAGCGCCGCAATTTCAGGCATACAAAGGCCAGAGCAGTAATTACACAGTCTAATATATCTACCTTCCTCTTCCCCCGCCTTATCTAGAGCTGCACGCATAAGCTTAAAATTCGCCTGCGTTGCATACGTACCACCGAAGCCTTCCGTCGTCTCGCCGTAAGGCACGTAATCTAACAAGCTCTGTCCCGTAGTCCTTATAACTGCAATTACGTCCGCCCCTTGCTTGACGGCCGCCACTGCCTGCACTACATCCTCATAGATATTGCCTGTGGCTACAATCAAGTAAATCAAAGGGCCTTCTTTATCGCCGTACTTCTCAAGATATGCATCTCTTGTTTTACGGTTTTCGGCAATCCGCGCTACAGTCTTTTCAGCAATCTCAAAGACCGCTGCTCTGCACTCGTCCATATCAGCAGGCGGAATCCTTGATAAGTCAAGTTCTCCTGCACTTACTTTCTCAGCAATTTGCTGAGGGTCAAGCTTTTCATGAATCATTGCACTTCCAAGCGCAAACGATGCGCCTATCTCAAGCATCTTATGCCTATCTAAATGTTCAACAACAATATTAGCAAGCGGCACACCTACTTCGTTCGTGCCGTCAATACCCAACAAGCGGCAAATCGTCCGCTCGACCGCAATTGTCGAATGTATATCAATAAATTTTTGTGTGTCCTCTGCAACGTTTTTGGCACACTCCCTAGCTCTTTCAATTAAATCCCAATTTAAGCCGAGTTTACCTTTCATTGTCTACCACCTACTCTTTCTTAGCACTTCTCAGCTTTCTCTCAAGCCCCTCTGGCTCAAGCGAAACTTGCTGCCCATTATGAAGGCCTGCAACACCTACAAACTTGGCTTTTCTCTCTTTATCACATTCTGCACAGCGGCATGTATGCTCATAATGATCCGGCTCTTTGTATGCGGCGATTACGCCCTCAAAGTTCCTAAGCACCGTGCTCTTTGTACCGTGGGAGATGACATAAGTTGGCATAACAGGAATTTTCCCGCCGCCTCCCGGCGCATCCACAACAAATGTCGGCACAGCATAACCCGATGTATGTCCACGCAAGCCTTCAATAATCTCAATCCCCTTAGCAACAGGCGTTCTAAAATGAGCAAGTCCAAGCGACAAGTCACATTGATAGATATAGTAAGGCCTTACCCTCATTTTAACAAGCCCTTGCACAAGCTCTTTCATAACATGAACGCAATCGTTTACTCCCGCTAAAAGAACGCTTTGGTTGCCAAGCGGAATCCCTGCATTTGCCAATTTAGCAAGAGCTTCTGCCGCCTCAGGCGTAAACTCCGCCGGATGGTTAAAATGCGTATTTAACCATATAGGATGGTATTTTTTAAGCATATTAACCAAGTCATCTGTAATTCTTTGTGGCATAACAACAGGTAGCCTAGATCCAAGCCTTACAATTTCTACATGCGGTATCGCTCGTAATCTGCTAATAACATATTCTAACATATCATCGTTCAAAAGTAAGCAGTCGCCGCCTGAAAGCAGAACATCTCTAACTACAGGAGTCTTGGCGATATACTCTATAGCCTTGTCAATTTGCGCTGTTGGAACTGCTGTATCATTTTGCCCGGCAAAGCGTCTCCTCGTGCAATGACGGCAATACATAGCGCATTGATCCGTCACAAGAAAGAGCACACGGTCAGGATAACGATGGGTAAGTCCAGGAACAGGCGAGTCACCGTCTTCATGGAGCGGGTCTTCTATATCTTCCGGTGAACGGTGCAGCTCCATAACCGTCGGAACGCACTGCTTACGGATTGGATCATGCTCATCATTTAAATCAATCAGAGAAAGATAGTACGGCGTAATAGACATACGCAATGCTGAGAGGCATTTTTTAATACCTTCCTCTTCTTCTGGGCTGATTTTAGTAAGCTTCTTAAGATCATCAAGAGTTTGTACTCTGTTTTTTAACTGCCATTTCCAATCATTCCAGTCACTGTCCGGAACATCATTAAAAAGTCCATTGCGTTTTGCACTTGCCATAGTAAAACCTCCTACATAGTGTAATTCATTGTAAATATATCTTTAAGAGTCGCAGACTTTAATCCACAACTCCGGCTTTACCGGAGTTAGAGAAATCCGCCGCCGTGTGCTGCAAGCATACAAGCCGATTTATACCTATGGTAAACCCTTAAAAAGGGCTTTGCCATTTTTGTAACAGTTACACGTACTTGGAATTAAATATATCTCTAAGCGCTTGACTTTCACGCAATGCCGAAAGTGTAATGTCTACATGGTCTTTCGTATATCCATTGCCTACTATCATTTGAACGTCCTTACCCACGCCCTCAGCGCCTAATGCAGCTTTAGCAAAGTCAGTAGCCATTGAGAAGAAATACACTATTCCTTCGTCCCTAACAGGTAAAATGCACGCCATCTCAGCACTTTGAGTATTTACACAGCTTATTGATATGTCAAATTCCTTGCCGCCGTTAGCTGCAAGAGCCTTCTCAAGCACCTCAAGAGGCTTTGTTACATCAGAAACTATAACCTCATGGCAGAACTTGTTGGCAAGAAGTTTCTCACGATCTGCTTCGGAGCGGCACATAGCAACAACATTGCCTTTTGCACCCGCTTTTTTCATAGCCTCATAGCAGCACATCAAGCCAGATTTTCCGCCTGCGCCTAAAATCAGTACGCTGTCGCCCTCTTTAACTAACTTGGAAGTCTGAGCCGGAGCCCCTGCAACGTCAAGCGCTGCGAGCGCGAGAGCTTCCGACATATCCGATGGGAGCTTTGCAAAAATGCCTGACTCAAATAAAATTGCTTGCCCTTTTATATCCACACGGTCAATATCACTGTGTATAGCAAGAATTTCATCAATCTTAAGAGGCGTAAGAGACAAAGATACAAGCGTCGCTATTTTATCGCCTACCTCAAGCCCACTATCTTTAATATCCTCACCAACTCGTGCAACTTGCCCTATAAGCATTCCGCCCGATCCTGTGACAGGATTTTGCATTTTGCCCCTTTCAGAGACAATCTCTACAATTTTTGCACCTATCTTCTCTTTATCTCCGCCCACTTCATTTTTTATCTGAGAAAATGAGGATGAATCTATATTGAGGGAAATTACATCTATAAGAATTTCGTTCGAATAACATTTGTCCATATTGCTATCAATCTTCCATGCTGCCTGTGTTAAAACACCTACAGGCTCTATAACTCTATGTGAACCGTATTTGTCACCCTTAAGTTGCTTTTCCATTAAGAATCTCTCCTTTTAAGTCCAAGAATTTCTCTTGCTTCATCAGGCGTAGCTATTTCCCTACCGAACTCTTTTGCTATTCGGACAACTTTTTCTACAAGCTCACCGTTAGACTTTGCCATAGCGCCTTTTGATATGTAAATATTGTCTTCAAAGCCTACACGCACATGCCCGCCTAATAAAATAGCAATTGGCGTTACTACAAATTGATAACGACCTACGCCTGATACTGTGAATGTAGAGCCTGCCGGTAAGCTTTCGTGCATAAATATAAGATCTCTAGGCTCGCCGGAAATACCGCCGTTCACACCCAAAACAAGATTAAAGTGCATCGGAGCCTCGATAAACCCCTTCCTGTGCAGACGAATAGCCATATCTATCATGCCCTTGTCAAAGACTTCACACTCAGGCTTAATACCTCGCTCTATCATTCTCTTACCGAAGTCTATTATCATGTTCTCAGTGTTGACAAAAATATCGTCCCCGCCGAAATTGCATGTGCCGCAGTCAAGCGTCGCCATTTCAGGATTAAGTTCAACCGGCTGTAAGCGCTCATCATTTGTCATTCCGACAGCTCCGCCTGTGGATGGCTGTATAATTACATCCGGGCAAAGCCTCTTAATTTCAGCCATACAAGCGGCGAACCTTTCTTTGCATTGCGTTGGCGTGCCGTCGTCTTCACGTACATGAAGATGTATTATGCTAGCTCCGGCTTTATAGGCGGCTTCTGCCTCTTTGCCTATCTCCTCCACTGTATATGGAACTGCCGGATTATGTTCCTTCGTAACCTCTGCACCGCAAATCGCTGCGGTGATAATTAATTTTTCCATGAAATCAACCCTTTCTCTGCTTATCCTTTGGCGTAACGCATGTCCCGCTTGCCACGCAAACAACAATTGGCTCTTCTAAAACATCACATGCCGACTCGCTTATGTCCTGGCGTGGGCTGATAACTTTCCTCGCCTCGAACTTCATTTTACGAGATGAGTTGCCCTCTGACACAATTTCCCCAACTGCTTCGATAAAGTCTCCGGCAAACACAGGAGCCTTAAACTCCACGCTATCGTATGCTACAAAAAGCCCCTCATCGCCATCACGCATAATGCAAAGTTCAGTCGCTACATCGCCAAAAAGTTGAAGCATTTTAGCACCGTCAACAAGATTCCCGCCGTAATGAGCGTCAGCTGAGCTTAAACGCATTCTAATCATAGATTTCATAATAATTTCCTCCTTTATGTGGATGTCGAACTCTAATTTTATTTAAAAAAAGCACTATTTTAATGAAATGACTCTTCATAAAAATAGTGCTTCATATACTGGAATATATGACAGAAATAAAGCACTGAGCCTTATTTCCAAGAAAAATGCGCAATTTGAGCGGCGTAAATTTCTTTCGGCGAATACACATTCACTTCGTCATCGGGTGCTCCTCCCTTGACATACAAAAGCTACCTTGTAATTCGCGCCTCTATTGGCAGTATTAAGTTGTGTGGTAATTGTGTTGTGGCTCGTCCATGGATTTGACTAAAGAAAGCCCCGTTACACACTCAGAGCAGAAATGCCTACGGCACTTCTTACTATGCATACATTATACCGCAAGCTATTTTAGAGTGCAAGTTCTTTCTTTATAACTTTCCTCGCCAAACCTTACCAGAGAGTTCCTTCCGTTGCACCCCTACATATAATCTACGTTTAAGCTTCGCCATCTATTTGGAGCTATCGTTAGTGCTCATTGGGCACATTATAGTTTATGCCCATCCATAGATCCTGGTAATATAATTTGTTTAAATCCACAAACTTTCGGTTGGAAATTGAGTATCTCGATAGTCTCTAAGACAATCTGATTTTCTCGGTAATCAAGGAATAGATTTCATATCGAATTACCAAAGGAAACTTTGATTACTATGCGAGCTGGATGCGCTCTAAGAACCTCCCCCGTTTACTGACTATTTTCTGCAAATTAACAGAGCGTGTGCTGAAAGTCCTACACAAGATGGACTAGCGCTCATTTTGTCTGCAAGCATCATATAACACTCAAATTGTTCCTCGTTCATCGCATCTATGGCGCAGGCAGCAAAGTGGAAATTTACCCCTCGATTTTCTAGGATTTCAAGATTTTTCTGTTTCGCATCATTTTCCATTTCCTCTGAAGATGTGAAGAAAAACACCCCTGGTAACTGATCGTCTGTGTTATATTCAAACACGCTTTGATTTGTTTCTGCATTTGGATATATACTTCTTAATTTATCATCAACACATGCCGCAAGATAAGCACCAAGCCCGTTTATATATGCAAATGCAACTATTGCTCCAGGCTTTGCAATCCTGAAGCATTCGCCGAAAACCATTAACCGCTCTTCCCTGGGCAAGTGATACATAGGGCCTAAGCACAAAACAACGTCAAAACTGTTATCCGAAAATTCAAGGAGAGCTGTTGCATCTCCAATTATAGCTCGAACATTTTCCATCTTTTCTACAACAATCTTCTCTTGAAAAATCGCGATGTTATCCGGTGAAATATCAATGCCAGTATATTGACTACATTTATCTGCAAAAAACATACCGTAATAACCCGTTGCACAACCTAATTCAATTACTTGAGATTTCGATGTAATATATTTGCTAAGAATCTTTTTGGTATAGTGAAATTCAAGGCCAGCTGCCCTTGATTCTTTTGCCCGGTCATCTTCTTTATAGCCACTATAATGACTTATTATTTTATCTTGATTTGAAGCCATAATCTACCCCCCTTTCTCAAAACACCCTAATATGTAAGGTTCCTAGGCTCACTATCAAAAAGTCTATTTTATCTATTTCACTGCCTGGAAGATCTCCCAGTCTTTCAATTCCTATGACAAAGCAGTTCAAAACTCTAAGTCAAACTCTGCAGCCCCTGTTGCGTCTAGTGATTCTCTGATTGCAGCTTCTAGTGGGCTTCGCCCGCTTCTATGCGTCCGCCAGGATTTCCCAGGTATCTCTCATCTTGTGCTTACAGCAAATACATTAGACTTCATAACTGCCTACTGTAACTACAAATCGGAGTAAAGCAGGCTCAATCCGCCCTAAATTTTTAGCATACTTACCTACTAATATATAGTCATATAACTCTAAAATACTAGCGGTCCACCGCCGCCTTATTATACTCCTTCTCAATCGCATCCATCACATTACTCTCTACACCTAGCAACCTACATATATTAATAGCATCCCGAGGAGCTTCCCCTGCCCCGCTCACTTTAATCAATCTATAGTCCATCTGCTGCGCAATCAAATCTACACCATTTGAAACTCCCGTGGCAATTCGTCTCGACAGCTTCTCAAAATCCAAATTAGTAAGCCCCGCAACCTGATACTGCATAAAATCTCCACATGCAATATTATCATAATGAGTTGTCATAATGCTCACGCTGTCTTTCGCATTCAAGTACTTAGCAATTGCACGAGCTATAAGTACGCCTTCCTGGGGATTTGTGCCACGCGCAAATTCGTCAAGTGCTATGAATAAATGCTTCTTATCCACTTCTGCGGCAATGCCGCTTAACCGCACAATTTCCGCTCCAAAACTCGATAGCCCATCGCTGATTGACTGCATATCCTCCGATACCAGATAAACCCCATCAAACATTGGCATTCCTGCTTTCCCTGCAAAGACAAAAAAGCCCATATGGCACAAACAAACGTTTAGCATAGCCGTCTTAATCGAAACACTTTTGCCGCCCATATTTGCGCCCGTTAAAAGAGTAGTCCCCGCGCCAAGCATAATGGATATTGGTGTAAATGTTCTGTTTGACCGTTCAAGCACTGTCTTAACCTCAGGGTTTATCATATCGACAAAACTGACAATTTTGCCTTCAATATCAGGGCAAGTCGCATTATAAACCTTCGCTATGAGAGCCTTCTGTATAGTAAAATCGAGTCTTCCGACGGCATCCACATTTTTCAAAAATATTGGCAAAAACTCACGAAGCTGCTCGCTCAACTGCTTTTTGACTTCCGTTTCTGCCTCCTCTTCTTTCGCCACTATAGATGCCCTCATAATTTTCAGCTTTTCAAGCTCAGGCTTATCCGGCTGCCCACGCATAAGCCCCTCAAGTCGGCTTTTTTCATTACGAACATCCCACAACTCTTTTGTATACTGCTCGCTCAAGTAGAACGGTGAAATCCTCTTTTTATCCGGATCAAGAATATCAAGGGCCGCTTCCATATCAATAAATTCGACTCCCGCAAGATTAAGCCCTGTATCCAAAAACGCAGCATTAAGTCTGGTAAGACTAAGCATAAAATTCTTAATCTCAAAAAGCTCGATCTCATGCAAATAGCTTTGTTCCAGCCTCGTTAAAGCATTCGTTATATCTTTAAAACGCATAAGCGTCCTTCTAATCTCTGCCAAAACATCTTCTTCCGTTTTAATATACGAGAGAACTTTGGAAATATTATTAAACTCAATGAGAAGCTCCGCCTTCTCCTCTTTTCGGTAGAACTTAAGAGATTTCGCCAATTTATCCCCGAACGGCGAGTCCGTCTGAATTTTTTCAAGTACAAATGTAAGACCTATTGCATCCTTTTGCTCATCGCGTAAGTTCATTTTATACTTCCTCCTGGTCCGCTACATTATATACAGGTATATCCGTCTGCTGTTTAAGTGACTCTAAAAACGCCTCTTTGTCAAATATATATCCGGTGGCTGAAACAGGATTAATTGTGATAGCCAGTAGGTTAATCGGTCGCATCACGACTATTTCCGAACCTTTTAGACCAATTTTTTCAAATGTCCGTTCTGATATGAACAATTTTGACCCGTCCTGAACTACAATCTTTATACCAAGTAAATTGATATTCGACATAATGAGCTTGTTCATGAATCCGTCCGAAAGTGCTCCGCTTACGTAAATATATATAGCTCCCTCTAACGTATCCACAGGTCTTGATAAATCTATAGCACGCACGCTGTAGTCGGGCATTATTGCACTAAATTTTTCTATAGGCTCTTCAAATGACTCTATCATGCAGTAGGCTCGCTCATCATGTAGGGGGGCAAGCGTAAGTAGCTTAGCTACATAGGCCGTTTCTCTCACAACTTTATTCATATCGACACTTAATGATGCCCCTGTGCTAAGAATTGCCGCATCACTAATTATTGGGCTACTAAAGGTCTTTCGGCTAATTGCACCGTCTACTAATATCTTATCTGCGCCAAGTTCCTTAAAGTAACTAATCAGGCTCACAATTTGGCTGCCTATTGAAGATCCGCCAATTTGCACATATCCATCACTTCTTGCTCGAACAATCACAACCTCGCCCATCGGTGTATTAATATTCGTTGTGCACATAATCTCTTTTGTAATGTCACCCTTTTTCAAAAGATCAGCTGCAGTTGCTATAAGCGTACCTTCTGTAACAAATATCTTCGGCTTACCCGTGCCCGTGACAATGTCGACCTCTTCGCCATCACGCCCGATTGATGTAAGTCCAAGCTTAATGCCCTTTGTGTGGCAGCCTTCGAGTATTTTGTTAAGTGCAGTAGTCTTTCCTGCATTCTTTGACATGCCAACTATCGATATGGAATTGTGAGGTGTAATCAAGTCGACTAGCGTTTTGTTCATGGGCGTCTCCTTTTGAGGCTATGGTTTATTTATGCTACGATACTTATCTGACTGTAGGAAAATCCTCATTGCTTATGCTTGTGGAACGAAAAAAGTGTATGCAAATTTTTCTATTTCCCATAATAAAAAATAAACGTTCTTACAGAAAATGACAAAGCTTACTATCCAAGTAATAAAAGTCACTAGGAAGTAGTAAACAGGGCGGCTATAAGCTCCATTTAGCAAATTCATTTTCCAGTTGACAAGAAATCCCACAACACTTGCATACGCTAATGCCAATAATATGGCACTAAGCCACACGAAAGAATGAAAATGCGCCTGAATGACCACCAATATACGAACGATAACCCAGTAAATTGGCATTACCTAAAATAGTAACAATGGTGTTCCCTATAGGTGAAGTCAAAATATTAATATCGCTAAATCGCAAAATGCTCCAGCATAGAATGAAAAAAACTAAAGAGGCAGGCACAAATATATACATGAACATATATTTTTTCTGCATATAACCCTTTCTCTTCACTTGTGTAAATATTTTTAAATTTACATCAGTAACAGCTACTCATTCAACGTATGTGATACTCGTAAATTTACAAAGTCCCACGAGCTATCTTCTCTAGTAGAGATTTCGCTACGGTTGACTCTTACATTCATTATCCGTTAGCCAATACAATTGTACAATACAAACATCATATTACCGATAATACGAATATTGGCAAATAGGACGAACTTTTCCGAGATATTTGCCTTGCCCTTTATACTCCAAAACAAATCCACATTTTTCTATAACAGCACAGGAAGCAATGTTTTCAGCATCAATAATGCCTAACACTTTGCTTATGTTCAATCGTTCCATAATGACCGGCAAAAAAGCCTTTAGTGCCTCCGTTGCATAGCCGTTTCTAGTGTGCTTTTTTGCGATGTGATATCCTATTTCCCAATCATGGTCTAACGGAACAATCTGTACATGTCCTATGTTTTCTCCATTTTTAAGTAGAACCGGATAGACAAGCGGTGCATTTTCTTCCTCATAGCAGTCCATAAACCATAAAACTGTTTCGCGTGCTTTCTCTATCGTTTCAAACACTTCATCCGGAACAAATCTACGATTGTCTTCATCTAAAGAATTCTCTTGCAAGCTTTCAATCATGCTTTCATTAAATTCAGTTATTACTAAGCGTTCAGTTTCAAGGTAAAAGCCTTCCACATTTGCAACTCCTTGTATATTATTCTTCTATCTACAAACACAATTCCCCGATTAAATAAGTAACAGCTTTCCCACCAATTATCACACGCTCACCCAGGACCTCGCAAATTAACTCCCCACGCCGCTCTGATAATTGCACAGCCGCAAGCTTCTTCTTACCAAGTATATCTGCCCAGTGCGGGGCCATAAGCGTATGTGCAGAACCAGTAACCGGATCTTCAAGAATTCCAATTTTCGGCCCAAAATATCTAGATACAAAGTCTCCTTCGTCACCTTTTGCCGTGCAGATAAACCCTTCACGCTCGCTTAATTTCGCTGCTTTTGCGAAGTCGCATTTAAGTGCGGCTATCTGCTCTTGTGACTCGAAAACCAACATATAATCATCCGTTCCTATGTAACACTCGATTGGTGTTATATTAAAACAATTAAGCTCATCAAAAAAATCGACCTGCTCAATTCGGTCAGCTGGAAAATCTAGCATGATATAGTCGCCCTGCTTTTTGACAGAAAGCTCCCCTTTTTTGGACTGGAAAACAATCTCCTCATCCTCCACATTTTCGTGATTAAACAGCACATGAGCTGCTGCAAGTGTTGCATGTCCACATAGGTTCACTTCGCACTTTGGCGTAAACCACCTAATATGACGAATGTTATCCTTCATTACCACAAATGCCGTCTCCGACAAATTATTTTCCATAGCAATTTTCTTCATTAAGCCCTCGCAAAGCCAATCATCGCCTAATATACATACAGCCGCCGGGTTGCCTCCAAACAATTCATCTGCAAAAGAATCAACATGATACATCTTCACTGTAAACCCTCCGATCAATAATCACCTGACTCGACTTTCGAAAAATAAGAACATTTTTCAAAAGATCTCGTTGCATCCATGCTCAAATTATAGCATAAAAAAGTGCCAAAGGGCAATTCATAGTCAAATGCACCTGAAATAACAACAGAGAGGCTTGAATGTTCTTTAACTAGACAGTGAGAAGCCTTGCCGCAGTACTCAAAGTAGTACAAACGTCAAGGCATAGGCGCTGCAGCAAATTTACTTTTCATTAATTCAATTGAGTTATAAACGCAATAAACCGGTAGTTTTTTGACCCCGTTTCATCTTCAGAAATTTTACTTCGCAAGATCGTCAGCTACATTCGAGCCCGATTTCTTTGAGGTAATTATTAAAAGGCTGCATATAGCCGTAACCTTAAGCACTCACATATCATAGCCACATCCTATTGCTTCCCAGCAAACAAATACTCAATCCGACGCTCAACTACATTCCAATTAATATCGTCTATTACCGCTTTTATATATTTCGCCTTATCTGTTTGATAGTCGAGGAAATAGGCATGTTCGTACATGTCTATTGCAAGCAGAGGATATCCAAGCAAAATATTACCCACATTGTGAGCATCTAACATAATATTTCTAAAAGTCTCCGTCCTGTGTTCATAGATAAATACGCACCAACCCCTAGCAGCCATGCAGCAAGCAGTTAAATCAGCTAAGAAATTCTGCATTTGGCCAAATTGTTTATTAATTATCTTGTTAGCTTTTTCGAGCGGCTCCCTAAACTCTCCACCGAGATTTTCAAAATAGAGCTCATGGAGTATGCAGCCGTCTAAGGCAAAGCTTTCTGATTCCTTGAGTCCACGGTAAAGACTATAGGTCGAATTTGCACTTCCCGCACCATTATTAGGCTCTTCTAACTTTCTAGTTATTTCATTAACTTTATCCACATATCCTTTGTAAAGCTTATAATGCGCCTCAAATTGAGCTGGTGAGACAGCATTCACACCATTATGTGTAAATTCTTCAGGTTTTATCACTTTTCATCTACCACCTTTTTTGGTATACTGTATGCATATGCCATTTTATAGTGCATGGCCATATAGATTCACCGTTAAATATTAAATAAAGATTGTCGAGAAATTTTGTTCCCTGGCAAGGGAGCACCGGCAAGCCTGGTCATAAATGCTTAGCATTTACTGCTCGGCCTTGCATCCTGGAAAGCCGGACTTTTCACGCAGTGAAAATGCTGAAAATTAAGCTGATGCGTGATCTAAAGGCGCAAGAGAAGGAGCTCACGCAAACCAGGGAACAAAATTTCCGGAAAGATTGAGCAATATTTAGACGGGGGCTCTATCTATAGTTGTTTAAGTCGACATACAATCTAAACGACTCCTTCAGATACTAAAGCCATGATTAAAATCCAATACTTTTTCACGGCTAAACCCACCCTATTCTTTTCGCCATTTTAGGGTGCCGCCCAAACTATTGGTTTAAATCTAGGATTAGTACTAATTCACAAAACAAACTTAGAAGACCTGCACTCATACTTTTTGCTTGCGATAAATATGAGTACGAGGTCGTTCGTTAAATGTATACCGGTAAAACGAACAAGTCCGATTGGACCGTTGCAAATTTAACTCACTATTGATGAAAATTTGAAAGGTGACCGACAATGGAGCTTACTTATACAAGGATTATTAAAGAAATTTGCAAGACAAATTATATCGAACTTTCTTCTTTTTCCTCAGACTGGGTGTTTTTGCTGAAAAAGGAAGACAAGCTTAGGTATATTCTTGCATACCAGTTTGACTTAAACACTGCTGCAGTGCAGGGAATTTGCAAAGATAAATGTGCCGCATCCGACATTTTGAGATATCACAACGTACCATGTGTGGAGCATAATTTTTTCACGTCTCCCGTATCCAGTTATCTGCCAAAAAGCGGTAATATAAAGTTTTTACACGAACTGCTTGGAAAATATTCAAAATTAGTATGTAAACCTAACGAAGGAGCCAGCGGGAATAATGTTTTTTCTGTCTCAAACGGAGGTGAGCTTGAGCATGCTATGGCTAGAATCTTTGACTCAGCAGAAAGCATGGCCGTAAGCCCCTATTATGAGATCGAAAAAGAATATCGTCTTATAGTATTAGATGGTCAATTAAAGCTTGTGTTTTCTAAGGAAATACCTTATGTCAAAGGAGACGGACATTCTACTTTAGCTGAGCTTATATCAAATAGCCCCTATCCAACATTGCCTGCGGAGACGGAATACTTAAATCTTGGACGGGTATTAGAAAAAGATGAGATTTGGAAATATGGCTGGAAGCACAATTTAGCTCATGGTGCTGTCGCACAAGTAGTGACCGATGAAGCACTTATCGGCGGTTTGAGCGATTTGGCAACTCTAGCATCCAGCGTACTAAACATTAGATTCGCCTCTATAGATATTATCCTCACTGAGGGTGGTTATAGAGTTTTGGAGATAAACAGCGGCGTTATGATGGAGCACTTTGCCTCTTCATCCCCTGAAAATTATGCCAAAGCTAAAGAAATATACGAGGAAGCCATTTTACTTATGTTCGCTTAATTTGCTCTGATTGCTTGAAATATGGGCATTCAAAGCCAAGATATCCGGAAGATGAAGTCATAGACTGCAACTCGTTTAACGAACACTTTCCGTCTGTCTGATGTGCGCAACTATTGGTGCAGTTTATATTCATACGCGGCTCCTCCTTTTTAGGGTGTGTCATCATGAAATATACTGGATCTTATTATTGCCAACTATGCTGCAATTATATATGACTAATTTTGGGGGTATACATGAAAAAATTCATTATAAGTTTATTATTTTTTTCGATACTATTTTTTTGTTATCATAGCACGAATCAAGTGCTTTTATTCGCAAACAATGCAAGCGATAGTGAAATACAATTGGTAATTAACGACAGGCATCTTGAAGGGCTTCTCACGCCGCCGGTCATCTTGAACGACTTCACTTTAGTCCCTGCCAGGGATGTGTTTGAGGAGCTCGGAGCAAGAGTAGATTGGGATCCATCAACAAGGCATATTTACATAGAATACAAAGAATATTTTATCTTACTTCAAATTGACAATTCCGTAGCGTTGTTAAACGACGCACCAGCTTTGATGGATATTTTTCCGCAAATAATAAACGGGAGGACTATGATCCCTGTTCGCTTTGTTGCGGAAAGTTTAGGCTTTTTAGTTGATTGGGATCAGGACTTAAGAACTGTTTTTATAGATACATACTATCAGGAGCAGCCACCTACTACCATGCCTCCCCCGGACTCACCTCCGTCGGAAAATGGAGCTCAGCCAAGTTATCAAGGAATTGTCCCTGCACGCGATATCTCACCTGCGCCTCTTGTGGACATGGATTTCCCTCAAACCGATGTAGTTGGCATTACTATGCTTAGCGATATAAGACAAGCCATCGACATATCTACATCATCGGAAATTAGTGAGGTCAGAACCTCCCTTTTGCCTGATAACAGACTCATTATCGATTTTCACAACGCAGAAATGAATACTACTGCTACTGAGTTTACGCCTAGCGACACTTCTGCCTATAGACAAATTCGTGTTGCCCAGTTTCAAGTAACTCCAAGCAAGATAACCAGAGTTGTAGTTGAACTTCAAAGCGGTGTGCATTATTCAATCACTATGTCACCCGATAGGAGAACTCTAAGCATCGACTTCCAAAGAAATTACATAAGCAATATTGCTCATCACAGTAGTTCTGTAGCCGATTATATAACTATTACAGGAACTCGCGCTGTCGCACTAAATGTCAGCCATTTTTCAGGCCCTGACAGATTTGTTGTAGACATTCCTTTTGCCGATATAACTCAGCGGGATTTGGCTATTTACAGTCGCTTCGTGCGATTAGTAAATGCAAGTGCGCATAATCAAGATACAGTGAGAATTGTTTTAGAGCTTAATGAACGTGCAAGCTTTAGTGTGGATTATTCGGGTAATTCAGCTACAATTAGACTTACAGAAGCTACCCACAGAAATATGTTTTATGACAATACCACAGGTGTGCTGAGGTTAGCCAGAGGCCATTCTGCGCTTCATGCGAATAGTTTAACGATAACCGATGCCTATTGGGACCGCCAAACTATAATCACCCTACCGGGCGACTTCTCCGGCATGTACGGTTTCGGCATCTTTGAAATAAACGATCATAATATGCTTGCTTTTGATACCCAAACAATAAATGGAGTAACACGAATTACAGCAAGCTCTCGTCGCATTTTAGCTGTAACTATCACCGAGGATAGCAATTATATCTACATAACCTTCAGGCATCCGCGCGAAGTCTATAATAGGATTGTCGTAATCGACCCAGGCCATGGCGGAGCCGACCCCGGAACCACTAGTATAGGCGGAGTCCATGAAAAATATCTTGTCCTTAATGTGAGCTTGAAGCTTTTAGAGCTGTTTAACAGCAGCAGTGACGTGAGGGTATATATGACAAGGCGCTCTGATACAACAGTTTCAAGGCCTGCTCGAGCTGCTCTTGCGAATGAGGTCGGTGCTGATTTATTCATCTCTGTACATATGAACTCGGCTGCTCCTAATCAAGCGCCTAGAGGCACTGAAACTCACTATCACCCAGATGCGGACATTAGAGGCGGAGGATTTAACTCAGCCCAAATGGCTGAAATATTCCAAAGGCATGTACAAGGCGCTCTCGGCACGGTAGACAGAAGGCTGGTAAGAGGGGCTTGGGACGTTTTAACGATGACCAATATGCCGTCAATATTGAGTGAAATAGGCTTTTTAAGTAATCCTTATGAGGCTGAAATGCTTAAAAACCCCGCAACGCAGATGCAAGCTGCACAGGCGATGTTTAATGCTACTATGGAGATTTTTAACAACCATAATTTAAGATAAAATCAAAGTCCGCATACAAATAGCAACTCTGAACTTGAAGCCAATAGGCCAAAAAATCAGAGTTGTTATTTTTGTCTTTTGAAAAAATCGTCACAGAACTTATACCATTTCAGCTTATATTCTTCGTGACAGATAAGCTCCATATCAGACACATTGTTTATTTTGCGTTTAATTGCTTCACTAACAAAGTGGAAGATATAATCATCGAACTCATCAAGATATACATTCACAGAAGAATAGCCCAAATCATTTGCCGCCCTCACCCTTGTATGTCCATCAATTAAGATGGTTTTCCCATCGCTCACAACTATTGGCACGAATATATCATCCTGACACCTAATCCATTTCTTACAACTTTCAAGCTTCACCTCACTAATATAAAACTGGCTTACTTGTAGCTTACTAATTTCATACAAGTACGCTTTGTTTGGCTTTCTATTTAGCAAAACAGCTCCATTTTCATCTCTTATGGTGGTAATAAAACCTGAGTAGAACAAAAACTCATTGATAGCTTGAAAAGTGTATTGCTGTGAGTTGCTAAAAAGCGTTGCTACTCTACCCTCTATCTCAAAAAAGTATTTGCATAATTTATCCTCAGTAAAAAAACAACAAGCTCCGAAATTAAGTTCGTTCTCACTGAAAATATCCGTATCATCTATACTTGCCCGAATTATCTTCATAAGCTGCCTCTTTATAAAAAGGGCTGTTCAAAGCGAACAGCCCTTTAACTTAAATATCAATCTCTATTATATCTATTTACTTACTGAGACACATAAGTCGTGTCAGAAGTAAGTCCTACTAAATGCCACTGGAACATGCCTGGCACTCTCGCACTGTCGTTATGCGAAACACTATAGCCTGAAACTCTATTGTTTACGGCATTAAGAACAAGTGGCCATGTTGTTGGGAACATAGGAACCTCGTCAAACATAGCACGTTGCCAAGCCCAATAAGCTTCATGAGCAAAATCATCATCCCACATACGCTCATCTAAAATATAGCCCTGCAAAATCTCATAGAATCTATCGCTGGTATAACGTGGTCTGTTAAGCTGAGAATATGGTCCCCAAAGGTTATTCGGGTTCGGATTATTACCTACACTCCAAATAGCCTCTAACATATCAAAAGCTTGAGGAGATGTTTGATTCAACATGTCTGTCATTACTTGGAAATCATGAGTACGTCCCTGATAGAGCTGTACGTTGATTCCAAGATCATGGAAGCTTTGAAGCTCCATTTCAAGACGCATTTCTGCAGCGGCTGTTGCAGGATTTCTGTGGAGCCAGTAAATTACAAGCTCACTACCGTCAGGCCTTGTTCTCCAGCCGTCAGCCCCCATAGCATAACCAGCGTCGTCAAGAATTTGTGCAGCCATTTCCGGATTGTAGCGGAAGAAGTCTAGATCCGGGTCAAAGAACGGACTATGCATCAAAGCCATATTGCTTACGGCAGGAATAACAAGACCGCTGAAAAGCATCTCACCTATAACATCATAAGGAACTGCCATTGACATAGCTCTACGCAGGTATACACAGCTTCCTACACGGGTTGGGTCAACAACAATCATGTCAGTTTCAGTACAATAGTAGCCTAATACGAAAGCTTTGTAAGTGATATTGTTTCTTGTTACTTGACCAACATAGCTAAAGTTAGTAAGACTTTCTGTCGGGAAGTTTTCGTACTGACTTTGTGGGAAAATTCTGATTATATCGAAGTTTCCTGCTTCAGCTTCCATAGGTGCACTGACCGGTGGTATTATTTGGAAAACAACACGCTCAACTAACGGAGCACCTAACCAGAAGTCTTCATTTCTTACAAATAAGAAAGATTCTCCAGGCACGTACTCTTCAAGTATAAAAGGACCATGCCCCAAAGTGTTCAAGCGCACATTTTCATGGGCAGCCATATCAGCTACAGGTATATGCTCAAGATGATGTCTTGGGGAATGAGCATGCCAGAAACCGAAATACTGAAGAGCAGGAGTCCAGTCATAGAAGTACATTCTAAGCTCCATTTTATCCTCAGAAAGTACAAGACCGGAAATGTAGTCCACTTCTCCGTCTCTAAACGCTTGAGTGCCTACTGTATTCCAAACAAAAGCAGTCCAGCGAGTTCCGGTGTAATCCGGATGGGAAATTACCTCATAAGCAAATACCAAGTCATCCAAAGTTACTTGTACTCCGTCATGCCAGAAAACTTCTTCCTGCATAACAATTAATACCGACTGCGTATCATGACACCACTCTTCAATCCTTGCCATGCCTTGGTCACCGATAGTTAAGTCCTCATTCTCAGAAAATAGCAACCCGCCTGCAAAACCACGGATAAATGCCGCCGCATCAGTATCAACCGTGTTGGTTGTGAACAATGGATCGAGTGTTCCTGTGAATGATGTAGCAGATGAAAGAGCTACGCGAAGAGTCCCGCCCTCGATAAGAGGGTTGTTATTGACTTTTGTATCAGGTATCCTTGCCTGTACCGCATCCACTAGCCTCATTGGATCCAGACGCGGCTCAGCAGCTACCGGCGGGTCTGCCGGTGTGGTAGGTGGCGTACCCGGATCTGTAGTGGCCGGTGGTTGGGCGGGTGGCGTAGTTTCCGCCGGTGCCTGTGGTGCCGCACACGCAGTGAAAATTAGTACAGAAGCGATCATAGTGGCAACAACAGAAGTTAACATTCTTTTTTTGCTTTTCATAATCAAACCTCCTTTATGTTTTGTCACAAGCGTTTAGCTTGTAACAACTATAAAAAGCCTTGTGGCTTTTTAGCTTGATAATAAGTGCATCTGTAGGACACGAAAATAAAATGCGATACTACAAATACGGTGTAGGTCTTACTGCCTTTGCTGTTTCGGGTCAACTGCCCTACTCACAGCACTACCTACTACATAGATACATAATATAAGTATAAATATCAAAATAGATGCCGGTAGCCATATCCACAGACGTGATGTTAATACAACGGCGTCAGTAGCAAAAGATATCAGTCTACCCAAGCTCGGCGTTCCAAAAGGAAGTCCAAAACCAAGTATTGTAAGTCCTGTTTCCATACCCATGTTCAGAGCTAGGGAGATTATAAGATTCTGAACAATTATACTCGTTACATTAGGCAAAACCTCTCTGAATATTATAACAATATTAGGAGTACCCAAAGTCTTTGACGCATGAGCATAATCAAGTGCCGCCTGCCTCAAAGTTGCCGACCGGATAAGCCTTGCTCTACCCATCCAAGCAAAGGCAGATAGTACTAAAATAAAATGCCACGTCTCATAATGTGGAATTATTGAAACAATAACTATTACTGTCATCAACGTTGGAACCATTACAAAGAAGTCAGATATACGCATCATGACATTCTCCACATGCCCGCCATAAAATCCAGCAATAAGTCCGTAGAGTACACCAAAAATTCCCGTAATAAGTGTTACAGACAGAGCGACTATAAAAGAAGTTCTAGCTCCAAGAACTAATTGCGAAACCATATCTCTTCCGCCCGGGTCAGTTCCCAGGAAAAATTCTCCTCCAAACCAATCAGGAGCGCGATTTATATTTCTCAAATCTACTCTTGTCATTTGATCTAAGTCAATAGTTGCACTCAGTACAAACGCAGCACCTATAATCCCCACAAAGACAAATAGGGCGAGCATTGCGCTCTTACTTGCTCTTATCTCTTTCCATATGGTCTCCCATATTGTCGGCACCCTTTCCGAAACAACAGAAGAGCCGGACTTAGTACTATCATCATTATTATAAACACGTAACATCCGTCTTCCCTCCCCTATTTTATCCTAATTCTCGGATCGAATATTGTTAGAGCTATGTCTGAAATAAGTCCGCCAAAAACGCTTAGAGTCCCATAAAAGAGAACCAAAAAGGTTATTACAGAAAAATCTCTAAGTTGTATGGATGTAAGGAACAAACGCCCCATACCGTTAAATCCGAACAAGTTCTCAATAATTACCGTTCCGCTGAATATGCCGGTTATCGCATAACCGATTCCGGACGCAATAGGAAGAATAGAATTTCTGAAAATGTGTTTATTATATATTACGTTTATGGGTGCGCCTTTGCTCCTAGCAGTTAGTACATAGTCAGAGACCCTGGCATCAACAATCTCATTTCTCAAATATTGAACTATACCAACAGAGCCAAATAGCGATATCGCAAGACCTGGAAGCACTAAATGATGTAGTCTACTTAAAAATATCTCAAAAGCGTTGCCCGCTTCCACAACTTCAATGTCTACAGTTCCCGACATAGGAAACCAACCGAGTATAAAGCCGAAAAGCCACATAAGTATAAACCCGAAAATAATTCCCGGCAGGGCCATGCCGAAATATATGTACCCGCTGATAAGCTTTTCTTTCCATTGTCCATTATAACGGCCTGCTATAAGGCCAAGCGGCACCGAAACCAAATACGTTAAGACCACAGTAAATATTGAGAGCCGCACCGTATTGCCTATACGCAGTCCCACAACGTCTAGAACAGGGATTTGGAAGTGCATGGAAGTTCCCCAGTCGCCCTGAGCTAAATTGCCCAGCCATCTTGCATATCTCTGATACCATGGGTCATCGAGCCCATGCTCGGCGCGTATCTCCATCATGCGCTCAAAAGGTATATCCGGGTCAAGCATCATACCCGAAAGTGCATCACCCGGCATAAACTCAGCCAATATGAATACAAACATACTAAGCGCAATTAATTGCGGTATAAGAATAAGAAGTCTTCGTACTACGGTTTTCCACATAACTCACTCCACCTCCCCTATGGCAGCGCAACAAAGTGCTTGCTGCCCATTTCTTTTAAGTCGTAAACTGTATTGTCAGGTCCATAGTATTTTCCGACGGACTCCTCATATTCTTTTGCAACCTTAATGCGACGCTCTTCATTAATCGCACGCATATCGGGATTGGTATCAGGAATAGCGCTGAGAAGTCTCTTGGTATATATGTGATGCTCTACACCCTCATCATATATAACTTCACTAGGCCCAGTTTCCACAAATCTGGCCCTATGCATTATCATCAGCTTGTTACACATATGCTGAACAACACCCAAGTCGTGGCTTATGAATAAATACGCCAGATTCATCTCTTCCTGAATATCTTTCAAATAATTCAAAACCTGTGCTTGAACCGAAAGGTCCAAAGCAGACACAGGCTCATCACAAACTATAAGCTTAGGCCTAAGCGCAATTGCGCGTGCAACGCCGATTCTTTGGCGCTGTCCGCCCGAAAACTGGAATGGATATTTTAGCGCATTGTCCGGAGTCATGCCGACAATGGATAAAAGCTCATCCACACGCTTGCGCTCTTCCGCTTTTGACAATTTTTCAAAATTACGTATTGGTTCCGCAATAATATCAAGTACACGCTTCTTCGAGTTTAGCGACGAATAAACATCCTGAAAAATCATCTGTACGCTCTTGCGATAAGGCGAGCGGTTTTTATTTATGTATTTTGTGATATCTTCACCATTGAAGATGATCTGGCCTGCCGTAAGATGGACAAGCCCTAAAATTGCCTTCCCTGTAGTGCTTTTGCCTGAACCAGACTCGCCTACAAGGCCTACAGTTTCACCGGTTTCTACTTCAAAGCTTATACCGTCAACGGCTTTTACATACCCTACAACACGCCCCATAATACCGCCTCTGATGGGGAAATGCACCTTCAAATCTTTAACCTCAAGCAGTGCCATTGCCAGCCTCCCCCTTTCCATTGCCATAATTATTAAAATGGAAATCTTTATAACATGAGCAAAGTACAAAATGTCCGGGAGTTACTTCATGAAGTATAGGCTCTTTCTCATGGCACTCCGCCCCCATCCACGGTACACGTGGAGAGAAACGGCAGCCGGTTCGCGGTAAATTCTTAAGCGATGGCACCGTCCCTTGAATAACGTGCAAACGCTCACCGCCGCTATCTTTATTCGGAATACTAGATAGAAGCGAACGGGTATATGGATGTAGCGGGTTTTTGAACAGTTCTTCGCACGTAGCAAGCTCTACAATTTGCCCCGCATACATTACAGCAACTCTATCTGCCATCTCAGCTACAACGCCTAAATCATGAGTAATGAGGATTATGCTGGTTTGATGGCTTTTTTGCAGATTACGCAAAAGGTCTAGTATTTGTGCCTGAATCGTAACATCAAGGGCCGTTGTTGGCTCGTCCGCTATAATTAATGAAGGCTTACACGAAAGCGCAATCGCAATCATTGCGCGCTGACGCATACCGCCTGATAGTTCATGAGGAAAATTGTTATATGTAAGTTCAGGGTCAACCATTCCAACATCCCTCAGCAGCTCGATTGCCCTCTCTCTTCTCTGTGCTGTGTTCAAATCCGTATGATATTCAAGCGATTCCTCAATTTGAGGCCCGACTTTGAAAAGCGGATTGAGAGATGTGAGCGGATCCTGGAAAATCATGGAAATATCTTTGCCCCTAACAGTGTTCAGCTCTTTTTCACTTAAATCCAAAAGGTTCAACCCGCCAAAAACGACTTCGCCATCAAGCCGTGTATAGCTCAAATTGTGAAGTCTGGTTATAGATAGCGCAATAGTGCTTTTCCCACATCCCGACTCACCAACAATGGCAAATGTCTCATTTTTTTTGACGGTAAAGTCCACCCCGTCAACTGCAGCGTAATATTCCCCGCCAACTCTGAAGGATGTCCGTAAACCTCTTACATTAAGAAGATCCATATGTGTGCCACCACCCTTTGTATGAAAAGCTGTTAAAGACAGCTTCTAAATTATTAGACTTTATGCACAACTTCATTCTTCCATGACTATTACATACTAACTTGTATATATTTGCCAAATGGGTCACACATGAAATCTATTAAAGAACTGAATTAAACGGTCCGTGTTCTATACTGAAGGTACTATATTGGATTAAGCACTTATTTATAATTTAATTTGGATAATAATGATCTAAATGATGCAAGTAAGTTAAATCAAGTTTCGCTTAACGCCGTAAAGTTTTACTCTCATAAAATTATACGAATATTGATTGAATATTGATTATGATACCGCACAAATGAAAAGTTTTGAAAGTCTGTTTAATATCTCAATTCTGCCGTCTTTTGGGTAAATTTATCAAACAGTGCGGGCGCACTGCTGCTATTTCCTTTCACCGACAAACTAAACAACTCTTAGAACAATGTTACAATTTGATTTCAAATATTATAATGCAATATAACATAGTCGACAGGATTTGACAATATATTTTTTTTAATTTTTTTACTAATTATTTAAACCCTTACTGCCATATTTTTGTAAAATATGACAGTAAGGGCCGTAAAATCTCGTGTTTTTCGGTTATTATTTACATACAAAACTCATCAACTTTTTCTTCGATCAATTTAAGTGAACTCACCCAGAAGTCTTTTTTGCGAACATTTATACCCGCTAGATCCCCTACCGTTTCAAGAGAATTACTGCCTGTTGCTGCCAGAAGTGTATCATACTTCTCTAAGAAGCTATCACCCTCAGCTATATACCTTGCATATAGACCACTTGCAAAAAGCTTTCCATAAGCATATGGGAAGTTGTAGAAATTGCGCTCAGCATAGTAATAGTGCACCTTATTAACCCACATGTACTTGTGCAAGCAGTCATGATCAAGTGTATCGCCATAGGCATCTTTTTGAGCCTGCATCATAAGCTCGTTAATTTCGTCCACAGAAAGTGAACCACTTTGACGTTTTTCAAAGAAGCGCATCTCGAAAAGATACCTAGAATATATGTCTATAATAACTTGCATGGCAGCAGAAAGCTCTGCCTCAAGGATAGCATACTTTTCCTCGGGGCTTGCTTTTTTGATAGCTGCATCAGTAATTATAGCCTCACAGAAATTAGAAGCAGTCTCTGCGATGGGCATAGTATAGATCGTATTTGCATATGGAATATCTTTTAGGCACAGGCCATGGTAAGCGTGCCCAAGCTCGTGCGCCAAAGTATTAACACTGCTAAAGGAACCGCTAAAGTTAAGTACTATACGGCTTTGGCCTATGTGGTGTAAATTAGAGCAAAAAGCCCCGCCCCGCTTGCCTACGCGCACCTCAGCGTCTACCCATTTGTTATCAAAAGCATGCTTTGCCATATCCCCCATCTTCTTAGAGAATGTGTAAAACTGCTCCAAAACAAAGTCCATGGACTCCTCATAACTAAATTTCATTTTTACATCGCTTGTCGGGGCAAGCACATCATAGAAAGGCAGACCATTCTTATGCCCAAGCACCTCAGCCTTTTTCTTATAGAAGCGGCGCAGTGATGGTAAAAAGTCCTCCATAGCTGAGAGCATCGCATCCAACGTCTCTTTTTCCAAGCGTGAAGTAACTAAAGTCATATGTAGAGGTGAGTCATAGCCACGCATTTTAACCATTGTCCATACTTCACCCTTTATGGCGTTAAGAGCAGCGGCAGCAGCTTTATCTACCGTTTCATAAGCCTGCATCTCAGCATAATAGGCTTTCTTGCGGGTTTCAGCATCAGGATCTGTAGCCAAATTACGAATAGCAGGCAAAGGCATCGTTTTTTCTTCGCCACTTATCACAACTGGTATTCGCATATTAGACAGAAGCTCATCTTTCATATCTGTCCAAGCCGCAGAGCCTGTTGTGCGAAGTTTTGCCGCTACCACTTCCTCTTTCTCAGAGAGCAGATACATGCTTGCGCCTACAATTTCACGCAGCATAAACTCATGTTCTTTAAGTAGTTGCGAGGATTCAATTAAACTATCCAAATCAGTAATACCAACCACAAACTTTTTAAAAAGTACTGTTGGCCCAGCCATCTCCGCCATCAACGTCCTAAGTAGATCAGCATATTTCTTAGCTGCTTCATTGCTGTCATCTACGCTCCTGGTTAAATGCGCAAAAGAAAACAGCCTTGCAAGGGTTCTCTCACTATTAATTTTATTAATGTAAGTTTCAAGCTTTGCACAGGCATTTTCCCCCGACGCAAAATTCTCCTTAGCCCAGCAGTTAAACTCTGCGACCTCCTTTTTGGCCGTCTCGAAATCCGCTAAGAATTCCGGCGAGTCGAAAGAGGTGTAAAGATCATCAAGGTTCCAGCGCATATCCATGAAAAATCCTCCTTTGGGGTTAGTATAATTATTGCATTAAGTCTAGCACTTTCCTAAACCAGTTGCAAGAAATTGTTAAATCTGTTTAAGGAAATAATACTATCCCTAGCTATATTATCTGTGTTATAATTGAGTTCGTTTAATTTACATAGAATTTATTTAATATGACATGATGTTGTCAAATTATGTGTTATAAAGTAATTGTAAATATAAACATAGGAGATGGAAAAATGCTTAAAGTTACACCTAATTTCCACTTTAGAGGACAAGGCAAGCAAGCTATTGAATTATATAAGCAAGCGTTTGGCGCAGAGGTAAAAGTATTATTATGCAATTCCGATGCTGATTCAGATGACTATATAATTGAAGATGAAAGTCAAAATGACTTAGTGTACCATGCTGAAATATACATTGGCGGACAACGGTTAACCCTTACAGATGCGCCTGATGATCCGCCACCGAATACAAACCCTTTATCCTTACTAATTACATTTGAGACTGCAGAAGATGTGAAAAGGGCATATGAAATAATGGCAGATGGCGCTACTATTATATATCCAATACAGAGCACAACTTATAGTTCATGCTTTGTTTCTCTTGTTGATAAATTCGGAATGCGTTGGGAACTAATGACCGAGCAAACAGAAAGATGAATGAACGCAAATGTAGGCTAGCCCTTGGGTTTATGGGTAGTTGTACATTATTCATTGATGTCATGTTTAAAGGGTAATAATAATAAAGCCAAAGTTTAAACAAATAATTATAAGCACAGGCTCTAAATTCGGAGGTAATTAATGGATAAGATTTCCATAAAAGGTGCTCGTGAGAACAATCTCAAGAACATAGATTTAGAAATACCACGTAATAAATTTGTAGTATTCACAGGAGTTTCAGGGTCAGGGAAAACTTCCCTGGCCTTTGATACGATTTTCGCTGAAGGACAGAGGAGATATATCGAGTCTCTAAGCTCATATGCGCGTCAATTTTTAGGGCAAATGGAAAAGCCTGATGTCGACTTTATCGAAGGCTTATCTCCCGCCATATCCATCGATCAGAAAACGACAAATCACAATCCTCGCTCCACCGTCGGCACGGTGACTGAAATTTACGACTATTTGAGGCTACTTTTCGCACGGATTGGTGTACCGCATTGCCCGAAGTGCGGGAAAGTTGTACGCCGCCAAACTATAGATGAAATAGTCGACCAACTTCTCTCTCTTGCTGAGGGTACTAGACTTGTGCTTTTAGCCCCCGTTGTACGAGATAGGAAAGGTGAGCATGTGAAGCTCTTACTAGACGCTGCCAAAAGTGGTTATGTAAGAGCGAGAATTGATGGAGAGTTTGTAGAACTTTCCGAAGAAATAAAGCTGGATAAGAACAAAAAACATACAATCGAAATAGTAATCGACAGAATAATTGTAAAAGAGGGCATAAGCAAACGTTTGACCGAGTCCATCGAGGCAGTTATGAATCTGTCAGGCGGCATATTAACAGCCACTGCAGATGATGAAGAGCTTACTTTTAGCCAAAGTTTTTCATGCCCTGATTGCGGCATTAGCTTGGAAGAAATTGAGCCCAGGCTATTTTCTTTCAACAATCCTCAAGGCGCTTGCTCTGATTGTGCCGGACTAGGCGTGCAGATGAAGGTTGACCCTGATTTAGTTGTGCAAAATCCAAGGCTGACTATAAACGAAGGTGCTATCAGAGTATCCGGTTGGAATGCGTTGACAAGTCCCGGTTCAATGAGTCGTAATGTTTTCATCGCTTTGGCAAAAAAACATGATTTCAGTCTCGATGTTCCGTTTGAGACTCTTTCGGATAAAGTGAAAGACATCATTTTCAACGGCGATAAAGGCGAGCGTCTACAAGTAGAGTATGAAACAAAAAGCGGCGTGCGCTCGTACCCCTATGTATTTGAGGGGATATTGGAAAGTGTCAGCCGTCGCTATAAAGAAACAAGCTCAGATTATGCAAAACAGGAATATGAAGAGTATATGACCAATATAATTTGCCAGGCGTGTAACGGCAAACGCCTAAAGCCCGTGGTTTTAGCAGTTACTATCGAGGGTAAGAATATCTCAGACATAACTGATATGACCCTTTCAAAAACCAAAGAGTTTTTCGATAGCTTTAGGCCCGAAGGTGCCTCAGCGAAGATTGCCGAGCCGATACTTAGAGAAATATGTGCACGTACGGGCTTTCTTACGGACGTAGGGCTTGATTATCTGACACTTGCTAGAGCCGCTTCAACCCTCTCGGGCGGGGAATCCCAGCGAATCCGCCTTGCTACCCAAATCGGCTCGGGCCTTGTGGGCGTGGTTTATATTTTGGACGAGCCGTCAATCGGCCTTCATCAAAGAGATAATGATAAACTACTAAAAACCCTGCTGAACCTTAGGGACATAGGCAATACATTAATCGTCGTCGAACATGACTCTGACACCATGATGGCATGCGACCACATTGTTGACATTGGCCCGTTCGCAGGAAACAACGGCGGCGAAGTAGTCTATTCTGGCGATGTTGAAGGCTTGCTAAAATGTAGCTCTGCCACAGGAGAGTATTTAAGCGGCGCTAAGTTTATTCCCGTGCCAAAGGTACGGCGCAAGACCGAGCGGAGCAATTTCCTGAAAATCAAAGGAGCCGCTGAAAACAATCTTAAAAATATCGATGTCGAAATCCCGCTTGGGGTGTTTACTTGTATCACCGGCGTTTCCGGCTCGGGCAAGTCTTCGCTCATTAACCAAATTCTTTATAAGAGGCTTGTACGTGATTTAAACAAAGCTAAAGTAAAGCCAGGTAAGCATAAGGACATGCTGGGCAGTGAAAAGCTCGATAAAATAATCAATATCGATCAATCACCTATCGGGCGAACCCCAAGGAGTAATCCCGCCACCTACACTGGCCTTTTCGACCTTGTTCGTGACGTATTTACTCAAACCCCGGAAGCTAAAATAAGGGGATATGTCAAAGGCCGCTTTAGCTTTAATGTGAAAGGCGGGCGTTGCGAGGCATGTGCCGGAGACGGTATTATTAAGATTGAAATGCATTTCTTGCCGGATATCTACGTACCTTGTGAGGTTTGCGGAGGCAAGCGATATAACAGAGAGACCCTTGAGGTTAAATACAAGGGCAAGTCCATCTCTGATGTTCTGGATATGACTGTGGATGAAGCTCTTGAATTTTTTGAAAATCTTCCGCGCCTTAGAGAGAAGCTGCAGGTGCTAAACGATGTTGGGCTCTCATATATTAAACTGGGGCAATCCAGCACTACCCTATCAGGCGGCGAAGCGCAGCGTGTAAAGCTCGCAACAGAGCTGTCAAAACGCAATACGGGCAAGACTATGTATGTGCTTGATGAACCTACTACGGGGCTTCACTGTTATGATGTTCATAAGCTTGTGGAAATACTTCAAAGGCTTGTGGATGGTGGTAATTCCGTTGTCGTTATCGAGCATAATCTTGACGTTATAAAAAGCTCCGACTATATAATAGATTTGGGTCCTGAAGGCGGCGATAAAGGCGGACTCGTAGTTGCCTGCGGCACACCTGAGAAAGTGGCTAAAAATGAAGCATCGTATACAGGTCACTATCTTAGTAAAATATTGAAAAGTTCAAAGTAATGTGATATGATTGGTAAAAAGGTAGATTTTTTCCAGCTAGCTGGAAAAAACAGCTGACGTTTTTGACGAAGTCAAAAATTCAGAATCCGGCAAAAACAACGCCTATCTATTTGTTTAAGGGGTGATTATTATGGTACCGATTACTTTTCTTTGGGTAGTTGTAATGATTATTTTTATTGTAATCGAGCTAAACACAATGAACCTTACGACAATCTGGTTTGCGCTGGGTGCGGTTGCTGCTGCGCTTGTGAGCCTTAGTTTACCAAATGACCACCTGGCACAAATTGCCGCATTTGTAATCGTTACAGGAATAGCTGTGATGTTGACACGCCCGTTCGCTAGAAAAGTAGCAGGCAAATCGGTCCGCACCAATGCTAACCGTGTACTTGGGGAAGAAGCAGTGGTGGTAGAAAAGATAGGCGGCCCTACCAGTATGGGCCAAGTAAAAGTTTTAGGCCAAATATGGACTGCAAAAGCCAAAGAGTCAGACAGTACATTCGACGTTGGTGAGTCTGTTATTGTGGATGAAATTCAGGGCGTTAAGCTTATTGTTAGAAGTAAGTAAGCATAGCAATTTCGGCTTAAAATCATCCTTGCGCTAAATTTTGCATTGCCTAATATACGGCTGTACAAAATTTGTCAAAGCTGGTTTTTATACGAAGTTGCTATATACACTATATAAAAGGAGGAGTCAAAATGCCTGAAATACTGTTTATAGTGATAGTCCTAATTATCATCGCACTAGTCATATCAAGCATACGCATTGTGCCTCAGGCAAGGGCTTGCGTAATTGAGAGGCTCGGTAAGTACCACACGACTTGGGAAACGGGGCTTCACATCAAAGTTCCAATAATCGACAAAGTTGCGAGGCAAGTTTCTTTAAAAGAGCAAGTGGGCGACTTTATCCCGCAGCCGGTTATAACGAAAGATAATGTAACAATGCAAATTGACACGGTTGTATACTTTCAAGTAACTGACCCAAAGCTTTACGCATACGGTATTGAGAATCCGCTTTTGGCTCTTGAAAAACTTACAGCAACAACGCTTAGAAATATTATCGGCGATTTGGAACTTGATGAAACGCTTACGTCTCGTGAGCTTGTCAATTCCAGAATGCGCATGGTACTTGACGATGCTTCTGACCCATGGGGAATCAAAGTAAGTCGTGTGGAGCTTAAAAATATAGTCCCGCCTAGAGAAATTCAGGATGCAATGGAGAAACAAATGAAAGCAGAGCGTGAGCGCCGTGAGTCTATCTTGCGTGCTGAAGGTGAAAAGAAATCGGCAGTCTTGGTTGCTGAAGGGCAAAAAGAGTCCAGGATCTTGGCTGCTGAAGCTGATAAGCAATCAACCATCCTTCGCGCAGAAGCCTCTAAGGAAGCTCTGATTCGTGAGGCCGAGGGCGAGGCTATTGCCATACTCAAAGTCCAAGAGGCCAACGCCCAGGGTATTCGCCTTCTTAACGAAGCAAACCCATCCGATGGCATTTTAACGATTAAGTCGCTGGAAGCTTTCGCAAAGGCCGCTGACGGACAGGCAACAAAAATTATTATCCCATCTGAAATTCAAGGAATTGCAGGGCTTGCTGCTTCTATAAAAGAAACTATAACAGCAGATAAAACTGAATAGTATATCTAAATCACTTTAAAACGGACCAAAGCGAGGTGAAAAGCTCCGGTTTCTGGGAGTTTTCTGATGAAGATGCAATTCCATGTGAAGAACATCTTCGGCAAGCTTTGCATTGCCGGATCGTGGGCAATGCAAAGCTAAGTTAAGAGATGCTTTTGAACCGGAATTGCTTGAGGACTATTTTATAGTAGATTTAGTATAAGTTTGCAACGAGGCTGTCTTGATGAGTTTTTCAAGACAGTCTCGTATTCATGAAGTATTTTGTTACTACATTTTTAAATTCTTACTCGCTGCACTTAGGTGTAGGCTCACCATCACTCATAAACACAGCACACATCAGCGTTGTACTTAACTTAAAGCCATAAGCAAAAGCATCCATTTGCTCAAAGTCACTTGCTTCGTTATACAGATTTTCTAAGGCTTGAAGCCGCCCGAAATCGTCTAAAGACATTTTTTGTGAGAAGTAACGTATTTCATCCTCTATTTTCCGATAGGGCGCCCGGTTTTCATCGGTTCGGTAGGGTCTGCGCTCCCATGCATTATAGCGTCCATTGTATAGGTCATTGAATATCTTTCTCATACAAAATCATCCCTTTCAAGGTTAATTGTGCAAAATACCTTGAAAAAGCATAGTCAAACATGATAGAATATTTCATGTAGTATGCCCTTTCGGGTATTCTGCTTTGGGGAGGTAGCGATATTACTTTTGTCAGTGTGGTCGCTACTTCCTTTATTTTTTAACGTGGGACAAAAGCATATCAATAGCCCTGCGAATTGCTTCAGTTCTTGCTATGTTATGTCGTTTTGCATAACAAATAATAGCCTGATTAGTTTCTTCATCAATTCGCACCTTTATGTCGTGGTTTTTAGGGTTGTCTGCTTTCGGTCGCCCTGTTCGTGGACTCAAATTATCACCTCACTTTCTACGTTCCACAAAATAATTATACTTAATGCGTTCCGATAAGTCAATAGAAATTTTCCTTACAAGGTTATTTATGCAAAACACCTTGAAAAAACATAGTCAAACATGATAGAATATTTCATGTAGTATGCCCTTTCGGGTATTCTGCTTTGGGGAGGTAGCGGGGTTACTTTCGCCGGTAATGGCCGCTACTTCCTTTTACTCTTTGTTGAGGTCATCGTATATCCTACGAACGCCTTTCCGTAAAATCTCCGCTTGAGATACTGCCATCCTTTGGCTACACTCTTTTAATTTCTGGACAGTTTCATCATCTGCTTTGAATTTAATCGAAACATTCTTAGGATTATCAGTTGGACGCCCCATCTTTTTATTGCCCAAATGCCTCACCTCACTTTGTGGGGGCAATAACTATTTTAACTTAATACCACCACAAAGTCAATCGGAATTTTTATTGAATTTGCTGCCTTGCCAATGCTATAATTATTAACACGTTAGTGGATGAAATATGTGTGCTCACTACATTAACAAAAGGAGAGTATAATGGATAAGTTTATCAATTTGTTTTGTAATGTAATTGAAGCTGTTGGCGGTCCAGGCGTAATTATTATCGCATTGTCCGCACTATTATCGAAATTTTGGATAGACTTATTTATGAACAAAAAGGCTTTAGAGCATAGTAAGATGATAGAGCAGTTCAAATCTGAATTGACTACAAAACAAGAAGAAATAAAAGCAAATTTCACGACAAAACTAGAAGTGGTTAAGGGGAGGGTTTCAGAAAAGAACTACATGAGCAAGGTTCGCTTTGATGCTGAGTTTGAAACATATAGAAATTTAAATATGGTATTTTCAGTCATGTTGCGAGATCTAAAAATGATTTCACCTCCTTTCTTTCAAGATTCAAAGGATAATAAGACACTACAGCATGTACAAGATGAAAAGCTATTTGAAATTGCTGAAAGCGCGTTTCAAGCAGCACAAAATCAACTTTTTCAAAATGCAGCCTTTATTGATAAAGAAAAATGCAAATAGTTTGAGATGATTATAAGCGTATGCCATTTGCAAATATTATCTTTCCGAAGTAGGTTATGTGGAAGCCCTCCTGATGGCACCGATTGCGAGTTGTCGAGAATACTAGAAGCCGACAAAATGTTTGAAGAGCTGATTGATGAAATAAGGAATTATTTAGAGTCGATTGATGTTGCTGAGTAAAAGCAAAAAAGGTTGCTGTACATTTCTTTTGCAACTTCGGCTTTCTGCTTCCTGTGTTTGGTGCGGAAACCTACTTTCCTTCCACCTCAAACCCCTCTGCCGACATCTCCCACAGATACAAAGATGCTACGGACCCATACGGAGAATACCGTTTCGCATACCTCTTAAACCTCTCTCTAGGCAATTCCTTATGCCCATACAAACGCATTATACCACGCCGTATCGCTAAGTCCCCATAGCTCACTACATCAGGCCGCATAAGCGAAAATATAAGTAACATCTCCGCCGTCCAAACGCCTATGCCTTTTATTTGTGTCAATTGCTCTATAATTTCTTCATCGCTTTTGGAAGAGAGTGAGTCAAAGTCAACCGCTTTATTCATAGCGGCATCGGCTATGTTTTTGATATATATTGCTTTTCGCATGGACATACCGCAACTTTGGATTTCTTCTAGTTTTAAACTATACAACTTCTCACTATCCATGCCACAGAGTTCCATAAGCTTACCCGACACTGTGCGCGCCGCTTTGCTCGAAATTTGCTGGCCGATTATACTCTCCACAAGAGAAGAAAATATATCAGGGTTGACTTCCCTTTTAATGATGCCTATTTGGTCTATAGCGGCTCCAAGCTTCTTATCTTTTTTGCGCAGGTAGTCCATTTCACGATCGCCATATTCAAAATAACGTATCCCCATTTCATAAACCATTAAATACTCTTCCTCCATCTCTTTCAAGATGCTAAAGCCAAGCTTTTTATACATTTTCACAGCATAATTGTCCTTTTGCACCGCAAGGGTGGCACATTTATGTCCTTTGCCTTCTAATAACTCAAGCATACGTTGCATCAGTTTAGTTCCTATGCCCAGACCACGATATTCATAAAATAATGAGACTGCAAACTCCGGCGTATTTTCATCAATATTGCCAAAACCCTTAGTTTCACCTGCAATTATTCTTGTCCATGCAGCCCCTGCTAATTTACCATCAACAATAGCCACCAAACACTCGTCACCCTCACGCCCAAAATCCTTATAGAACGCTTTAACTTGAGGATCATCCAGAACAGAACGTGGTATAGGGTTTGCCTCATCTCTTTGAAAAATAGCTTGATATGTAAACTCTTTAAGCAAGTGATATTCATCTTTTTCAAGCTCTCGTATAATCATATATAACTCCATTCTAGAGCGCGCTCTAGTCAAATACCACATACAATATAGCTGTATGCTCACTTTCCCTTAATCTTTCAGGCTCAAACATATTGCCATCTATCCAAATTATCGATCCAGTGCCCCACAATTCTAAGATGTTTCGCCGCCCCGGCTCAATAGGCCCATTTTCAATGAGTGCTCCACTAAACATACGGGCCTCAAAATTAATTAAGGAAAGATCAAAATAATTTTGGCTTACAACGCCACCAGCCATTAATCTTACTCGAAGTTCGCTAGGTGAATTGTTTTCTGTGGTAACACCCCAAAGCGCAGATCCGCTAAACATATTGTCTCCTATCGTGCTAATGCTTACAATACGCTCATGCAGTACCAACTCATCACGCATGTAGTGCGCGAAGTAGACATGAATCTTCTCGCCGTAATGGTTAAAATAAACACCTCCACGCCTAGGAAGAAGTAGGTCTAAATGACTTTGCTCAGCTACAATTACTCGAATATGCCCATCAGGCAGCCCGGAGACACGTCCGCTTTGAAAAGATACAAAATTCACATGAGACATATATCCCATAACAATTGTAAATACTGTGGTCTTTAGTACAATTGACCAAATAAGCCTAGCTGAATTTTTCATGAATGCCTCCTATCCAAAAACCTCAAAGGCCGCAACAATTCGTAAAATATCTTTCTCGATCTTGTCCCGGCCATATGCATCAAAGAATCGTTCGCGATATTTATCTGTTTTAAGATTATAGAATAGCGTCCAGCTTCCCCAATACAAATCAACATGGCGATCACCTACTCCCGCTGAGTCCAAGTCAATAAAACCACTAAAATTCCAATCATTAAGTATGATATTCGGCAAGCAGTAATCCCCATGCAAAAGCACATTCGCTTTAAGTAAATGCGAGTTTGTTTCTACAACACTCCATGCATCCTCCGGGTTTTTATATCCCCAATTTTCGGCTTTGGATTTGTCAAACATGCCATTGCTCCTATTTCTTTCGGCGCTTGCAATAAAGCATTCTGTGTGGTTTGGTATGGAACAATCGTCAAAATCGGTACTATGGAGAATCGCAAGACGCTCAGCGATAATGTCGCACAAACGCTTAGGCTCTTCAAGGTACTGTCCCAAAGTACAATCATCACCAGGAATTTTTTCACTCAACATCCAGTCTTTTTCTTCTGATATGTAAGAGAGCACATTCGCAGACAATCCTTTGCGGTGAAAATACTGTGTCATTTTCACTTCCCGCTCAAGAGAACCTTTTTGCGAGATTTTCAGAAAATATCCGCCGTCTTTTTCGATAAAAATAACTTTTGCTTGTTCTGAACAGCTGCTGTCATACAAATTTGCACCTGAAAGTAACGGACGCAGTTTGGCCGGAAAGCTTTGAATATCCACACAGATAGGTTTTAATATCATGCTCATCCCCCTATTATAAAATAAACCCTATAACAAAATTAATGACATCCAAAAATTCAGGGCTCCAATGATCTAGATTTACAAACTCAATAGGTGAAATGCTCACACCGCCCTGCACTGCATGTATTTCAAAGTTGAGCGTTTCTGTCGGACTTAGGTCTATGTCGTCAAATTGGATCCTAAACTCATATTCACCTATCAAGCTAAACATCCCACTAAGATTGAACTCGCCCTCGTTATTTTCTAAGCTCAGCTCAAAATTCCCGTCTCCCTTGGGCCATATCGACCTAATCATTGTCTCAAAAGAAGATGATGTCTCCCAAAAAGGAGTTAAATCTTCCTCTATAGTAGTCATGGAGATACTATGTTCCGTGGCATACAATCCATCGCTTATTGTCCATGTAGTAAAGTTCGTCCATACAACTCGATGTTCATCTGCGTAGTCATATTCATTCAATTGCATATGAAGAAGCCATTCTCCATATCTAGATAGTTCACAGATGAAGAGATGCACCCATAAACCGTTTTCAACCCCGTCTGTTTCTATACGCAAATACATGCTAGCACTTACTAGTCTCTCGTCGAGCATTCCAAATAAGAGCTCTAATTCATGAATATATTCAAAACTTGGCAAATGTGTATTAAAACGCTCTATAAAAGCATTATAAGCAAGTGAATTCATCGCCTCCAGCTTGCTTAAGACTAAGGCTATATCATCGGAGTTAAATTTAATTTTAATGGACATTTCATCATCATCTATGGAGTATTCGTACTCAAAGTCAAGTAAGAAGCTGCTTAAGGACTCAGCATCCAACAATACTGAATCCGAGTTTTCATTCAAATACTTTTCGAGGTTAGAAACCCAGCGAGTCATTTGCTCCACCATCTGTTCATCCACTCTGGCTCTGTGAGCGAATTGCTGAATGTCTGCCTCGAAGGTGCTATAAGTAATGCCATAAAAAGTATTTCCTGCAAGAGCTGAGCGTAGGGCAGCACCTTCGTTGTTTATATGCAACTCCAAGTCAATATTCATAAGCCCGCCCATGAGGCCGATCACAGCATCTATGGCGTATGTGTCGTTTCGGCCATCCGCAAGAATAGTGGCATTGCCTCTCGTGATTCCTCCAAGCAAAACTTCTCTATTGCGGTGGCTAAACTCCACATTGATAGTCCCGTTATCCAAGGTATCCGTAAGCATAGAAAGTGCTTTTAGCGGCGTGGTGTTTATTCGCAAATCAAATTCATCCGACAAATTAGCAAATGCGTTCCTTAAAGTTTCATGCGCCAAGCTTTCTGACTGTATATCTTTATCAGGTGTATCTGAAGCTAGATGCGAAAATATAACGACAATGGCGACAAGTGATAACAAAGCGGCACTAACAACCCACTTAACACTGAATCTTCCGAATAACATAATATATCCCCCTCTTAAATTACAATGACATCTCTATATACCAAAATAACGGAAACAAACGCTGTAAGTGTGATAATGCCTCACTAATTTCTGCAAGGTCTAAAAGCACGCCACCAAAAAAGATATTCAAAATTACGAGAAACAGCCCAAAACTCTGTATCAGCCCCGCACTTTTAAGGAAACGTGATGCAAGTGTTAAAAATAGCGAACAGACAGCCGCATAAAAAGCAAGTGCTGCAGCTGAAGATAAAGCTTGGCCTATAAAATTTGGCGCAAAGAGAGCCTTAGCCATAAGACCGCTAAGACCTATCGTAAACATAACAGCAAACGCTGATGCCCACAAAGAGAAATCATATAGCCCAAGCTTTCCATGAGCTCGCAGTGCAACGTTCAAAGCTGATGCTCTCCCTTCTATAAACATCCCTGTGCAAAATAAAGACATAATGAGTATCGTGAGCCCTATGAGTCCGTATAATACGCGGGATGCGGTTGCATCAAAGATATTAGGCGCACTTTCATGCGCATGCCCATACTCCCCTATAAATGATGGCACCATGAATATATCCATCTCATTATATGCTAAAAACTGCCGCTCTACAAAATAATTAAGCTCTTCGCTTTCACCGAATATGCTTATCAAGCCGTCTCTTGTGATATCTTCTGCGCCCACCCGCAAGATGGCCGCGGCAACTATGTCATTTAGGATAGGTGTCGCAATTGTCCTTGGAGAGACAATGACAGTTACAACCCCCTCAAATTCACCATTCCCCAGATCAGAGTTTAACACATAACCGCACTCTAGACGTCCAAAGGCTACATCCGCATAAAGCTCCTCCAAGTCATCGTAAAATATAAACTGAATAAATGGAATATCTCTCACACTCTCATCTAAAACCCGAGCGACGCTTGCCTCAAATAATACCGAGGGATTATAGAACACGCCGGCATTTAACACTACAATGCTTCTTTGCGTCTGCGCAAATGCCCCGCCAAACGATACTGTCAGAAATAGTAAAATAAGCCCAATCCACATGGCCTTTTTAGCTATGATTTTCTTAGCATTTAGCACAAATGATACCCAAAAAAATCGCATTCCGCTCACCCGGCAACCCTCCCGCGAAGACAAACAGCCACATATCCTATGCCAGCAAATACTAAGCCAAACGCAAGGTTTGCAACAGCTTGCCAAACGATATTTTCATCTAAAAACGCAGCGGCTAAAAGCCTAGTTCCCCAAGTGCTCCACATAAGATTGGAGGCTGCCTGGAGGCTGTCCGAAAAGTACATTACTGGAATTATCCCGCCTGATAAAAACAGCGAAACGATTGCAAAGGCCGAAGTAAAAAACCCTGCCGAAAAAGTATTTTCGAATACAAAAACTAACATAGCCGAAAAAGCTGACAGCAAAATAGAAATTATAACTATTCCCGCAAAAAAATTTACGCTCATAGGAAACTGCGGTATGCATACCACTGCCGGAAGGACAGAGACTAAAAGCCACAAGGCAGAATTTAACGCAAAAAATAATATAAAATAAGCAAAGGTGCACGCTCCGAAAACCATATGCGGAGCTATTCCCCTATTTTTAAGGCTTAGTAGGCAGTAGTGCCCAAAATTTCGGCGTAGCGCATCGGTCATAACAAAAGCGGCGCATATCATAAGTGCAATATAAGCGGCTATAAAATAAGACTGCCAAATAAGAAGTCCTCCAGTTACTGATTGAGTATCGACTTCAAACATTGATCCTCTATTCAAAACTAATCTCAAAAATCTTATGTTCACACCCATAAATATCATATCAAAGCTATCCTGAGGAATGTCTTGCGTACGTGCATAATTCAGAGTCACATAAACCCCCATTTGACTCGTGCGCAGCATATCTGCAAAGGCATGCGCAGATACACGAACAAGGGCAGCACTGAGCGGACGCTCCGCATTATATGTGACAATGAATGGGATATTTTCTCCGCTTATCATAGCAGAGCCAAAGTTTTCGGGCAAAGTGATGATTGCACTCACATACCCATTTTGCAAAGCTGTATTTGCGCTCTCTCTTGAGAGGTGGCTGAATTTTAAGATACCCTCGTAATCCCCAGCACCCTCTGTGATAGCAGAAAGTATCATCCTCGTTTCAAAGCTATCGTCTATATCTACAATAGCAAGAGAAACCGGTTCCGTAATATTTGTCTCTGTTAAGAAAAAGTTACCTAATAGACCTGCAGCAGTGGCTAACAGGGCTATCAGCCAAAATAATGATAACATACGTGTTTTTAGTTGTATAAAAGTTTTTAAATTAAGATTTACTATGTTCCAAAAGGCCCCTGCGCAAGACATTGTAATCACTATCCTTTTCTGTAATTGTAATGTCGACGGGAGTAAGATTACCACTTGTAAGTGCATAGACTTTGCTGTCAAGACCTGTTATCTCGTCAATATTATGACTGGTGTAAATTATGCATTTACCCATAGATTTAAGCTTATCAAAAGCTTTTAGTAAAACATCTTTATAGAAAATATCGAGACCCGAAAAAGGCTCATCTAAAACGAGTACCTCTGCTCCTCCACTAAGAGCACAAATAATCGCCACGGACTTTTTCATCCCCCCCGATAAATATCTTACTTTTTTATGCGCATACTCATTTATTCCAAAAAGCTCGACAAAATCCAAATCCTTAAAGCCAAGTTCACTTCCCTTCGCTCTTGCCCAAAATAGTATATTGTCGCGAACCGTAAGTTCCTCAAACAAATTATCGCGTTGCGGGCAAAATGCTACATTCCGATCACTCACGGCAACATTGCCCGAATCAGGCCGCAGATAACCTGATAAAATCGACAAAAATGTTGATTTACCTGCTCCGTTTCGCCCAACTATCACAACTGACTCTCCGGAGTTTGCTGTAAAATTGATGCCGCTAAGCACCGCCTTTTCCCCATATGACTTAAATATATCGCTAGCTGTAATCAAAGTGTGCCCTCCTAAGTTAGATAAACTTAAAGAAATGTATCACATTCATATCTTCTGCTATATCAAGCCCATGCCCCCCCAGCTGCCCGTACAGTTCATGGTCGTGGCAGCCATGGTCAGGGCAAAAGCCAATCATAGTACGATGCTTTGTCCAGTGCTTCTCTATTTGAGCTACCAACATACTGTATGTTTCTACATTCTTCTTAAGCTCTTTCAAAGCTTCGTTTGACTCCGTGCCATGCTTGTGCATAGCATTATCATAATTAGGATTGTAGAGAAGTATAAGGTCGTGCTTGTCCTCTTTAATCAGTTCCAAAGCTTTTTCATTACACTCCTCAGTTGTGTCAAAAATAAAATAGTCCATTTTCCTATCTAAGAATATGCAGGATGTGCTATCGCCTGTTGTAGATACAATTGCCGGCTTTAAACCCGCTCTAATCAATGCATCAAAAACTGTATCGGCTTTTAGTACGGGCTTTTCATATGCTGTAATCCCATGCACTGAAGGCTCTGCACCTGTATACATCGTAGCAAAGCACACAGGAGTAACGCTGGGCATGACCGCTCTCATTGGCAGTCTCATATCGGAATTTATCAGCACATCTTCAAACAAAGACGTATATTTTTGAAATAACCACAGCGCAATAGCATCAGGATTATAGATGAAAACTCTATCTGCATTTTTATCCCCGAAAGCAGACATGGCCTTTGCACAAATTATATCTATGGACCCTTTAGACTGATTAGGGGCGCCTATGCCCATTATATCTGTAATTGTTTTAGCGATACCGCTGATGGTCAAAGAGTTAGATTCTTTGCTCATAAATACCTCCTGCTAAGAGTCTTTATTATGTACATAATTATAAACCCTGATTAAAATCCAATACTTTTTCACGGATAAAATTACCCTATAATGGCTCCTATTCGTCATTTTAGGGCACCGCTCAAGCTATTGGTTTTAAGCTAGTATTAATATAAGTATACACAAATTAAAATAATAGTTCAATACGGGGGATGAATAGCACGATCAGGATTAATGTTCAAATCTTTTTGTACCTCTGTTAAAAGTAAGTTTCATATGGAAATCTTATTGAAAAAACACAAAAATTTTCGTGGAAATTTTGCCTAGCTTGTGATATACTGAAAGGCGTGATAAGTTTTATTATTTGGAACATAAAATATACGGTTATTTAGGAGGTACTTCAATGGCAAAAAACTTCGTATTTGACAAAAATTTAGCCGAGAAGCTCAAGGGCGGCGTAATTATGGACGTCTGCAATCCGGAGCAAGCTAGAATCGCTGAAGCTGCGGGCGCGTGTGCTGTAATGGCTTTGGAGCGCATCCCTGCTGATATTCGTGCGGCTGGCGGCGTATCCAGAATGAGCGACCCTAAAATGATTAAGGAAGTTCAGGAAGCTACAAAAGTTCCTGTAATGGCCAAAGTGCGTATCGGTCACTTTGTGGAAGCACAAATACTCCAAGCAATAGGTATTGACTTTATCGACGAAAGTGAAGTTCTTTCACCAGCTGACGATGTTTATCACGTTGACAAAACGCAGTTTGACGCACCTTTTGTTTGCGGTGCTGGAGATTTGGGTGAAGCGCTTAGACGTATTCAGGAAGGCGCTTCGATGATTCGAACTAAGGGCGAGCCGGGTACTGGCGATGTCGTGCAAGCAGTACGCCATATGCGTGCTTTGCAGCGTGAGATACGTGCACTGACTTCTAAGTCTAAAGATGAGCTTTATGATGCTGCTAAAAAATTACAAGTACCATACCACTTAGTGCAATACGTAGCTGAGAATGGTAAACTGCCTGTCGTTAACTTTGCAGCAGGCGGTGTTGCAACTCCTGCTGATGCTGCACTAATGATGCAATTAGGCGCAGAAGGCGTATTTGTAGGTTCTGGAATCTTTAAGTCAGGTGATCCGGTTAAGCGTGCATCAGCTATTGTAAAAGCTGTCGCAAACTACAAAGATGCTAAATTGATAGCAGACATATCTGAGGACTTAGGCGAAGCTATGGTAGGTATTAACGAGCAAGAAATTGAGATTTTAATGGCTGAGCGTGGAAAATAAAGGAGATCAAAAAATGAAAAGAATAGTAACAATTAATACACGTGAACTAAGTGTTAAAAGCGGCGGTTGCGGCGAGTGTCAAACCTCTTGCCAGTCGGCCTGCAAAACTTCTTGCGGCGTTGCTAATCAGCCGTGTGAAAATATTGAAAAATAAATTATAAAATTAAAGGGGCTGTCTCATTGAAGCCCCTTTTTTAGTCACCTTGGTTAAAAGCGACAGAATATAAGATCAGTATTTTTCGCAAGGCAAGGCTGCTCAACATCAATGGTGACTATTATGTGGAGAAAATTATGATACACACTTATAAACTTAATGGCCTAAATATTGTTTTGGATGTTATGAGCGGATCTATTCATATCGTTGATGATATAGTATACGATGTGATAAATATGTATGAGAGCGCAAGCTCTGATGACATAATAATTCAGATAAGAGCAAAGTTTAATATCTCTGAGAAAGACGTTTTAGAGATTATCTCCGATGTCGATGAACTAAAACATGCGGGAAAACTATTTTCTAAAAGAGAGTGCCCACAAAAACCGGACTCCGAGTCTGTACCGCTTAAGGCTTTGTGCATGAACGTTTCACATGCGTGTAATATGAGATGCGGATATTGCTTTGCAGGTCAAGGCGAATATGGATATGACAGAAGTCTGAATTTAATGCCACTTGAAACAGGAATACAAGCAATAGACTTCCTTATATCAAACTCCGGCGAACGCAGGAATCTAGATGTTGATTTCTTTGGCGGCGAACCCTTATTAAATTGGGATGTTGTAAAGGAGATAGTTAATTACGCTCGTAAAATAGAGAAAAAGCACGATAAGAACTTTCGATTTACTCTAACAACAAATGGACTTTTAATTGACGATGATGTTATCAGTTTTACGAATGAGCATATGTACAATGTGGTACTAAGCCTTGACGGTGCGCCTGCAACAAATGATTTTATGCGTAAGCTTCCGAACTCTAGCGGCAGTTACGATTGCGTAGTTCCTAAGCTTAAAAAGCTTGTAGAGTCGCGTGGCAATAGAGGCTATTACATAAGAGGGACTTTTACTCGTCATAATACCGACTTTGTAAAGGATATCTTGCATATTGCGGACTTGGGTTTCACTGAGCTTTCGATGGAGCCTGTTGTTGCGCCGCCTGACTCAGACTATGCGTTGACAGAAGCAGATTTGGAAAAGTTATCTCAGCAGTATGAGCTTTTGGCTGCAGAGATGCTGAAACGGGAGACTGAAGGTAAAGACTTTTCGTTTTATCACTATACTCTTGATCTTGAAGGCGGGCCGTGCTTGCATAAACGCATAGCCGGGTGCGGAGTAGGTACAGAGTATTTGGCTGTAACGCCTAATGGAGAGCTTTTCCCATGTCATCAATTCGTAGGGAATGACGACTTTATGATGGGTGATGTATGGCGTGGAGTGGATAACGATAAATTACGCAATATGTTTTACGAGCGTGACATATATACCATCTCTGAATGTGCAAACTGTTGGGCACGTATGTATTGCAGCGGCGGTTGTGCTGCTAATTCGTTCAATGATACTGGCTCTATCAATAGCATTTATAAGCTGGGTTGTGAGCTATTCAAAAAGCGAATGGAATGCGCTATCATGATGCAAGCTGTTAAGATATTATCGTAAATTTAAGTATATAACGTCGCCCGGAATATCCGAGGTGGCGTTATTGATTTTAGTGAGCCTTTTAGGTATAATAACCTTGAAATGTTTAGTTTAGTTATTATAGACGTTTAAGTTAGCAATCGGTTAAAGCGTCCCTGTGTTCATACTTTTCACTTTGCTAACGTTGGACGTTCGCAATTTTAAAACGTAATCACTATATCATAATCTAGGCATGGGGGGATTTATCAATGGCAGACAATTCATTTGCAATCAAGGAACTTGAAAATAACTTTAATGATCGTAACATAGATGTATTATGGTTTAATACCTTCGATGAAATAAAAGATTATCTTTTAGAACAGATACCAGTAAACGCTAGGGTCGGCATCGGCAACTCAAAAACACTTAAGAGTATGGAAATAACAAAAGTGCTTAGCAACAGGGGCAATGTAGTTCTTGATAAAACCTTCGGAAAAACTGATGATGAAATAAGAGAGTTAAAAAGAAACTCACTTTTAACTGATTTCTATATCTCCAGTTCAAATGCAGTATCTATAGATGGCAGAATCGTTAATATTGACTATAGTGGAAATAGAGTAGCCGCTATTACATACGGCCCTGATAAAGTATATATAGTAATTGGCAAAAATAAAATAACTACAACACATAATGAAGCTCTTAAAAGAGCACGAAATATAGCTGCTCCCTTGAATGCAACGAGAGCCGGCTACAATCCTCCATGCGTTTCAGTAGGGCATTGCGTGGACTGCCTTTCACCCGAAAGAGTTTGTTATATTGTTTCTATAATTGAAGGACAATATATAAAAAATAGATTGACTTTGTTAATTGCAAATGAAGAAGATGGATTTTAAATTAAGTAAAATATCAAGAGGTGAACAATGGACCAATTTTCCAGATCAGAAATGATTATAGGTAAAGAAGCGATAGAAAAGCTTGCCAAGTCTTCAGTGGCTGTTTTTGGCATAGGTGGGGTGGGTGGCTCTGCGGCGGAGGCTCTTGCAAGGACGGGAGTGGGTAAATTTGCCCTTTGTGATGATGATACAGTCTGTCTTACCAATATAAACCGTCAAGTGCTTGCCACTCATAAAACATTAGGCCGAGATAAAATTGAAGTAATGGCTGAGCGGATAAAAGAAATTAATCCAGAAGCAGAAGTGAGCGGCATACATTGTTTTTACGGAAAAGATAATGCTCATGAAGTTGATTTGTCCAAATACGATTATATATTAGATGCAGTAGATACAGTGACTGCCAAATTACTGTTGGTAGAGGGCGCCGGGAAAGTTAATGTACCCATAATAAGCTGCATGGGTACAGGGAACAAACTGGATCCCACCCGTCTTGAAGTTACGGACATTTATAAAACCTCTGTATGCCCGCTTGCTAAAGTAATGCGCAAAGAGCTGAAAGTTAGAGGTATTAAAAAGCTTAAGGTAGTATATTCTAAAGAACAACCGATAACCCCTTCCGCTGATGAGCATTTAAGCTGTAAGCATAACTGCATATGCCCGCCGACAAGTGCTAAGCATTGCGAGAAGAGACGCGTGGTGCCGGGAAGCGTAGCGTTTGTACCGCCGGTGGCAGGAATTATTATGGCCGGAGTGATTATTCGAGATTTGGTGGGGCTTTAGCTTTAATAAAATAGATCTGCTTTGGAAACCTGCTTCCGGCAAATTAGATTGGAGGGTTCCAAACGGGTCTATTGTCAAAGCTTTACCCTTGCTGGGGGAACTTCAGTTTTTACCCCACGTACTCCCTAAATTCTTTATAAATAGTATGGATATCCAGCTTTGCAAGTTCATTAAGAGAATATCTATTGGATATTTCTTTGACAAACTCGCAGCCTAAAAAATATCCAACATCAGAATAACCTTTATAATTGCACCAATCCCAAAAAAAGTCTTGAGCAGACTCATCTGCCTCTAATCTCCTTAAATATTCGATGTTTAACGTATGTTTATTTGATATGCACCAATGTAACCAGTCATTTTTATTTTGATGGTAATAATTAAAATCGCTTAAAACTAATTGTTCAAAATACATCGCTATACCCTCTTGATATAGCTGCAAAATATACCGTTCACGCTCAGACCTTGCTTCTTCATACATAATTACCACACTCTTGTGCCAAACATGTCCTAATTCATGATAAATGAGCGCAGTCATATCATCAAGCCCATACCATCCAAGCTCAATAATCTTCTCCACGCCAAGCAAGATAACCGATTTATCGTTTAGTTCAGTAGCCCAACCCGCTCCATTGCATAATCCGAGATAGAATATTATATCAACATGCAATTCGGTCCCAATAATCTTTTCCACTCTTTGCGATAATCCGTCTACAGCTTTTAAAAATGAAATGTGTGCAGCCTCGAGCTTTTGATTATCTGTCATTGCAAGCTTTAAGACGGGAAGTATATCACCATTAAAATTATAGTGTCTACTATCATATTTAACTTTCTCACTTAACTCACTTGAAATTCCATTCAGATATGATTCATATAATTTCATATCAAAATCGCCGTTCATTTTATTTGTTAGAGATACAATTTCGAGATAAGTATTAATAATCTTCATATCATTCACCCCGCAATACTATAAAAACAGGCCCATTCCACAAATCAATGAAATGAGCCTGTCTAATATATCTATCCCTTACTTCTTCTTTTTCTGCAAAAAGTCTGGTATAACAAATCTAGCATCGCTGTTCATATCCCTAACCGGTCTCATTTCCGGCTGGGCTGGCCTAGCCTCAGGTGCTACCGCCTCAGCTTGATTTGCGGCACTTTGGCTTGGTGGCGCCATTTGAGCATCTTGTGATGTATCCCTTGCTGCACCCGCCGAGCTTTGAACACCAGCACCATCCATTGTAAATGAAGGAAGTGATGAAAGCCCCGGTGAATCGTCAAAGTCTAGACCTGTAGCTATAACAGTTATGATAACTTCATCATCCAAGTCAGTATTTATCGAAGTACCCAGTATGATTTCAGCATCATCATCCGTATCGGTATTAATTATATCCGCCGCCATTTCAGTGTCTAATAAGCTTAAGCTATCATCGCCTGCAATACTGATAAGTACGTTTTTTGCACCTTCCATAGTAGTTTCAAGAAGTGGGCTGTTAATGGCCATTCTTGCAGCATTTTCTGCCTTGTTCTTGCCCGATGCACGCCCCACACCCATGTGTGCAACGCCTTTATTAATCATTGTAGTCTTAACATCAGCAAAGTCCAAATTGATAACGCCAGGCTTCAAAATTATGCTGGCGATACCTTCAACACCCTGGCGCAAGATTTCGTCAGCTTTTTTAAATGAATCCTTCAAGGAAGTATCTTTCTCTACGATATTTAAAAGCTTTTGGTTAGGAATAACAATAAGCGTATCAACATGCTTTTTAAGCTCATCTATACCTTCAGTGGCATTTTTCATCCTCTTTTTGCCTTCAAAGGCAAATGGTTTGGTTACAACGCCAACTGTCAATACATTTTGAGCTTTAGCTATTTTTGCAACTATCGGAGCCGCACCCGTACCGGTACCGCCACCCATACCTGCGGTTATAAAAACCATGTCAGAGCCGCTGATTGTTCTTGCTATCTCTTCTTCCGATTCCTCGGCAGCTTTCATACCAACAGACGGGTCTCCGCCTGCTCCCAAGCCTCTCGTAAGCTTTTCCCCGATTTGTATACGAATAGGAGCCTTGCTCGACTCAAGAACCTGATGGTCAGTATTAACAGCAACAAAATCTATGAACTCCACATTGTCCTCAATCATACGGTCAACTGCATTACATCCACCGCCACCTACCCCGATAACTATTATTCTTGCGTTCCCATGTTGCTTTGCGCTTATGTCAATCAAAATACTACCTCCAAGTCTAAATTAGGGTGTGTTCAATAATTCCATTCTGCTACCTTTTCAGCAGAATTTGAGCTATGCTTAGTTGTCACTCGCTTGCAGATTAGCTTTGTAAACTCTCCGAGCAAATCTTAATTTGTTCGAATATCGCGCTCGTATCTTCTTGCCTCGCACAAATTCTGTTCGAAAACTCATCAAAAGCGAATTATCAAAACGCCCTCATTGCCTTTTTTATGATAAAAGAGAAAATCGCGGCATCAAAGGGTCTTGCATATGTAAAAACCCGCCAATATGTTTATAAGTTTCTAGTTCCGGCAATATTGCCATCATTTTTCTTATTTTCAAATCCAAATCTCGCCTTGAACCCATTTGAATATTGATGTTACCATAGTAAAAATGTATCTCATTTTCCCTTGAAAGGTCAATCCTTATTATATCTTGATGTATGTCATACTTTTCAAATAAATAAGCAAGTACCAGCATGCTCTCAAGTGCATCATAATTTTCAACTTCTAAATACTCACCTACAGTAAATTCGCTGAAGCGCAAGCCCTCTATAACAGGTAGGCGTTCAGTAAATGAAGTGCGAGACTCCAACACCATACCATCTCTATCTATAAACAAATAAGTATTATCACGAAATCTAACGTACCCGCTTAACTGTCTTTCGACTATATTAATCTCCAAACTTCTTGCGAAATAGTTTCTTCCTATATTAACATATTTGATATATGTACTAGTATACAAACTTTCTCTAGCTTGCCGAGTGTTGAAAGCAAAAATATTCGTATTTTCTGTAAAGCCTGTATTTCTTAGTATCTCCGCCGAACTAAATCTATCATTGCCGTTCACATAAACAGCTCTTATGTTCATAATAGGCGAAGCCGCTACAAGCACCATCACAATTATAAAAGCAAATGATCCAGCAATTATTTTTTTCATTGTCAACTCCATATTTTGATTTCTTTAAAATCAGAGTAAATTCCCAGGCGCATAAAGAGTACAAGCCCCCTACACTAATTTTACTTACTAAAGCCTCACCTGTCAACAAGTTTTATCAAACTTTCAGCGCATTTAACGCCATCGACACAAGCCGACATTATCCCTCCGGCATAGCCAGCTCCCTCTCCACAAGGGATTAAGCCTAAAATGTTTGATTCACTAGCGTTATTGCGGTAAATTTTTACAGGCGACGAACTGCGGCTTTCGACTGCAGTTAACACCGCGTCGTATTTGTCGAAATTTTTTAATTTCCCGCCCATTCTTACAATAGCATCTTTTAGTGAGTTCATTACAAATTCCGGCAAACATTCCCTTAAATCCGTAAGCTCATACCCGGGCTTATAGCTAGGCTCGACATCGCCAATCGATACGCTTTTACTACCTTTCAAAAAATCGCCGACAAGCTGCACAGGCGCAAAGTAGTTCCCGCCACCTGCGACAAATGCTCGTTCTTCTATATTCCGCTGAAAATGCATCCCTTTAAGAGGGCTATCTCCCGGATAATCATCGGGGCTTACGCTAACTAAAAGTGCGCTGTTAGCATTTATCTCATCTCTTGCGTAACGACTCATGCCGTTCACAACCAGCCGTCTATCTTCACTTGCTGCCCCAACAACCATTCCTCCCGGACACATGCAAAAAGTATATACTCCCCTACCCGCACCATCTACATTCAACTTATAATCCGCCGCGCCTAATTGTTGATGACTCCAAAACTCTCCGTACTGCGCTTTGTTTATTTCGCTCTGCTTATGCTCGATACGAACACCAACAGAAAACGGCTTGCTCGCCATTTGCACATTCCTGCGCTCAAGCATCTCAAATGTATCACGTGCACTATGCCCAATGGCCAACACTAGCATCTCACATGGCTCTTCAAGTTCATCACCTGAGAGTAAATCCTTAAGTACAATAGACTCTAAGCGCGCTTCTTTTATACTTATATCCTTTAAGAGCGTGTTAAACCTATACTCGCCGCCTAAACTCTCTATTTTCCTCCGCATATTTACGAGAATGCCAAGAAGCTTGTCCGTCCCTATATGCGGTTTGGCTAAATACTTAATCTCTCTAGGTGCGCCAAGCTCTATAAGCTCGTCAATAATTTTGCGTATCCGAAAGTCTTTAATACCTGTGGTGAGTTTGCCATCGGAGAAAGTACCTGCGCCGCCTTCACCAAATTGAACATTGGAGTTTACATTTAACTTGCCGCTATTCCAAAACGTCTCAACATGAGCCTTTCGCTCAGGTGCAGGAGAGCCACGCTCTATTATAATCGGGTTCAATCCGGCCTCTGCTAGAGTCAACGCCGCAAATAGACCCGCAGGTCCAGACCCTACAACTATAGGGCGAGAAGACACCGTTTTCTTTACTGGCTTTAACTTTGGATAAGATTCTTTTTCTTCCTTTGGAGCCGTAGTTACATTTTTTATCCCGATATACTTTTCCGCCTCATCTATTTCAACGTCTATCGTATACACAAAAAAAATGTTTTTTTTATTTCGCGCATCAATCGCTTTTTTAACAATGTCTACACTCTTTATAGCCGATGGGTGAGTTCCTAAAAGTCTAGCTGCTTTTTTAGATAACTTGTCCTCTGTAGAGTCTAAGCTTAGTGATATATTATTTATTCTTATCATCTAATCATCCAATCTTATTACTTTTGAATTTTGTAACAAAAAGCTGGTAGCTTTAGCCACCAGCATCGGATTCTAATTATGCTCATTTATAAAAATTATCTCATTACTCTTTATAAACCCAAGCCGCTCCCTAGCAACTCGCTCAACATTGGCATCGCTCATGCTGTTTTCTATTTCGCTTATAATTCTCTCTTGAGTTTCACGTTCCTCGTCAATTAATCGCAGAATATCCTGCGCTTCAGCTCTCAATCTCTCATATTCTCTATAACGCGGATAAGCATATAGTAAAGTCATCCCTACGCATAAAATACATAAGGCTACCAACATTATTCTAAAGGCACTCCTAAAAACTCTCATCCTATACCCTCTTTACGATAATTCTCAAATCCCGTTTCAATTTCTTTGTCCTTATTCTTGCATATCTGGAAGACTTATGCAAGACCTTTTTTGTTTTTTTATCAGCTTTTCTATAAAACGACATAATTAACGATAAGGGTATTTTTAAAATATTTATAAGGATTTTTATAGGATATGTAATTATTTTTATCAAAATGCTTAAAAATCTCGCTACAAGTTGCCATATAAAAGATAATATTTTAAGGACAATCCTTGAAATCGAGCAAAAGTAAAGTATCATACCAAGGAAGAAGCCCAATATCGAAAAGAATCGCAATTCTCCATAAAGATAGTTTAACGTGAAATAAAATACCGTAACTAGCACCAAAACCCAGTAGATAGCATCTTGAATATTGCAAGCAAGCGCCGAATGCTTGATAAACTTCCTGACGAGCCTTAAAAAGTCATAGAAAAAACCAACTACAAAACCAATGCCCGCAATGGATAGAAATGTATGCACTTGCTCGCTCATCGAAAGAATCATTAGTGCTCCTCCGGCTAAAATTAGCATTATTTAAAAATCTTAGACAAAAGTGACCCTTTACCGCGCCCTAGTGCCATATCATCTTCATAGCCTATATTTTCTATCATTCCGTCAACCTCAAGCTCTCCATCATCAAGATTCAGCCGATTCACATGAAGGTTTTGCCCTTTTAAGATTAAGGCTCCCATTTCCGTCTCGCATACTATGGCCTCATCGTCAAACGAAATTACCTCAACAATCCCGGTTATCACTGCTCTCTCTCTTCTGTCAATGCTTATGTGGTGTCTTCCAGTGTATTTTCTGTCGTCAGCCATAAACTTCCTCCAACTTTTGTTTTTTTGTATCTGTATTATTATATAGTCGAGAGAATGAGGATATGACTTTATAGTTAAATGAATCTAATGCTTTAACAAAACTAGGATAAGAGCTTCGCTCTTGCCCTTTCTTTTTCATATAGTCAAATGCAACTGACTATATGCTCCCCCAGTAATAAAAACGACAAAATATTGTTATATTAGTAAGCTAGTGGTATACTGTTCATATAAAAACACAGTAAGGAGGATCAACGTGTCCCATCTTATTCTTGCTATCAACCCGGGCTCCACGTCTACAAAAATTGGTTTATTCAAAGACGATGAACCAATTTTTATGGAAAATATCGAGCACGAACGCGAAGAACTTTCGCAGTTTCCGGATTTGCCCAGTCAAAAACATTTTAGGCTAGAGTTTGTGCTAAAAGCACTGGCTATGCACGGATACAAACCGAGTATGCTCTCAGCAACAGTCGGGCGCGGCGGCTTATTACCAACAATCGAGTCTGGCGGCTATAAAGTTAACGAAAACATGAAGGATTGGGTAACACGCGGCTTAGGCGGTGCCCATGCTTCCAATTTAGGCTCACTCTTGGCTGATTTAGTAGCTTTAGAGGCGGGATGTGATGCATACATATATGACGCAGTATCCGCCGGAGTTTTACCGGATATTGCCCGCATGACGGGTTTTCCTGAGATCGAGCGCAAGAGTCTTTCCCATGTGCTAAACTCCAGGGCCCAGTCTATACAGTATGCAAAGAAAATAGGCAAAAACTTTGAGGATATGAATATAATCATTGCTCATTTAGGTGGCGGCGTATCTCTTTCAGTTTATGAAAAAGGCAAATTTATGGATTCTGTCGGCGACGACATAGGCCCTTTTTCACCCGAGCGTTCAGGCGGTGCGCCTTTAATAGACTTTGTTGATTTTTGCTTTGAAAGCAAGTTGCAAAAAAATGAGCTTAAAAAGCGAATACGTGGCAATGGCGGCCTTTTTGCCCATCTTGGTACTACTGATGTACGCAAGGTAGAAGAAATGATAGCAGGTGGAGATAAGAGCGCTGAGACCCTGCTTCATGCCATGTGTTACAACATCGCTAAATCAATAGGCTCTCTTGCAACTGTACTTTACGGTAGTATTGATGCTATAATCATTACAGGAGGCATTGCAAAATCCGAGTTGGTCACAAAGAAAATATCTGAACGAGTGGAGTTTATAGCTCCCGTAGTCATAATGCCCGGAGAGTATGAGCTGGAGGCTTTGGCAGCCGGAGCCTTGCGCATTGTGACCGGAGTGGAGCGTGCTAATGAATTGTAAGTTTAAGTCATTGTTTAACCGAGCTGTAGAGCATATTCGTGAAAAGCAGCTAATTAAGCGCAGCATACTATATGTTTGCGGCCTATTTGTCTTAGCGATGGGTGTATCTTTGGCCATTAACGCAAATTTGGGAATTTCACCGGTTAATTTGCTCCCATTTATTGTCAGCGAGATCTTTGAGGCATATATGGGTATGTTCGTTACTGCTCTGCTTATAATCTTCATATTGCTGGAAATTGCTATATTGCGAAAAGACTTTAAATGGATCAATCTGGCGCAAATTATTCCGTCTTTCATATTCGGCTATTTTGTGGATCTAACGCGAATGATACTAGGCAACTTTTACATACCCACGTATGCTGGGCAGGTTATTATGCTGCTATCCGGCTCCATTACTCTCTCAAGCGGCCTTGTGCTATATATGAACGCAAAACTTATAAGTATGCCCGCCGAGGGAATTGTTGAAGTAATTGCAAGCAAAATACCAAACGGCACTTTCCCGAAGGTTAAAGTTATATTCGACTCTGTGCTTGTATCGATCGGGATTATTCTGTCGCTATCGTATTTCGGAGGACTCCACGGTATACGTGAGGGCACTTTATTTTTCGCAATGGGAACGGGGCGAATTATGCCTATTGTCAGAAAAGGGATTGACCCGTTCCTTGATAAAATAGGATTTTCTTTTGATTTGGATAAATAATTACTATGATCCGAAAATAGGAGTTAATTTTTATGAGAACTCATTATTATTCCGGCTTTTTTGAGAAAGCCTTACCTGAGAAAATGGTAGAATTATTACGTAGTGACATTAAGGACAGAAAATCTATTGTTATGATTTGGGGCTGGCTTCCTGAAGAAGATTTAAACTTCGCAAAAAATGTATGGTTTGGCCCAGCCGGCATTGTGTTCGATGAGTATCATTTTATTGACCCACAGATGCCAAATGAAAAAGCACATGCATTACTACTTAACGCATCCGTTATTTTATTACTTGGCGGATATACGATGCTGCAAAATGCTTTTTTGGCGGAGTATGAATTGGCAGCGCCTATCAAAGAAAGTAACGCCGCCGTTATCATAGGCATTAGCGCAGGAGCCATGAATATGGCAACAAAGCTTGTAAGCCAAACAAATGGTATTTGTAGTGGTCTTGGACTAGATAACTTTTGTTACGAGCCATACTTTTCGCTGGATAAAGATGAATTAATTAGAGATGAACTGCTACCGCTGTCACAAAAGCTAAATGTATATGCGACTAGCAATGAAAGTTTTATCCGTGTAAAAGACAGCGATGTAGAGGCTTTTGGCGATGTATATTTGATTTCAGATTCGGATATTCATAAGATAGAAGAAAGCTAGTGATTTCACTATCAACTAATAATAACCCAGGAGGAATTTTCATGGCACTTATTGCAAAAGAATACCGCGGTAGCTTAGCGGATTTGTATCATTATGGACATATTGTTGTGGTGGACACTGAAGGAAATGTTCTATGGCAACTTGGTGATGCTAATCGCATAACATATGCCCGCTCATCGGCAAAATTATTTCAGGCAATTCCCGTTATCGAAAGCGGTGCAGCTGATGCTTATGGCATTACGGATAAGGAGCTTGCGTTCATGTGCGCTTCCCATCGTGGTGAGGAGTTTCATACAGATGCGGTTTTGAGCATACTTAAAAAGGCTGGGCTGAATAAAGACTATTTGCAATGCGGCACTCATTATCCATATGCTCCCTATATGGAGGACAAGCTAAGAGCAGAAGGCTCCCAGCCTACAACGCTGCATAATAATTGTTCCGGTAAACATTCAGGTATCTTAATCACTGCAAAAATGCGTGGTGAGAGCTTAGATGATTATTATGCTCTGAATCACCCACTGCAAAAAAAGATCACAGAAGTAATTGCACACATGTGTGACTACTCGGCAGATGAAATTGAAATTGGCGTCGATGGTTGCGGTATGCCGGTTCACGCACTGCCGATATACAAGTTCGCACAAGGGCTCGCTCGCATGTCGAAGCCTGATGTACTAGAGGGCAGTCTTGCAAAAATAGTAAGCCGCATTGTAAATGCCGTTACAACTCATCCTGAAATGGTTGACGGAACTGACGGCTTTACAACAGGGCTTATGCAAGTATTTGGTGATAGACTCTTTAGTAAATCCGGCGCTAACGCTTTTTATGCTATAGGTATCAAGGACAAGGGTATCGGAATTGCCATGAAAATGGACGGTGGCAGATCGGATATTGTGCCTCTTGCCATGCTTGAAACTCTTGTGCAAATCGGAGTTATCACTCGAGAAGAATCTGAATTGCTGCCTAATCATAAACCTGTGAGCATTATTAGGAATCATAAAAAAGAAGAGATTGGAAAAGCTATTTGTGAGTTTGTTTTGGAGAGGAAGTAAGAATTTATCTTCATAGATGGATTGCTTGGATTTTTTAACCTAGTTTTTTTGCCAGGCGAGGTTGATCGGTAGCAGGCTGATGACTGACTATGACAAGAGCCTGCTCACCCCGGTGCCCTGGGTTTGCGAACAGTAACTTGCCAACGCAATGGAAGGTATCGGCAGTGTAAAACTCCTTTTTTGCCTCAGGCACACCAAAAGACGAAGTTTTTAGGAGATCCTAAGGCATGGGTAGCAAGAAATCTTGAGTTGCATGGCAAAAGCAAGCCAAAAATTAATAGTTCTACGAACACAGATTTCAGGGCTATTTGACTACAATTTAGGCGGTGTTGCATAGAAAGCCGCACCGCCTAACTCTAATTATAAATCGCCAATTGCTGCAGCGATATTATATCCGTAATTTTTTTCTGAATCACCGCATTTAACGCTTTCAAATGCATTCCATTGTCTAGTTTCTCATATAAATCCGACATTTCGCTTACCGTATTGTTTTCAGTCTCTATCGCCATTTTTACGCCATGCGAAAAGTTTCTACTGTTCATTATAGGTAAATCTTTTTCTGGGAAAGCTCCACCTGTCATTTTATCGTACATAGAACTTAGTATCTGCCTTCGTTTATCGGCATTACCCCGTACGCTGCTTATAACATGGCGCGCATGTTCATCTCCTGCAAGTTCATAGAGATCCGAATAAAAAATCTGAGCATTTTTCTCCCCTTGAATGAAACTTGACAATGTATTATGCGAGTCGCTTGTACTTGGCGTAGCTCCACTAAAGGCACTGACGGGCTCAGGGCTTTGCGCCCCCATTGCAGGCATCATTTGGCGCATCATGGGATCGAGGGGCTCAAATGTCACACCATCCATAGCTTGCGGCATTCCAGGTTGCCCCTGCATCTGCGGCATCATATTCGTCCCGGGTTGGCCTTGCATTCCTTGCATCATATTCATCCCGGGTTGCCCCTGCATCCCTTGCATCATATTCATTCCGGGCTGGCCCTGCATCCCATGCATCATATTCATTCCGGGCTGGCCCTGCATCCCTTGCATCATATTCATTCCGGGCTGTCTCTGCATCCCTTGCATCATATTCATTCCGGGTTGCCTCTGCATTCCGGGCATCATTGCTTGAGGCTGGTTTGGCGACCTAAAGTTATTGCGGCCGTTTGGCATTTGCTGAGCCCTAACGTTGTTTTGATGCCCACCTCGATTTTGATATTGTCCAAATTGCCTGCCTCCTTGCATCGGTGTCATTGCCCCAGCACCCGCAAAAGGCATCTGTCTGCCATATCCTTGATAATTCATTCCCATATTGCCACCATTAATGGCCACATTATCACCTGCTTACCTATTATTAAAGTGCCGGTGGAATTATCGGCTTTACCCAATTCTCTCACCGGCTATATTAACGAAGCGCGCTTCGGGTCTATTGCTTTGATTCTTCTTTATCTCACCAGCTATATGTTTTCTCAACTCTAAAACTGTTCAATAAAACCCGACCTGCGGAAACTTCGAAGAAGTACCGTCGTTTCCTATGTCCTGGTGAGACTTACACTTTTCCAGCAATGTTAGATTTTTCGCTGTAAAGATTTGCTTTACCTTAAACTTCTTTTTACTTTAAACTATATTTTAATGGATTCCGACTTGCTTAGGCCCACCTTTGAAAACTTTGTTCTTAGGGCGCCCCGGGGGAATAGCGGTGCAAACATACCGTCCTACCCGTTGGCAAAGCTTCTGCTTCGCTGATGACAGTGCTGACAGGCACTATCGGCAGCCGGGGATACTAGGGCGAACAAGCCCTTTTCAAATTGAGAAACTATAGTCTGCGCTTTCCAGATTCATATAAATCTCTTCAGATGTGCCAGTTTTCATACTTTCCATGACAATAAAAAAAACCACCATCACAACTATGCAAGCTAGCAGCACATAAACTGTCGGCTTCATCATAGGCACCTCCGAATATATAACAATTCCGCTTGACATAGGTGCTTTCCTGCCCACGAAACGCCTTGAAGCGTTAGATCTTTTCGGCTTCAAAATCACAAGTCAAAGATGGAACTGCTTTAATGTCCACTTGATACACTATATTCAGATAACGGACGAGTGGTGATTAAATTTTAAATAAGTTCTAGCTAAAGACAGTTTTTGCCACAGTCTCTGCCGCCTCATTTACCGTAGTATCATTTCTCACAATTTTATCAGCAAAACGCATATAATGAGGTAGTCTTTTATCATACATTTCATTCAAGTCAGTATTTTGCGATAGTGGGCGGCCATTACGTGTAAGTAGAGAAATATCTCGCTCGATAAGAACAATGATCCCATTCTGATGCAGATGCGCATAGTTTTCCGGTCGGGTAACACAGCCGCCACCGGTAGCAATTACAACTCCCGACTCTTTGCCCAAAATGCTTAGAATTTCTGTCTCTTTGGCTCTAAATGCGTCTTCACCGCCACTGGCAAAAATCTCTTCAACCGTTTTTTCGCTCAATTTTATAATTTCTGCATCCGCATCATAAAAAGTTCTGCCCAGATTTTCTGCAAGAATCTCTCCAATAGTGCTTTTGCCGCTCCCCGGCATGCCGATTAAGATAATATTTTCCATCCGCCTTCTCAGCAGTTTAAAAACTTCTGCTTCTTTTTTAGTATCTATGGTTCTATCACAAAAAAATTCCGCACTGCGCTTCGCTTGTCCAACTAACATAGCAAGCCCACCCATATGAGGTACATCACGATTCTCGGCATCCATTAAAAGGCGCGTTCTGGCGGGATTATAAACGATGTCCAAAACACCTTCAAGGCGCGTAAAATCATCAAGCAGGAGCGGCGTTTCATCCGTATTTGGATACATTCCCACAGGCGTTGTGTTAACAATCACTCGAGCATCATGATGTTGGCTCAAATTTTCATATGTTTGATTTCCTTGTCGTGACACTACAATAATTTCTTCCGCTCCCAAACTTTTAAGCACATGGCGAACTGTAAGGCTTGAGCCGCCGCTTCCAAGCACCAAAACCTTCTTGCCTTTTACGGAAATATTGCTGCCTTTCACCATAGTTAAAAAGCCCTCTGCATCCGTATTGTCGCCATGCAAAGTCCCGTCTTTATGCCGCAGAATCGTATTCACACTTCCGATAGCCAAAGCCGCATCCGAGAGGGTCTTACAAAAAGGAATAACTGCCTTTTTGTATGGAATAGTTACGTTTAGTCCATGAAAATCATCCTGCTCCAAAAACGAAGCAAGGTCAACCGGCTCAACTTCAAAAAGTTCATAGGAATAACCGCCACCTAAGGCTTCATGAATCATAGGGGAATAAGAATGGGCTAGTTTTTGCCCAAGCAGTCCGCAACGATACATCTAATCACCTCTGTTACTATATATTTGGTTATCTTCACGTCAACCAGCCGTGAAGTTAGCAATCTTATTGTTTACGCTGATAAAATGAGAGAGCAACGGTCTTACGGTTCACCCCAAGGACTAAGCGTCCGTAGAAAAGTCAGTCAGCCATCTCTCATAATCAGCGTTCGATTTATGCAGGTAGAACCCTAAGTGCGTTCGAGTCACCAAACAGATTACCGTGAAAACTATCTATACTTAAAGACACAAATGCACAACACAATCAGAGCCTCCCATAATAAGGATGCTCAGATGGCACCACAAACCGAGGTTGGTAATTTAGCTT
>Ga0131853_10000284_pt1 | contig 91162 bp, 83 predicted proteins | sample TergutLab28metaG_FD_92764 | JGI IMG/M metagenome (GOLD analysis project Ga0131853, IMG submission 92764) | Labiotermes labralis P1 segment gut microbial communities from Petit-Saut dam, French Guiana - Lab288 P1 (version 2) (version 2) | ecosystem: Host-associated > Arthropoda: Insects >...
CATATAAACAAGACGCAAGTTGCTTTGAAATAGGCATATCTGGCTTTATAAAGAAAATTTCATTAATACCTTTTTCCGTTAAGTAATTAACAACAAAATCATTTTCTTCTGCAATAATCGCAATCTTTATAACGTTTTTTGCAAAAGGCCCATTCTTTAATTGCGTGCAAATATCTGAAATATGTTCATATCTTGGATAAGTTTTGTCACAGGTAACAAGTGCACGCCCACCGACAGGCATCTTTACACCACCAAAATCCATCTTGCGTATAGGGCGAAGTCCAGGCATCGCATCAAAACGCCTCTGCGGTTGTGATTTTCTCTCAATCAAATCTGTTGCCACAAATCCTTTGCGATCATTATCAAAATCTGCTCTGACATCAACATAATCACATTGTGCCAGATTATTCATACTCATAAACGAAGACGTTAATCGATATGAACTCAAGTTGCTTGCCACAAGAAAACCGCCTGACGTTGATGTATGGACATAACCGGTTGCAATGTGTGATTCATAACTTCCGGGGCATGCAACCCGACTTGGCATGTCGGAAGCAAAATCAAGTGCCGACTGATATTCAAACAACTTGACATAGGACGGCAATTCTTGGTAATTTGCCATGTGCGGTGACTCAAGAATTAACGTAATTAAATCGGTACGTTTCTTGTCACTGGGTCTATGTATTGAAAAGCTTCGTGCAAGTTCTCGAAGTTCATAAATCCCCATTTCTTGTAATTCTTCTTTTGTAAAATTTTTCATAATTAAATTATAACACTTGCAATCATTTTATACAAAAATATTTTCTTGTAAATGAATTAAATTAATTTAGGAAAAGCATCCTTGTTCTCGTATATAATATTAATGGCATTAAACAAAGGCAGAGGTGTACCACCAGAATTCATTGAACAAGTTGTGCTTGCAAACAATATTGTCTCTGTCGCATCAAGATACATGCAACTTAAGAGTCGGGGTAAAAACCATATAGGACTTTGTCCATTTCATCATGAAAAAACACCAAGTTTCAGCATCAATGAAAACCAACAATTTTATTACTGCTTTGGCTGCCAGGCATCTGGTAACGTTATAACACTTGTAAAACAACTTGAGAGCACAGACTATATTGGGGCAATTGAATACCTTGCAAAATGGGCAAATCTTGCAATGCCAACCGTTGCCATTGACCCAGACTATCTTGATAAAAAAAGAAAGAAAGAACGAACGCTTGAATGCCTTGAATCCGCATGTGCTTTTTATTGTGAACAACTTTATAAACCAGGTAATAAACAAATGCTTGAATATCTTCATGGGCGAAATATCACAGATGAACTTATAAAAACCTTTAACATAGGTGCAAGCCCAGACTGGGATGCCGTTATAAATCATCTCAGAAAAAAAGGCTTCAGTGATCAAGAAATCGTTGAAAGTGGGGTTGGGGCAAAAAGTGAAAAGGGCAAAGTATACGATGCAATGGCAGAGCGTATAACATTCGCAATCTTTGATATTTATAACAGTTGTATAGGCTTTACCGGACGAACAATGGGCACCGATAAAGAAATCGCCAAATATCGCAATACCGCTCAAACAATCGTCTTTGATAAGAGTAATCTTGTATACGGCGTAGATGTATTAAAGAAAAATAAACTTGCAAACTTTGTAGATAAACTTATTGTTGTTGAAGGTAACATAGACGTTATCTCACTTGTAGGTGCAGGTTTTATAAATACTGTTGCAATAATGGGAACCGCATTAACTCCTTTTCATGCACGTGTCTTTAAACGCTTTTCACCAAATATTTATCTCTGTTTTGATGGTGATGTTGCCGGTCGCAAAGCCGCACTTCGCTCGCTTGATATTCTTTCAATCGAGGGCATAAATGTACGCGTAATTAAAATGCCCACGGATATTGATCCAGATATTTTTATAACACAAAATGGTTCTGAACATTTTAAAAATTTACTAGACAACGCAAAGCCCGCAATTGACCATAAACTTGATACTCTTGAACAGTCCGCAAATTTAAAAGATAACCAAGGCAAATCAACGTATATCAAAGCGGCGATTGAAACAATCAAAAATCTTACAATTTCAGAGGCAGATTTATATATCCCCAAAATTTCAAAAGTCGCAGGGGTCACACATGAATCCCTACATCGTGATTTGGCAATCTTGCATTCAGGGACAAGGACAAGTCACACAAATTCACAAGATATTCATTCAAGCAACTCGCCTCCCCAAAAACCAATCCTTAACAAATATGTTGAATCGCTTAACTTTATCCTCGCTTGTTTGCTTCATGGCAAAATTATCATAACTGAGGAAATTATTGAAAAGTTGCAACTTAAAAACATTCACTATATGCAACTTCTGGATCTTCTTCATGACTATAAAAAACAGTCCAAAGTTTGCAACATAGGATTAATACTTGAAGATTTAGAGGATCAAGAAAAAGAACAACTTAAACATCTTATTGATTTCGAATTTATTCTCCAAGATAATGAAATCGAGCCTGAATTCAACAGAATGCTTGTAATAATAGAAAATTTAATTTTAACCAGAGAACGAGACGAACTTCTTAAAAAGGCAACATCACTTGCAAGCATAGACGATATAACAAATTTAACAAAACAGATTCAAAACATCCAAGAAAAATTGAACAAACTAAACAAAAGGACAGGATAACAAAAATGGGAATATTCAAAAAAACAAAAGCAGTTGCCGAGCAATCAAACATTGAAAAAAAGCAAGTTGCGACAAGGCTCGAAACAAAAAAGCCAATTTCAACACCAACCAATGCCAAAATAAGAGTAAAACCAGAAAATAAAACCCAACAAGTTAAAAAAGAAAAACCCATCGAGAAGGCAACTTCGAAAACTGTGACGACAAAAAAAGAGAAAGTGATTCAAGAAAAAACTGAGGAAAATAAAATTGCCGAAATCGTCGTTGTTCCAAAATCAATCGGCGGTATAAAAGTCATAGAAAAACAGGCAACTGGAGATGCCGAATGTGAATCAACCGCAGAGTACAGTAAGCCAGAAATAGAAAGTCTTCTCAGAAGAGTAATTGAAACCGCAAGTGGCAAGGGTCATATAGATGAGGACGAAGTCCATATAAGTTTTGCCGAAATCGATGCCACTGCCGATGATCTTCTAAAGGTTAAAACCGCAATTAAAGATGCCGGCATAATGTTAAAACAGGCAGAAGAGGACAAATTGCCAGATCCAGACGTTGAAAAAATAATTGCCGCCGCATCCGTTGACGACAGTGTTAAGAGTTACCTCAGAGAAATTGGTCGTTATCCACTTCTCACAAGTGAAGAAGAATATAACATTGCAAAAGCAATGTTTGAAGGTGATGAATCGGCGCGAATGAAACTTAACCAGGCCAACTTGCGTCTTGTTGTACATATCGCAAAACGTTATACAGGACGAACTAATCTTCAATTCCAAGATCTTATCCAAGAGGGTAATATGGGTCTCATGCGTGCGGTTGTAAAATTTGATTACCGCAAGGGCTTTCGTTTTTCTACATATGCAACATGGTGGATACGTCAATCCATAACCCGTGCAATCGCCGATCAAGGACGTACAATTCGTATCCCTGCACATATGGTAGAAAAGATTAATAAACTCATGAAAACGTCAAGAATGCTTCAACAAGATTTGGGGCGAGAACCAACGGTAAACGAACTTGCCGATGCAATGGGAATTACCGCTGAAAAAATCGAAGAGATTAAACGAACCTCACAAGACACAACAAGTATCGATTCCCCTCTGGGTGAAGACGGTGACGGTGTTCTTGGTGATACAATTGCCGACACAACAATCGAAGATCCTGCATCACGGGCCCAGTCACTTATGCTTCGTGATCAATTACTTCTTGTCATAGATACGTTAACTCCGCGTGAACAAAAGGTCGTACGTCTTCGTTATGGCATAGACGATGGCAAGCCACGAACACTTGAAGAGGTTGGTAAAATTTTTAATGTAACACGTGAACGTATACGCCAAATCGAAGCAAAGGCACTTCGCAAACTTCGTAACCCGATGCGTACAAGACGTCTTCGTGACTTTCATGAAGAATAGAGAAATTAATATGAAAAAACGTTTGACAATAAATTTTTCTTATAATATAATGATATTATTGAAACTGGGTATCAATAAAACTTATTTAAGGAGAAAACACTATGAAAGAAAACACTGCACGATCAATAATGACGGTAGACTTCCAATATGCACATCGTTTCATGAACTGGGACAGAGAGGCAAAACATTTGCATGGCCATTCTGGACTTCTTACCGTTGAATTGGAAAATACTGTTGATGTAAAAACAGGCTTTGCTTTTCCTTGTAAAGAGGCACAAAAAATCGCATGGGCCGAGGCACTTGATAACTTTCATCATGCAACACTTTTACAAGAAGGCGACCCACTTTTGCCGGTAATGATAGAAACATATCAAAAACACGGAATTATTAATGATCCAAAACATTGTATACCGCTTAAAAAAATTAATCATCCACTTGCTTGGTCGTATCCTGAATACAGAATCGTGGTAACAAAAAAAGTCTCTACATGTGAAAATCTTTGCGAACTCTTTTACGAACTTCTTAAAGATAAAATGCCAATCAAAAAAATTACTTTCCGTTCATCACTTATGAACGCGGCAACAATGGAATTTTAATTTTCGCGCTTATCTCGTTCCGGCCGCCTCTACAATTACAAGATTTGCTTTGCTTGTAACGCTTACAATGTCATTTGTTGTATTAACCAATCGAAGGAGTGTGCTGTTCCCGGTTGTCTTGACAAGGGCAGAACCTGTAACCGTTCCAACTACAATAGGCAAATACGACTCTGAATATATTATACCATCCACACTTAAACTAAAACTTACAGACGGTGATGTGTCTGTGCCATCTACTGGAACTTGCCAACTTATATAATACGTTCCTGGTTGGATAATATAAAAATTTCCTGCACTATAATCAATTCGGGTTGGGTCTTCAATTAAAATAACTGTGTCAAAAATAATAGGCTCGTTTGCTTGAACCAAAACTGTACTTGTTGTTTGAACATGAACACCACTTAAATCTGATGGTCCTGTTGCACCTTGAATGCCTTGCGGTCCGGTTGGTCCTATCGCACCATCTTGACCAGGAACACCATCTGCGCCGGTCGGGCCTGTTACACCTTGGGCACTGCTTTCAAGTAAAAATACACTAAGACCTGCCGTTACATCGGTTACTTCTGAAAATGCGGCACTTGCATCTGATGTATTCCATAATTCAATTGTTTCACCAATTGTGTAAACGGTTAAAAGTCCAAACCCTGACACAGGCGATACTTTATGATGACCGCCTGCCGCAATTAATTGACCATCTGAGCATCGGATTGCAAAATTGCTTCCTTTGGTTGACAAACTTGTTTGCTGTGCAACAAACCAGTTCACAAAAAATGTTCCCGTCACTGCAAATGTAACCGTGCCGTTATTATAAGCTATGTCTGCGCCACTGTCTATTACAATGTTATCGAATAACACTGGTGCATTTTGGGCAACACTTCCGCCTGTTATGGTTCGTTCAAGTTGAATAAATGTTGACATAGGTCAAACCTCCTGTTTAATGTTGAGTTTACCTGCACAATAGTTATATTTGCAATCGGACTTACTTCAGATAACTGAACAATATCGCCGGTATCATTAACAAGTGCAATTTCTGTCGGTGTTCTTTTTACCGTGACAATATTAGAACCACTTATTTCACCCACAGATGTTGGGCGTGAAGATGGACCACGAATTTGTCCGTTAACCATCAAGGCAAAACGTACAAAAGGTCTTTGATTTGTTCCATTAACCGAGATATTCCAATTTACAAGGTACACACCTGCAGTGCAAAGCCTAAATATTCCATCTCTATTCATGCAAATACCGGCACCCGATTTTTCAATAACTTTGTCAAAGGTAATAACTTCCTTATCGGTCAAGTTTTTTTCTGGATGCACTATTAATTGTGCTTGCAAGCTGTTTTCATTTGTTCGTTCCATCGCAAAGGACTTCATATTCCAGCGTATGCAATAATCAAGAATTGTGTGACTATATAAATGCCGGATCAACCAAAATCAATGCCTGGGTAAATTTAAATGTTGTGCCTGCATTTACGTTTATATTGTTTGACGGTCGGATATATATGCCTGTACTGTCAATATAAATTGGCATTGCTTGAGGCACTCCTGTGCCGCCCGACGAAAACCAAACCGTTCCTATTGTCGGATCGCCCTGATACCATGCAAGTTCTGGAAATTGTACAGGTGTAACCAAATAGATATTTGTTTGTGTCCATGCTTGATTGGCATTTAATGTGCCAACACCCCAGAAATTAAATGTAGGACCAATACTGATTACCGAAGCACCAAGACCCATCAACACGGTCGTAGTTGACATCCTTGTTCTTACATCCGAGATAGTAATACTTCTTTCAATCTCAGCAAGTTTTTTACTCAAAGTAAGAAGATCAATACCATCAAGCATAATACCTGCTTTTGTATGAGCATGAGTTGAAAGTTTTACCACAGTATCCGAGGAATTAAACAAAGCAACCGTTGCTTTTCCATACAAATTTATTTCTTCTTCTGTTACATCAACAGTACTAAAACCCGATGATGAGGCAAACTTGGCGTGACTTGTCCCACTTGCAATTGATACCCAAACGCCGGGGCTTGTATCATAATTCATCTTTCTAAGCACAAAGGACTGGCCTTCATTTCCAAGTCCGGTCATTTGCGAGACAAACCATTGAATATTAAAAACACCAATATTGAATATATCAATAGAACCATCGATATTGTATTGAAAATCGGGTTGTGTATCGGTCATGCTAAATGAAATTGGTGTATCAAATTGCACAATCGCATCTTTTGCTATCTGGGTATCAATATTGCGTTCACGTTGAATATAATACATTTTCATAATAATTTATTATATTTACGGTCGCTTATTTAAGTGATTACCTAGCAATGCAAAGCATAAATGCATGATTATATATGTAACCCCTTGGAATTATCCAAGGGGTGTCTTAACTTCGTAATATCTAACAAATTGATAGACCAGCGGTTGCCGCACCTGTAACCGTACTTACAGCCGACAAGATAGACGAGTCAACAGCAGTGAATACAAGCAAAACTTGTGTTCCGGCGGTGACAGGAATACTTAGACCTGTTGTAATTCCGGAAAGAACATTTCCAACGGCCAATAATGTCATTGATGGCGTCAAAGTAACGGTTGCAGCGGTTCCTGTGAATATCGTGCTGTTTGCAGGTGCGGTGAATATTTGTGCCTGGACACTTACTGAACCAAGGGTTGCAAATACACCGGCAGTAACGGTAAAGGTTGCAGACAGTGCGGACAGAGTTCCTGCACGTGGCATAGAGAACGCATAATCAAGCAAACCTGCACTCGTCAAATCAATCTGGTTTCCAGCGATGGAAAGACCAGGTGCCGCACTTCCAAATCCGACAAGCGAGGTAACTCCCGCAAGTCCGCCGACCGCTGTGCCAATCGCAACAGGTGTTACACCTGATGCGTAAGGAATAATTGCACAAGGGCCAGTTGGTCCGGTCGGGCCTGTTGCCCCGGTCGGACCTGTGCTTCCTGTCGCACCCGTTGCCCCTGTTGCTCCGGTCGAGCCTGTTGTTCCGGTTACGCCAGTTGGCCCCATCGCCCCAGTTGGCCCTGTTGATCCTGTTGGACCTGGTATGCCTGCGGCTCCATCAAGACCGGTTGCTCCTGTTGAACCCGTTGCCCCTGTTGGACCTGCGATTCCTGTCGCTCCTGTCGCCCCAGTTGCCCCGGTCACACCTGTCGGACCTGCATTTCCGGTTGGCCCGGTCGCCCCGGTCGCTCCTGTTGATCCGGTTGGTCCAACAGAACCTGTTCCGCCACTTGAGCCTGTCGCCCCGGTTGCCCCTGTTGATCCGGTTGGACCCATTGCTCCTGCAGGGCCTGTCACACCGGTCGCTCCGGTTGAACCTGTCGCCCCAGTGATTCCAGAAGGGCCAACAGGACCGGTTGGACCAGTTGGTCCGGTCGCTCCGGTTGTACTCGCAGTACCTGGCAAGCCTTGTGGGCCGGTCGGACCGGTTGCACCCATAGGGCCGGTTGCGCCTGTTGGGCAAGGACGATTACATGGACCCCAGTTTCCCCACCAGCCACCAGCAGAACCACTGCCAGAACCGTTGTCGCCACAGGAACAGCCTGGACGTTGCGAACAAGGGTTGCATCTGGGATGACAGAATCTTTCTTGTAACATGTCTAGATTATCTTCGATAAATGACATACTTTTTCCTCCTTTGTAGACCACGTTTGTGTGGTCCATAGTTTATTTGGCCATAGCCTAATTCATGTTATGTATATCAAATTATTGTGGTGCAGTTATAAATTGACAACAGATTCTTGCGATGAATAGATTGAGTAAGGGGTGATAGCATATGACTTCAATAAGTTTGTGTATGATTGTAAAGAATGAGGAGGCGGTTCTTGAACGAGTTTTATCAAGTGCCAAAGGCATTTATGATGAACTAATAATTGTAGATACTGGGTCAAACGACAAAACAAAAAAAATAGCAAAAAAATATACCGATAAAGTTTATGATTTTAAATGGATAGATGATTTTGCAAAAGCACGTAACTATGCCTTTTCTCATGCAACAAAGGATTATATTATGTGGCTTGATGCAGACGATGTGTTTTTGGAACAAGATCGAAAAAAAATTCTTCAACTTAAAAAAAAATTGGATTCACACTATGACATTGTTACAATGAAATACAATGTTGGCTTTGATGAAAACGGAAATCCAACTTTTCAATCAACACGTGAAAGACTTTTCAAAAGAGAAAAGAACTTTGAATGGCAAGATCCGGTTCATGAATATATCGCTCTGGGAGGTAGTGTCTTATACATTACAGATATTGCCATAACACATAAACCAAATAAAAAAGTTCGTACCGATCGCAATCTTAAAATCTATGAAAAAATATTGGCCAAAGAAGGTGACTTGTCGCCACGCAGTAAATATTATTATGCAAGAGAACTGAAAGATCATGGCAGATGGCAAGATTCTGTAGATTGGTTTAATAAATTTCTATCCGAGAATAAAGGCTGGAAAGAAGACAATATTGCATCATGTTATAATCTTGCAATTTGCTATCAAATGTTGGGTCAACCTGATAAACAATTTGATGCTTTGCAACAAAGTTTTATTTACGATGCACCTCGGGCTGAGATATGTTGCTTGGTTGGTTATTTTTATAAAAACAAAGGTGACTTTGCAATCGCTGCTTCGTGGTTTGAAACCGCACTTAATCTACCAAAGCAAGACACTATTGGATTTGTCCTGAAAGATTATCATGTGTTCATTCCTGCGATTGAACTTGCCGTTTGTTATGATAAATTGCAACAATACGATAAAGCAAATACTTTTAATGAACTTGCAGGAAAATCAAAACCAGATTCAAGGCAGTATTTGCAAAATAAAAACTATTTTACCACCAAAATATAACTTCGCCTTGTTACATAGGCTGGTATAGGAAGTCACCAAAGTGGCTTGCAGGAGGTAAACAATAAGAGACGAAATAATTAACAAGTTCTGTGGCTGCAACAATAATCATCACCGTTGTCCACCACATTGTTTAAGATGTTGTCAAGGTCCACAAGGCCCACAAGGCGAAAGAGGTCCACGTGGATGCCAAGGCTTTCAAGGTAATCCAGGGCCACAAGGTCCGACAGGCCCAGCTGGAACGGATGGTTTAATAGGTCCAACAGGCTCAACAGGAGCCGATGGTATGATGGGGCCAACCGGACCGCAAGGCATCCAAGGCGTTACAGGACCACAAGGAGATATCGGTGTAACAGGAATCACAGGACCAACAGGAGCAACAGGTTCTGATGGCGCAATGGGTTCAACTGGACCGCAAGGAATTCAAGGTCCACAAGGTGTTGCGGGAACGGTTGGAACCATTGTCGGCTCGCTATCCGATCCGTCACAATTGCCTGCCATCGGTGTGCCTGGTGAATTTTATTATATCAATCCAGATTTGTGGGTGTGGGATTCAGTAACAGGAACATGGCTTGATGTTGGGCAAATTGCAGGGCCACAGGGCGTCACAGGACCACAAGGAAATGCCGGAGCAACCGGTCCGACCGGCCCAACTGGTGCAACCGGAACATTTGCCGTAGGTGCACCATTGTTTAATGCGATTGGTCCGAACGGAGTAACAATTCCCGTTAATTATGGTGATAACATGATATTCCAAACAACGACACCAACTGCTTTGAATATTACTGTGACCGCTGGTTCGGCTGTTATGACACTTGATCCAAGTGCTTTGGTTACACAAGTTAATACAAATACAACAAATATCACGACTAACACGTCAGCAATTGCATCAAATACAACTAGCTTGGCGAATGCAATTAACTATCCGGTTGGCACAGAAATAATTACTGGAGCAACCGCAGGAGGTAAAGCAGTTTATAGGCAAGCATGGAATTTATCTATAACACAGGCAGCAAATGCCGAAAATACTGCAACATTGATTACAACCGCTGGTTATGTGACAGGAATAATTAATGCAGGTGGATACTGGTCATCTGGAAGTTCTGTGGAAAAATTTATGATAAGTTCGTATATAACCCCTGGGGCCCAGTATTATGGTACTGTTTCAGTGAATACCTCGAATCAACTTGTATTCAGAAGCATGTCAGGAAGTGCAAGAACTACATCTTCTGGATTCGTTTGGGTAGATTACACAAAGACGTAAGAAGAAGATTTATAAACGAAAACTGTTTTATTTCTCTCGGTCTTGGCAGAGAGGACAGGATTCGAACCTGCGGTGCTTTCGCACACGACCTTTCCAAGGTCGCACATTAGACCACTCTGACACCTCTCTATGTTTCAGTATAATTAAATTAAATTTAAATGTCAACCGTGTGGCTTTTCTTTCAATTACTTTTTGTAATATCTACAAAGTAATGCCTTCCAATTGCAGCAATGTAATTTTGGCGGACATTCCCCATCTGAACCCAACAAGAGTGCCATTTTTGCCAAGAACCCGGTGACATGGAATGATTATTGGAATCGGATTACGATTGTTTGCCATGCCAACCGCACGTGCCGCTTTGGGACTTTGTGCCATTTCTGCAAGTTTTGAATAACTTGTCGTTTGTCCAAATTTAATATCTTTAACCATAATTGCCCATACTCTTTGTAAGAAATCACCACCTTGTGGATTAAGTGGAATATCGAATTGTTTTCTTTTGCCTGCAAAATATTCTTGTAATTGCAGTGTGGTTTTTTCAAGTACAATTGTGTCTTTATTATCGTTGATAACCATATTTGGGTGGGGTAGTGTTTCGTTTTCAAAAAGTATCTTGGTTAAAAAACCATGTTCGGCAACAAGTGTTAATTTCCCAATTGGTGTTTCTATTGTTGTATTATTCATTAATCAAGTGTATCACAGTTGAACATCTTAATAATGCGTTTAATCCGAGATTTTAACAAAAAAGCACTCAGGTCAAGTGAGTGTTTTTTGCAGTATGGGAATTATCACTTTCATAATTTGTACTAGGATTTTGGATTTAATGCAGCGTATACGTGTTTTTGTTTTTTGGTTTGTTAATGAAATGGATTAGATTTTGCTTTCTTTCATTCTGATGCAAATGTGCTTGATAAAATCAACAAGTATAGCAAGTACAGTTGCAAATGCAAGGGCACCAGCGACAATTGAAATCACGCGTTCATCTGTGAAGAATGCAATTCCGGCAAATAATGTGAATAATGAAAACAATGCGAGTATTGTAAGTAACATTATCATTTTCATTCCCATTTTCTTCATAACTGTGCCGGCAAGGATTGTAAATATAACAACCGTCCATGCCATAAAGAAGATTCCAATTGTGTTTCCGCTTGGGTATTCACCACGAATTGTTCCTGTTATAAAGAAGAAGAATGTTAAGAAGAATAAACTGAATAAAACGAAAGATGTTGCACGATATGAATTACCTTTAACATATTCAAGAATTCCCGCAATTACAGGTGCAATGAAACCCATTGTAAGAACCGTTGCAAATACCGCACTGTTGAATGTGATGATTTCGCAAAAGGCAAATGCCAACATGAACAATGCAACCGCGATCCCCGCCATTCCAAATTTTGTTGGGTTGCTTAGACCGTTACTTGCGTTCTTATCGTTTTTGCCAACACCTTGTTTTTCGACTGTTGTACTTTTTTCCGCCATAATTTTTTCCTTTTAGTTTGTAGAATAGGGAATAGTCTACGCACTTTGTTGAAAAATATACGTGAAAATTAAACTTCTTCTTATTTCAAGTTTTCTGCATTTAATGATTGTAATTCAGGCAATACAAAAACACCATCCTTTCGGATAAGGATATCGTCAAAGTAAATTTCACCACCTCCATTTTCTGGAGTATGTGATTGAACGATATCCCAATGAATTTGGCTGCGGTTACCGTTGTCGGCGTCTTCGTAACTATTACCAAGGGCAAGGTGGATACTTCCCATCATTTTTTCGTCGAACAGGGTATCGTACATAGGCTTTGTTATATATGGGTTAACACCAAACGCAAATTCGCCGATATAACGCGAACCTTCATCACTGTCAAGTTCATTCAGTAAAATATCGTTACTGCTGCATGATGAATTTATTACTTTCCCATCTTTGAATTCAAGAACTATGTCATGTAATACAACACCTTTGTGAAGTGAGGGAATGTTAAAGTGTATGCGTCCATTAATCGAGTTTTTAACAGGGCTTGTATATATTTCACCGTCTGGAATATTGCATTCGCCACTGCAGATTTTTGCTTTTTGACCTTTTATTGAGAAGCTTAGGTCGGTATCTTTTGCAACTATGCGAACACGGTCGGTGCGTTCAATTAGTTCTTTTAATGGTAACATTGCTTTGTGCATTTTTGCGTAATCCAAATTGCAAACATCAAAAAAGAAATTTTCAAATGCCTCGGAACTTGTTTGTGCAAGTTGAGCCATACTTGGGTTGGGGTAGCGCAAAATAACCCATTTTGTCTTTTTGACCCTTATATCGATATGAATTGGTTGGCCATAGTGTTTTGTATGAATATTCTTTTTCTCAACAGGCACGTCTGCGGTTTCGAAGACGTTTGAACTTACTCCTATACCAATATATGCCGCCGCATCCTCGAACAAAGGTTTTGCGTATTTGCATGCCATCTTTGAATATTCTTCGGTTACACCCATAAGAACTTCGCGTCCGATTTGGCTGTCGCTTAGACGTACCATAGGATATGCCCCAATTGCATAAACCTGACGCACAATTGCGATAATCAAATCTCGGGCTTCGTGCGTTCCTTCAATGATGATTGTTTGTCCTTTTTCAAGTTTGCAACTGTACGAAATTAAATTCTTTGCAAGTTTTGTAATTCTTTCATCTTTCATAAAAACTCCTTATTTTAAAAGTTATTGCCATTATATCACATTAAGAAATAAAAGATGTATTGGTTTAGGTGCGTTTATTCGTTTATCTTCATAGAATGATATAAGTCTTGGTATAGACAAAAATTACACAAGGAGAATTACATAATGATATTTAATCCAAACCCAAATTGGCATTGTCCTCATTGCCAGCCTGCAATGCCACAACCACCTCACCATAATCAAAATCATCGGTGGCCACAAGGCATGACACCTCAGATGCCTGTTTTACCTCATCCACCAAGGCCAACAGGTTCACATATTCCTCAAGGTTTTCCTATTCTTTCCCAAGCAAGACCAGGAATAGTAATTGCAGGTCGCAGAACGACACCGCTTCACAGATGGCCAATGATCTTTTCACAGATTATTGATTACATACCACATAATACGCTTGTTTGGACTTTTGGCGAGAGAAATGGTTGGACACTAATCCATTTTAAGGGCAGGTTTGGTTTTGTGAATTCAAGATTCATGATTTTATTATAAGTGAAATGAATAGTGTCTAGGCCCTTTTATTTTTCACAATCAAGAAGATTGTTGTTCCAATGAAGAACGTACCAAATACACCGAATATTATTGCAAGAATTGTTCCTGCTCCCATACCTGTATTTGCATTTAAACGTCGTCGCAAGTAATCGATTTCATTACGCAAATCGTCATTTTCATTTTGTAAATCATTGTTGATATCGTTGTTTCCATTGCCTGCGCCACTGTCATTGTTTAAAAAATGGTTTAATAAATCAACAAGCATAGTTTGTGCAAGTTTCGCGTGACCAGCCGCATTTGGATGAATTGGATCAACCCAGTAAGCAACAAAGTCCGTCTGATCAAATGTGTCTCTTGCATTGATTAGGAAAAATGCGTTTGGGTTTTGCGTTAAGTACGTATCATAAGCGGCAATCAATGTGTCAATCGCAAACAAACCAATTGGGCCAAGTACATTTCCAGGGACCGCAGGAACAAACCCTGGAACATTAGAATCACCAAAGATAGAAAACATAGGAACTGCATTACGGAGTAATGAAATAGAAGCATCACTGTTAAGTTCATTTATGCGTCTTATGATTGCAGAAATTCTTGGCATAAGTTGAGTTTCAACATAAGAGATAAGTGGGGCCATCTCACCTGCCATAGCCGCCGCAAGTGCAACACCAATTAATAGATTGTCTGTGTTTGTTAGATCGTTTCCACCAATAGAGATATTAATTACATCTGCGTCTTTGATTGCTTGTTGAACGCGAAGTGACCTGTCTGTTTCTTCGGTAAGAAGGTTATATAAATCAACGTTTGTACGACCATATGTTCTTGCACCATTAACCGCTTCGTTTACATAATTCCAACCTTGTCTTTCTGCAACTATTCTGCCGTAACTGTTTAAAAATGTTGTTGGACTTTCAAATCCCGCCGCGATAGAATCGCCAAGCATAAGTAATGTTGTACGATTATCATTTTCGTTTGATAGTGACATCGCATTCACATTTGATAGGGTGGCACCCGATGGTAATGCAAACACCACGGTGAGAGTTATTATCAGCATTGCAACAGGTAAAAATTTTAGTAATTTTTTCATTATTTAATCTCCTTTTTAGTAATAAGTTTTTTGACGCCCCATGCAAGTGGCATAAGGCCAAATATAATTAACTGTACGACAAGCGTAACAACACGTGACATGAATTGGTAACTTGCGACATTCTTTGCGTTATTAATTTGGACAGGGGCAACTTCTGCTACAACATTTTCAACCGCATCATTGAAGCCGGCAACAAGTCCTTGTCCAAGTTGTTCTCCGTTTGGAATGCCAAGTTCCACCAATCGATTAACCCAAGCATCAACGTGGTGATTATAAAGCAAGGTTCTAAGTGCAAATGCATCCCCACCGGCGGCAAAGACCCCACCATCTGCAAACATTGCTTCTCGTACGCCAAGTCTTGCTTGAATTGTGACTGCGGCGGTAATTGTTGTGTCGTGTTTACCGTTTATTACACTTCGGGCAAGGCGTGAATTTTCGCTTGCAACCGCACCAAACACCGAAACCAACATGAATGCCGTACAGAGCAATCCAATGCCGCAAAGCACGAATTTTCCATATGCTTTTGTTTGTTTGACCATCGATAATGCAAAGAATATGGTTGCAAGTAAAAAGAATGTTAACCCCGCGATATGTGCGAACAAGAAACTTGTTGCATTATTTGGGTCGTAAACAGGATCTGGCAGTAATTCATGTGTAAGGTTGTTATGATGTGATGCATCATATTGGGCGATTAGAACAATGAACAAAATAGTTCCCGCCAATGTAAATGTCACAAGCACAAATTTTAACCAATGTTTCTTTAAAAATTCCATAATTAACTCCTTTTAATTTTTTTGTACTCTAAGAATTATCGCTTCAATCATTTGTACTAGGATCTCGGCTTAAACGCACCGTAAGGTGCTTTTGTTCGTTCAATTTTCCATGAATATCACCCCCAGTGCATTTCTCCCCACGTGAATTGTGAGGGCCGTTCCAACAACGATTCGCCCGACATCTTTGAAACCTGCACCTTTCAACGAGTTTATAACGCCGGTGACAATTGAATCATCAATGTCGCTGTGGACAACAAAAGCCAACTCTTTGTTTGCATTTGAGGCTTGTTCAATTTTGAATTGTGTCCATTCTTTGACCGTGCTTTCAAATTGACCTTTGAATTTTTTATCAGGTACGATTTTACCTTCTTTGTTAACAATTAACGATGGTCGAATTTTCAACAAGTTTGCACCAAGCAATTTTAATCCACTTGCACGACCGCCACGATATAAGTAGTTAAGATCTTTTATAATAAAACCAACATTCAATTTGTCAACCATTGGTTTAATAGTTTCAAGGATTTCTTCAACAGTTTTACCTTGATCACGTAATTCACTTGCCTTTATTGCAAGAATACCCGTTCCTGCACAAGCACTCTTTGTGTTAATGACATGAACTCGTTCCATTCCTTTTGCCGCTCGTAATGCATTTTGGTGACTTATGGACATTTTATCTGACATACTGAAATGAATAATGCTGCCACCATTTGCGGTTGCCTTGATGAACAACTCTTTGTAATCCATTTCCAAAGCGGCATTTGTCTTTGGTAAAATACCATCTTTTTCAACCGCTTTGTATATGTCATCAGGTGTAACATGCTTGTCTATAAAGAGTTCACTTCCTATGACAACACCAAAATAGATGACTTGCAGATTATACTTTTTATATAAATCCTCGCCTAAGTCAGAAGTGTTGTCGATTCCAATTGTTATTTGTGCAATTGCTTTGCTTGGTTTATTTTCCATATATCTAACTTTACTCGCATATATAAAAAATGAGTGTTAAAAAAGTAATGGTTGTTGGTCAATATATAATGTTTCTGTTATATAATGCAGGTATGGTTTGTTGCAAGTGTCAAAACGAGTACACTATAAAGAATGGGACTCGTCATGGAAAGCAATGTTATTTGTGTAAAGGTTGCGGGTTTCAATTCACAGGTGACTATGCATTTATCGAACAAGAAAAGCGTGTTGTGTTGACACTTGCTTGTTTTGGATTATCCATGCGAAAGATTGGCATGATGCTTGGGTACAGTCACGTTACAATTTGCAATTGGATACGGGCGTTTGAAAAATCCAGAGTCACACCAAACGAAGATTATTTTATGGATCTAGACGAAATGTGCGAGTTTTTGAAAATGCGGCAAAGCAATCCACGATTAGGCAGGCGGTTTTCAACAATACAACAGGCACTTACTTGGAATGTTGAAAATGAAATGTCAAAGATAATCGAAAAAGTATTCACGTCATTAGCATAAGGAGTAAAAATGGGAGCATGGTTTTGGACAGCACAAGCATTGGGGTTAATTACACTTGTATTTGCATTTGTATCATATCAACGTAAAGAACAACGAAAGTATCTATTTGCGATGGGTATAAGTTATATCTTTTGGACATTGATGTTTTTGGCAATGGGGCTTGAGGGCAATATGACACATTTCATACCCGCTATGATTGTTGCCGGCGTTGGAACTTTGCGTTGTTTTGTTTTTTGGTGGATTCTTGCAAAAGAAAGCAAAAAGCGAAAAATAGGTGGTCGAGTATTTTTGCTTTGTTTTCTTATTGCCGCATTAACCGGCGGTATAATCGCTATTATCAATTCGGCACCAGAAGTTCGTATATTGCAATGGATTATAATGGTGACGGCACTCTTATTCACCGCCGGTCAATACATACCAAACAAACATTTTCTGCGTATGGCTGCAATCCTTTATGCAACGGCATTCAGTTTCGCATCAACCCCTCTCTATATTCTCGAAGGCGATTTCCGTTGGAATCCAATAGGAATTGCAATTGAAGCATCTAAGATACTTTCTGTTATAATTTTTTATATACTTCTTTTGAAAAAGAGAAAAACGATTAAATCATCCGAGGGCGTAACAGAGAACACATGATATTGTTTTGGTTATAAGACATATATTTTCACCTTAGGTTTCGCGTTGACATTTTGCAAGTTGTAGCGTATATTAGTTGTATGGCACCGTCGCCAAGCGGTAAGGCCGAGGTCTGCAAAACCTCTATCCCCGGTTCGATTCCGGGCGGTGCCTCCAATGAGTAATATTATTGCTAAACGTTCAAGCAGGGCACGTATTGATGTAATAGGTGCCGCAATAGTGTTTACATTGATTGCCACAGGGTTTTGTGCACTTTGGGTACTTGTATTTGTTAATCAGCCACCAAGCGTTAATAGTATTGTGATAGCTGTGGTTTCTATGACCGCGTTATTACTTATAATATTTTGGCAGCTTCGACTTAATTATAATAAAATCCATCCTGACAGAATAATTATTGATGGCCAAAAACTTGTTCTTGTAAAACCCGCCTCACGGACAGATATAAAAAAAAACGCGTCAAAGCAAGAGCGGAAAGAAAATAAAATTCAAAAATTTGAACACATAGAAATTTATCTTAAGGATATCATGTCGTGTACATACGAAAAGCACACGATAACAATAACAACGCAAAGTGGGCAAGAATTCAAGCAAGACTATATTGACGGTACGGAAGAGGTTGCCAAACTTGTAAACAGTTTATTCGCAAGTTATAGGTAACCTTTGGGGGCGGTACAGACATTTGCCAGTAAGAGTTGAATAAATGTCCGAAACCTTTCATTGACATAGAGTATTTTGGTTCGTTAATTAATTATATGATAGAGTTTTATTTTTGCCTAACGATTTTTAGTGTTTTTATTACTTATTTTTGCATACAAAACTTGACCGCTTTGTGTTTGCGTAGCAAATCAAAGTGGAACGGGGTTTGGGGGATTGTTGTAATTTACGTTGTACATTTGCTGAGATAATAGGACTCAATTTTGGCGATAATATTTAGATTTGTCCCCAACTTTATTTATCCTTTATGCACCCTTTAGGGTACTACGGGCGTGAATTGTTAGTTTAGACCATATCGGGCGAGTTCTTGGGTATGGGATGGAATGAAGTTTATATTTTTGAGTAGGCGGATTTTTTCGGTGATTTTGCCTTGTGTAATTTGGGTGAGAAAATCTTTACGTTTATGGTTTGGTGTGATATGTCTTTTGCCTGTTATGTCAGATTTTAATTTGCGATGGGTACAATAATTATTTTGACGGTAATTCCATAGTTTGCCTTTGTCTCGTAAATCTTCGAGCGAGGAAAAACTTGCGATGTGCTTTGAATAGAATTGTTCATTGTCAATGCGGTGGACTGTTTCAACTTGCCCTTGTTGCCATGGCGTACGTGGCGGAACTCGCTTATGTATGATTCTTAGCTTCCTGCAATATTCACCGAAGATATGTGTAGCGGTTGGAGCGTGTGGGTGACAAAATTCTTTCCCGTTATCTGTTTGTATTACTTGCGGAATGCAACCACAGAATTGAATATATCGGCGTGTAAAGTCCTTTGTGTTTTCACCACAAAGTTCAGAGTACCAGTATTTAAAGACTTCTTTACTTGCTTCATCTTTGGCTGTGTATTGATAAAATTTTACATTGTCCACTTCGTTCATTAATAAGGCTTTGCCTGTTAAACACTCGTCAGGAACGTATTTGACATCGAATTGTACTTTGCCACCTATGACAGTTGCACAATGATAAATTTGACGTTCAATTTTTGTACGTGGTTCTTTGATATTGAAGCCTAGTTTTCTTGCTCGTTTTTTAAAACCCTCATAACTGCGTATATATTTCTTTTCGTAAACTAATCTACCATATTTTTCATTAAGTCCGACATCTGGGTATATTTTGAAAATTCGTTTTATAAGGTTATCTTCTTTTGGTTTGTGTGTTTTCTTATCTGGTGTTTTAGGACAACTTGATTTGTTTGTTAAACTTGCAAGAGTACCATCATACTTCCTTCGCCACTTCCATAACGTGCGTTCATGGCATTGGAATTTTTCAGCGACGATAATATCTTTTTTATAATCATAGTCATACTTTAATTTCCAGTACTTAAGGGCTTTTTCTTTTTGCTCGGGTGTATGTCTTTTGCGTATTGTAATCATGCATAATTATACAAAATGTAAATACGAATTTCAAGACCTACTCAAAAAATACAGATATATTTTGCAAAAATCTAAACTTGGTTGTTTTGTAGATATATTCTTTTACCCCAATTTCAATTAAACGTGTAACGTCCTGAGCGATAATTTCATGTGTTCGATATTTTGCAGTAGTACACGGCTTCCAATCGAAATAGATAACTGCTTTTGTAAATTGTAAATTTGTAAACATTTTAATTCCTTTTATTAAAACGGCATTTTTGCCTTTTTTTCTTCGGTTAGTTCAATCAAACCATATTCAGTGTCAAACATTCTCATTTGTCGTGGGTTCGGTGGGGGTTGGTCGTTTATAAATGCGTCTATATGGGCTTGACTGTCAAAGTTATAAATGTGATGTATTCGCCGTAAAAATGCATTGTATGTTTCGGGTTCTTCGACTTGAATATTTGGGTATTGCCTATGAATCGGTATGTTTGTTGTGATGAAAACTTTTGTATAACATGCGGTCTTATCTTCATATCGACAAGGCAACCGTAACGGATGTCCATCTAAGTAGTTCAATATTTGCGATATTTTAAAGCCGTTTCTAAATTCTTCTAACATGATAATGTCTTGACCTTCGTAATTATCAAAAGCCCGTTGGTCATATTCGGTAACCCTAAAAACATTGCGATAGCCGTATTTTTGAGTTATGTTTCTAGTTTTGTGTACACCTGTTTTACCATAAATATAGCAAACTTTCATTTTGCGAAACACGTCACCGAATTTTTCGTCTTGGTATTCGTTGATAAGTTCAACAATTTTTTTCTTGTGCATAAATGCTTGGGTCGGGTATAATTCGCGAATTTGTGCAAGTCTCATACCACTTTTGGCAAGTGCCATGATATTTATAAGGTCGGTTCGAGTTCTTTCTTCTGTAAGGTCTCCACCTTCAAAAAATTTATGACCTTCGATACTTGTTGAGCGTTTTAAAATATAGTTTCGGTTTTGTGTAGCATTGCCTTTTGATTGAACACACCAACAATTGGGGGGTAAAATTTGATGCTTGACAGTGTTCCAGTTTTTGCGATTATGTAAAACTATGAAGAATTGAAAATGTATTAATCTTGTTTCTTCACCCTTTTCACGCTTAAAGCAAAAATATTTAACTTCGGGTTGGTTATCTAAATATTCGAAAAATTGCTCATCAGTCATTTCAGGGTTTGCAAGACGGCAAGTCCAACGAACACCAGTTTTTGTTACATCAATATTTTGTTGATTATCTGTTTCAACGATATCAATGATATTTCCGTCATCGTCGGTTTTGACTTCAAAATTTTGCTCTTTTTCCATGTGTTCCCCTTATGAAAATTTTGTTCGGGCGATTTGTTCACCCTAGAAATTTCGTACTGTATCCAGCTTCAATTTTGGTTGTTTTTGTTCTTTGCATTCGATTGCCTTCATTTTTCGGCTTAATGCTCTGTATTCATCTTTAAGTCGCCAAATTTCCACTAAACACAATTCGGTTGACTGAATAAGTTTTCTTTCAATTTCAGCCATGCGGTGAAAAATATAATTTTTGTCGTTAATCATTTTTGATTTCCTTTTTTATTTTTACTTCCACTTCCGCAGTGTGCTAAAGGGAACGAACCTTTAGCACACTGCGGGGCGGGTAAACCGCAAGCCCAGTCCGCTAAAGGCGGGCCTGGGCGTACAGGCATTACACAAGCAGTACATCCTTGTGTACGGATAAGGATAAAATACTGTGGGGTCATGCCCCCACACGACGGGGATCTAGGGAAATGAAACAACTCTTGTGTGAAAGGTGTGTATCACTTCCTAATTGTGTTTGTCTGTGTTTATTGCCCTGAGCCCGTTTTTTTGGGTAGCACAAAACTGTTTGTTGCGTGCCATGCGATTTTTGAATAGCCGTAGGTATTCAAAAATACGATAGCACTTCACGGCACAGTTTGTGCATTTTAATAAACGGGACTCAGGGAAATAAACGCTTCCAAACATTTATGGGTGTAGTATCGTTTGATACTAGTGCTTTTGATTTCAGCAAAACTCAAAGATTGGGAGCCAAAGCACTATGATGAATTGGGCAAAGCCTTTTGTGGTGTGCCTGTAACAGCCTTTGCAGGGCTATTAGGCAGTGTAGTTTGTTCGGGTGTCAACTTCTTTTCTTTCTTGATTTCTTTCGTACTGGGTGAAGCGTCACGCTTCTGATACAACATGTCATTGACTTCTCTAATCGAGTAAAAATTCCTTTTGCCGACTTTCTTTACTGCAACTTTTTGAGACTTTTTCATGGCACGTTCCCAACTATCAATAATCCGAGTTTCAATGTCGCAAGCGGTTTTTTCGTCACTGTACAAATCTTCTGTGTCCATGACAGCGGTTTCGAGGATGTCGATTAATTCAAGAACACCTGCTTTCATAAATTGGGCGTAGGTGTATATTTGTTTTTCTTTTTTTCGTCCAAATAATAGACCTAAGGTTAAAATGCATATTATGCTTTTAATTATCTTCATTTTATCTCCTTTTGATTAGATTTTTCTATTTAAACAATCTTCGTAATCTTCTACTGTTTGAGCCGGCATTTTGACTATTTCACAGTCATAGTTTCTTGGATTGCCTTGATAGTCCTTGATATAATACGGGGCAACAAATTTTGGCTCACAACTTTCACTTTTGTAGAGGCGATGGATGTCATAGTTGCACTCGATGATTTCTTCTTCATAATTGTGAATAGGGTTTTGTGCCTTTAAATACTGGTCATATTTGTAACTATTCTCGAATTTGCGTATGACCCACTTTGTGCCAACTACACGTCTACGCTCGTTGTACAAAGTTTCTTTGCTTTGAATCTCTATTATCTGCGCAAGATTTCTAATGTTTTTGTCAATCAAATCATACCGTTGAACATCTATATAAATGTCAAGATGGTTGTGTCCATGTTGTTCGAAAAATGATGACTGAGCACGTGTGAACTTGGTATAGTTGCGACTATCAAAGAAATCTTGACCCTCTGTTATAAATAAGGTCGAATATGGGGGCAGAAAATGAATGTCTTTGTTCGGGTCTTCTTTATCATACAAAGCCAATTTATCCGGTTCAAGGTCATATGCCTGTCTTGACGTAAAACGCCATTTCTTTCCGATGATTTCAAAGTTGGCATACACGCAATGTTGATGTGGTACGTCCAACTTGAAACCACCTTGTTTTTTTCGGGCAACTGCACGCAATGTTTTGCGGTAACGGGGTTTATCAAACATCCTGTCATTCGCAAGTTTGGTCATAAACGATGTCTTCCCAGTTCGCGGTGGGGCGCAGAGGATGGTTATCGCCATTATCAAACCCTCGTTATGCAAACATCGTTTATAATGCCACTTGAAATTGTGATTAAATTTCCTAATAACCTACAATTAGTAGGGTTTGTTATATTCCATCTAACAAGTCTTAAGTTGGTAAATGTATTAGGATCAATAATGTTCAGCATAGTATCTTGAAAAGATTCCCATTGGTTAAATGCAGTTCGCAAGGTGCTGTTTGGTGCAAAATTCCACATAACAGTATTTCCAGTTATTACAACTGTATCGGTTTGAAGTACGTTATTTATGCGGACTTCCCATGTGCCATCAAAAAAGTAAAATTGCCATATTCCATTAAATGTGACATTACGTGTTACAACAAAGTCAATAGGGCAATTAATTGCATTAACGCCTGTGCCCGTACGCCAATTAGTAAATCTTGCAAAACCGTTATCAATATGAGATGGGGTTGGGTTGTATCCAATTGTATATCCATATCGGACTTGTTTATAAATCCGTTCGGGGGTAAAGTTGGAATATATTTGTGGTGTTACAAATGTCACTGTAAACCATCCTCTATCTTCACGAACAATAGCAAAGAAAGAAACACTTTCACTTATCGTTATACTTTGCACGTCCACAACCTCAAAACCATCTAAAGACCAACCAAAAATATAATAGCCGTCCAGCTCGATTTGGTTATAGTCAGGAATTGAAGCAGGTTGTAAAGTTGACCCAACTTCCACAAGCACCGAATTTACAACTTCACCATTTACTAAGAACGAAACCATAACTTGATTGTGTTGATTAAGTAGGTTGTCAATTTGACGTTGGTAGTAATCAATTAGGTTTTCAAGGGAGCGTAATTGGTTTTGCAACTGTTCATGAAATATTGCATTCTCTGACATTAGGTCACGTAATTCTTGAATAGTTGCATTAAGTCCATCGACCATCGCCATCATACTCCTAACCTGTGCTTCTAACTGTTCGCGTAATAGTTGACCTTGTGCCATTCCACCGTCAAAGGCATCTTCAACGTCACCGCGAGTATAAAGGTCAGCACCACCAAGTCCACGTTGAACAGTTTGCCAGTTATTAACACCCCATAAAACTCCAAAGGTTAAAAGCCCCGCAAGCAAGAGGGCAACAACCACGATAACAATTTTATTTTTGTTCATGTTGACCTCCTTACTACTTCATTTACGAATATCCTTAGAGCACTAGCCTCAAAGTGTCGATGTAGAAATCTTGCTTCTTGAGAGCCGTGAACAGTAAGTCTTAAATTTGTTCTGTCTTCCCAAAATAAAATTCTTATCTCCAAATTTGCAGTCACCAGATGAGAGCCGTCAATATAATAGAAACTAAAAGGAACGGTTGCCGTTACAAATCTTTCACCTATTACCGCGTCAAATACCACATTGCCGTTTAATTCAAGATAATATTCAAAGTTTGTGCCATCAAATGTTGGAACAGGGCGAAGTACCCACTCATAAAAGTACATATCAGGTCTTTCGTTAGTATAATCAATGTGAAAGCGGACACCGTTGGTTACATGATAAAATGTTTCCATTGAGAGTCTATTTCTTATGTTTATTGACCCACGTTGAAAGCCTTCGCGTGTTAATTCATTGTACACCATAATTATAGAAAAACCACCAAAGAAGATAATCATAACACACAATATCCAATGCCATGGTTTAGATAACATAGTTCACCCCCTGCAAATTTATAGAGTTCGCCACTTCCCAACTCTCAACTGTTGAATCTCTGAATGCATAGTCCAAGAAATAAAAATTTCCTGTTCCCGTTATTCGCATTGTTGCAATTTCTAAACCACGTAAGCCGTTGAAATCAATACCTACAACACTGTTTGACCTACTCAAATTAACAAACAAGTAGAATCTACGCATGTCAAGGAGTTGTTGTCTTACTCGACTTGAAAGGGATAGAACATATCCACCGTGAGCATGTGAGAAACGTATGTCAAAATTTTGTGCCGTTAATGTTACGTGCTGTCGTAAAACTGCAAAGTCTGTATTGTATTTGCCATCATCAAGTAAATCAAACTCACCGCAACCACCTAATAAGCCAAATAAAGACTCACGGTTTGCACGGAAGCCGTTAGGGTTAATTGTTACACGTGCAGAAGAAAAAACGTCAGTTCGGTCAACTCTGTCAGTATGAACTTGTCCATCGTTTCCAATTCTACGGACAGAAAATAAATCCCAAAGTGACAATCTTCTAGTCCTTGTACCAAAGAATTGATAAGTGCCATCTGTTGTCACAGAATTTCTGACACGTCCAATGATATTCATGAATACCATGTCCCAATTATAATAATTAATTCGTTCTTGTCCTGTGCCTAAGACTGTCGTACTTGTACGCCAAGAACCATCAACATTAATTTGATAAGGGGTATCCTCAATAGGTACTGTCATACGTGTTTCTGCTCTTGAAAATCTGTGGTCGTGTGAATCATCATCTGCCATAGTTACGGCACGCAAACCAATTTGAGATTGTCTTCTATTTATTGTATCTTCATTTGGATTCCATGAACTAACCGAAAAACCCCACGAGCGACCCCTAACAGAACGCCACCAACTTTGATCATATATTGGCATAGCATGGGTACGACTTGCCCATTGTAAACCACTTGACCGTTCCATGCCTTCTTGCACACGAAGTCCATCAAAGTAATTAAACTTGATTTCGCTAAAATGCAACCCATTATTGTTTTGATTAGTAAAAATATTTACTTCAATAAAAGGGCGATATACGTCTTCAACGTCTTCACTGCTTGCTCCTGTATCACCAATAATATATGACCCACGATAATAATTTCTGAAAAAGGTCATAACATATGCCCATACGAAAATTGCTAAAATACTCAACATAGTCAAGCCAATAACACTCAATCTTATAACGACAGAACTTGTTTGTATTACTCTACTTTCACTCATATAATACCTCCTAGTGATAAAATTCCATAGTCTAGGCTTTCAAAGCCCAGTATTCCGCCCCATCCAAACCAGTCAATACCACGTCCGACCCATCTTAGAAACCAAGCAATATATGAGAATATATTTGCAACCAGTATCAGAGGGAATGACCCCATAACTAGCGATAGGACAAGGGCGAAACATATAATTACGCCTATTTTCATAGTTCACCTCACACTTTCGTTAAGTACAGTAATAAAGATTTTTGAGTACCAATTAACTCTGAATTTTCCCAAATTTCTTCAGTGAAGTAATATCTCAATGTATTTGTTTCCTGATGATGAGTTAAAAAGTATGCTTGTGTAAACCCTGATTTTTCACTAAATATGTGCAAAACGATTTGACCGTTGGCAGACACAACCGAAACTTCTGTCTGAACTTCTTCAAAGTATTTCCAGTCCATCATACCATTAGTAATTGTTACAATTCCTGCGTCACCAAATTTAGGTTGACTTGTTTCTTCATTCCATCCCAAGCCATCAAAACGTAGCATCCAAATTCCATCGAATTTAGTTGGTTGTACGTTATCACAAGTGATTTCCTCACATTGGTTATTCCAATTACCCCAATTGTCGATGGTGCGGTACATTGAGTAACCTGCAAACGAAACAATACCCAAGACAAGGGCGGTTACGATTGCGATAAATATTTTTGATTTTTTCATAATTTAAGTCCTTATTTTTTAGATTTCCAACACATATTGACTGCTTAACAAACGGTTTAAGGCTGGATAAGAGATATTTGAGATTGATTTTATTTAGGAATTGCTGTATAATCAGCACAAGAATATTAAGTTGTTGGGGGTAATGTGGATATAAGGCAAGGCAGATGTACATCATGTAATGCAAGTATCGAAATTGATTCGACACAATTGTCAGGCATTTGTTCATTTTGTGGCAATGCTTATGTAGTTCAAAAAGCATTGCAAAATATTGTTGTGAATAATAATTCTGTTACTAACATTTATAACAACTTTCAACAAAACACAGTCGGGCAAGAATACGAAGAATATCGAAGTGCTAACACATTTGGTTTAATTTGCTTATTTGTACTCTTTCCTATAACAGCAATTTCCGTTATAATTCCACCACTTGCGGTTGGATTGGCATTAATAATGCTTGGGCTTGCTATTCTAGGCATCGTACTTGGTGTCAAAAAACAATTAAGTTTATTTAGTCCAGTTGTGAGTACAGTATTATCAGTCGTACTTTTATCGGTTGCATTGGCTATTTTGATTAACATTGACGTTATACTGATTTAGTTAACCCCCCAGGGCGAAACATATCGCCCCAGTTGTCACTTGCGTGGATTACTTTTGATGTAATCTGCGTTGCGTGCGGTACGACCTTGACGTCTTTCAATACGTTCTGCTCGTATACCTGCACGTTGGCGTTCATAGGCTGTGGGTTTTCTTGTTTTGCCTGTGTCCTTGCCATTCTTGTCAAAAACTTTGACTTCGCGTGTGCCATTAGCAATTTCAATATTGTATTGCTTGCGTTCACTAGGACTGAACTTTTGTTCATAATTTCTAGACATATCCCTTCTCCTTTTAATGTGCCTATTTTTCATCGACTGGCTATTCGTCGCTGGTACACTATCGGGATAATAAATCTTTGCGTGGGGAACACAAAACCGATAGCGTTGGTGGTGGTTTCCACCACCAGGTTTTCATATCCCAAGAATTTTTCTTGCATACTGTCTTTCAAATTCTGTTGGGGTATATTTGACATCGATTTCTAATCGAATGTCATATCCCTTTGCCAAACATTGATTGAAATTTTTTTCCGCAATATTTCTATCTGTTGTTTCAAAGTAGTAGGGCAACCTTTTTTCTTTGTCACGAGTGCCCGAGATGATATAAACTTTTTGCATTACTTAGCACCCCCTTGTATCACTTCGACAATTAACTTGTCTATCTCTGCAATTGTTTTGCCGTTTGCTGTGATGACCCCCATTTTGAAACTGAATTCAATACCATTTCTTTGGGTTATGTCATAGGCTGGTTTGTTTTGTTCTGACGTAATAAGCGTCCTTAATTTTTCCAATGCTTGAAGTGCTGTCATTTTGCACCGCCTTGTTTTTTTGTTGAACCATATACCTTGTCGTAAACTTTCTTTGATACACCGTTCAAAAAGAAGTTAAGGCTTATATCCTCGTCGATTGGCACATCAATTCGCACAGCATTAAAATCTCCGTTCTTTTTGCTTGTCGCTTGACCTTCCATGACATCACCTTTAAACTTCGTTTTTCCTTTACCCAATATCAAAATGACACTATGCTCGTCTTCAGTTAAAGCATTACGCGAAGTACCTTTGACGCCATTCGGGAACGTCGCAACGAAATAATATTTCTTTGACCCGAACTCAGTTTTTGTTTCAAGGTTTACGTTGATTTCCATAACCTTAGTGAACTTTTCGCCTTTCTTTTTTTCTGTTTTGTTTTCCATACTTTTCCTTTTAATCGGTACTGACCTTATCCGACCGGTCTATTTTGTTAGCCCTCGACATCTCAAGCAGATATCAAAAAAGGCTCGACCGCAAGCCGAACCCCCTATAAAAAGAAAAGTCCGCTTACTGGCGAACCTCTGTACTTCCGTCAGTTATAGGTAACCTTTTGATTGACATTATCTGCAAAATATGATATGATTAAGCATCAAGGTGCATATATTTAGGGTACAAGACTCACCTTGTCGATTATATAAGATAAATACTGTTTCAAAGTTAATATATTTTTGTTGATACAATCAAATAGGAGTTTTATACTTAAAATGAAAATATTTTTTAAAAGAACGCAAAAGGTTTTCCTTTCGCTTATGCTTACACTTTGTATAGTGGTGCCTGCGGTTCTGCTTGCCGGTTGTGGCGGTAATTCGCGTGCGTCAAGATTTCGCATAAACGAGGGCACATACAGGGCATCGGCGATTCATGCAACTTTGGGAAATAATACATTTGACCTCGTAAATGATAATTTGGCCCAGCCTATGGCAAATGAACTTCGTGATATTGTTCTTGGTTTATTAAATGAAGATAATTTAGATGGTTTGTTTGGGCTTCTTCAAAGTCTTACAGGAAGTTTAGGTGACATAGATCTTCTATCGTTGTTGAATATGGATTTAGATCAAATTATTGAGGACGAACTTTTGTCACTTTTGTCACAAGCAAATAACTTACATCTTACCGAACAAATGCGTAATCAAATTGCCAATCTTATAATTCGTTATACAAGAACACTCGGTGATGATATAAGCCGACTTGTTCGAAATTTGCTTGGAACAGAACTTTCACTTGATGGGTTTATGCGTGCCGCACTTGTAGAAAACATTACGACTGATTTTCTTATGCAAATGCTTGTATCTGGTGATGTTCCGCCATCTTTTCATGCAAGTTTGCGTGACATTTTCTTGGAATTTGGATTTATACGTACAAATCAATCATTGCTTGATGTTGTCAGAGATGTTATTCCACAAGGGATAACAGGTCTTGGAAGTGCAATTGATTTAACAGGTCTTGTAAATCTTTATAACATAGTTAATTCGGTTTTGCCAGAAGGGGTAGACATCGAAGATGTTGCATTTGATTGGACAAGCGACGAGCAATTTGCACTTATATTTGATTTGATTTTTGGCATGATGGATCTTGACGAGCCAAATGTTATCGAGGCAAGGCTTGATCCAGGTTTTGATTTATATATAAGTCTTGATGTAAATGGACTTATCTTATCACTTCCTGGGCTTATGACCGATGTTCATTTTCAAGGTTTTCATGGTTCTGCACTTTTTGATGAAGTTGTAAAGCATCTCTTGTATGTAATAGTCTCGGATGTTTCATTTTATCACTTGTTCAGAAACATCGAATTCTTCCGTTTCATGCAAAGTCACATGCCATCAATGGGTGGATTTCTTGACGGCATTCTTGCGGTTACCGAGTGGCTTAATATAACTAATATTGCACAAGGTCTTTTTAATACGTTTGATCAAAATATACGTGAAAAAGTCTATACCGCGATTGCACTTGATCTTTGGCAACAAGAATCAGGTTGGGTAAATTGGAGTGCCGACATAAATGCATATCTTGCAGGGCAGAGAACAAGACCTGGATCCGGAATAGGTTATGGGTTTTGGCATCTTGATATTAATTGGGGTAATATGACCCGTTTTGGACCATATGACATACGATCGTATCATTATATTTCAACCGACATAGCAATGTGGAGAAATCGAATAGGCAACACATCTCAATGGTATACAAATTTTGCAAATAGAGGAAGTATATCAAATCATATGCAACTTTTTACCCGTGTTGGTGAAAACATGCGTGCAAATGGTCGCTTTCGCAATGATCACACAATGGGTGAAAATGTTGATACCGCACTTTTGTGGGGGCGAAACGCATGGCACTTTGTTGACAGAGGATATCTTACTGTTCGCCAAATCGGAGGACTTGTAAGTGTAAGTGTAGGTCCAGTCATGGAAGTTATTCATATGGCACTTGATGATCTTGTTCCAACTCTTATGGCAGCCCAAGGTCTTAATATCCAAATGGAAGATCTTATAAATTTGATAGTAATATTTTCAGATATGTACAGTGTGTTTTCTCATCAAATACATGACATATATATTCATCTTATACGCCAGCGTGATGGTGTTTCTAACAATACAGATGGTGAGGTTATTGTAAGACTCTTGGCGTCCATCGAGCCATTTCTTATAGATCTTTTGCAAGATGAAATGATAATGGGCCTTGCAAGGGATTTGTTGCCAGGTCTTGTTGCAGGTCTTGTGCCGCCACCATTTGACAGTGATTATCTTGTCGAATACGCGTTTGATTTTGTGTTTGATAATGTCGAGGAGTTTATCGGAATTCTTCTTGGAAGTGATGATATCATAACAGACTTGTGGTTCTTTTTTGAAGATGCAATTCTTGACATTCTCGATGATGATTATCTTATGCAGGTTCTCGTCAACATTGCAAATTATTTTATACCGCCGCAATTTTCTGATCCGGTTGCGGTTGATTTTCTTGTTGATGTTATACGTACGCAACTTCCAAGACTTGTTCGTACAAGTTGTGTTGTGTCCACTTTATTTGAAACAAACGGTGTTCTTTCTGTGCTTGTAAATACAACGCGTAATCCGATAATTGCAAATTATGTGCTTGACACCCTTGTTCCTATACTTGTAAATATGGTGCCAGTTGAATTTCAACCAATATTTGATATTCTGGGCGAAGATTCAATGTCATTTATATATTGGTCGATTGTTAATGCATTACCACAATTAATCGCAACAAATGATTTTGCAATGATGATGGCGTTTGTGTTGTACGATACAATTGTTCACCTTGCCGCAAATGAAGAGCTTATCGAATTTGCAATAGAACTTGTTATTGAGAATATGGCATCCTTGCTTGAAATTGAAACATCTTCAGATCCAAACCAAGCAATAGATCTTGTATTTGTAATTATTTCCCATCTTGTTCCAATGCTTGTTGCAAACGATGAACTTGTTGACATTACAATTAATGTGCTTGTTTTTAACATTCCAGGTGTTCTTGCCGTTCCAGAACTTCGCACATTTTTGTTTAATCTTATTGAAACGGAACTTCAAAATGCGGTGGACGGCCTTCATCTCCAGTCACTTGTACGTAACGCACTTGAAACAGGTAATGCAACTGTTGATGCAATCTTGTGGGATTTGACCATTGAGCGATTTGATTTTGATGCGATTCTTGAAAACATAATATCTAATGTAGTAACATTTGAAAATTTTGATGCAATTTTGACGCTTTTGACAACAGAACTTGAAAACTTGACCAGCGATTTGACAAATGTTACAATTGACAATTTGCTCGAGCAACTTGTTGCACGACTTACTTCGCCAGAACTTATCACAGATGGTGTTGATTTTGTTGCAGATTCAATTAATGAGGCAATTGATTTTATTGCAACAACACTTGCAACCTTTATACGTAATGGCGGACTTCAAGGTTTATATGGATATGTGATTGGCGGCGTTGCACATTTTCTTGATATTGGTGCAATCAAACATGACATAACAGGAATCATTACAGATTATGCTCCAGACTTTGTTGAAACACTTGTTCAAAATTTAGATTTATCAGTATTAATTACAGGACTCGTCGAAACAATTCAAATACAAGACCAAGATATTGCCAATATTATAGACATTGCACTTGACATTATTAATTTGGAAGAATTTGCAAATGTGCTTGTTGTTGATTTGGTTGAATATTTGGTAGATCTTCTTGGTGATTATGCAACAGTATTAACATTTGTAGAATTTATAATCGCAGATCTTTGTCAGATAGCAAATCTTGATGGGCTTAATAACATTACAAATGCACTTGTAAGAAGCATTATTAACGGATTTGATGAAATTGAAGTTATTAATAATATTTTGGAAATTACATTTAATCACCTTGTAATAGAGATTAAAGATATTGTTTCAAGTGAGAGACTTGGTTATCTTATTGATGCGGTTATAACAACTTTTATAGGCGATATTGGCGAGATAATGAGTGGTGTTATTGACTTTTTGCAAATAATTACGCTTGGTATAAGTGGCGATAATTTCAGAATTGGTGGAATTAACCAGTTACTTGGAAGTTTGCTTGCCGGATCGGTCTCGCCTGCTATGCTTGATGCGATTAACGTGGCACTTAATCCAATTTTAAACAGAGTGGTTTATAGGCTTGATTCAGATGGAAGTATTGGGTTGTACTTTCATAATCAAGGTAATTATACCCCACTTCTTGATATGATATTGTCAATTCCAATTCTGCATACAGTGATAGGCACATTTACAGATATAAATATAAATGACTTTTTGGCATCAGGATTATTTGGTGCAAGAATTCACTATGATACACTTAACGGTGAAATTACGTTTATAGCAGGGCTTAGTGTCGCTGATTTATTTGAACTTGTTCCTGTTCTGGATCTTGTAGGGATATCTATACCATCTGCTGTGCCTAATTTTGTTCTTAATTTGAACATGGATATTGCTTTGACTTTTGCTGCATAATTTATTTAATATTCAAAGTATTTATACATAGTTTCTTGACATCAAAAGCCAAAATTGGTAATATATATTAATACCTTGTCATGTAAAGATTGGGTTTCAAATATATATAATAAAACTTAATATATAACCAAGTGGTTTTGTGTTGCTTGGAAACATATGAAACTAGGAGACAATTTATATAATGAAAAGACTAGCACAAAGAGGGTTGCTGGCTTTTGGAATAATAATGACACTTGTATTTATGTCTTCGGGTGTCGTTAAAATGGCAGGTACAGGCGGAGTATATACCTCATACGCAAATACTGACCAAACCGCCATTAATAATCCACAAACCTTTAATCAAAGCATTAATATACAAACACCAGGTAATCATGGTGTTCACGATACAGAAAACCGTGTGACACATGTGGTTCGTCCGAATTTAGTTAATTTCAGTAACATTGAAACAAGTGGTACAATTGGTGCAACATCTAATCCTGGGTATACTTTTGGAAGAATGAATGCAAGCACAGGAAGTGACACGACAGGTGGGCTTTCAGATCGTGGGCCACTTACTAGTGACAATGGAGCCGCCCTTGCTTATACCAATTTTCATCCAATTTCGTCCGCAAGTTGGACTCGACAATATCGTTGGGCCTCGACCCAGGTATGGATTGGTTTTTCTGGTGAAATGCAGCTTGCTATGATGAACGGCACACTCACTCGTCTTGATATGGATTTCTTTTTTGGGCTTGGCGCATTAAGTGACGAAACTTATGCGAATAATGCAACAGGTATAACAAGAACCTTTTTTGATCTGAGTTTCAATCGTGTTACAAATATTTCTGCACAACCAAGTCGTGAAATAACAGAATTTAACACCGTTCCACTTGAAACACCTGGTGATATATATGCTGGAACACGTGCAATAAACCAGGTTGCATGGGGTGGACATAACAGGGCACTTAATGATACACGTTCTTCACGTGCGGTGAGTCGTGGTCTGACACGTGGTTTAACATCATACCATCGTTCAAGTTCAAATTATAACAACCACATACATGGAAACCATTGGGGTTTTCACGAATATACAGACATTCGTATAATGAACCCAAATGTTATCCAGCGTATCGGAAACCAAGGTGGTTTTTGGCTTAGGCTTTATTCTTTTGCACACTCGCATTCTGGTGGGGTAAGAAGTTACTTTGCCCAGGTTGCAAATGTGTTTGAAGGTATGAATTGGCGTGCGACCTTTGCCGATAAAGATATGAATTTTAGAAGTGGTAACCAAAATTTGGGAATTGTTGATCACCCATGGATAAATTATTATGAGGGCACTTCTAATCCAAATCAAACTTTTAATTCGAATGCAATTGCCAATGCAAATAACATGTTTGTAAATTGGACAAGTCGTACTTGTCAACTTGGCCTTCAAGGAACATCATCTGACCCGAAAAACCCACATGCAACAAGTCGAAGTTATTTGGAATCTGCACGGGCCCATCAAATTGTAACCGCAAATTTTGCTCCGATTCCTGTTACAGGCGAAAATCTTTATGTATTCAATGGACAACCTCAAAGTCCTTTGGTTGATTTGGCACAAATAAATACAGTTGTTGACAGACAGCATCGTATTGAACAAACCTTTACAGGGCGAAATAATACCGAATTTAATTCTGAAAATCGTCCTGTTGACGCAGGTGATTACACTTATGTTGCACGTGTATATCGTCAAGTTGGTACACCTCGTGGTATGGAATGGGTTTTCGTTGGTGAGGCAATCCGTGATTTTACAATTGCCACCGCAACGCTTGATCAAGGAACACTTGGTATATCGCTTTTAGGTTGGGTATGGGGCAATATTCCGAATATACCTGCCTTGATTGGTACACTGCCATCAATTACAGGCACATACACATTTGAATATCAACATTATCAAAATGGTGAATGGTCAAGTGAAGTGCCGCAAACCATTGGCGTGCATAACGTTCGTGCTGTATTTACTTCTCCAAATTGGGAAACCTATATAATTCAACATGTACCGTTTATCATTTCACCGCGTACGGTGACACAGAATGAATTTGAAATAATATTATCTGCAACACAAATTGAATATAACGCAAATACACAATTACCAGAAGTCATTATAACGACAACCCTTAGAGAGGTTTCATACACATACAGTGTGGATATTTGCTCGCCAATTGATGCAAACTTAGGTACACGTACAATTACAATCACACTTGTTTTCACTGGTAATTACCAAGGCATATTCCAAGTTATGAAAACAATAGAGATTATTCCTATGCCAGAATCTGGGGGTGAAGAAACAGAAGGTGATAATGATCTGGCAACCGGTGATAAAGATGATAATATTGATAATAACATAGATACAAATGACAAAGAGAGCGGTGAAGAGGAAGTTGAAGACGAAACAACATATGAAGGATATTCCAATGGTACAAAAGTTCCAACAGGTGCGGTTGCAGGTGGAGTCGCGGCCGGAGGTGTTACCGCTTTAGGAATCTTTGGACATATTGTAAAGAGTCGAAGGATATTCTAGTTGCCTTGCCTAATATATTAGTGTATACTGTGCATAATATATTAGGGAGGTAAAATGGGAAAAACTTATGGAAGAGGATTTCTAAGTCTGCTTGCGTTTATTGCTTTTGCCCTTGTAGGGTTTGCTTTCATGCTTTTCATGATTATAAGGGCGGCCGGATGGAATGATAGTATTGCTCATGCATTTTATTTGATTGGTATAATTCTTGCGTGTATCGTTATCGGTGTAATATCGTTTATATTCTGTTACCGAAGGATGAGAAGACAATGGTGGTGTATGCTTGTATGGACTATTGCCGCAATATTTATTACAATAGCTTTGATTCTTGGCGAAACTGGTGTAATCTAATTGTGTGAAGTTCCTAATAAACTTTTTAAAATCTTTTTGGGTGGCTCAAACATCGACTTTGCCCAAGAAGATTTTTGTTTATTCACTTGTAGCCACTTTATTTTTTTTGATAATAAGTGTGTCTACAGGAATAAGCGAACTTTACACAACCACAAAAATTCTTGCAATAGTTAGTTGCTGTGCAAGTTTTTTTATAACCGCAACAAGGTACAGGCAGTTTAAACAAAAAATAGATGAACAACGCAGAGAGAGACTTCGCGACCGAGGTATAGAAGAGGCCGATGACATGCGAAAAAGGGAACTTAGAAAGCAAAAAGTTTTTTATGATCAAGAGAAGCAATGGATTAAACGTAAACAACGTGAATTTAAATTCACGATATTTATGCGTATTATGATAATTGCGTTGCTTGTTGTTCTTATTTTTAACATACTTTAAAACTTGCTTTTAATATAAAACTGTGATAACTTATGTAAGTAATAAAAAGGAGTTACAAATGGAACATAAATTTACACAAAACAAAACCGATGCCACATTCGAGCTTGTTTTTACCGCAAGTGAATATGAAGAAGCGATGGAGTCCACGTTTAAAAAGGAGGGCGGCAAGTACCGTGTTCACGGGTTCAGAGCAGGAAAAGCACCACGTAAAATGATAGAAAAAAATTATGGCGAAGGTGTTTTTATCGAGGCGGCAATTGACCAACTTTTTAAACAAGGTTACAATACAATTCTTGATGCAAATCCTGAATTTGAACCAATCGCACCACCTGCTATTGATTTTGATTTACCAAAAGAAGGCGGTGTAACAATGAAAGGTACGGTTGAAACTATTCCTCAGTTCAAGCTTGGAAAATATACCGGACTTGAGGTTGCGTCGGCAGATATTAAAATAACAGACAAACAAGTTAATGAATTTCTGGAAGAGGCAAGGATAAAACGAGGTCGTCAAGTTGATGCACCGACATCACACAAGATTGTAAATGGTGACATGGTTACGCTTGATTTCAAAGGAAGTATTGATGGTGTAGAATTTGCAGGCGGAACCGCCGAGGATTACGAACTTGAGATAGGTTCAAAATCGTTTATTGATACTTTTGAAGATCAACTTGTTGGTCTTTGTGTTGGTGACACAAAAGATGTTAAGGTATCTTTTCCAAAAGAATATCACGCCGCCGAACTTGCCGGAAAACCTGCGAACTTTGCAATCAAAATTAAAAAGATTAAGCAAACCGAATTGCCAAAACTTGATGATGCATTTGCAAAAGATACAAGTGAGTTTGAAACACTTGCCGATTATAAAAAAGACATCAAGGAAAAATTGACCACAAGTGCAGAAGCCGAATCTAAACAACTTAACGAAGATGCACTTATCGCCGAGGTTGTAAAACAAACCCCAGTTGAAATCCCAGAGAAAATGGTTGAACGTCAACTTGATATGATGATGAATAACATTAATCACCGTCTTTCGATGCAAGGATTTAATTTGGAATTATTTGCCCAAATGCAAGGTACAACGGTTGATGCAATACGTGAACAACACAAGGAAAGTGCAATTAACACAATAAAAACGCGTCTTGTACTTGATGAGATTGCAAAAAAGGAAAAAATTGTTCCAATGCCTGAGGAAATAGAAGACATTATTATGCAGGCGGCACAGAAAAGTGGCAGAAAGGACAAAGAGATAAGAAAGGACGTCGATTACGTAAATATGCTTGTCACAAATAAAAAATACGATATGATTACCGAATTTTTGAAATCAAAAAATTCTATGAAATAGATTTTAAGAAAAATTTCATCTGAATCATAGCCTTGGATATTTGGTGATAGAACTAAAGCAACTTACGGTGCACATTAGCCGAGATTCTAGTACAAAAAATTTAGCAGAAGACAAGTTCGCTCAAGCGAACCATTAATATCTTCCTTAATGTCCACGCATGTATAATTCCTAGACTATAAAAAAGAGGTGCCTCTCTTTTTTGCGTGCAATGTCAATGGTTAAACTAGTAATCCTCTGCACCGACCAAGTAGCCCACGGTAACATTATAAAATTTGGCAATTTTTATCAGATTTTCATAACTTGCCTCAGTATTTGTTTCGTATTGTTTATATGTACTATGAGCAATATCTAAATGTTTTGCAAGTTGCCTTTGTGACAATCCTTTTTCCTCTCTTAATTTGATTAAACGTTTTGCAGGTGACTCCATAATTTTTCCTAATAATCTTCCGAACCAATTAAATATCCAACTGAATAACCATGAAATTTTGAAAGTTTAATTAGATTAGTATAGTTTGCCTCGGTACCTAACTCATATTCTTTATAAGTTCCTTGTGGGATGCCCACTAGTTCTGCAAGTTGATGTTGAGTTAGAGATTTTTCTTTTCGTAATTCAAGTAGCCTTTTAGCAAAAGGTGTAAGTTGTTTAATATCTTTTTGTTTCATGTTTCTAGTAATCCTCTGCACCGACCAAGTAGCCCACGGTAACATTATAAAATTTGGCAATTTTTATCAGATTTTCATAACTTGCCTCAGTACCAACTTCATATAATCTATATGTGGCTTGATGAATACCGACAACTTTTGCGAGTTGTCGTTGCGACAATCCTTTTTCTTCTCTTAGCTTGGTTAAACGTTTTGCAGGTGACTCCATAAATCCTATTGACATATTGACTTCATTTAAAGTATTATTTACTAATGACTAAGAATATAGTCATTCAAAGGAGAAAAAATAATGGACAAAAAAATAGTAAACGACGATTACAATGAACCAACATATTTGAAAGCATTTGGAATGCATTCAACCCAAATCGAAAAAGAAAATAGAACTTTTAAAGAATTTCAAGAATTCAAAGAACTCAGTGCACGCCTTGAATCATTATTAAAAGATAAACAAGTAACACAAGGGAAACTCGCCACAAGTCTAAGTACAACTCAAAAGCAAATAGATAAACTAATTGAACGAATTCCTTTTGATTATGCAAATCTTGCTTATTATCTAAGCGTTGTATTTAATGTGATTTCCGATTTTCTTGTTGGGGTTTATGAATCTAATAGAATAAACTTGTGAATATACACGAAAACCACACATATATGCCTATTATGGTTGACTTTTTGCACAAAAGTTGATAATATTCTTAATAGAAGCCACTTTTTCAATAGCAAAATGCAATTAAGGAGAAATTATGAAAATCACAAAAATCAAAGCAATCGAAGTGTTAGACAGCCGAGGTAACCCAACCGTTATGGCAGAAGTTTGGGCAGGGCGTAACGGCAAAAATTATGGTTATGCAATTGTGCCAAGTGGGGCATCAACAGGCGAATACGAAGCGGTTGAACTTCGCGATGGTGACAAAAAACGTTACCACGGTAAGGGTGTTCAAAAAGCGGTTGAAAACGTAAACAAAGTAATCGCACCTGCACTTATTGGTAAAAACGTAACCGCCCAAGCGGCAATTGATAAACTTATGATTAAACTTGATGGCACACCAAACAAAGCAAAATTGGGTGCAAATGCAATTTTGGCGGTATCACTTGCATGTATGTATGCGGCGGCAGATGCAAAGGACATGGCACCTTATGCGTATATGGCACAACTTGCAGGTAAGAGTGGTGACGTGTTCCCATCACCTATGATGAACATTATCAACGGTGGTGCACATGGTGACAATAACGTTGATATCCAAGAATTCATGATTCAACCAAAATCGCACAAAAATGTGGCAGAGGCAATACGTATGGGTTCGGAGGTTTTTCATACACTTCGCACAATTTTAAAAGAACGTGGCATGAATACAAACGTAGGTGACGAAGGTGGGTTTGCACCAAATCTTGCAAGCAATCGTGAAGGTCTTGAACTTTGTGTGCAGGCAATCGAAAAAGCAGGGTATAAACCAGGCACAGATTTTGGACTTACATTGGATGTTGCGGCATCAGAATTCTATGATGCAGACAAAAAACGTTATAACTTTGATGGACAACAACGCAAAACAGAAGAAATGATTTCATACTATGAACAACTTTGCAAAGATTTTCCAATCGTATCTATTGAAGATGGTCTTGACCAAAATGATTGGAAAGGGTACACAGAACTTACAAATCGTCTTGGTAAAAAAGTTCAAATTGTTGGTGATGACTTTTTCTGTACAAACACGAAACGTCTTAAAAAGGGTATTGGGATGGGTGCATGTAACTCGATTCTTATTAAACTTAATCAAATTGGTTCGCTTACCGAAACACTCAGTTGTATAAAAATGGCACATGATGCAGGGTATACCGCGGTAATTTCTCACCGCTCGGGGGAGAGTGAAGACACAACAATCGCCGATTTGGCCGTTGCAACAAATGCCGGGCAAATTAAAACCGGTTCACTTTCTCGTACAGACCGTGTTGCAAAATATAACCGCCTTATCTGTATTGCCGACCAAATGGGTAAATTAAAATAACCAAAAATTTAACGATAATTCCTAGATTGTAAAAAAGCGACTGTCAAAGTCGCTTTTTGTGGTTTGCAAGGTACAGATTTTCTAGTATTTCTCAAAAAGATTATCTAGGTCCTCTTCAGGTGCGGTCGTCGCAATAATGAAGAGTCCAAGTACATACCCCGCCTCCTTGAAACCTTCATCAAGGATTTGTTTATGCTTTTCACTCACGCCTTCACGAGTCTCAGCATCCAATAAATCCAGTACCAGTTTTGACAGTCGAGTTCTCTCAGGTGTATTTGCTTCGAAATTTGTTACATTTGGTTTGCCATAACTACTCTCAAGTGGTATAAGCATTAGTGCATATGGTGCATCACTAAATCCTTGATCAACCATCGCATCCAACATAACCAACATTTGTTCGACTGTGTCTGCGGCCAGAAATTCAAGTGTAAGCCGCTTTAATTGTTCTTGTTGTACAGGTGTCATTTGACAAAACCCTTTCATCTACCCATTTGTGGGTGCAATAAGAAACAATTATAGTATATATATATTGATTAATAATGTCAATACCTGTTTTTGAAAAGCGACCCTGTGCAAGGTCGCTTTTTTGTTGTGATTAATGCCAAAATCCATGTTGAGTTTTGTTTTCTTTATCTTTGGCAAGATGATTTTCATTGGCACGTTTTAGTGCTTCCTCAATGTCATCAAGTAAAGTTAGAGAATGGCTTCCAAGTTTTTCAGAATTGAGTTGTCTAAGCTCATCAACTTTATTGATTGCATCAGTTAAATAATTTACTTTAATCATTTAAACTCATCCCTTTCCTAGGATTAATAAAGAATATTTTAATTATACCAAAAAATGAGTTATTTGTCAAGACTTGCTTTTATCAAGCCTACAAAAAGTGGATGTGGATTATATGGTTTTGAAACAAGTTCTGGATGAAATTGGCATGCAATAAAATACTTGCAACTTGGGTTCTCGACAATTTCAACCAAATCATCGCAATCAACCCCACTGAACACAAGTCCAGTATTTTCAAGTTCTTTTTGATAAGCATTATCAAATTCATAATCATTCCTGTGGCGTTCTTTGGTTTGTGTTGTATTTTTTTGTATAGTGTTATATGCGTTATATGCCTTTGAACCTTTTTCAAGTTTTACATCACATAGACCAAGTCTGATTTTACCATTTGTAAACAGGTTAAAGAGTTGCCAATTTGCAACATTTTTTGCAAAGTCAACAACCGCCGCCTGTAACCCAAGCCCAATTCCCAAATATGGAATATTGTTCTCTCGGGCAACTTGTGCGGCCAATACACAGCCTTCAAGTCCGGCCCGCCCATGTGCATTTGCAACAACTATCGCATCAAATTTACCTAAAAAGGCCTTTACAGAATTTGCCATCAAGTCGTCAGGGTTGACAAGATGTATGTCTGCTTTTACATCTGTAAAGAGTGCGGCGTGTTTTATTGCCTCTGTCACCGAAATATAACTGTCAGGCACAGAGGCGTACTTGCCAATAATTGCAATTTTCTTTGGGGTCTTGTTACTGTCGTCAAGCATTTTTAAAACCATATTTTTCCAGTCTTCAAGATTGCCTTGCTTTGCCTTTATTCCAAAATGTTCAAGTACGATTTCATCAAGTTTTTGTTCTTTCAGGTTAACAGGAACCTGGTAAACGGTAAGGCAATCAGGTGCATGTATAACGTGGTTGATATCTTTCAAATTGCAAAACAGTGCAATTTTTTCCCGGGCTTCTGTGTCAATTTCAATCCCTCTGTTCGTACGGCATATAACGACATCGGGATTTATTCCCATATGTCTCAGGTCACGGACACTGTTTTGTGTTGGTTTTGTTTTAATTTCTTTACTGCATTCAAGGTAGGGTACAAGAGTAACGTGAATATTAAAACTTCCATTTGAACCAAGTTCAAGTTTAAGCTGACGCACCGCCTCGATAGTTGTGGATCCTTCAATCTCGCCGACCGTTCCTCCAACTTCGATTATTGCAACATCAACATCTTTGCTTACTTCTTTGATTACACGCTTTATTTCATCGGTGACATGAGGCACAACTTGGACATCTCTGCCTTGATATTCACCTGCACGTTCTTTACGAAGCACCGATTGATATACTTTTCCCATTGTGCTGTTAACATTTTTGTTGAAATGTACGCCTGTAAAACGCTCGTAATGCCCAACATCCAAATCTGTTTCTGCACCATCATCTGTGACAAAAACCTCGCCGTGTCTGAATGGATTCATCATGCTTGGATCAACGTTAAGATATACATCAAGCTTTTGAATAGATATCTTAAGTCCTCTGTTAATCAAAAGTCGCCCAAGTGATGCGGCGACCGTACCTTTCCCAAGACCAGAAACAACACCCCCAGTAATAAAGACATACTTTGTTGCCATTGCAAAATTCCTCCTAAGTTAATCTCAAGATTTATAAGTTAGTATGGTTTCAACAAGCATCAACAACCACTCATGTCATTGAGATTAACCTATATTTGGAAACTGGGCAACTAAAATAATTAAATAATAGACATAATTATATCGTCTTTATATTAATCCCGTTCATATAATTTTCATGATACTCTTTTAATATTGCAAGTTCTCTTTCAACAACAGGTTTATGCTTGATAAATTCAAGGTTTTTCATATCTTCGGTAAAGTTTTTGGCATCTAGATACTTTGCCCACTCTGAAGAATATTGCTTTTTCTCTTCTTCTTTGAATATTAAAATTGCATCATTTATGTCATACCATTCAAGCTTGTACCCACCAAAAATCTCACCCTCGGTAAATGATACAGATTGTAAATTACCGATAACCTTTGCCACGTAGCAATAATCAAAATTTAACCGCGCATCGGTGTTTCGTTGTGTTATTGTCAAGCCAAGTTCGCAGAGTATCTCGATGCTTGCCCCAACTTCCTCTAAACATTCACGATAACATGCCTCGGCATTTGTTTCATTCCCATCAATACCTCCACCAGGCAAAATATGAAATCCTGCCTTGGTTATATTCATAACTGCAATCCTATTGTCATCATCCAAGAGAATTACTCGCACTTTTCGCCTAAGTTTAAATTGTTTACACTTGATTTCTTTATCTTGACAAATCTCCGCTATTAATTTCATTGGTTCTCCTAAGTATCGTCAAGTATAAGACATAAAACGAAAAATACAAAGCAAATCTCTTGCACGCACCAATCACTTGTGATATAATTGGAAAATCCACGGGGAAGTGGTGGAATGGCAGACGCGTCGGACTCAAAATCCGATGATAGCAATATCGTGTGGGTTCAAGTCCCACCTTCCCCACCAAGACGTGTCAAGTTTGAACCGCTATGATGTATCATATACATTCGTCAACGGTTATCCAATCTTGATCGCAAAAAAACCGAGTAACGCGCTCGGTTTTTTTGTTATGCTGTGGTTTTTAAGAACAAGACGAACAACATTGACAATCAACGCATGAACACTTGGATGAACATTTTTGCTTGCCATCCTCTTTGCCGTTTACGAAACAATCGGTTTTGTGTCCAATAAGTTCCCCGATCTTCGCGAGAGTAAAAACGTCTGGCAAACTTTGCCCACGTTCCCATTTGCCAACCGCCTGCGCGGTAACATGAAACACCTCCGCGAATTGCGCCTGTGTCATGCCTTTGGACTTTCGTCCATTTGCAATAATTATCCCGATATGTTCGTTCATAGCCACCTCTATTTGCAATTTCCACCGCATCCACAATGATTGTCTGGTGTGCATTTACAGTTATCGCACGGACAACCGCAACCGCATTTTTTATACTGTTCCATGGTCGCTACCTCCTTTATTAAGAATGTTTGGAATTCCTAATATGATTATATTCGAGCAAGGCAGCCGATGCAAGAAACCGTTAGTTGTTTTTACCTCAATACGTGTACGAGTATATTTTAATATCGTCATAACCGCTTTTACGGGGCGCGTTGTCTATATGTTGCCAACCTAGTTTTTCGTAGTAATCGCTATGCTCGGTGATTAGATACAATTTTTCAAAACCTAATTTTCCTGCAACCGCCGTGCAATATTTTATTAGTTCTGTGCCGATACCTTTACCGCGAAATTCGTTATCAACGTAAAGGCAAGCAAGCCACGGGCGCAGATCTTGACGGACACCGAGATCGTTATTCCAAAGCGCAACCGTGCCGACAAGTTTACCATTATGCAGGGCAATAAAAGTCTGTGGAACTCCGTCCGTTTTGATTGCGTGTTTAATTTGGTATATTTGACGTTCCAGCGTACCGCCGTTATTTGCCGACCATTCATCGAACACCCATTTTGCGACCTGTTCAATGTGTTCGGGGTGATGCGCTAAATTTGCGATTTTCATAGCCAAGTTACACCTCATCTGTTATAAATCCATATTCCATAGACGTGAGTACCTTCCTTTGACGGTTCGGTGTTCTATCTTGTCTAACTCGGTAAAACCAACATCGCGGTAAAATGCTTTTAGATCTTCGTTGTTATCGCGACAATCCAAACGTAAATGTTTTGCGCCTTTGGTTTTATATAATTTTGCGACTTCCTCTATGATTTTACGACCCGCGCCTTATCAATGAAAAATTGAAAGTATGTATCGAAATCACTTTCGCTCCCAACGCAAAGTTCTATACGTTCCATAATCAACCTCCAAAAGCAAACTCTATCAAATCGCAATTTTTCATATCAGGCGCATCGCAATACAAACCGCTTTTTTGTTTGCCATGGAAATATGCGTGTACAACTTTTGCAATACCACCATGGGCAATAACTAAAATATTTTTGCCGTTATGTTTGGCGCGGAGTTCGTCAAAGAAATTTTTAATACGCGCCTCTACCGATCCAAAAGTTTCAACTGTCTTGTAATTATATAATTCGCGCTTGCCATAGAAATCGCGATCAAATTCAGGATGCCACGCAAACCCTTCATATTCACCAGAGTACCATTCAACAATACGACTATCTGTAATCACAGGCGGTCTATTTTCGTGGGCGCGAGATGATAGTGCAATCTCTGCCGTTTGCCGTGCGCGTATTTGTGGGCTCACGAATACTAGATCAATTTTAACGTCGCGCATTTTTTGCCCTAATTCAAGTGCCTGCTTTACACCGAGAGTAGTTAGACCTGTGTCAATCAACCCAGACCATTTACCCTCTTTGTTATATACGGTTTCGCCGTGTCTTACATAATAGATCATAATTCATTTTATCACATTTACAGGCGAACGGGCAAGAAATATCAACGTGAGATAAATGAAATTTGACCGTTGGCATCGACATTGTTCAGGCGGTCAATGGCGATGGCATTCGCAAAGCATTTAAACGCGCATGTCACGGCGACAGACATCAGCGAGGAAGCACTCGAGGTGGCGCGCCATAATGCAAGGATAAACGGCGCGGACATTGAGTTTTTACAAAGCGACATGTTTGACCGTATTGCTGACGAATACGACCTTATAGTTTCAAACCCACCAAGCTCGACAACGTACAAAATCATCGCACTAGATCAAAGCGGCGAATTGTTGTGCCCAAGGATAGCGAGGGATGGAGGCGAGGATGGACTGAAAAGATTGCGTCAAGTGACAGCAGGAGCGGGCGATTACCTCGAACGCGGCGGCTCGCTTGTTGTGCAAACATGCTATAACCCCGCAGAGATAGAAAAACTGATAAAGATGGATCGTAGGTTTTCGCAAGAGAATATAAACAGAATCATGTGCGCAAAAGGATAGACACGTGCGTTCGCGGCAAAAATATCAGACGAACGCGAGATATAAAAACATTGACACACCGCTGCAAGTGGCATATAATATACACAGACATGAACGAATTACGAAAATCGGTAGTAGCAGTTTATTATTACCGCAAGTCGAGGCAACGACGTGCGGCTTTTTGCGTGAGATAGTGCATAGCATATAAGACAAAAACACCACACCCCGTCCGCCTCGAATTACACGAGAGCAGGCGGGTTTTTTTTGTGAGTCGTTCATGTCGAAAACGAAAACAAAAAAGGAGTCCAAAATGGAAACAATAAGAACCTCGACTCCGTCGAGAACCTTGGACATTAAGGATAATTTATCCAAATGTTCGCAAGGCGAACGGGTCATAAAATTGCTAAGCGGTGAGGATTTGCCGCTTGAAATGCACAAGACGACAATCGTCAAAAAATTAAACTTGATGCCGATTGATGAACGGGTGGCCGCAATTGGGCGTGCGGGCAGCAATACCTTTCTGCTAAAAAGCAACGAGGTATTTTTGGATATGCTGACGGACAGCGGAACCAATGCCATGAGTGACAAACAGCAGGCATCCATGTTCATAGCGGATGACGCCTACTCAGGCAGCGAAAGCTTCTACAGATTAGAGGCCATCTTGCAAAAAGTATTCCGCAAGAAATTCTTTTGGCCAGCGCACCAAGGGCGAGCTTGCGAACATATCCTTTCGCGGTTGCTGGTAAAACCCGGGGATGTTATTCCGACGAATTACCATTTCACTACAACGCGGGCCCACATTAAACTGCAGGGCGGAACCATGATTGAAATTTTCACGGATGACGCAATGCAGGTCAAATCAACAAACCCATTCAAAGGCAATATTGATATTGGGAAACTTGAACAAGCATTCAAAGACTTCAGCGGGAAAATCCCATTTGTGCGATTGGAGGCGGGAACGAACCTGATCGGCGGCCAACCGATTTCGCTTGAAAACATCAGGCAGACGGCGGAAATTTGCAAAGCGAACGGCGTGCCTTTGATGATGGATGCGAGCCTTCTGCAAGACAATTTATTTTTCATCAAAACGCGTGAGGCATCATGTCGGGATAAAACCATCCTTGAAATTTGCAACGAAGTCGCAAGCCATATCGATATAATCTACTTTTCGGCGCGAAAATTCGGTGCAGCACGTGGCGGCGGAATTTGTTTGGATGATCCGATGCTGGCCGACAAGATCAAGGAACTCATCCCCCTATTCGAGGGCTTTATTACATACGGCGGAATGAGCAGCCGCGAGATGGAGGCAATCGCTGTCGGGATTGATGAAACGATGGACTTTGATAACATCAGTCAAGGCCCACAATTTATCAAATTCATGGTGGATGAATTGGAAAACGCAGGCGTTCCCGTCGTGACACCAGCGGGCGGCTTGGGTGTTCATTTGGATGCGCGGGCATTCCTTCCCCATGTACCACCCGAGCAATTACAGGCGGCATCATTAAGCGCGGCACTATACATCGTATCAGGCGCACGCGGGATGGAACGCGGCACGGGATCCGAGGATCGAAACCCAGATGGAACCGAATGTATCGCCAATTTGGAGTTGATAAGATTGGCAATGCCGCGGCGGGTTTTCACCATGAGTCAAATCAAATTCGTGATTGATAGGATCATTTGGCTTTGGAAAAACAAAGAACTTGTCGGCGGATTGAAATGGCGAAATGAACCCAAAATCATGCGTTTCTTTTTCGGTGAGCTTGAACCAATTGGGGATTGGCAAGAACGCCTTGCCAAGAAATTCAAAAAAGACGGGGGCGCATAAGAACATGGTTTTTGATTGACAATCACTATGTGCATGATTTCATCCGACCATTCATCGGTAGCCACGGTGGGCATGAAAAATATTGGGAACTCTCCGGAAATATATTTGATGGGCTTTTGGAAACGATCGGACATTTCCACGAAAAAGACAAAAAACAAAATATTCGGACAATGGCACGACGATGGACGATTGCTGGATTATTAGAATTAGCATAATAAAAGGCTTTGCGGAAAAGCTAAGCCGTGATACAATAAAGACACTTGGGTTTAATTTACGCAAATTCAAAAACGACGGTCGCACAAAATCATATTACCTAACAAACAAATTAGCGTTAAACCATAAGAAAGGAGAACGAAATGGCACTAAGTGTATTTGATGAAAAAGCATTTGTGCCAAATGACGAAATGGCATCGTCTGCTTTGGGCAATAGTAATAAACTATGGGAAGAAATAAAAGCCCATTTACAAGCGAGCTACAAAAATATAAATGAAGAATGGAAATTCTATGGAAAAGAGTCTGGATGGACAAAAAACATAAAAAGTAAAAAACACAAAGGAGAAATCATTACGCTCAAAATTTGATTTCCATAAATTCAAAAGACGCCAGTTACTAGATGTGTTGAATGGTCAAATTATTGGGGTTTTTTCTCTCGTATACGTTTCGTGTGGTCAAGCACGGTTTTTCTTATTCGTAAATTCTTTGGTGTGACCTCGAGAAGTTCATCATCGTCAAGAAATTCTATACATTCTTCAAGTGACATAAGTTTCACAGGAACAAGTTTAAGTGCATCATCCGCACCACTTGAACGGATGTTGGTAAGTTGTTTTTTCTTACATACGTTGACCGTCAAGTCCATACCTGCAGGGTTTTTTCCAACAACCATGCCTGCATATACTTGGGTTCCTGGCAGGATCAGTAATTTGCCTCGCTCTTGTGCGGCAAACAGACCATAGGAGTTTGCTTCGCCTGTTTCGTGTGCAATTAATGCACCAAAATCGCGTTTGCGAATATAGCCTTTGAATGGTTCGTATTTTTCAAATAACGAGTTCATGATTCCATTCCCACGTGTGTCGGTCAAAAATTTTGTTTTATAACCAAGAAGTCCACGACTTGGAACAAGAAACTCGCACTTTGTGCGTGTTTCACCAGTATCCATAGTTACAAGTTCACCTTTGCGCTCGCCCATTTCGCTCATAATTGAACCAACGTTTTCCGTTGGAACGTCAATAAATACGCGATCAATTGGCTCATGTTGTTTTCCATCTATTGTTTTGTAAAGTACTTTTGGCACACTTACCATAAATTCATATCCATCGCGCCGCATATTTTCTACAAGAATAGAAATATGCATTTCGCCGCGACCAAGGACTCGGTATGCATCTGCACTGTCTGTCGGTAAGACTTTTAAACTTAGGTCTTTGATTGCCGCCTTTTCAAGTCGGTCTTTTAAATGGCGACTTGTACAAAACTTGCCTTCTTTACCGGCGAATGGGCCGTTATTGATACTGAACGTCATTTCGATACTTGGTGCAGAAATATTAACAAAGGGCAGTGCATTGTCAACCGATTTATCACAAATTGTATCACCAATTGCAACATCTGTTCCGCCTGCTATACAAATAATATCTCCTGCACCGGCTTCGGTAACAGGAACTTTGCCAAGTCCATCAAACAAAAATAAATTTGCAACCCTGAAATTGAAATTTTTATTGGCATCGTGAAAATTAATGGCCTTTAAAGTCATGTTGGTTGAAATCTTGCCACTTTCAATTTTACCAACCGCAAGTTTTCCTAGAAAGTCATTTTGCTCGGTAGAACTTGCAAGCATTGTAAATGGTTTGTCCTCGGCAATTTCTGGGCCTGGGATATATTCCACGATTTTTCTAAATAAAGGTACAAAGCTTTTTGGTGTTACCGACATATCAAGCGTTGATACACCTTCACGTGCACTTGCGTAAACAAATGGACTGTCAAGTTGTTCAGGTGTTGCGTCAAGTTCAAGTAACAATTCAAGTACTTCGTCTTTAACTTCGTCAATACGTGCATCTTTTCTGTCAATTTTATTTACAACGACAATGACTTTGTGTCCAAGTTCAAGTGCCTTTTGTAAAACAAATCGTGTTTGTGGCATTGGTCCTTCGAAACTGTCTATGACAAGAAGTACACCATCAACCATTTTAAGAACCCGTTCAACCTCGCCACCAAAGTCTGCGTGACCTGGTGTATCAACAATGTTTATTTTCACATCCCCAAACATACATGATGCATTTTTACTTAGTATTGTAATACCTCGCTCTCGTTCGATTGCATTGTTATCCATAACTCTGTCTGATACATCTTGATGTGATTTAAACACACCACCTTGTTTTAATAATTCGTTAACCAAACTTGTTTTACCATGATCAACGTGTGCAATTATCGCAACGTTTCTGATTTTTTCATTTTTCATAAAGTACACTCCAACATATATTATAGCATAAAAGTACCGTAAATGAAAATACTATGTTCATGAACCTTGTAAAAACACTTGCTACAAAATATTTTATACTGCTTTTATCTTTTGTTCTTGTTGTGTCAACTTTGCTTGTTGCGATGATTTTTTCAAGTACTTTACAATCTGTGCCAAGAAAATCATTTGCATTCAAAAGCCAAAATTTGGAAGTTCAAGAGGAAATTCGTTTACCAATTATCATGTATCACAATATTCTTAACTCGAGAAAAGGCAAGTATGTGGTGTCCGAGCAACAACTTGAAGATGATTTTTCTGCCTTCTTAAAACATGGGTTTACTCCTGTTTTCATGTCAGATGTCATCGATTGGGTTGATGGTAAAACAACATTACCAACCAAGCCAATAGTCATTACTTTTGATGATGGACATTATAATAACATTCATTATGGTATTCCAATTGCAAAGCGTCTTGGTGTGAAATTCATGATTAATCCAGTGACAAGTTTTTCCGAGTTTACGGTAAGGTCAGAAGACCACAGTAATCCAAATTACAGCCATATAACATGGGATCAAATGAGAGAAGCACATGAAAGTGGAATCGTAGAATTTGGAAACCACACGCACAGAATGCATAAATTCAAACCAAGATTCGGAATAATGAGGCAAGGGGGAGAGAGTGATGCAACCTATACAAAAACGTTAACCGAAGATATCAATGAATCACAAGACAATTTTACAAGAGCAGGTGTGCCAGTACCGCAAACCTTTGCATACCCTTTTGGCAAGTATTCTAAGGAAAGTAAACAGATTCTGCTTGATCTTGGGTTCAGAGCACTCTTGACCTGTGATGAATGGATCAACACTGTACGCAAGGGTGATGAAACATCACTTCATAAACTTGGGCGATTTAATCGTGATGGGCACTTGTCTACCGCCGAAATTATAAACAGACTTGAGAACGGCAAAGTTAAAACTTGACTTGTACATAATTAATCTGTTAGAATTTACTTAATGGATATAAAAAATAATTTAAAATCAAAACTTGATAACAAAAAAATAGTCATTGCAAATAACGACCAATTTATTAACAATCACCTTGATAATACCAGAGATAGAAGTCTTGATTCATCCAAATTTCGTGAGTCTTTTAGTGTGGTAGGAAGACATGTTCTTCAAACCGCGATTGCGAGTATAATGTATAAAACAAAGACCGAAATTCCACCAATCTTTATTCCTGTACTTCGTGCAGGGGTTGCCGGACTTGATCTGGATTTACAAAAATTGACATCCGCACAAACGTATTTTGTGGGCATGCATCGAAATATACTTGATGCAAAACTTGCACCTACCGTTTATTATGACGACATTCCGCAATGCGAAAATCAAAATCAGCAGGTATTTGTAATTGATCCGATGCTTGCAACTGGTAATTCGCTTTTATATGTGGTTTATCGCTTGCAGGAACTTGGTTACAAAAATATAACTATTGTGTCAATTTTATCTGCACCAGAAGGGATTTTAAACATTCAACAAACTCTGCAAGATATCGCACCTGAACTTGATATAAAAATTATTGTTGCCGCAATTGATGATTGCCTTGATGGCAAAGATTATATTGTGCCTGGGCTTGGTGATGCCGGAGATCGTTATTTTGGCGAGAATAAACTTGAATGGCTTGTGACATTTGCAAATGATTTGCGGTTAATTGCAAACGATTGCCAATATAGGGATATTATGTCTGCGTTAACCGATGTTCATCATGCCAAGATTATTCGTGAGTATAAATAACAAATTTTATTAAAACACATCATTTAAAATTCATGCTATACTTTAACCATGAAGAAAAACATTACAATACTTGGTTGCGGGCGCTGGGCATCATTTCACGCATGGTACCAGGCAACACATTTAAAAAACAATGTTCTTATGTGGGGCAGAAGCGGCGATCCAATTTACGAAAATCTTTCTATAACACGAAAGAATGACTTTTGGCAATTGCCTGAAGATGTTTTATTGATTTCTGATCTTGATAAAGCACTTGGACATTCTGATTACATTTTTGTAATAATAAGTGCACAGGGCATGCGAAGTTTTTCTAAAGAAATTGCAAAAACCTTACAAAACGTGTTTGAAAAGTATATTGATGAAAACCCAAGTGGTGTACCAAATTGCAAGACCTTTGTTCTTTGTATGAAAGGCATTGACGAACAAACGAATCAAACGTTAACACAAACGCTTAGGGATGCAATTACAGACGAACTTTCAAGTGTCAATGAACATCTTTCAAAAATTTGTGTTTGGGTTGGACCTGGGCACATTCAGGAATTTCTTGAAGGTCAGCCTGGTGTAATGCTTGTTGACGGTGAAGACAAAGAAATTGTACAACGTATTGCCACAGAGTTCAGAAGCGACACGATGAAACTTTATGTCGGAGATGATTTAATTGGGGCAGAAATCGGAGCGGCCGCAAAAAATGTTCTTGGAATTGCCGCCGGAATACTTGACGGGTCAGGAATGCCAAGTTTAAAAGGTGCACTTATGGCGCGTGGGGTATACGAAGTATCAAAACTTGTTCAAGCAATGGGTGGTAAACAACTTACCGCCTATGGTCTAAGTCATCTTGGCGACTTTGAAGCAACCTTGTTTTCACACAACAGTCACAACCGACGTTTTGGAGAGGAACTTATCAAACTTATAACAGAAAATAATTGGCATGGACCAAATTATTATCGAGGTTATTTGGCAGAAGGTGTGGCAACAAGTATCGCTTTACAAAATCTTGCAAAAAAGTATAGCGTATCCATGCCAATATGTGATATGGTATATAAGGTAATACACGAGAAAAAAGATCCGTTCACAGGGTTCAAAGAACTTTTCCTTCGAGACAACGTGAATGAATTTGGTGAAAATTAAATATTTATTATCAAGGAGTTAGTATGCGAAATGCAATGATGACAATGCTTGGGTTTGGTGGTTTTGAATTTGTAATTATTGGTGTGGTTGCCGCACTTATGGTAGGTCTTGTTTTTTGGCAATCAAGGAATCGTAAAAAGATGGCAGAGCAACAAGATCAAATGTCTAAATCTCTTCGTCCGGGGCTTCGTATTAAAACGGTAGCAGGGGTGATAGGTCGAATAAAAGAAATCAGAGAAGAGGCTCCTCATCTTACGACCGTGTTAATTGAAACTGGAAATGGTAAAGATGTTTCGTATATGCTTGTTGATGTTAATGCAATTATGGCGGTTATAGACGAGGAAATGCTTCTCAGAGCCAAAGAAGACCAATCACGCATTGAAGCGGAAAAGCGTATCGAAGCGGCACGGCAAGAGGCAGAAGCCCGTATTGCAAACACTACGATATCTCCAAAATCTAATGACATAACTAGCTCTGATGATCCAACGCCCGACTTTGATGCCGCCGCTTTTGTAGAAAAGAGCAATGCCTCACGCAATACCACAAAGAAACGCACGACACAAAAGAAATCATAAACCCACCGACGACAGGATAAAACCATCCGATAACATTGCTGAACCCAATCATACTTACCGCAAATGCAAATGCAGATATTGTAACAAGTTTTAATACTGGGTACATTTTATTTTGTGTGTTTGGGATTTGATTTTTTATGGTGTTTCCAGATTCGTGAAGATTGAATAATGCAATAAACATACTTGTGAATACACTAAGTAATACTGCACTTATTGTAAACAAGTTACGTCTTATCGCAAGTATTGGCATAACTTCACTTTGTACGTCATGTATCGCAAGTAGTATTATAAAAACAAATATTGCAATTACCGCAGATGCCACCGCGAATGAAATCATTACTTGTTTACTTGATAACTTTTCCCGTGCTTTTTTTACAAGTGGAAAAAGCATACAGGTGTTAAGCCCTGCATACAACAAAACCATTCCAAAACTTGAAAATAATCCTCTATTGCCATATTCTATCTCGCCAACATTTGCTGCACGGGGCAGAGTAACCAAAACAAGTGTGAACAAAACAAATATAATGATGTACTTGTTAAACTGGATAAGCCTGTCAAATCCAAATAATACAATTACAATACATAATCCCAAAGCGACAAGCCCGGTGATAATTCCACCAAGCGACACAACCCCCGCGGTCATTGCAACAAAAAATACAAAATACACAGGCATGAATATCCATTTAGGTGGATTGAATCCTCTGTCACATAACCAGAGTACAAGTCCACAAATCACAACCAACATCAACCCAATCATTAATGCAATCAAAATAGGATGGACGCTTGATGATCCAAAAAAACCTGATAATTCTGCGCCAGTTGCAAATCCCGCTCCTATAATTGAACTTACCACCAAAAATATTAAACTTATCATTGCTCCTCTCCTAGATAAATTTTTACAAGGCACATGTTTCGCTTTACCTTTTCGCTTTTGCCTTCTGCCAAATTATTATGCATAAGCCCTAAAAGCACAGGTGGCAAGTAAACATTTTCATTTACAAGTTCACGGTATAGTAAATTGCTCTTTTCTAAATTCCCAAGTCGGCTATAACATCTTGCAATAAAAATTCTAAGTGCTATTACTTTGCCTTCGTCTACCTGTTCACCGCCTTTACATAATTGCAATGCCTGTTTCGCATCTATAATCGCTTGCCTGATATTGCATTCTTTATATGCAATTTCCGCCCTCGAAAGATGATATTCAACACCATCAAAAAGTATATTGCCATCAATCATAATAATTACTATGTATAAATTTAGTTGACTATCTCACAAAATTTATGATATATTGAAGTGTTGTCTGTACAAATGGCACACAGCCCCTTAGCTCAGTTGGTTAGAGCGCCTCTCTGATAAGGAGGAGGTCAGTGGTTCAAGTCCACTAGGGGCTACCAAATTGTAATGAGTCGAACTTTTCCTAGTTTGGCTTTTTCTTTTTCGAACTCTTTAATAATATCTTTGGTGGTAATCTTCTCGCCGAATACCATCAATGACAACATCGAGGACTGTCCTGCCAAGTGGGTAATCTATTATTGCCACTTGTTGAAACTATCAGGGAATATTACAAAGACCCTAAAAATTGCCGTAAGTTTGAAGAATGGAAAATTGAATATCTCAAACAGAACCCCGATGCTGAACGGGGTTTTTTATTTGGGTTATGTTCAAATCCATTGTATTATATATATATGGACAAATTAACTGAATATCTAAATTTTGCAAAATCAATCGCTGAAAAATCGGGCGAAATTATGCTTAAATATTTCAACAAACAAGCCGAACACACCTATAAAGGCGACAAGTCGATTGTAACGATTGCAGACACCGAAATTAATTCGTATGTAATTGAACAAGTCAAAAAAAATTATCCAACTCATGCGGTTATGGGGGAAGAAGAAAGTTACGGCAAAAGCGACCATGTTTGGGTATGCGACCCAGTTGATGGAACGGCTCAATTCTCTCGTGGTGTTCCTGTGTCTGTTTTTTCTCTTGCATTAGTGATTGATGGTGTGTCAACTGTGGCGGTAATTTATGACCCATTCCTTAAAAATATGTATCACTCTATCAAAGGTCAAGGTGCGTACAAAAATAACGACAAACTACAAGTAAGCGATGTTAAACTGGATGATAAACAAGCGGTGGTAAATTTAAGTATCGGCACTCCACGAGTAAAACTAGACTTAAATATTTTGGATAAGATTAGAAATGAAAAGCGTGTTTACTGTACAAGTCTAGGAAGTATCGCTAGGGCGGGTATGCTTGTGGCTGAGGGTCATTATGTTGCGACAATTTATCCACATGACTTGGGTGCGGATGGTGTAGCAGGAATTAAATTAATAGTCGAAGAAGCAGGCGGTTTTGTGTCAAATTGCAAAGGCGAAAATGAACGAATGGATGGAAGATTGACTGGTGCGGTCGTTTCAAATAAAGTCGCTTTTGATGAGATTATAAGTATCTTGAAATAATCGTGTATTGACATTTATATACAAATTATGATAATATTTTTTTCTATGAAAAATAACAATAAAAACTACCAACAAGCACTTGACTACATTACGCAATGCTATCGTGAAGCGTTGTTCCCTGAAAAAGAATTTATGTTCTATGAAAATAGACGAGATTACAAAAACGAATTTCGCACTGGAATTTACACACCTGAAGATATGGAAAAAATGTTTTTCAAAGTCCTTGACGAAGATTTCACCGACCAAGAAAGACAAATCATATTAAACCTTGACCCAAATTTTGACATTATCAAAACTCTCTTAGTCCAACGAAGCAACGGACATCATATACACTTGTACCCATATGTTGATACGCATGATATAGATGGCTATTCTTACTTGCGTAAAAAAGATATTTCACTTGATGACAAAAGGGATAAACTCGCCGAATTTTGGGGTAACATGGAAAACCAAATTACTTGCTCTATCAAAACTGGGTACTCGACTTCACAAAACGAAAGTAATGCTCTATTCTACCCAAGGCTTACACCAAAAGGAAGAAACTACGATTACTATGGGCGAAACTATGAAATGCTACTACAAGACATTCAAAATCTTGCACCTGAATTTTTGGAAAATTTCAAAATACTTGTCGCAGATGTTGAAAAAGAAAGAAATTCAAAGCACCCAACAGTCCACGCATATACACATGGCGACTTTCATGACTTTAACTATGATGGTTTGTTTTGGGACTTAGATACTTTTGGCAACAACCCAATAACAAATGATTTTGCTATTTACTTTTGGCATTTCTTTTCAAGAGAAGATAACCTAGTGCCAAAATATAACTACTGGCTTTCTAAATATATGGATAATCAACTTGACGAAAATGAACTATCTGATGTTAGAGATGAGAAACAAATTATAGTAGAAAACTACTACAACCTTATTAGGGATATGTTTATCCAAGAAGGCAAAGGCGATGTATTTGAAAGAGAAATAACACTTAAATTATTCTGTCGTGCGTTCCTTATTGACAATGTGCTTAAATTTGACGAGCAAGACCGAAAGCAGGTTTACGCATTTTGGCAAAATTATATGGAAAAATTAGGTACACAAGATTTTGAAAAAGAAATTTTATTTCCACACAATGCCAACAATATTGATGACGCTTTTGGAATGGAAGAAGAAAAATAAATTTTTATGTTGACACGACATGAAGTATAGTGTAAATTATTGTGGCATCTGCATTCCAATGGCGAAATAATCTCTCTTGATGATTAGTTCGACTGCGGAGCAGTAGGGGCTACCAAATTGGAATGAGTCGAACTTTTGCTAGTTTGGCTTTTATTTTTTCTTTTTACCACCAAACATTCGAAATAGCAAGAAATTTAATGTTATAATTGAAAAAAAACGTGATGTAAATACTAGGAAAGCATGCTGTCTGCTTATGACTTTTTGTTGAGGCAGTTTTTTGCGTCTTTGCAATTTAAAGATTCGCTTTGCAACGTAGTGCGGGGTCATGCCTTTACGTTCATCGCGTTCCATTATGGCAATTGAATTATTCGCATATTCTTGGTAAACCCCGTCGCATGTATTTCGTAATCGCATAAAGTTAGTGTTTATATCGGCGGGCATTATAGTCATAACTTTTACTCCGAATGTTCGCACTTCGTTCCTTAACCCATTTGAAAATGCATTCATTGCGGCTTTGGTGGCGCTGTAGAGTGTTTGATATGGAATTGCGAAATGTGCGGCTACAGAGGATATGTTAATAATTTTACCTTTTGTTTCACGGACAAGTGGTAAAAATATTTGGGTTACATTGAATATGCCAAGCAAATTCACGTCAATTATTTTTTTCGCATCTTCAAAAGAAGTATGTTCAATAGATCCGCCTGTACCAATGCCTGCGTTATTTACAAGAACATCAATTGTTTTTGTATATTCAGATACCGTTTCAAAAGCGGCTCTTACCATCTGGTAGTCGGAAACATCGCATTGAATATGAATAAAATTTTCCAATTCTATATCGGGCTTTGAACGAGACAAACAAAACACTAAAAAACCGTCTTCAACATACAACTTTGCAAGTTCAAGACCAATACCTTTTGATGCTCCTGTAATTACTGCTGTTTTGATGATTTGATACCTTCTAAAACGTTATCTATGATTGTTACTGCTTTGTCTATAATTTCTTTCGTGTTAAGTGCAGTGTAACTTGTACGAATAAGTGATTCACCAGGCGGGGTTGCGGGTGGAATAACTGGGTTTGCATAAACTCCGGCTTTTAAAAGTGCATTACACACAACAAAAGTTTCTTGTAAATCGCCGATGTGGATTGGAATTATTGGTGAAGTGCTTGGAATAATTCTTATTCCACGAGCGGATAATTGTTCACGTGCATAGTTCGCAATTTCATTGACTTTTGCAACACGCTCGGGTTCTGCTTTGAGTATACGCAGAGCAGAAAGAGCAGACGCCGCATTTGCGGCAGGAATGGCCGCCGAAAAAATGAACGGCCTTGCGTTATGACGAACAAAATCGACTATTTTTGCATCCCCTGCCATGTAACCACCAAGACTTGCAAGAGATTTGGAAAAAGTACCCATGATAATATCAACCTCTTTGGTAAGTCTAAAATGGTCGGCTGTTCCTTTGCCTGTTTTTCCAAGAGTACCAAAACCATGTGCATCGTCAACCATTACCCTTGCATTGTATTTTTTTGCAAGTTTTACAATTTCAGGAAGATTTGCAATTGCACCGGTCATGCTGAACACGCCATCTGTAACTATGAGTTTGCCAAATCCGTCGGGAACGGACTGGAGCTGCTTTTCAAGATCCGCCATATCACTGTGATTATAACGCAACATTTTACCCCAACTTAACTTACATGCATCATAAATACTTGCATGGTTTTCTTTATCACTTAAAATATAATCATGTCTTCCAACAAGTGCCGAGATAATAGATAAATTTGCCTGAAACCCTGTTGAAAAAACAAGTGCATCTTCTTTCTCAAGAAATTCTGCAAGTTCTTTTTCCAAATTGACATGCAAATCAAGTGTTCCATTTAAAAAACGAGAGCCTGAAACACCTGAACCGTATTTTTCAACCGCTTTGACCGTTTCCTCTATAACTTTTGGATGCGAAGTCAGACCCAAATAATTATTAGACCCAAGCATAATTGTTTCCTTGCCTTGCATTTGTACCGTAGAGTTTTGTTTTCCTGTTATCTGGTGAAAGTACGGATAAAGACCCACCTCTTTGATATCGGTTGCAAGTTTATATTCAAAACATTTGTTAAACAAATCCATTTTAGATATTACTCCTTCATATAGAATAAAGTACATTAATCGACAAGTCAACTTTTTTATGGATATATTTAGAAAATGGGCACATTTGCAATTGATGAATATTCAAAACATAAAGAAGCACAAGAATCAAAAACTGAACAAAAACAAGAAACCGTCGCCAAGACAAATCAATAACAAGATAACACAGAATTCTGATTCATTTTTCAACCCTTGCGATTGCAAGAATATCCACGTATTTTGCACCGTGTTTTATAAGAATGGACGCCGCCTCGTTTGTTGTTGCACCACTTGTAATAACATCATCTATGAGAAGAATTCTAAGATTTTTAACCGCGTTCTCCTCTTTGATTACATAGGCATCTTTTTGATTTTCAAGACGTTCTTTTGTTGTCATGTTCTCTTGCGGTGTTGTTTTTTTAGTCTTGAATAAAATATCTTTTCGAAAAGGCGGGGTTTTTTCTTTGATTACATAATCGGCGATGACTTGTGCCTGATTATATCCACGTTGACGTTGGCGTGATTTTGAAAGAGGTATAGGAATTATTATATCATAATCGGTTATGTTAATGTTTCTTTGCATGAATGGGGCGAATGCTTCGGCGGTTAAACCATCGTTGCCGTATTTAAGTAATAATATAGGCTTTGATATTTCTTTATTATAAGTAAACGGTGCAATGACTTTTCTTAGTTTTACTGTATCTTGTTCAAGTTTTAAAACCACTTTGGCATTGTTTATTGGTTGGTCTGCATGTTTTATATTTGCAAAGCACTCATGGCAAATATGTTCACAGTCTGTTTGATATCTTAATTCACACCCACATACTAAACATGTGAAATTAGGAAACAAATAACTTAGAACCTTATGAATTTTGTTCTTTGGCATAATCCAAGTCTATCATAATTAAGTACAAGATAGAAAAATCAAATCATATTATATAATATAACTATGAACAAAAAAGTTAACCGTGAAAAAATTCCAAAACATATTGCTTTTATAATGGATGGCAATGGACGATGGGCAAAAAAACGTGGACAAATAAGAACGTTTGGTCATCGATTTGGGTACAAGCGCATGATGATGGCAATACGTCATTGTGCGGACATAGGTATAAAGGTGGTGTCAATATACGCCTTTTCTACCGAAAATTGGAATCGTCCACAAGAAGAACTTGATGTTATATTTTCGCTTATACGTGACAACATGCACACAGACGCCGAAGAATTTATAAAGCATGATATAAAAGTGGTAACTATGGGAGACATTACTCGTTTTCCGCAAGACATGCAAGATAAACTTCGAGATGTTGTTGAACGTACAAAACATAATACTCGGTGTACCTTTAATCTTTGTGCAAATTATGGAGGCAGGGCAGATATTATAAATGCCGTCAATAAAATCATCGCAAAAAACCCAAGTGAACCGGTTACCGAGCAAACCTTTTCAGGTTACCTTTATAATCCAGACTTGCCACCACCTGATCTCATTGTTCGCACAAGTGGGGAACAGCGTATAAGTAACTTTATGCTTTGGCAGATGGCATACAGTGAATTTCTTTTTATAAAAACATTTTGGCCCGACATGAATGAAAAACTTATCGACAAATGTGTCATAGCCTTTCAAAAACGAAAGCGTCGTTTTGGCAAAATTGAAAAAGAATAATGCACTTTTCAAAAATTGGTGTATAGAATTTTGATTAACTGCACACAATATGTTTATCTGAAAAGGAGAATTATATGAAACAAACAACAAGGGATAACGCATTTAAATGGACAAAGTTTATTGCATTCGTGCTTCTTATTTTGGGCGGACTTAATTTACTTCTTATGGGGCTCTTTAACTTTAATCTGATAGGTGGTATCTTTGGTGGTGGTGCGGTTGCACGAATATTTTACACACTTTTTGGACTTGGTGCACTTGTACTTCTTGGTGTGATTCTTGCAAAAGTTTTTTCAAATGCAAAAGAACAACACAAAAAAGAAACCAGAGAACTTGATGCAACAAAATAATTATTACTTTGCTAAATAAAATTAGAAGAAAAGCACCTAACGGTGCATTAAAGCCGAGATTCTAGTACAAATGATTGAAGCGCCTAGATTGTAAATAAAACGGGAAGCAAATTGCTTCCCGTTTTGCTGGTTACACCGATTGTCCAAGTCATCCAATGAATTGGATAAAGTCTCGTGAAACCCAACCGGTTCTTCCATTAAATACTGTTTGAAAAAAGTTTCCAGAAACATCGGTTATTGTAAGTACCGTTCCATTAGGGATACTTGCAAGAACCGGGCTTGTGGTATTAGGAAGTGCACGTAAATTCAAGTTGCCTCCAGTGGTTGTAACGCGTCCCTGACGTGGTGATATTGTTACAAAGTCTCGTGAAACCCAACCGGTCGCACCACCTGCGGTTCGTATATTATAAAACCCGTTTTGTTCGCCTGTTACCGTCAATGGTGTTCCATTTGGAATTGTGGTTACAACACCAAAATTTGTGCCAGGTCCACTTCGTACATTAAGATTGCCACCTGCGGTTCGAACTGTGCCAATTAGATTTCCGCCGGTTGATGGTGGAAGTGGCGTGACCGGCGGCTGTGGCGGATTAACCGGTGGTATCGGTGCCGGATTTGGGGAACTTCCTTGAATACTTCTAAACACTTCGTAAAGTCTGTTCCATGTATTTGGTCCTACTATTCCATCTGGATTGAGATTAAAGTTTCGTTGGAATTCTCTCACTGCCGTCGTTGTATTTGCCCCAAATCTTCCGTCTACGACAAGTTCTGGTTGTATAAACTCGTAATACTGGCCTATGTAATTAAGAAGCCACTGTAGTTGTCTTACGTCGTTCCCAGAACTTCCTTGACGAAGTACAACATTCGGTGGCGTTGCCCCTATGCCAATTCGCACACCTTCGGCATTAAGGTCGGCAAGTCTTGTAACCGCAACCCATTGCTGTGTAATTCTGTTCCATGTTGCCGGTCCGATTATGCCATCGACGTTAAGTCCGTTTATACGTTGGAACTGGCGCACTGCCGCATCTGTTGTCGCATCAAAAACGCCGTTTGTATTAGGGATGAGAGGTATAAGAGGAAAGTTCTGGCGAATGCGATTAAGATAAATTTGTATTTCTTGGATATAGCGACTTGGTGGACTTCCTAGACGCATTGCCGTTCCTGGGTAAGTTGTACGGATATCGCGGACAGGTGCACTTGAAATTTCGACATCTTGTCCATAAAAATTTCTTAGGATTTGAAGAGGGCTTTGGCCTTGATTTGCAAGTGTTACTGTTCCCCATTGGCTCATACATTGTGCACCGCACGCATTTGCACGATAGGTTGTAAATAGAGGATTTCTAAAACCGATTCGTCTTACGTATTGATTGAAAATCTCGCCTGCAATTTGCATAAGGTTTTCAAAAATATTACGCCCATGGACATAGTATTGGTCGAATGCGGTGCTGTTTGTAATATCAAAATTACGTCCACGACTTCGGTACCATTCCGTATATATTCTGTTTAATGCAAAAGTTGTAATTGCGTGGATATTTGCACGCAAACTTGCATCTGGCCAAGTAGGGAATATCTCGGAACTTGCAACGTTTGCAACATATTCTACAAATGGAACACGTACATTTCGTGCATTGAGATTATCTGGACGACCAAGATGTACTGTGATGTATGTAGGTATAATCACCTCGCGAACAGGTCCGAAATTTGTACCAACACGTCCACTTTGAAAAGGTTGTAAAACGGCGGGTGGACCTACCTGAATATCATCAAAATTTTCTCCAATATTTTCTGTACTTAGGTCACCAGGCGGATTTATTCTTGTTGTTGTACTGATCGGAGAAATTATAATTTCTTGTCCATCCATAGGTTGATTTGACTGGAACGACCCATCTCCTTGATTTGTAATTGACGCAGTAGGTACACCTATATGACGTCGGTAGAGTCTTGTTATATTGTTACGCACATCTCCCTCTAAATTTGGATGCATAAACGCCGGCAAATAACTCTTTGTGTCTGCCACAATCTCGACATCATGCACAACAACGGGGTGGAATCCTTTTGCGGTAATTTCTACATCATAAAGTGCATAACTTCGTTCTGCTGTATCTGGATTTAATGTAAGGTCTTTACTTGGTGCTTCAAGTGGCACATACTCGGTCATGCCATCTGCATCGGTCAATTGATCTGCAACAATACGCCCACCTTTATCACGAACGATAACTCTTGCCCCTTCAATTGGTAATGTTTCTAAAGCTGCTGTAACTTTTGTATGTAAATATCCTGTTGCCATCTAATACTCTCCTTTATTTAATCGTTTGCTGCTCGTGTTGACGAATACTCTCATTTTATGAAAACATTCTCTATTGCGTTACAACAATACATGGTGAATAAAAGTATCTTTCGTAGAGCATCAAAAAAACCCCTTGCGGGGTTCACTCTGAGCCAGCCTGTAAGCCGAGTTCTGTATTTGATGATTATCTATCTAGGCGCTATGTTGCCATAACGCTCGAGCGGTGTATGGACGAACGACGCTGGCCACGTTTAAATGTTCGCCTCTAACCTTGCATCGAGTGGGGTTTAACTTGCCACCCTTGTCACCAAGAGTGCGGTGAGCTCTTACCTCGCCTTTTCAACCTTACCTGCATTAAATGCCGGCGGTAATTTTCTGTGCCACTTTCCTTCATGTCACCATGACAGGCCGTTAGCCTGCACCCTGCCATATGATGCTCGGACTTTCCTCGTAGGTTTTTGACCCACGCAATCATCTGACTGACACTAATATTATATCATATAATTGGCAATATATCAATACATGGTGTTTCCAAAACTTTTTATTATTATATTTTCTGCGTGGCTTGTATTTTTTTCACTTGTTCTTATGATTTATTTTATCAGGCGTCAAAGTTTGCGAATTTCTCATCCTTCGCGTATAAAAGAGCGTGTTGCATATTTGCCTACGCTTCGATCTGTAAAAGGGAATGCTCATTTTATACTTGATAAAATACAAAGCGAGGTAAAGATTTTTAACAAACTGTTTCTTGTGATGCCTTGCAGAGGTAACGCACCCAAAAAATATTTTGATTATCTTGCAAAGATTTATAACAAACCTAAAATATCATTCAGAACACTGGCGAGTGATGCATGCCCATATTCAAAACTTATGTATCTTTATGCATGCATGACATTGTATATAAAATCAAAAGATTATAACTTGCGTCGCCAGCTTGTCAAGAATATGATGTGCAATTTCCATGTCTCGCCGGTTATCAAGCGTCGGGTAACTTTTAACAAACTTGCAACTTGTAATTTTTATGCAGGCACCGGTGATACCTCGTTCAAGATTTTGGCAAATCGAAAAATTATATCTGGATGTGTGCCAAATCCTTTTGAGATTACAGTAAAAGGGCATCCTGTCAAGTTTAGGCCAATTTTAATGAACTCATATGTTCATCATACAAGTGATACAATGCGCGTAAAGAATTATCACGATAAAACAAAAAGCATTGAATGCTTTGAAATTTCAAGTGCAAAACCACAACTTGTTAAATTTATTCATAAGAGTGAAGTTAATAAAATGTCAATTCGCTTGTCACAAACATCAGATGCATTTTTTTATGTATGTAATCTTACAAAAAAAACAACAGCAATTTATGCAGAACAAAAAAAACAATTTGGTACAAATATGACGTCACGACAAAATGATTTAAACGTCAATGTTGAATTGGAGATTAATAATGAACCGGTCAAGGTTTTTGTGATTACCGCAGAGACAAAACCACAGGCAATCAAAACTATTACTTGGTTAAAAGATAATGACAATGAGATTGATTTTCTTTTAACAAAGAGAGAAATTCTTGTCAATAAATTAACCGAGAATGTTTTAACCGAGCTTTACAATTCAAGATATATTAATGGCAGCAAACTTCGCACAAAGTATCTTGATGCACTTAAATATATCCCAAGTTTGCATTTGCCTTCTCATGTCATTCCTATAGAAACACAAGCAGATTTTTTTAAAGTGATTGATAATTTGGATGTTTATAGAAAGTTATCAGAACTTGGATTATCGTTTAATGTCATTTTTCTTTATTCTTCTCAAAATGGTGTAACAGAAGTAATCAAGTCATTTATGGATACAGAGGTTGCAAAAGAACTTATAAAAAGACAACTCTTCTTATATTTTATTGATAAAATGACAACACCTGTTGATGTTGTAAATCTTCTTTATAAAGCCTTTAAGGCAGGTAAAGAATTTGTCATTGTGCCAAATGTACCGATTGCAACAACACACAAAAAAGTTATGATAACAACTCAAGTTAAGGACAATGCACAAGTTATTATAATAACAAGTCAACTTAACAAAGCAATTCAAATCACTGCAACGATTCCGATTGATATAGGTAAGAAGCAAGATTGTTATTTCATGCTTTCTTCTGTTATTGCAAAGATTGGCACAAAACTTGTAATTACAAGTATGCGCTCGGGACGTACATATACATTGAAAATTCCAAAAGGAACAAAAGTTTTCAGTGCCCAAGGTATGCCTATACATGAAAGCGGCGAATATACGACAGACAAAATACTTTTGCAAATTGAAACAAAGCTTAAGCCTTATGAAGAAAGGATTTTTGAAATAACAAAGCAATCAATGAACAGTATACAAAATCAAATTGAGTCAATTTCTGCTTTGTATGGTACTATGTAAGAGTTAATCTTATAGGAGGACAACATGAATAATAAACTTGAAGGAACACGCACCAAAGCAAATTTGGAAGAAGCATTTGCAGGCGAGAGCCAAGCGTATAACAGTTACGGATACTTTGCCGCAGTTGCAAGAAAAGAAGGTCATCATGGTATTGCCAAAATTTTTGACGAAACCGCAATTCAAGAAAAGAGCCATGCAAAAATGTGGTTCAAGCATCTTGGGAAACTTGGTACAACTGCACAAAATCTTAGAAAAGCCGCCCATGGGGAAAACCACGAATGGACCGAAATGTACCGAAAAATGGCAGACGATGCAGACAGCGAAGGTTTCACAGAAATTGCCGATGAAATGCGTCTCGTAGCAAGCATTGAAAAACGCCATGAAGAACGTTATCTTAATCTTCTGGGACAACTTGAGGATGACACCCTTTATACATTGAAATCTGAGATTTGGTGGGAATGTCTAAATTGTCATCACCACCAAAAAGGCAAGTCTGCACCAGATCTTTGTCCAACATGCAAGCATCCACAAGGATTTTTTATCCCAAGTTCAAATTAATATAATTTAATATTTGCAAAATTTGCATATACTATGCCCAATGAAAAAATTTTATTTGGGCATCTTTTTATTTATGTTCGTCTTTTCTGTGGCAATTGTTTTTGTGGCGGTTCCTTTTGTTGTTGCAGCTAATTTGCCAAGTGAAGTTCGTTTGACAAATGAAGAATTTGCACAGGTTCAACCAATCCAGTTGCAGGGATCTCGTTTTGTCAAGCAAAGTACTAATAAACAGTCAACGGTTGGGGATGAAGACGCCCGCTTTGTTGAACTTAAACTTTTTGGACTCATTCCAATTAAGACCGTCAAGGTCGATATTCTTCCATTTGATACCGTCATTCCAGGTGGAAGGCTTATAGGATTAAAGGCGAAAATTGACGGTGTGCTTGTTACCGATGATAATAAAGAACTTCGGCTTAAGAAAGGGGATATTATCAAAAGAGCAGGTGGTGAATATATAAATTCGATTGCCGAACTTAATAAAATCTTTGAACAAAATGATTCTTTTATATCACTTGAAGGTGCAAGGGGTAATTCCACGTTTAAGGCCGAAATTGATATGCAAAGACTTGGAAGTCTTGGGCTTGTTTTAAAAGATGAAACATCTGGTATAGGCACACTTACATATGTTAATCCAGAAAATAATAATTTTGCGTCTTTAGGGCATCGCATGAATGACTTTGAAACCTCAACACATGTTGATCTTCGTGGTGGGTCGGTACATGATATAAGCATTATTGGCACAGAACGAAGTCAAGGTAAAAGGGTAGGAAGTTACAGAAGCAATTTAAATAATCAAAAACTAGGAGATATTTTGACAAGTAATAATTTTGGTGTATTTGGTTGTCTCGCAGATATTTATGATGGCAAGCCTCTTCCAGTTGCCTCTCGTTATAATATAAAGCCAGGCAAAGCAAAAATCTTATCAACATCTGTGTCAGGCGAAATAAAAGAATACGACATAGAAATCATAAAGACTCGCTATCAGAAAAAACCAAGTACAAAATCAATGATACTTCGTATAACAGATAAGGAACTTCTTGCCGATACGGGCGGGATAATCCACGGGATGTCAGGTTCACCTATAATTCAAAAAGGTAAAGTGGTTGGTGCACTAACTCATGTGATTTTGGGTGACCTTACAAAAGGTTATGGTTTATACATAGATTTCATCATGCCCTAGATTAACAAATTGACAATTTGTGCTTAATCCTCTCACATGGGGAAACAATCCAAGTGGTCAATAAAACACTGTACATCGTTTATTAAACTGTGCTATAGTACATTTATTAATCTTAATTTAAAAAGGAGAAATTATGATAAAAATTGGAATTAATGGATTTGGACGCATCGGACGTCTTGTTCTAAGAAATGTGGTGACTCGTACAGATGCACAAGTGGTTGCAATTAATGACCCTGGTGTAACGCCTGATTATGCGGTATATATGTTAAAGTACGACAGTGTACATGGCAAGTTCAACCATCAACTTAGTGCAGGTGCCGATCACATTATGGTTGATGGTAAGAAAATTATGTTCTATAGTGAGTGGAAGCCCATAGATGTGCCATGGGGGAAAAACGGTGTAGATGTGGTGGCAGAGGCAACCGGCGTATTTACAACAACTGAGAAATGTCAAGACCACATAAAGGCAGGTGCAAAAAAGGTTTGTATCACGGCCCCTGCCAAAGATGACACACCAACATATGTCGTAGGTGTTAACCACACTCAATACAAGTCAGAGCAACTTGTCGTATCTAATGCAAGTTGTACAACGAACTGTCTTGCACCTCTTGCAAAGGTTATTAATGACAAATTTGGTATTACAGAAGGCCTTATGACAACGGTGCACGCGATGACCGCAACACAACTTGTTGTTGATGGTGCGTCAAACAAAGATTGGAGAGGTGGTCGTTCTGCGTCTGCAAACATTATTCCGTCATCTACAGGAGCCGCAAAAGCTTGTGCATTGGTAATTCCATCACTTAAAGGCAAACTTACTGGTATGGCTTTCCGTGTTCCTACGGTAAACGTATCTGTTGTTGACCTTACATGTAAACTTGAAAAGTCAACAACTATGCAAGAAATTTGTGCGGAAATCAAACGTGCATCAGAGAACGAACTTAAGGGTATTCTTGCGTACACCGAGGAGGCAATCGTTTCATCAGACATTATTGGTGATCCGCATACATCTATTTTTGACGCAACCGCAGGTATTATGCTTAACCCAAATTTTGTGAAACTTGTATCATGGTATGATAACGAATGGGGTTACAGTGCAAAAACCGTAGACATGATTGTACACATGATGAAATAAATTTCAGACCTAAGGTATGTCAATTACATATTTATTATACAAAAACCCATTCTGAACAAGTGGGTTTTTATTTTGAATTAAGGCAAAAACATTGTAAATTAAAACTATGAATCTTGGGGGAATGTCGGCAACATATTTTTTGCAAAATGCTTTGTATAATCTAGGGCAAACAATCGTTTCCTTATTATATATAATATGGGCGGGAATTTCATTAATTGTCGATTTGCTTGAAGATCTTTTTAATATGATTGCGGGTATTGATACAATCTATAGTGTTCCTGGTGTTCAGCAACCCGATGGTTCATATTCCGATTCAAGTAATTTGACAGGTGACGGAGTTGTAACAAATTTAATATCAAGTTCTATTGTACAAAATATTTTCTTTTCGCTTATGGCGGTTGCTGTTGTATTACTTTTATTTTTTACAATTATTCAACTTGTTCGAAATCAATACAAAGAAAAAGATGGAGGGAATCCGTTCCAGGTTGTATTTAAAACAATCAAAGGTCTTGTGATGTTCATGTTTATAACCGCCGCCGTTTTGGTGGGATTACAACTTTCTGGCATAGTTTTCACAGCACTTCGTAACGCAACAAGTGGTGGTCACCATGCAACATTATCAGGAATGATATTTGAAGGGATGGCAGGTCAGGCAAGTCGAATAAACCAACAACCACTTGATACCACAGGATTTGAAGATGTCCAGCAAGAAAGATTTGATAGAATTTGGCACAATGATCGCGGCGGCGGCGGCGGTGTTGTGGGACCAAATAGAAGATTAGGATATTTTGTAAATAATACACGGCAACGCACTCCTGGTATGCCACGATTATCGGGAACATATTTTCCAAGTTTTGCAACAGGCACAGCCGACGCAACAAATTCATTCTCCCATATAAATATGTACAGAGTCGAGGCAACATATAGGTACGGCAGAACCAATGTCGTGGAATCCTATGTAAGAACCTCACCTCCAGGGGTGCTTCCTACGTGGAATCTTCTTGCCCCTGCACAAAACGTTCACATGACAGGAAGTCCAAATCTTTTTATAACAAGTCATATGAATATCGCAGATATGCTTACCGTTAATCGTTCTGCGGCAAACAATTTCAATGGATATTTTTTCATAACTCAACCGAATGTATATTTTGGTCCAGATGCAAGAAGCCCTGTTGCAAATCATTGGCTTCGAAATCGTGTCGCATCAAGTTGGCATAACGTTACCCCAGGATTTGAAACTCAAGAGGACGCATTAAGGGCATATAACCAGGCAATTGTGCAAATGGGTGCGGTGACACAAAGACTCTTTGCTATTCCTCCTGGCACAAGTATTACCGCTGGAGGTATTGATGAAAGGCTTGAACTTGTACAAGGCATAACTTCTTCCCAGATAATACATGAACCTGTGATGTGGAACGGACCTTTTGTTGTTGGTGATATTAACACAGGCTGGACAGTGACATTCAATCGCCTCAGGCCACATGGTGGATTTGAACGTATGAATAATTTTTATATTCCAACCGTGTCAAGTGAGATCGCGAATGCCGCCCAGTTTTATATGTTAAACACATGTGAAGGGGTTGCCGATGGAGGGGCCCAGCATTGGTGTACTCATATGACCAGCATAGGACCAAGATTTTCAACGAATGATCCAGGCAGCAATTTTTCCTGGCTTGAGGGACCTAGGCGTGTGCAACGAGATGATTATATTTTTATGAATATGGAACACAATCAAAATGCATTTCCATTGTTCACCGTTGGTCAATCAACACATACCGCAGGTGAAGATCCAACTTTGGAAAACATGGATCGTGTGCATGGTTGGGTCATGGAACAGATTACAAGCCCTCATAACGAATATAATCTGTATTTGCATGATCACCGACATACTGGTGAGAATACCACTTCAATGAGAAGAATCGGTCATATAGGATATCGTAACGTCAGGGTTGTATACAACCTGTTCTATCTTGGCGACATATACTATGTCTTTGGGTTTCTGGGTATACTTGTTGTTGTTGGCGTTCTTATAAACTTTATGTTTGCCGCACTGCAACGCATAATTGACCTTGTTGTTTTATACATGATGTCCCCTATAACCGTTGCGTTCTTTCCGTTTGATGAGGGTAATTCGTTCAAGTCATTGTTTGTAAATCCATTTTATAAAAAGACAATTTCAATTTATGCGGTTGTGCTTTCACTTAATATATTCTTTCTTCTTCTTCCTGTTATACGTGGAATTCGTTGGTATAATGAAGATGGTGGATGGTGGCGTAATACATCGAACCATCACCGAAACAATCTGACCGCGGTTATTGTAACAATCGCATTTATGTCGATGCTTCCGTCTATTCGTACGCAAATCCAAGGCATGCTTGGTGCAGATTCTGTATCAGAAAAGAAAACAGGCCAGATTCTTAAAGATTCTGTAGGTGCAACATTCGGACAAACAGGTGCAACATCTGCAATGGGAAACAAGTTAAGTAAAGCAGGTGATTTTGAACTTAATGCAAAACAAATTGCAAGTGGTCGTGATTTAATGTCGCGTACCGTCATGCAAAAGGCACGGGACAAGGCACGTGCAAGGCAAGATTTACATGGCGGAAGTGGTGGTTTCATTGATTTTAGAGGCAGAGCCAACAAGGCTGTTCATGATGCAAAAGTACTTGGAAAAGGTATAAAAAAAGGTACGATAAAGTTACATAATTTCACAAATGATATAGCAGGTCCAGACGAAGAAAAAAGAAAAGCGGCATGGCAAGCGGTTAAGGGTGACGGCAAACGTTGGTCAAATTTTAAAGAACAGGCAAAAAATGCAGGTCAAAAACTTCAAGATCGTTCATTAATTGGTCAGGCATTTATCGAACCGATTCGTCGTGGTTTTGATGAAAGTGTAGGACCAACCGCCCAACTTCGTGCAACCGCGGAAAGGCGTGGAGTACTTGAAAAATATCACAAAGACAGAAAAGAATTTGCCGAAGAGCCAGAAAAATATTTTAACATGGTTGAGCAGCTTAGTGGTCGTATAAGTGGTATTGGTGATGAACACATCAAAAACCAACTTGAAGATAAATTCGGTAAAGGAACGGTTAATAAGGATGAACTGCGTGCTCAGATAGAGGGTGAACTTCGAGGAAACTTTACATCAACCAAAATTGTTAATGGCAAAGAAGAAACAACCGTTGATAAAACCGGACTTGACAAGGCGGTTGATGCCGAACTTAATGCAAGAATTGCAAAAATCGAAGGCGAAAACGTAGCCAAAGTATGGGCAGATTTACAAGCAAACCCAAATCATAAAGTTGAAATTGGTGGTAAAGAGCGTAATCTTGCCGAACTTCGCGAATGGGCAATGGGCAATGATGGACTTAACCAGTACAGTGAGGAAAGGGTTGCAAAATTCAACAGAGAATTGCTTCAAGATATGGGTGGTGATCCGAGGATTCTTGCAAGTGTTGACCCATCTGATTTGCAAAATCTGGTAACCGCATTGCAAAGTGGAAATGATGGTAAAATTAAAGAAGCATTAGATGAAATGGCAAAAAAATCAGGGCAACCAGCCGACAGCAGCCCTGAGGCAATCGAAGCAATGAAAAAAGCATTTACAGTCGCAACCCCAGAAGGAAGTGAAAATTCAAAAACACTTCGTGACATTGGTACAAAGAAAAAATTGGATGGTGTCGAAGGTAGTTCAGACGAATTTATCGGTGATCTTGGAATTAATCGTGACCAATGGGATGAACTTATGCGACGTCTTGATGATATGCGAGGCGGTGGAAAGATGGATCAAGAAATCAAGACGATGAAAATGCGATCTGACCTTTCCGAAGGTGCAAAAAAACAAGAGGCAGAAAAAATTAAACGCAAATACCAAATGCATCTTGATAACTATAAAGGAAAAGTTTTTAAACCAAGTCATCTTGTATCACAAGATCAGGTCGAACGATTTAATGAAAACATATACGGTCAATATGCCGCAGGCTTGGCAAAGGAATATATTAAAAACGCAGGTTTCCTTATCAGTAATATGAATGACAAAATGCTTACCGCCATTACATCCGAAGAATCGTTCTTGGGTTCTATTGAAAATGGCAAGTTCAGTGAATTCGGTACAAAGCTTAAAGAACTTATCGCATCAAAGGGTGCGAACACAGGTGATTTTAATGCCAATGGTAAGCTTGCAAATATGGTTAAAAGTGGACAGTTCATTGATGATGCATATGGCTTTGCCGATTTCTTTGAAAATCGTGTTGGTGATGTTGATGGGGCAATGCGTGGTGCTGGTGTTGATGGTGTGAAAAATTTGGCCGCGCAAATGCTTCGTCTCTCGCTTAAGGATACACTTACAGAAAAGGTAAAGGCCGCACAAGGAGAATTCTCATCTGGTCAACGTAAATATTGGCAAAATATGGAAGGAGTTCTTCAAGATACAACCGCAAATATTGGAAAGATTTTCGCAGAGATGTCTGATGGTGCAAGTGAAATGGCTTTGGATTTGGTTAAACATGCGGAGAAACTTACAGGTAAAGTTTACGATATGTCTCAAGGATTGCGTGATGCAAGTGGAAATTTAACCACTGGTGCCGAGTCTGCGATGAATGATTTAAAAGAAAAACTTGCAGATCGCAAAGAACATCTTGATGCAGGTGAAACTTCTGATCTTCTTAAAGGTATTGGTGATACTATGCAGAGTTACTTTAACAGAGATGCATCAAGACTCTCAAAGCGTGAACTTGCTCACTTGAAAGGTTACTATGATAAGGCTCACTCGTACCTTGGTCAACAAGCCCTCTTTAATGAAAACGACCGTCAAGAACAAGAAACGATTGAACTTATGAAACGTCTTGATAATATCGATATGCTTAAATGGTGGAAACTTATGCGTCAGGCATAAACATAAAAGTTCCGAGACACTAATGTAAATTCAAGTGATAGTTAAAAGATGGTTTTTACACCATCTTTTTCTTTGACAATCTTTGGTTAAAGATATATCCTTATTTAGGCATACCTTAAATGGACATACTTTGATGCAAGAGCGATGCCTGGTTTTGGGGGAAAATAGTAGAGTGTCAAACACAAGGTTTATTCCAAGAAAAACAAGGGTCAAAACAGAATTCGCCCGTGGTATAACCGGTGGTGACCTTTTTTATATTGCACTCACATTTGCGCTTGTTCTTGGTATTGGTTTATCAAATCTTTCAACAATTATTGGACGAATCATTATTGCGGTGTCTGTGTTCATTGTAATGGTAATAGGTTTTTTGAAAACAGGTGAGGGCGTACGTGTTTATGCGAATACCTGGAGGTTTTTTAAATTTATCGCTTATCGCAAAAAATATGCAAAAATACCTGGTGGAGGCTGGGGTAATATTAATGACCTTATTCCATACACAGGCATAGATGACGACAAATATATAAATTTTGGAAAAGATTATTATGGCGCGGTTATTGAAATACATCCACTTGAATTTGGACTTCTTGATCGTATGAAGCAAGAAGCACTTGTTAACACTTTTGCAAATGCGATAAGGCGAATTAACTCGCGTCAAAATGCGTCTATCATAAGGCTTGAAAAGGGTATGATTCTTGATCATTATATCGACGCCGAAATTGAAAAATACGAGGCAATGGTAAAGAATGCGGATAACGGTGCATTAAGCGATGATGAACTTGCAAGTCGGGAAATTGTATTTAACGAACGAGGCATTCTTTTGTCATATATGAACGACGAAGAGAAAATTTTTAAAGGAAGTTTTTATCTGGTCGTGTATGACAGTAACAAAGAAACACTTGATAACAGTATCCAAGGCATACTAAGTACACTTGGCGGTTCTTCTTATTCAATTGAATGTGATCATTTAACAGGAAAAGACCTTGCATTATTTATGCGTGCCAATTATAACAAGGACTTTGATGAACGACAACTTCGAGAAATGCCCACAGAAAAAGTAATGAATTGGGTCGTTCCAAACAAAGTCACATTTAATGCAAAGAGTTGCAAAATCAACGGTATTCAACGTGCCGCATTTACAATCACAGATTATCCACTTGAGGTTGGAACCGCATGGGGCTTTGGAATTTTTAATATGCCAGGCACAAGAACGGTTTTAAATTTTCATATGGTTCCAAAATTAACCGCCGAGAAAATAATTGACAAGGCAATAATTAAAATGAAGACACAGATGAAGCAATCGCACAAGTCTTCTCATAAAATTGAACGAGATGCCCAACTTGACACAATATCGAATCTTCTTGTTCAAATTAAACAAAATAATGAACAGATGTATGACTGTACAATTCATATGACCCCTGATCACGAAATGAGAAAAGAGGTCAAAGCAAAACTTAGTGAAGAAGGTTTTCGTTACAGTGAATTATTCGGAAGACAGGTCGACAGCTTTATAGGTGCCAATGTTTCCAGACTTGAAACTTTTCCTGAATATGCAAGAGGTATTCCGACAACAACAATAGCCGCCGCATTTCCATTTATAAGTGACAGGCTTCAAGATGATAAGGGCATATGTATAGGTGGTAATTCTAACCCTGTTTTTGTTGATTTTTTCAAAAGAAATAACGTCAGGGTCAACAGCAATATGATTGTTATCGGCAAATCCGGAAGTGGTAAATCCTTTGCCACAAAGTCGGTTCTTGCACATTTGGCCGCCGATAATACCAAAATTTTCATTTGTGACCCTGAACGTGAATATACCCAGATGGCAAAAAACTTTCATGGGAACAGTATCGATGTAGGTAACGCAGGTAAAGGTCGTTTTAATCCATTTCACATCTATCCTGCGATGCTTGATGATAATGATGAAACAGGGCAAGAATATGACGACACGTTTGAATCACATCTCAGATTTTTGGAAAGTTACTTTAAAATCGTTATGGAGGGCATCCGTCCTGATGCACTTGAAATGCTTAACTCGCTTGTTGCAATTTTGTACAGATTAAAAGGAATTGACAATCGTACCGATTTCAAAAAGGTCGAACCGCACCAGTTTCCAATATTCCAAGAATTATTTGATCTTACAAAGAAAAAATTTGCAGATGCAAAAGATGATTTCTCGCGTTCGAATTACAGAAATCTTATAACCTATCTTGAAAAGTTTGCAGAAGGCGGTCGTTACAGTGGCATTTGGAATGGTCCGGCCACAATTAAAACAAATGAGAACTTTTTTGTGTTTGATTTTTTGACACTTCTTGCAAATAAAAACTCTACCGTTGCAAATGCACAAATGCTTCTTGTATTTAAATATCTTGACGGGGAAATTATAAAAAACAGAGAATACAACAAACGACATAATACAAAGCGAAAAATTGTAATTGTGGTTGACGAGGCTCATGTATTTATTGATGAACAACGTCCAATTGCACTTGACTTTATGTTTAATATGGCAAAACGTATTCGAAAGTACGATGGTATGCAAATTATCATTACACAAAATATAAAGGACTTTGTTGGTTCTCCTATCATTGCAAAAAAGTCGGCAGCGATTATTAACGCAAGTCAGTACTCGATGATTTTCTCTTTGGCCCCCAATGACATGACCGACCTTGTGACGCTTTATAAAAATGCAGGTGAAATCAATAAAACCGAACAGGAACAAATTGTAGGTAATTCCCGTGGGCAATGTTTTCTTATTACAGGACCTATGAACAGAACACTTGTTCAAATTGAAACATCCGATGCCATAAGAGAATTATTCGAGTGAACAATTTTCATTTATCACAACAAGTATGCTAAACTAGTATATAAATCTAAATGAGGTATATATGACATTTAATTCAACCGCAATGCTTGTCACCGCAATTCTGGTTTCAATTATTAACGCAGGGCTTTTGTGTGTTGTCGCATACAAGCCAATGCAAATATTTCAACAATGTGGGTATAAAGTATATCGTTACGTTGATTGGATGATAGGTAATCGCAAGCATTCATTTTTGGTGAGACTCTTTATCCTTACATTTATAACATTCGCAGGCATGGCAATGTTAAATATACTCACATATCGCAATACAGATATACCATATCTTGCACTTCTGGGTCTTTTGTTTTATCTTGGAATTTCTGTTCTTTTTTGCATAATTGTTCTTGAAAAAAAATCAAAAATACCACTTAAATACACGCCTCGAATCAAGCGACAATATATTGTAATTTTTATACTGTCTGGATTTTTGACCTATTTGCTTCTTTGGCTTGGTAATGAGATAATTGGACATTGGTTGTATTTTTCACTTATTGCATTAACACCATTTTTACTTCCATACATAATCATTGCCACAAAATATATTTTGTTCCCAATAGAATTCGCGATTCGTACTCATTTTATTCGTATTGCACGTAACAAACTTCATCAACCTGCATATTCTCACGTTGTTCGTGTTGGTATCACCGGAAGCTATGGTAAAACAAGTTGCAAGAATATTCTTGCAAGAATGCTTGAAGAAAAATTTTTTAAAGAGGAAAATACACAAAGAATCAGCCAAGTTGCAAGTTCACCTGCATCATTTAACACACCTCTTGGCTTTGCAAAAACCGTTAACGAGGTTTTACTGCCACATCATAAGATTATGGTGTTTGAAATGGGGCTTCGATATAAACGTGATATTAAAATCCTTGCAGGGCTTTTCAGGCCCCAGCATGGAATTCTCACCGCAATTGGTTCTCAACATATCGAAACAATGGGCTCTTTAGAAGCAATCAAGGCGGAAAAAGCCGAACTTATAAACGCAATTCCAGAAAATGGCATAGCGGTCTTGAATGGTAACAGTCCACGCTGTGTCGAAGTATTTAATGAATCTAATCTTGTTAATAAATGCCTGACAAAAGTGATTTCATCACCAGATGCAAACCTACCACAATTCTCAACAACCGCAACAAATATTTCGGTATCAAAAGATGGTTGCAAGTTTACACTTAACTTAGATAATAAATCTGTTGAATGTACATCCAAATTGCTTGGGGCACATAACATTGAAAATATCCTCATGTGTGCGACAATGGCATACAAACTTGGTGTTTCACTCGGGCAAATTGCAATTGCCGTTGCCGATCTTAAACCAACTTCACATCGTCTAGAACTCGTCGAAGGGCCAACGGGCATTATAATTCTTGATGACAGTTACAATGCATCTGAACAAGGCACACGTGCCGCACTGAACGTGTTGTCACTTTTTGATGGTAAAAAAGTTGTTCAGACCCCTGGCATAGTTGAACAAGGTAAACAATCCTATCAAACCAACTTTGCTTATGCCAAAGAGATTGCAAAGATCGCAGACGCCGTTATTGTTATTAACGAAACAAACAAACAGGCGATACTTGATGGACTTGAAACAGAAAATTTCGATAAAGAACAAATTTACACTGTTGCAAATCTTGATCAAGCAAAAGAACTCTATGGACAATTACTTAAACCAGGTGATTGCTTGCTTATTGCAAATGACTTGCCAGACAATTTTAATTAGGTGTATAATATAACAATTTATGGAATCAAGGATTATGAAGTTGAAGTGATTTCTGTTATGCATATGGCTCATGAATTTTAAATGATGGCACTAGATTTTAATTAATATTGAAAATTTTCATAGTCTGAGAAAAAAGATTTGACATTAAATTTATAAACGGGCTATAATAAAATTGAAAAGGAAAACCAATATGAAGTACATACCAAAACTGCAGGGGGAATTAACTCCCGAGCAAATGGCGGTGTACAAGGAATTCGGTTTTGGGCAAAAGTTAAGTAAGTTATTGTTTATACGAGGTATTAAAACAAAAGAACAAATTACAAACTATACAGATTTTTCGCCCACACGTTTGCATGATCCATTCTTATTAAAAGGGATGAGTAATGCGGTAGACCGAATAGAGACCGCCATCTCGAAAAAAGAAAGAATATTAATTATAGGTGATTACGATTGTGATGGTATTTGTGCAACCGCAATTTTATACAAGTATCTTATAGGTCGACGTGCAAATACTCGTTATTTTTTACCTAATAGAGAAGCAGATGGCTATGGGCTTACGATTGATTTACTTGAAAAACTTGACCAGCGTTTCAGTCCTAAACTTATCATTACAGTAGACTGTGGAATTTCTTGCCCCGATGAAATTGACTTTGCAAAATCACTTGGCATAGATTGCATCGTAACCGATCATCATGCAATTCCAGAACGCACACCAAACTGTATCTGTATTAATCCAAAGTTTATTGATCAAGATTATCCATTTAATGAGCTTTGTGGGGCGGGGGTTGCACTTAAAGTTGTTCAAGCACTTGCGACAAGATTGTCGTTATCTCGTGCCATTATTAGCCCTTCAAATTCGGAAATTCCCAATGAGCACATTTCTGATGGAATAAACGAGGCACTTAAATACGTTGATTTATGTGCTCTTGCCACCGTTGCCGATATTGTTCCACTCTCGTGTGAAAACCGAATAATTGTGCACCAAGGATTAAAGGCAATTAATAATGACGTTAATCCGGCGATTACCGCGTTATCTAAATCGTGTAATATTTTTGGTGCAATCAAGAGTACAGATATAAGTTACAAACTTGGTCCAAAAATTAATGCAAGTGGACGAATGGGTAATGCAAAGCGAGGTCTTGATTTATTGCTTGAAAAGGATAAATCAAAGATTGATCAAATTATTACAAGTCTTGATACCCTTAATAAGGCTCGCCAAAAACTTTGTAATTCAATAACCGAACAAGCAGAACAAATGATTGTTAATCAAGATTTGGCATCAAACAATATAATCATTGTTCACAAAGATGATTGGGAAGGTGGAGTCTTGGGTATTGTTGCCGCACGTTTGGTTGATAAATTTTTAAAACCGTGCATTGTACTTTCAAAGAGTGAAAATAATATATACAAGGGCAGTGGGCGAAGCGTATTTGGTTTTGATATGACGAAAATGCTTACCGTTCATGCCGATTTATTAATGACTTTTGGTGGGCATACGATGGCATCAGGCATGTCGATAGAATCGCATAGCTTGGACATGTTTATACAAAAAATCACCAATTATGCAGGTAATTTGAATATCAAAGACGACCTTTGCGTTTATTATGATTTTGACATAAATGCAAGTGAACTTGCACTTAATAAAATTCGTGAATTTGATATTTTAGAACCAATCGGTTGTGAAAACCCACACCCCTCGTTTATGACGTTAATTAACGCGGTACAGACCCAAGTTCTTTCAAATTACCCTAATCATATTCGCTTTCGCCATATTGCACATTCGCCAGATCAAAAAAATCCAATAGCATTAAGTTTTATGTTTTTTGATGGGACCCCTTTTATTCATTTAATGCAAAGTGATATGCAAAAGCGTGTCATTTTTGAATTTCAAAAACAACTAATTCCAACTTCAACAATGAAAACAAATGATAACCAATCTATCAAGGCGGTCGTAAAGGGCATTGTTCCAGTACCGTCTGATGATGCATCATATGCCATTTGCTTGCTTGCTTATTTTGAAAATAATTCGCTTTATTGCATAGATGATCGACTTTACGATATATTAAACAAATTAACGGTTGACAGAGAAGTTTTTATAGACTATTATAAAATAATAAAACAATTTCATGGCACACGCATATCAAACATTTACGATTTTTACACAAAAGCCAAAGCCAAATTATTGAACGAAAAGTCACCACTTGTAAACTCGCTTGATCTCTTCCAATTCGCTTTTGCTTATATTGTGTTCCGTGAAGTTGGAATTATTACCCTTGAATACAGCCAAGTTCGCATAAATACTCGTGTTGCCACCGAACTTGGAAAATCTCGTGCTTATAACCAAATTATTGAAAGGAAAAAAATCTAATGTATTTCATCACTTGACTTGTAAAGTGAACGAATAAAAATCGCAAATTTAAAAGGAAAAAAAATATGGCAAAAAATTTAAAAATTGTCTTTTTAGGTGGTATAGGTGAAATCGGAAAAAATATGACCGCCCTTGAATATGGAGACGAAATTGTCGTTATTGACAGTGGCCTTGGTTTTCCAGACGAAACAATGCCTGGTATTGATTTGGTTGTACAGGATATTTCATATCTTGTACGTAATAAATCAAAAGTAAAAGGCTATGTTATAACTCATGGGCACGAAGACCATATTGGCTCGCTTCCTTATGTTTTGAATGATGTTCCGGCAACAATTTATGGCTCGAGGCTGAGTCTTGCTTTAATCGATAACAAGCTTCGCGAACATCCTGGAATAAAGGTAAAAGCGATATCCGTTCGTCCTCGTTCTGTTGTAGAATTAGGTAATTTCAAAGTAGAATTTATACATGTTAACCACAGTGTCGCAGGAAGTTTTGCTCTAAGTATAACAACCCCTGCAGGTGTGGTATTTCACAGTGGTGATTTCAAGATTGACCTTACACCTGTTGATGGTCAAATCATGGACCTTACACGTATAGGTGAAATCGGAAAAAAAGGTGTTGCACTTTTAATGTGTGAGAGCACAAATGCCGAGCGAAAAGGTTTCACTATGTCTGAAACCATCGTCGGTAAATCCTTTGATGAAATTTTCAAAAAGAATGCCGAACAACGCATTTTTGTGGCTACGTTTTCAAGTAACATTCACAGGGTACAACAACTTATAGATTTGGCGGAAAAGCACAAACGAAAAGTCGCATTCAGTGGGCGAAGCATGATAAACGTTACAGACACAGCAATCAAAATTGGCGAGATGAAAGTTCCACAGGGTATTATCGTCCCAATTGAACAGGTTCCCAATATGGCAAATAAAGAAATACTTGTTATCCTTACAGGAAGTCAAGGTGAACCGTCATCCGCGCTTACAAGAATGAGTATCGGTGATTTTAATAAAATACATCTTGGTCCAACCGACACCGTTGTTCTTTCATCACATCCAATCCCAGGCAACGAAAAAGCAATTAACACAACGGTAAATAATCTTATCAAGCGTGGGGTAGAGGTTGTGTATGAATCTCTGGCCGCCGTTCACGTATCTGGGCATGCATGTGAAGAAGAACTTAAAATATTGCATTCACTTTTAAAACCTCATTTCTTTATCCCTGTTCACGGTGAATTCAAGCATCTAAAAAAGCACAGTGAACTTGCCCAGTCTCTTGGAATGCCCGCCCGTAACATAGCTATCCCAGAACTTGGGGATATATGGGAATTAAGTATGAACAGCCTTAAAAAAATAGGAAGTGTCCCTGCAGGTTCAAGACTTATTGATGGACGTGGAAGTGGAACACTTGACAGCAACGTGCTTAAAGATCGTGTAACAATGGCAGAAGAAGGTGTCTGTATAATAGGTATAGGTTTTGACAAGATTACAGGTACAATAACAAGCGGTCCCGATATAATGACAAAAGGGCTTCTTTATCAAGAAGAAATTGACGAAATCCTTCCAGAACTTAAGGAACATATTTTATCGTCACTTGGCAACATAGACCTTAAAGGCGACAGTTACAATGATATACGTAATCAAATTCGCAAAGATGTACAAACGTTTTTTAATCAAAAGAAGCGTCGTCGTCCTCTTGTTGTGACAATGTTGCAAGAATAATCACTCTGTTTGGATAGTATTTAAAAAAAAGATTTGTCTTTTTTTGTAAATACTGCTAATACTAAATATATGAACAGAAAAAAATCATCAAACAAAATTTTTACCTTGGCAATGGTTGGGGTATTTGCACTGTGCCTTGCGGTCGGATCAACATTAATTGTTGTTGGGGGCGTTTCGCGTGCGGATGTTGATGATACACTTTCACTCTATGATATTGCACTTTTTGTACGCACAACCGAGGGTATAAATAATGACGCAGTCAAGTTGCTAGAACAAGGTCTTAATGATATATCCGCCCAAGGCATAAATATAACAAACAGCATCATAACACATTCAAGATTATTTGATACATTTGGATTTATAAGATTGACCGAAACCATTAACGCGGCTGGAAATCCTGGAAATCCTGGAATTGCCGCCGATATACCAAATTTCACCTCTCGTGTGTGGGTGCCTGTTTATATGGAAAACGGGGTGTTAACTCTTTGGATGACGGGTGGGTATAGGAATTCTACTTTTCCATATGACTATCCAAGAACCAATGTTTATGCTACATCACTTGCACGAAGTAATATAAATAACGACTTTTCGATTGTGCGTGGGCATTTCCCGATGCTTGATAATGCGTTATTTAATCCTGCAAATTCAAATGCCAATTTTGGTACGCCAAGTGTGCCAAATGGCGACATGATATTTCTTCCTTCGTCAGTTGAAGTAAATCTTGCAAGCGGTGGTTGGGCAATACCTCAATCAACGTTTGATATCATAGGGAATAGGCAGGCAGTCGGAGTCGGATCAAACGGTACATGGACACGAACACCGTCAGGTACCGCTGCCATAGTGGTAAGCAATTCAATCGGTACAACTGGAAATTGGGGGATTACAGGCAATATGAGTACTGGCCTTCGTCCGGCAATTCACCTCGACCTTTCGGCATTTATTGATTTGTCAAACTTTGTGGCAAGTTATACCGCAACCCTAGATTTTAATGATGGTGATGATACAACCGATACAGTGCTTGTGCGTGAAGGTACAAATTTAAATGAATTTATTAACACTCTTGAAATTCCAACCAGAGGTAACGGAAGTGAATGGGTATTTGATGAATGGCAAGCATATATTGAAACTCAAGACGAAGATCCACAATATAAATGGGTATACATAAGCAGAGATGATTGGAGTTACCATTACATTGATTCAAACATCCGCCTTGTTGCAACGTGGGCGACGGTAATTCCTCCGACAAATTTTACCGCCCTGCAAAATTTGATTAATTACGTTGACACAAATATTATTCCAAATTTGACAAATTTTGTTCAAAGCGGAACTATAGTAACATTTAACAATGCTCTTAATAATGCAAGATATTTAACTCAAAATATACAAGATGTAACACAGGGCCAGGTGGACAATGTGTACACAACATTACAAAGTGCAATTAATGGATTAACACCGCTTCCAAATCGTGGCACATTGAATCATGTCATTAATATTGCACAACTCTTAAATGCGGCAAACCATATTCAAGATACCCAATGGAATGAATTTACAACCGCACTTTCTAATGCAATTGCAGGACAGATCAATATGTCGTTATATCAATCTGGTGTTGATGCACTTGTTGATGCATTGCAACTTGCAATGGAAAATGTTAATTTGATTCCTCCGACCGATTCATCTGCACTTGTATCACTTGTCACTCATGCAAATACACTTGACACGAACAACTTTATTTATAATCAAACGATAGTTGCATTTGTTTCCGCACTGGAAAATGCAGAAAATATACTTGCCTTGACCAATCCTGTTGCAACGCAAGATCAAATAAATTACGCATATACTGTGCTTCGTGCCGCTCTTAATAATCTTGTATATCGTCCAAATACAATTGTATTGTCAAACATTATCTATACTGCTCAAAACCTTGTTCTTTCGGATTTTATTCAAAATGAAACAATAACAACATTTACAAATGTTCTTGTAGATGCAGAGGCACTTGTCATAAATATATCTGCAACCCAAGATCAAATTAATGCTATGGTTTCACTTTTACAAAGTGCAATTAATAATCTTGTGCCGTTGCCTGAAATCGATAAACTTGAAAACCTTGTTGCATATGCCAATAAGATTGATGATGAATATTTCAAACAAGATGGTTATTGGGCGGTATTTACAGTCGCAAGATCAAATGCAGCTTCTGTGCTTGTAAACCCATTATCCACCCAAGCACAAATTGATGCAGCAATTTTAGACTTAAAAACCGCAATACAAAACCTTAATCCAATCGAGGATAATGGAGATGGAGATAATGGAGATGATGATAAAGGGGATAATGATTCAGGTGACAATGGCAACGATAATGGTGATCCAAATGCCGATCCCGAGCCAACAAGACCACATTTCTTTCTAACTTCTGTAGGTATTGCTTTGATTGTTGCAGGCACACTAGCGATGTTGGCATTTCTTACATTCATAGTTGTGTCCAAAGCAAAAAAAAGAAAGTAGCACTTACAAAATCACTAATAACTATACAAATTTTGCAAACAATATCCATTGACATTACAACCCCGATTTTGATAGAATAGGGGATAAGTCTAAACTAAGGAGTGTCTTAGCTAATGAAAATAAGTGTAACCAAATCTATTTCTTTGTTCGTGGTAGGTGCGATACTTGCTGTGTCTGGTATCTTGGCAGTTATTCTAAGCCCATTTCACAATAACTTTACCGCACGTGCAAATTGGTGGGGTGTTGGAAATCCTGCACCTCATACCGTTTTATCTAGCCATTCGGTTACAAATCTCTCAAGAGAAAATGTTACCGTCGGCGAGACGATTGTCTATCCACGGGTAAACGATGGTTCCGCACTTGCCACCCGTCCACGCGCCAACTTTGTGCTTGTTTTTACAACAGGTGTGCCAACAATCATTGCAACAAGTTCTAATTCAACATTTATTCCTGCAAACCTGCGTTGGGATAACCGCCCGTTAACATGGAATTACGCTGGTGATTTTGAATTTCGTCTTTTTGCTGATGAAAGTGACTTTATAACCGAACTTGGCTCTGCATCAATCGCAAACATATCAACGTCAGGTTTTTTCCACAATCATCCTGTAAGTGTTGAAAGCAACGTTTTAACATTTAACGTTCCACAAAATTCTGCGGTATTTGAATATAATGGCGGAATTCGTGGTAATATCATTACCCCTGAAATTATCCCAGACGTTTCTATTGAACACATGCCATTTACACTTCCACTTCCAAGTACTTTTACCGACCGTCGTGGAAATAACCTTTTTCAAATCAATCGTGATCTTGAGCTTAACCGTTATGTTGTAAACCTTGCCGAGTTCGAAACGCTTTATCGTGATTTCATGCAAAGAGAGCATGTAAACAACACAACAGGTGCTCGCACAACATTCACAGGTGCAAACCCATATCCAACTCCATCTGGATATACAAGTTTCTACGACTATTATAACGCCCTTAATAATGAATTTAGACAACTTGATTTCTTGCGCAATCTTGTTTTCTATCACACAACTTTAATACTTAACGGTAATCCTGCTGCAATTTACATGAACGAATACGTTTCTGGTAACTGGGAACCAACACTCAACGCCAACAGCAGCACTCTCGCAGACATTAATGTAACCGCAACCGCAGGTGTGGTATCTATCGAGTTTGATACATGCCATCAACGTCGTACATTTATTCCTGTGGTGGCAGGAAACTTTGACGGCGAATATAGATTTGTTCACCCAGACGGCGTTTCATCCGCGTCATTTAGAACAAGTACAATCGTTGTTGAAAATATTCGTATGACACAATTGGGTGCAGAAGGCCCAGATCGTGTAATGGGACGTTACGGCAATCCAAGAAACGAACAAATTCGTTTTGATCTCCCACCGCAAATTGATGGTGTTGCACCAAGCCTTTCGATTAACACACAAACCTCTCTTGCCCCTGTATTGATGCCACTTTCACGTATTGCACAAGGCACAGGAAACAATCCAGACATTGGTTGGAATCCGGTTCGCTTTGCAACGGCAGAACAACTTAGAACTTTTTCATTTGTAAGAATAGAATTTTTCCCACGTCGTGTAACAACAGGTGCGGGTGATGATGCTCTTGGTACCGCAAGTCCATCTGACGAAAACCCAGGTTGGCGTCTTGCCCGTACACCGGAATTTGCAAACGTAAACCTTGCATCTTTCCCAGGTGGGATTGCGGCATGGAACAGTGCAAACAACGAAACTCGTGATAATTGGCTTGTTGCAAATCACCCTGATGCCGTTTACCACATGGTAACCGACCTTAATTTTATTCCAACGGAATTTGGAGAATATCGTTTCACATACTTTACAACAACATTGTTGGGTGCAGGTTATGACCACCATTCACACAACAGATGGGTATACACACAACAAGGTGTTCAGGCTCCTGCACTTTACCAAGGTCTTACATTTGCTCGTTTTCGTCCATTTGAAAGGATTTGGCTTCACCAACATGATGCCGAGCCACAAATCCGATGGACAAGTGATTTTGCCTACAACGCAGACGGAAGGGCGGTCGAAGGGCAATATGAACTAGTTGGCACGGAAAATGTTTGGACTCCAACAACCAACAGAATTAATTTTGAAGATGCCGAAGATCTTTCACGTCACCTTCCTGGAAGAAATCGTAACGACCTTGAATTCGTACGTGGAACACAAATTCTTGCACCTGCACAAGGTGCATCAAGTGCGGTTCTTGACCGTGGTGATCATATCCTTACAATTCCTGCAATCCTTGGTCACGATAATCACTCTGTCTCACGTGATCTTATTTATACCATATCTATAACACGAATCCTTGAATCGGACCCAACAACAAGGCATCGTATGGTTTTTGCAACAGATGTAACGCCATCACGCCAACCGACAACTCCAGGTGATCCAGAGGCGGATCGTGAATACCAACCTTTTGACAACACGCGTGCACTTGAACTTGACTTTTATAACCGTACATTCAGAAACGGAGATATATTTGGACCTCTTCACACACTCTTTAATGGTGTGAATGGACAACGTGAAGCACGTTACAATGTAACGATAACCGTTCGCCAACGTCCAGAAGCAGGTCGTGTATCAAGACCAATGGAAGAATTTTTCACATTTGTTGTCGTTCCTAGCAGCCAGTTTGAAATGAACGAAACAAGACCTGAAATTCGTGGTGGACTTCACATTCCAACGAGAATGCTCTATGAAGGTGATACACTTGAATTTAACCCTATTGCTCCAAGCGATATATTTACAGATGCAGGAAACATCGAGACAGAATATTTCTTTATGTTCCAAAGACAAATTGCGGTTGCACCATTCACTGAAACCGTTGTTGTTCCTGCAAATGACTATCTTGATATTACAGTTGGCCAGGTTTCTCTCGAACTTAACCGAACAAATAACCTTGCAAGTGGGGCAAGCATTCCTCTTGCAACACAACTTCTTGATGCTATAAACCCGTCAACTGGTGTACTTCAAGTGACTGTGCTTGCCGTTGCTCGTAACTTCTTTGCAATTACACGTAATCACCAATTTCAATATCGTTATGAAATAAGTGCAGGTAACTATGTATACATCCTTGACCCTGCATTCCCAACACACCCTGCTATCGGAAGTGCCGCACCGCACACACAACTTGCTGGTGTTGAATTCGTTCATGCAAATTTCTTTATCTACAGTATTGAATATGGTAGAGGTGCAAACATTATGGATGGATTTGGTTTCCAATGGATGCATGATGGAACTCAAGCAGAAAATAACGAGCGTTGGTCAACCCAAGTTGGTGCCGCAAACCAATATGAACGTATTCTTATTCCAACTTTTGCATTCAATTATACAAGTGCCGCAACATCAGGTACAGCAATTAACTTTCAAATTCGTCAACCTGTAAGTCGCACAAGCGTAACACCAAGTGTTTATGGATCTCCATGGGGTGGTTTCGTTGGAAGTGTTCCGGTCGGTACACCAATAACAAACATAAGTTCGCCAGACGTATACATGGGTGACGTTGCAAACAGAATTGATAACAGTTCATCTCATCGCGTAATGAGTCCACGTTACGACAATTCACTTATCTCAGGTTCAAACACACTTGGAGTGATCCCATTCGAAAGTGGACGTATATTATACTTTGAACCAAGTGAAGTTGGTGAACACAGACTTACGGTAACCGTACATAACCCGGGTGGTAACATAAGTGTATTTATGGCAACAATTCGTGTTATTGGAGATGCAAATGTTAACACAACCCTTGAAGGTGGTGTAACATCAATGCGTATGGGGCAAAGTCGTTCACTTCCTATACCTCGTGTATCTATTCAAGGAACTATACTTGAAACAAGAGGATTCTTCTTCTACTACCAAAACACGCGTGTTGGTGAATATCACATTGACTTTTGGTCAGACAACGGACAAATCGCAAGATGGAGTGGGCTTAACTTTAACCCACCTGTTGCAGACCACTTCCACTTCCGCTTTACAGTTGAACTTCGTGGAGATATCCTTGGTGGACATGTTGACAGACCTGCACCATATGGCGGTCTTGCAAACAGATTTAATTTCCCTGTTGCCGATGGAATTATTCGTGATGTCCCAATGACGCATCCAATTGTTGTCACAGGACTTCTTGAAGGTGATCTTGAAATTCATTTCAGCGACACATTGTATCGTCAAACAATGGATAACCAAGGCGGTCTTCACCATGCTGCACTTACAACCGCAATGCGTGATATGAGAAATGCAAACGACACCGCATACTTATACCCATGGTTAAGACCTGGCTTCACATCTCCTGACTTTAACGGTGGTGTTGCAAATCCTAACCCTGCACGAAACATAGGTTCGCACAACTTTATCCGTGGTCTTGCAAGTACCCAAACACCAACAGGAACAACAACGCTTGATGTTCCTATGATGCAAACACATGCACTTAATAACATGATTCCAAGATATGACCTTGGTGCAGATGTTTATGAGTTTGGTTTCATTTTCCTTCCTGAATTCTTTGCAAGCCTTAGGGATGGCCTAAGTATTCCTTATAATTTTCATGACAACGCAGAAACAAGTGTAACCGTAAGAGGCCCACGTTCAGAAACAAACACCTATCTTCTTAACAATGATACAAATGGAAATGGTCCAATCAGATTTGTTCAACACGGAACACGTCGCATCTATTACTTCCAACCACAAGGAAGGGTATTTAACGAAGGTGATGCAACAAATCCTGCGTTTACTCCATGGGGTGATGAAACACTTTATATGGATGGAACATACACAATTACATTCAATGTAAGTTTCGGCACAACAAGTGCAACAAAAACATTTAATGTGCGTATGGGTGACAATGCTGTTCCAGTGATTTCTATGAGAGAAGACATATACAATGACCTTTTCAACCAAATTTGGAGAGTCGATGAAATCTTCCGTCTTAACTCGCTTCACCTTTACGTTGACAACAGTGGCGGAATCACAGAATTCACACCATTCCGTATTGCAACCGAGCTTAACCTTGACGTTGTACGTCCAGACACAACCCCTGTTCGTGAAGGTAATGACTTTGCAAATGGTGATATGCGACTTGTTGTAGACACCGATGACACGGCAATTCGTAACGCAGGTAATGATACAAGTGCCTACAGATGGGGTAACCAAAACAACCTTGACCCAGATGATCGTGGGCGTCAGCAATGGGAATTTCTCCTTAATCAGGCAGGAACCGACAACAACTCATGGCAAATAGAAATAAGTATTGAAAGTCGTTCAGGCGTTAGAGCAACACTTTTCAGAACAATTACTGTTGAAGATACAACGCCAAGAGCAACTACATCACCTGCAGAAGTTTGGAGTTGGATTCTTATTGCACTTGCATCGGCGGTTGCATTAGGTATTGTATATTATTTCATCAAAACCGGCCGTCAAACAAAGTTTGCTTCAGCACAGGCAAAACAAAAGAACGAAACAATATCATCCGAGAAGCCCGATCAAGTATAATTAAATCCGAGTGATTACAAAGCCAGAACAAAAGCACCTAACGGTGCGTTTA
>Ga0131853_10000286_pt1 | contig 90686 bp, 76 predicted proteins | sample TergutLab28metaG_FD_92764 | JGI IMG/M metagenome (GOLD analysis project Ga0131853, IMG submission 92764) | Labiotermes labralis P1 segment gut microbial communities from Petit-Saut dam, French Guiana - Lab288 P1 (version 2) (version 2) | ecosystem: Host-associated > Arthropoda: Insects >...
ATTTGAGCCAAAATCAAGCATGGTGAACATCACTCGTAAATGCCTTCACGATACGGATATTTTGATTGAGGTTTTATTTAATTTTGATAACTGTTAATTTATTCCTGAAATTAGAATGCCGTGTGGCCGTGCAAAGGGCGAGTTTGCGATATGGTATTTTTATGCTAAAATGACGATATTACCATTAAGTTCCTAAAGGGTGAATCGTTACGTGAAAATTCTTTTGTTTGACGGTTTTAGTATTTTAAACCGCGCTTATTATGCGCTTCCGCCGCTTACCAATTCGGCGGGAGAGTATACTAACGCGGTTTTTGGTTTTATGAATATTTTTTTCAAATTTTTGGACGAGGAGAGTCCGGATTTTATAACCGTTGCGTTTGATTTGCCACAGCCTACATTCCGGCATGAGATGTACGGCGCGTACAAGGGAACGCGCAAGGGTATGCCCGACGAATTGCGTGCGCAAGTACCTATGTTAAAAACGCTTTTGGAAAAGATGGGCGTAACAGTTGCATCGTGCGCGGGTTACGAAGCAGACGATGTTCTTGGAACGCTGGCGATAAAATCGGTTGCGCGGGGTTTGAAGACTGTGATTATCACCGGCGACCGCGATATGTTACAGCTTGCGTCCGACGAAATAAAAATCCGTTTGCCAAAGACAAAAGCGGGCAAAACTGAAGTTGAGGATTATAATGCGGCGCAAGTTTTGGAAAGATATGGCGTTTCGCCCGCGGCGTTTGTTGACGTTAAGGCGTTGATGGGCGATACGTCGGACAATATACCGGGCGTGCCGGGAATCGGCGAGGTTACGGCTACGAAAATTATTGCGGCATATGGTTCACTGGAAAACGCGATTGCTCACACAGATGAGATTAAGCCGAAAAAAGCGGCGGAAAATTTGGCGGCATTTAGGGAACAGGCGATTTTAAGCCGCGCACTTGCGGCGATTGCGATTGACGCGCCTGTGGAATTAGAACTTTCAGAAAATCAAATCGAAAATTTTTGGAATAACGAAGCATACGCAGAAATTATGCGGCTTGAATTAAAAAGCCTTTACAAGCGTTTTGGTGGAACTGCTACCGCTTCTTCACTTTCCGCGCCACGTAAAATTAACTTAGAAAAAATTGAAACTTGCGAAGAAGTAAAAAAATTTTTTGAATCGCTTACGGAAAAAAACGAAGATGCGGCATTTTTCCCGTTATGGGACGAGGATGGCACGGGAACTTCATTTATAGTAGGTTTCGCTATTGCACCTGAAAAACAAACGCCGAAATATATCCACATAGGCGGTGAAATTACGCTTGGCGGAATTGGCGGCAATATAACCGAAGCCGAATTAATCGCGCTCGCCAAACCGTGGCTTGAATCCTATTCCCCCAAATATGTATACGACGCAAAAAGCGAAATCGGGCGGTTGCGGCGTTTTGGAATTTTCGCCAATAACATTACATTTGACGCAATGCTTGCGGCATATGTTCTTGACGCGACGCGCCAAACGCAAAACCCAAGCGATATCGCCGCAATTTATTTAAACGAAGAAACCCCTACACTCGAAGAAATTTTAGACAACAAAGGAAAAAGAATAAAAGACCGCCGCAGTATTGCAAACCTGTCCGAAGACGCGGCGGCGGAATTTGCAACACGTTGCGCCGAAATAATTTCGCGTGTTCGCCCGCTGATGGAAGAAAAACTTGTATCAAATTCGCAGGAAAAATTATTCCGCGAAATTGAACTTCCGATTGCGTGCATTTTGGCGGGAATTGAAGAAGCGGGAATAAAAGTAAACCGTGCAACGCTAACCGCATTTGGTGCGGAAATGGACAAGCGTCTCACTGCGCTAACGGCTTTAATATACGACTTCGCGGGCGAAGAATTTAATATAAATTCACCGCAACAGCTTGGCGAAATTCTTTTCACAAAGCTTGGGCTACAAGGCGGAAAAAAAACAACTAAGGGTTTCTCCACCGCCGCCGATGTTTTGGAAAAATTACAAACTAAACACGCAATTGTTCCGCTAATTCTTGAATACCGCGCACACGCAAAATTGAAATCCACCTACGCGGACGGAATGCTTCCTTTAATAAACCCAAATACATCGCGGATTCATTCGACTTTTCATCAGGCACTAACGGCAACGGGGCGTCTTTCAAGCGCAGAGCCGAATTTGCAAAATATTCCTGTACGTACACAGCTTGGGCGTGAGCTTCGCAAGGCGTTTGTTCCCGAAGACGGTTGCGTTTTTGTTGATGCGGATTATGGGCAAATTGAACTGCGGCTTTTGGCGCATATTTCCGGCGACGAAGTTTTGATTCGTGCGTTCCGCGAAAACCAAGATATTCACAGGCTTACCGCGTCGCAGGTTTTGGGCATCGAGCCCGAAGATGTAACGCCCGAACAGCGCAATAATGCAAAGGCGGTAAATTTCGGAATAATTTACGGAATTAGCGCGTTTGGGTTGAGCGAAGACTTAAAAATTTCCGTGAAAGAAGCGGAAAAATATATTAACGGTTATTTTAAAAAATATCCGGGTGTGAAAAAATATTTGGACGAAACTATTACAAACGCGAAAAAAGATGGCTTTGTTTCAACTTTGTACAACCGCCGCCGTGTTATGCCGGAGTTGAAATCACCGAATTTTAACACACGTTCCTTCGGCGAACGCGTTGCAATGAATATGCCGATTCAAGGCACGGCAGCCGATATCATGAAGGTCGCGATGATTAATGTGTCTAAGCGTCTTGAAAATCTGCGTACGAAAATTGTTCTTCAAGTGCATGACGAACTTCTTCTTGAATCACCGACGGAAGAAAGTGAACTTGTTTCGCATATATTAAAAGAAGAAATGGAACGTGCGGCAAAACTTTCCGTGCCGCTTATCGCAGATGTGAATGTGGGGGAAAGCTGGTATGCGGTCTGAAAATAACTTTCCGATAATTGGGGTTACGGGAATAACGGGAAGCGGAACAAGCACCGTTTCGGCGATTTTAGCGGAGCGCGGAGGATATGTTGCGCACGCTGATAAACTTGCGCATGACGCGATGGCAAAAACTGAACCCGCCTACGCCGAAATTTTAGAAGCTTTCGGACAAGAAATAGTAAACGAAAAAGGCGAAATAAATCGCCGCGTATTGGGTGCGAGGGTTTTTGGAAATAAAGAAGCCTTAGCACGGCTTGAAAAAATTATTCACCCGCGTGTAATCGAACGTATTCATACCATTGTCGATAAAATAGCCGAAACGGGAATCTACACCTTCGCCGTAATAGACGCGCCGCTTCTAGTCGAATCCGGTATGAGTACGATGTGCGACAGCGTTTGGTTAATCACCGCGCCCGACGAAACCCGCATAGCCCGCATAACCAGCCGCGATAAAATAGATGAAATTGCTGCAAAACGCCGACTGCAAAGCCGTAACGCCGAAGCTACACTCCGCGAACACGCCAATATAATAATAGAAAACTGCGGCAGCCCCATTGCTTTGCGCTCAAAAACAGAAACCGCACTAAAAGCAATGTCACTTAAAATTCATGGGTGGCAGGGGTGTAAGGTGTTGGAGATATAAAATGAATATGAAAAAAAAATTTACGTTTATTATAATTGGTATTCTTATTGCTGTTGCGGCGGCAATGATTTTAAATATGCGTTTTCCCGTGCGCCATTTGGATATTATTCGTGCGAACGCGGGCGAACTTGATGTTTCGCTTATTTTAGCGGTGATTAAAACGGAGAGCGGTTTTCGTGAAGAGGTGCGGTCTCACGCGGGAGCGCAGGGGTTAATGCAACTTATGCCCGCCACGGCGGCTGATGTTGCATCACAGATGGGCATGACAGATTTTCAGCCAGAAGATATTTGGAAACCGGAGGTTAATATCGCGCTGGGTTCTTTTTACTTGAACCGCCTTGCAAATATGTACGGTTGCACACAGCTTGCGCTTGCGGCTTATAACGCGGGGCAGGGTAGGGTAGGGAGCTGGCTTGCGAACCCGGAATTTTCACAGGACGGTAAAAAACTTGACGTTATTCCGTTTCCGGAGACACATAATTATTTGCGGCGAGTGAACCGAAATGAGAGGGTTTATCGGGCTATTTTGAATGTGACGGGAAGGGCGTAGCAATGAATAGAAAATTTTTCTGTTATGCAGTTTTTTTTATATTTCTTTTTCTCACGTCTTGCGGGGGAGGGGAACGAATTAGCCCGTCGGGATTGCCGTATGTTGCGGTGGATTACGAAGCGAAAGAAAACGAACCCGAGCCGGAATGTGAAGAGGAAACTGAAACAGAAACTGAAACAGAGCCTGTTCCTACCACAGAACAAACAATACCGGATGATGGTGTACTTCGGCTTCATATGCGGCCACCCATGACGCTTAACCCGCTGTTAAACGAGGATGTTACCGTTGCGCGAATTTTGCGGTTAATTTTTGAGCCGCTTGCAGTTCTCGACAATGAATTTCGAGTTACCGGTCATTTGGCGTGTTTGGATTTTGCATCGGATTTTAGCAGTGTGAACGCAACGGTTCGCGAGGGCGCGATTTGGAGCGACGGAAAGCCCGTAACATCAGAAGATATTATTTTTTCAATTGAATTTTTACGCGCCGCGCCGTCTGCGGCAATTTACAGTGCGAGTGTTCGGGAAATTGAGTCCGCCGTTCGCATTGATTCACGAACCGTTCAAATAAAGTTTAATCGTGCGTCCGTAATGGCGGGATATTCTTTAAATTTCCCTGTGATTCCGCGGCATTATTATGAAAACCAAAGAAGCCCGCAAAGTTCTGAAAACATGAACCCGGTTGGAAGCGGGCCGTTTGTTTTTGAATCCCTCACACCTATGCGCTCAATGACGCTCAATCGGAATCCATATTATTCACGCGGCAGGGCGCGAATCGAAGAAGCGGAAATTATTTTTCTGCCGAATATCGAAACAGATTTCCACGCGTTTGAAAGAGGGCGCACGGATGTTATTCATCTGCCGCTTACGGAATGGACGCGTCATCATGGGGTGCGTTCGCCTGTTTATGAAATTATTCCCGCTATGTATTTTGAATTTATCGGGTTTAATTACAGAAACACAATTTTTCGCGATATCTACACGCGGCAGGGAATTGCACACGCGTTTAACGCTGACGAAGCCGTTTCGGGGCTTTATCTTGCGCACGCCGTACGTTCTGTCACGCCGATTCATCCGTACAATTATGCGGCAAGTGCGTCTGTCGTCGGTCCCGTTTACGACCCTGCCCGTGCCGCCGCACTTTTGGGAACGGTTCGCACCGACGAGCCGCTAATCATTCTCGCGAACGCGGAAAACAAACAACGCGTTTCAATTGCTGAACGGTTGGCGGAGAGCCTTACCCGTGCAGGGCTTCCCGCAAACGCGGAAATTGTGACGACAGATGAATATTTTGAACGCATTAACACTCACGATTTTGATTTATTTATCGGAGGAATGGAACTGCCCTTCGCGCCTGATGTACGAATCTTTTTTGAGGCGGGTGAAATGTTTTTGCACGACCCAATCCTTGAAGCCGCCTACTCCGTTTTAATGTTCGCTTCAACGGAAGCCGCCTACACCCAAGCAACAACACGCCTGCAACAAGCCTTCGCGGAACAGCTTCCCGTAATCGGGCTTGCGTTCAAACACTCCGCGCTTCTAACAAGCCCAAGGATAACAGGAAATCTATCCCCCGTCCCCGACCATGTTTTTATTAATGCATATGAGTGGGACATTCGATAATTTGTATTAATTCTTCGGGCAAATTAATTATATACGTCGCACCCGCTTCTTTAAGTTCGTCGACGTTGCCGAAGCCCCATGTTATTCCAACGCTGTCAATACCCGTATCATTTGCGCCAATAATGTCATGTTTGCGATCGCCAATCATGACAACGCGCTCTGCGGGGGTTTTTATTTCTTGCAAGATGTGCGATATTATTTCTCTTTTCGCACTTCTTTCACCATTGAATTCACTGCCGCAAATATAATCGAAGTACATAGAAAATTCAAACCGCTCGGCTATTCTTTCAGCATATTCCGTCACCTTCGAGGTGGCAATGGCTGTTTTTATTCCGCGCTCCTTCAATTGTTTTAACAGTTCGATGATTCCGGGATACACTTCATTTTCAAAAAGCCCCTTCTCGCCGAAATATTCGCGGTATTTTGTAACCGCAAGTTCGTTCAGTTCTCCCGTGAAGCCGAAAAAATCCCGAAAATTATCACGCAAAGGCGGTCCGATAAACGCGTTAAAATTTTTCATTTCTGTTTTAACACCAAGCGCGTCCAGCGCGTACCGAACGGATTTTTCCATACCAACCTGCGGGTCTGTGAGCGTTCCGTCAAGGTCGAACAGGCACAAATCATATTTCATTGTTTTCATTCCTTCTGTCGATTTTTTTCAAATTAATTATAACAAATATTTGAAAAAAATACCGTTTTGTGTGATAATTGTCGTTGGCGCGGTTAATATTTCCTGCGACGGCAATAATTATATTATAATTCAGAAAGTTTACATGAAAGCAGGAAGCGAATGTTTACGCATCATTTGGGGATAGACCTTGGCACGGCTAATACGCTTGTTTTTGCCAAGGGGAACGGCATAGTTTTGAATGAACCGTCGGTTGTTGCGATTAATACGCAAACAAACAAGGTGATGGCGGTTGGCGACGAGGCAAAGCAAATGATAGGGCGAACACCCGGCTCAATTGTCGCGATTCGCCCAATGAAAGACGGTGTTATTGCAGATTTTGCAACAACGCGCTCCATGCTAAGGTATTTTATTCAAAAAGCGCGTGGAAAACGTATGTTTGCGCGTAAGCCTCACGTTGTTGTTTGCATACCCAGCGGCGTAACCGAAGTTGAAAAACGCGCAATAGAAGAAGCCACGATTTCCGCGGGTGTTCCGGCAAGAAGTGTCGGGCTTATTGAAGAGTCAATGGCGGCGGCGATAGGCGCGGGTCTGCCTGTTTCAGAGCCTACAGGAAGTATGATAGTTGACATAGGCGGTGGAACAACCGAGGTTGCGGTAATTTCGCTTTGCGGAATAGTGACAAGCAAGTCTTTGCATACAGCGGGCGATGAACTGGACACTAATATAATCAGTTTTGTGCGGCGGGAATTTGGGCTTGCGATAGGAGACCGCACCGCCGAGGACATAAAATTAAACATAGGCTGCGTACACAAACCGGATAAAAAAAACATAATGCAAGTTCGCGGGCGTGACTTGGTTTCGGGATTGCCGCGCACGGTGACACTTACCGAAGAAGACGCGAAAAACGCGATGTCGGAATCTGTGAGTAAAATAATAGATGCAATAAAACTGACCCTTGAGAAAACCCCGCCGGAGCTTGCGTCCGACATAATGGCATCGGGAATTTCGTTAACGGGTGGCGGTGCTTTATTAAAAGGGCTTGACGAATTAATCACGAAAGAAACGGGAATAGACACACTCATAGCCGACGAGCCGTTAAATTGCGTAGCAATGGGAACAGGGATTGTGCTTGAGCATTTCAAACAGTTGCAGGGAGTATTGGTTACTCATGGTAAAATGAAGAGGTTGTAATGGAATTCTTAGAAAATCACAGGCGCGCCTTTTTGCTTTCCGGCATAGGCGTTTGCGTTGTAGCAATAATTTTGACAATCAGCCCCGGAATAGGAACGAATATTGTTTCCGGCGGGCTTTCATATATTGTAACGCCTATGCAGAGTGGTCTTAACTCGGCTGTTTCGTGGACGAAAGGGCATTTTTCCGCGCTTACGAGTAATCAGCAGTTAATCACAACCAACCGCGAATTACAAGCCGAAATAAACCGCCTCGAATTTGAAAATCATCGGCTTTCCCTTGCGGCGGAAGTAAATGACGCTTTAATCGCTGCTTTAAATATGCATCAGCAGTATTCGCATTTGCCAACAATCGGTGCGAGAATAATAGCCCAAGACCCGAACAACTGGTACAGAAGCTTTCGCATTGACCGCGGTGCGAACGACGGCGTACAAACGGGAATGGTAATAATAGCGGGCGGCGGAGTTGCAGGCGTTATTCGTTATGTTAATCCGACTTCGTCGCAGTTTGTTTCTGTGCTGGACAGTCGTTTTGCCGCTGCCGTAATCACACCCCGCACAGAAGACACCGGCATTGCCCGCGGCGATACAGCCCTCATGCAGCAAGGCTTACTCCGCATGGACCACATAAAAGCCACCGCACAAATTATGCCGGGTGATGAAATTTTAACGTCGTCCGATAGTTCAATTTTCCCCGCAGGCCTGCTCTTGGGGGAAGTCCAATCCATTCACACTAACCCCGACGGTCTTACCCGTCACGCAATAATCCGTCCCGCCGCAGATTTATCCGAACTGGAAATAGTGTTAATCATTAACGAAGTTTTCGGTGACGGGCAAACTGTGCGCGATTCGCGGGTTGATAATGATTAAAGATAATTGTTAACCATCTTACAAAATCACTCTCTTTGGCGGATTCATGGTCTGTCGATAAAAGCTTTTATAAATGCTAGAAACGATTGCACATTTTGAGAGGTATCAAATTGTTTAGAATTTTTTCAATGGTAGTTCTAATCATTATAAATTTTACATTGCAATCCACACTATTCCCGCATCTTGCAATTATGGAAGTTACGCCTGATACAGCACTTGTTTTTATTGTGAGCTACGCGATTTTGCGCGGCGATATCGAAGGCGCGATTTTTGGGTTTGCGGCGGGGCTGGTGCAGGATATTTTGAGTGGATTATTTATTGGGCTTTTCGCGCTGTTGGGTTTTTTGACAGGATATGTTTGTGGAAAGCCGTTTCGGGATTTTTTTAAAGATAATTACTTTTTGCCTTTCTTTGTGGTTGTTGCGGTTGGTTTGGTTTATCAGTTTGTCGTTTACGTTTCGTCTATTATGATTTTTGGGCAGTTGGATTTTTCGTTTTATTTTCGTACAATTATTTTGCCAAAAACTATTTATACAGCGTCATTGTCTGTTCCGCTTTATGCGTTTCTTCATTTTATTAATTCGCGGATAGAAAAACGTGAGGAGCCGATTAGTGAAATTTGAATTTAAAGAATTGTCGCGCGATATTGGGCGGATTATGCTCCGTTTTTTAACCAACCGCATTTTGTGGCTGGTTTTTGTCGCTGCAATTCTTTTTTATGTACTTCTTCGCAACTTTTTCAATTGCAAATTGTTATGGCAGATTCATTTATCGCACCGCCGCCGCAGTCGCGGTTTGTTACACGTTCGGTTCCTGCGCGTCGCGGCACTATTTACGACAGGCACGGGCGGCCGCTTGCAATCAATGTCCCGATTTTTGTTGCGATGCTTGACCCAAGTGTCGTCATTACAAACGAGGCATTGCTTGAACTCGCGTATTTATTCGAGCGAAACGGCGACCAATACGTTGATGATTTTCCGATTTCGCGAGAAGAACCTTTTGAATTTCTTTTCACAGGCCCGACGGAAGCAAATATTGCGCGACAAGAATTCCGTTGGAAAGAAGATATGGCAGTGCCGAACCCACGCGAAGCTACGGCGGAAGAATCGTGGCATTTTTTGCGTGAACAATTTGGCATTGACCCAGAATTTTGCAACGAAGACGCGCGGCGCATAATGAATCTGCGCGCGCCGATTTTTTATCAACGACTGTTGGATTGGCGCAATTATACGCCCGTTCCATTTATCGTCGCGTATGATATTTCGCCAAACACAATCGCGGCAATCGCGGAACAAAATTTAATTTTCGGCGCATTGTTTACCGATATTACAACTTTACGGGAATATCCCGCAGGGAGATATGTTTCTCATATGGTGGGGTATCTTCGCCCAATTACGGCAGAACAGTTTGCGCGAAACGAACATCGCGGTTACACTGTTGATGATTTGTTCGGACGAGCGGGGCTTGAACTTTCGATGGAGCATCATTTGCGCGGAACGCCAGGGCAACAGACTTTTGAAGTAAACTCGGCGGGACGGCGAATTTCCGCGCCTGTGTGGGATATCGAACCTGAGCCGGGAAACCGCGTTTTTATGACAATCGACCTTGAATTGCAAATGGAGGCATATCATATTTTGGAAGAAGCGTTGAGCGAAGCTTTAATTAGGCGGCTTACGCTTCGTACAATTCCGCGCGAACAGATGACTACGCCTGAAGCGGTTTTTATTTCGTTTATGCGCGGGCATAACTTGGATATTAGGCGCGTACTTGACACTGAGCCGGATAATGCGGCATACGCCATGCGTCAGTATATTTTAGCACGTTATCCGGAAGCAACCGCGCGGCGCGAAAGCGAAGAACGAATTCAAAGCATTATAATAGAAGGAATCCGCGGAGGCTTTATTTCTCCAGCGAAAATGTTACTGACTTTAATCGGCACAGAGCAAATTTCCGACCCCGACGGCGAAATTTCGGCGCGGCTTATTTCGCGCCCCGCAATGGCACGAGATGTTATCGTAGAAAAAATTCGTGCGCGAGAACTTACGCCGCAGATGTTTAATATGGATCCCTCAACAGGTTCAGTGGTTGTAACATGCATACATTCGGGTGATGTTTTGGCGGCGGTTTCGTATCCTTCGTATGACAATAACAGGCTTGTGAATGTGTTTGACAGTGAATATTTCCGCCACATAAACGAACTTGACCCCACTCACCCTATGACAAACCGTCCTTTTATGGAAACACGCGCACCCGGCTCGACTTTTAAAATGTTCACGGCAACCGCCGCGTTGGAAGAAGGCGTAATCAGCCCTAACTCGCGTATCAGTGACGGCGGACGACATCATACATTGGTTGGTTGTCGCGGTTGCGGAAGCCTGAATGTTGTTCGGGCAATTGCGGTAAGCTGTAATGTTTTTTTTGCGGAAACCGGGTTTCGTCTTGGAAATGCCCGCCATCCAAGCCGTAACACTTTGGACGGAATCGCGACGCTAAACCGATACATGGAATTTTTCGGGCTTAATGACCCAACGGGCGTTGAAATCGGTGAGGTTCATCAGCAATTTGTAAATCAGGGATATTTGGGAAACACAATGGCATCTCCGGAATTTAAAGTCCATCGCGAACGGCAATTCAGACCGAACGCTACCATACACGATTTACGCTGGCGCGATGCAGATACCGCTCAAGTAACAATCGGTCAAGGTTACAGCAACTACACGCCCGCACAAATGGCGCGCGGAATGGCAATAATCGGAAGTAGGGGACACACATATCCGCTACGTCTTGTAGGAATAATCGAAAACTACGCAGGTAACACCGTTCAGAGAAACACACCGACACCGATGGAATCCGCCGTAGACATTTCTGACACAACATGGGACGCGGTAATAGAAGGAATGCGTTTGGTTACAACACCGGGCGGTGGCGGCACGGCAGTCGGTGTTTTCCGCAATTTTCCCATTCGCGTAGCGGGAAAAACAGGTACCGCCGAGCAGGTTGGCGCACGTTTTTCGCACACGGCGTTCGGAGCATTCGCACCTTACGAAGACCCGCAAATTGCAGTTTATGTAAACGTACCTTTCAGCGCGAGCCGCGCATATTCGCAAATGGCGGCGCACGTCGCCCGCGACGTAATAGGCGTTGCGCTAGGGCTTGACACAAAACCTGAACACCCGCAACCTTTAAATACTTTAAGACAATAAAAAAACTGGGGGGAATTATGTCCACCAAACAAATTGTTACATTGAAAGGGCAGAAAGACGGTATCGGTATTATACTTGATGCCGAAGCGGATTTTGAAGCGTTAAAAGAAAGTTTGCGAAAAAAGGTTTCGCAGGGCAAGCAGTTTTTCGACGGAGCGGATACAAAAGTTGCGTTCAAAGGGCGCGAACTTAACGACTTTGAAGAAAAAACGCTGATTGACATTATCACGTCTGAAACGAATTTGGATATTACGTTCGTTCAAGGCGAGGATTTTGTTATACCGAACGGAAACGGAGACAGTGCTGCGGTAACGGGTGAAGCTTCGGTTTTCGGAGGAGGCGGTTCTTCCGCACCTGCGCCTCATCCTTCTTCCGTTCCCAAACAGCTCGGTCGAAAAGAAAGCCCTACCGCGTATTATCAAGGCGGGCTTCGTTCGGGGCAAAGCATTAAATATAAGGGTTCGGTTGTAATTATGGGGGATGTCAATCCCGGCAGCGAAATTGTTGCCGACGGTAATGTGGTTGTTCTGGGTGCGTTGAAAGGAATGGCGCACGCGGGCGCGTCGGGCGACGATTCTTGTTTTGTGTCGGCATTGTTTTTGCGTCCGACGCAGCTTCGCATTGCCGGGCTGATTTCTTACGTTCCCGAAACCGCAAAAAATGTACGTTCGGCGGCGGCTTACGCTTATATAAAAGACGGTCAGGTTTTTATCGGACCGTTATAAAAAACAAAGGGGATATTTAAAATGGGAGAAGTTTATGTAATTACATCGGGCAAGGGTGGTGTCGGTAAAACTACCACTACCGCCAATCTTGGCGCGGGGCTTGCGCTTATGGAAAAGACGGTTGTTCTTGTTGACGCGGACATTGGGTTGCGAAACTTAGACGTTGTCATGGGGCTTGAAAACCGGATTGTTTTCGATTTGATTGACGTAATCGAAGGCAACTGCCGTTTGAAACAAGCTCTTATAAAGGACAAGCGTTATCCGACATTGCATTTGCTTCCGGCGGCGCAAACCAAAGACAAGGACGCAGTTTCGCCGGAGCAAATGAAAAAACTTTGCGACCAGCTTCGCGAAGAATTCGACTATGTAATTCTCGACTGCCCGGCGGGAATCGAGCAAGGTTTCAAGAACGCCATTGCCGGTGCGGACAAGGCAATCGTTGTGACAACGCCGGAAGTTTCGGCTGTTCGCGACGCGGACAGAATCATCGGGCTATTGGAAGCAGCAGAGGTGCATTCTCCGTTATTAATCTTAAACCGTCTCCGCATTAACATGGTAAAACGCGGCGACATGATGGCACTTGAAGACGTAACGGAAATTTTGGCAATCGACGTGCTGGGTGTTGTTCCCGACGACGAAAGCATCGTAATCGCGACAAATAAGGGTGAGCCATGCGTTGCAGATAAAGATTCCTTCGCGGGGCAGGCGTTCCGCGATATCTGCCGCCGCATGAACGGCGAAACCGTTCCCCTAATGAATTTAGACATCGACAAAGGAATAATGGCAAAAATTAGAAAATTCTTCGTTAGATCATAGGAGGGTTTGATATGGATTTCTTAAAAAATATTTTCTCAAAAAAACCACAGTCCGGCTCTGTAGCAAAAGACCGTCTCAAACTCGTTCTAATCCACGACCGCGCAAACTGCTCAACAGATCTTCTCGAAATGATGAAAAACGATATCATGCAGGTAATCGCAAAATACATGGACATTGACGAAGCTGCCGGCATGGACATAAATATTTCGCAAACCACAGATGACAACAACAAAACCGTACCCGTTTTGTATGCGAATATTCCAATTAAAAATATGAGGAAAAAAAAGAAATAAAAAAACGGAGGAAAATAACATGGCAAATTTAAAAGGCACTAAAACCGAAGCTAATTTAATGGCAGCGTTCGCAGGGGAGTCACAAGCACGAAACAAGTACACTTATTTTGCCGGAAAGGCAAAAAAGCAAGGCTATGAACAAATAGCAAAGATTTTTCTTGAAACTGCCGAAAACGAAAAAGAACACGCAAAATTATGGTTCAAACATTTGCACGAAGGAGATATTCCCGATACAGGGGCGAACTTACTCTCCGCCGCAGAAGGAGAACATGAGGAATGGACTAAAATGTACGAAGAGTTTGCTAAAATCGCAGATGAAGAGGGCTTTTCCGATATAGCGGCTCAATTCAGAGAGGTCGGGGCAATTGAGAAGCATCACGAAGAACGGTTCAAGAAATTACTAAACAACTACAACAGCAAAACAATATTCACGGGCGATTCTTCTACTGATTGGGAATGTATGAATTGTGGTCACATTCATACCGGTAAATATGCTCCGCAAGTTTGTCCTGTTTGCCACCACCCGCAAGCGTACTTTATGATAAAACCGGGTAATTACTGATATAGGGCTTTCTGCCAAAAGATTAAAGTCATGTAAAAAGGAAAATTATATGCACTGGAAAAAAATCCCGAAAACTTATGATTATTTGCTTGCGCTGGTTGTAATTGGACTTGGCGTTTTTGGTGTTGTGATGATTTATACATCGGGCAATGCGGGGCTTGTTCCCGCGCATATTGCCAGAAACACAGGTGAGCTTTGGATTAGGCAACGCGGGTTTATTATTTCCGGTGCTTTTTTGATGATTGCGTTTTCGTTGATTGATTATCATTATGTGACAAGATTTTATTTGTATATCTACGGCTTGATGATTGTGCTTTTAGTGGTTGTAATGGTTGTGGGTGCGGATGATAATACAGGAGTTGCGCGTTGGCTTTGGATTCCCAATCCGTTTGGAAGAGCGCAGAGTATTCAACCGTCGGAGTTTGCGAAAATTTTTATGACGATTTTCTTAGCGAAATTTTTAGATGTTTTTCGGGATAGGTTTAACAGACCGCTGTGGCTTTTATTGGTTGTTGCGTTAATTGTACTGCCGGTTTTGTTTGTGTTTTTACAGCCGTCTTTTTCGGCTTCGATGGTTGTGCTGAGTATTTCGCTTGTGGTGCTGTTTGTTGGCGGTCTTTATTGGCGCACAATAATTGTTTCGCTGGCTGTGTTTGCGCCTGTTGGGGTAGTGGTTTGGTTCGATTTGCAAAGGCAGACACCGATTATTCTTACGAGGATTTTAGGTGAATGGCAATGGCGGCGCATAGAAAGCTTTTTGCGTCCGGAACTTGCCAGCGAATGGGCGCGTTATCAAACGGAGCGTTCGCTTTACGCGATTGGCACCGGCGGCTTGACGGGGCGCGGGTTTTTGGAAAATCCGTATATTATATTGGGTCATAACGATTTTATTTTTTCCGTTGTGGCTTCGCAGTATGGTTTTGTGGGCGCGGTTGTATTGCTTGGCGTTGTGGCGTTTATAATTGTAAGTTGTATCCGTACCGCGCTGAAAGCCGCAGACATCGAAGGGCGGCTGATTGCCGCGGGCGTTGCAGGAATGCTTATCTTCGAGACGTTTTTTCATGTGGGTGTAGCAACAGACCTTCTACCGAACACAGGAATGCCGTTTCCGTTTCTTTCATACGGCGGCTCTATGATTTGGGTGCATATGATTGCAATCGGAATGGTTATTAATGTAGGCTTGCCGAGAAAACCAAAATCAATGTTTGACCAACCGGAGGAAGAAGAATGAATATCGCATTAATCGCGCATGACAACAAAAAAAAGTTGATGGAGAATCTTTGCATTGCGTACAGGCACATTTTGTATAAGCATAGAATTTTCGCCACGGGAACGACGGGTCAAATTGTTGAGGACGCAACAAATTTGTCTGTATCGAAATATTTGACGGGACATCTTGGCGGCGCACAACAGGTTAGCGCGCAAGTCGCGCTGAACGATATCGACCTTGTAATTTTTTTGCGTGACCCGCTTCAACCGAAGCATTACGAGCCGGATATTGATTCTCTTTTACGGCTTTGCGATTCGCACAATATTCCCGTCGCAAGCAATCTTGCCACGGCGGAAGTACTACTGCTCGCTCTCGACAGAGGTGATTTGGACTGGAGGTTGAATTTGAAGCGATGAAATTTTTAAAAGCCATGTTTATTTCGATGTTTATTACTCTTTTTATCGGCGGCGTGGCTGTGGCGACGGGGTTTTATCGTGGTGTAATTGAAATTGGAAAGGACGTTATTCCTATTTTTGCCGAACACAGAGAGTTTGTGAGAAAATCACGACCTGAACTTGACTACATAACCGATGAGTATAAAATTTACGAAGAACAGGAGGAGTTGACTTGCCCATACACCGTTACGATTTTACTTTCGGCGGCAGGCGATGTTGTGCTTGGCGGAGATAACCGTTGGGCAGGGTATTTAAGATTTATGCAGGAATTTCGCGAAAGCGGGAATGACCATAGTATTTTTTTTAAAAATGTCGCGCATATTTTTTATGAAAGCGACCTTTCCGTTGTGAACCTCGAAGGCGCGTTGACAGACATTGAAATTGCGCCGCAAGATAAGGAATTTCTTTTTCGTGCGCCGCCGCATTTCGCTAAAATACTTTCGGCGGGAAACATAGATGCGGTTTCGCTTGCGAATAATCATACGCGTGATTTCGGTATGCGCGGCTACGAAGATACAAAAGACGCGCTTAGATATGTAGGGGTTGAGTATTTCGGAAATGATTCGTTGTTAATAAGGGAAATAAACGGGATAAAAGTGGGGCTTTTCGGGTACAGCATTTGGGCGGACACCGCCGATAACCGAAGAAGAATTACCTCCGCAGTCGAACGTCTTCGCAATGACGGCGCACAGCTTATAATCGCGTTTTTTCATTGGGGCGTTGAGCGCGAAAACTTTCCCGAACAATATCAAATCAGTACCGGGCGGTTTACGTTGAACGTCGGCGCGGATTTGGTTCTTGGTTCGCACCCTCATACTATTCAAGGAATTGAGGAACACAATGGGCGGTACATTGTTTACTCTCTTGCAGATTTTTGTTTCGGCGGCAACGCCAACCCGCCCGACCAAGACGCTTTTATTTTTCAACAAAAGTTCACATTTTATCGCGGCGAACTTTTACCGGACAACGAAATAAACATTATTCCGGTTTTCATGTCGTCAGTGCGCAACAGGAACGATTTCAGGCCCACCGTTGCCGAAGATGAAGACGCAAAAAGGATTCTGGCAAGGATAGAAGAATACAGCGAACCACTACGATAATTATTTTAATTAAGAAAGGAAAAATACACTATGCCGATAATGGGAATTGATTTAGGTACAACAAACAGTTTAATAGCTTGTTTTATGAATTCACAACCAACGATAATCCCGAATGTTTTCGGGGAAAATTTAACCCCGTCAATTGTCAGCGTAATGGACGACGGGCAAATTTCTGTGGGGAAAATTGCGAAGGAGAGATTAATTTCGCATCCGCAAATGACGGCGGCGGTCTTTAAAAGAAGCATGGGAACAAAAAAGCAATTTAAACTTGGTGAAAAAGTTTTTACAGCCGAAGAACTTTCTTCATTTGTAGTAAAAAAACTTAAAGAGGACGCGGAAATTTTTCTGGGCGAAAAAATTGAAGAAGCTATTATAAGCGTACCGGCTTATTTCAATGACGTTCAAAGACGCGCCACAAAATTAGCCGGAGAACTCGCGGGGCTGAAAGTCGAAAGAATAGTAAATGAGCCTACGGCGGCAGCTTTGGCGTACGGGTTTCACGAAGAGCAGGATTATACTAAATTTCTTGTTTTCGATTTGGGCGGCGGAACCTTTGACGTATCCGTTTTGGAAAAATACGATAACATAATGGAAGTACGCGCCGTAGCCGGGGATATTTTTCTAGGCGGAGAAGATTTTACAGAAATTCTTGAAAAAATTTTTTTGGATAAAACAAAATTGAATTTTGAAGATTTATCTGATTCCGATAAGGCTGTTTTGAAAAAAAGTATCGAAACAGCAAAGCACAGTTTTTCAAGAAGCAATATAAAAATAACTTCTACTATTCAAGAAAAAACCTATGAAGCAAATGTACTCTTGAACGAATACACATCAAAATGCGAAGACCTACTTACACGGTTGCGTACGTCAATTAAAGTTTCAATGAATGATGCGAAAATATCGCTGGATCAAATCGACAATATAATTTTATCGGGCGGCGCGACAAATTTGCCAATAATAAAAGATTTTGTGGGAAAGCTTTTCAGGCGAATTCCGTTGTCGTCAATTAATCCGGATGAGGTTGTCGGTGTTGGCGCGGCTGTTCACGCAGCCTTGAAGGAGCGTGACGAAGCCGTTTCGGAAATAATCTTAACGGATGTTTGTCCGTTTACTTTGGGCGTTGAAAGTTCTTCAAAGCAGCCAAACGGGATTTTTTATCATGATTTATATTCCCCGATTATTGAGCGCAACACAATTATTCCCGTTTCGCGCGTAGAGCGGTTTTTCACATTGCACGATAATCAATCAATTATTAGCTTTAAAATATTTCAGGGAGAAAGCAGAAAAGCAAGCGAAAATTCATTTATGGGTGAATTGTCAATTCCCATTCCTAAAGCTCCTGCCGGTCAGGAAGGTGCAGATGTCCGTTTCACATACAATATAAACGGCATTTTAGAAGTGGAAGTTACGGTTGTGTCCAGCGGGCTGAAAAAAACTTTGGTAATCGACAGAAACCCCGGAGTATTTACACAGGACGAGATTAAGCAAAAATTAAATGAACTTGCGGCTTATAAAATCCATCCGCGGGAAAAAGAAGAAAACCGTTTTTTAATTTCCAGAGGCGAGCGACTTTATCAGGAGAGTTTGGGGAGTACCCGCATAACGCTTGGTATGGAACTTACAAATTTTGATGCTGTGTTGGATTCGCAGGATGAAAGAAAAATTCGTGATTTCGCAATTAAATTCAAAAAAATTTTAGACGACTTGGATGGGTGAGCGTATGAATCCGTGGATGATATTAAATATTGAAAAGACCGATGATAAAGACGCGGTAAAAAAAGCGTACATGCAAATGCTGAAAAAAAATAACCCGGAGGATGACCCTGAAGGTTTTCAAAAAATCCGCCAAGCATACGAAAACGCGTTAGCGGAGATTGAAGGCAAAAAAGACGGGCCTTCAATGTCTGCTCCCGTGGCGGGATTTATAAAAAAAATGGAAGAGTTGTATAAAAATTTTCCCAAACGCATCGTACAATCAAACTGGGAAGAACTTTTTCGCGATGATGTTTGCTTGCATCTCGAATTGGAAGATGAACTGCTTTTCTTCGTGTTGGATTTTTTTGCGGTAAACAGTTTACTGCCTGCTTACGTTTGGCAGATAGTTATTAAAAAATTAAATATCGAAGCACAGAAAGAAAAATTAAAAGTACAATTTGGCCCGGGATATATTGACTATATTCTCGGCTTTATGAAGGGGGGTACACAAATTTTTGATTATGAATTATTTGATACGTCACAGGAAAAAGATTTCGACAGGGCAATTTTTTTGCGCGGCGATATTTGTTATCATCTCGACGGAAAGAATGTGGATGAAGCCGAAAAATTACTGAAAGAATTGGAAGAACTTGAAATACACCACCCTAATTTTTTGTTGGAAAATGCGCGATTTTTAGCATTAAAAAATGAACCCGCAAAGGCTCTTGAAATAGTTGAAAATCTATTTGAAAAATATGATTTTAAAAAAAATTCTTACGCAATGTTTGTAAAAGGTTCTATTTTAATGGCTTTCGATGACGAGGAGCATCTGAATCAATCCGCAGAGGTTTGCAGAACGATTTTGACCGAGTACCCCGATTATTATTATGTGCAGGATGTTTTAATGGAAGTTTTAATCAAATTAGGCAAACTGGAAGAAGCTTTGGATTATGTCATGGATGAAATTTTGGCAAAATATCCGTCAAGCCCTGCGATGGGTCATGCTGCGCGGGTAAATGATTTATTAATGAAAAAGAACGAAGAAAAATATGCGCAAAATCCAAAAGACAATGATACCGTTATGGCTTTAGCTGATAATTTTATAAAATCGCATCGTTATGAAAATGCATATGATTTATTAATGAAGCATAACGATATTCGCACGCACAAATATTTTAGAATTTTATCAATTTCTTGTTTGGAAAAACGCGATTACGAAAAAGCTATTGAATACGCTGAGCAGTCAAACAATTTACAGCCCAATTACGGTGCTTATCTGGATTTAACAGACGCATTGACCGCGCAAAAAAAATACACGAAAGCACTGGAAACTGCGGATTACGCGTTTTCGTTAAATTTACCCACAAATGGCTATGACATAATCAGAAAAGCACGTCTTTTTATTTCAAAATCAAGTGTTTGCAAAAATCTAAAAGAATATGAAAAAGCAATAGCCGTCTTGGACAGTGCGTTGGAAATAAATAATAAAATTGATTATGTATACGCGATAAAAGCAGAAATATACAAGGAAATTGGTAACTACAATGAAGCAATTGAACAAGCGGAAACAGCTTTAAGCTTTTTCCCGTACAATGTACAGCCTTATGAAACAATGGTTGAAATATTTTATAACTCGGGAAATCCCGAACAGGTTGACGCTATAATTAGCCGTGCAGCGCAATTTCAAATAGACAGCCCCGGGCTTAAATTTTACAAAGCGTGTTGTCTTTCGAAAGAAAAAAAAACCGACGAAGCAATGAAAATTTTATCAGAATTAAAAAATGCGGAAGAGAAATGGGCGGAAAGGACTTTTATTGAGTTGTACTATATTTATCATGACGACATGCGTAAACCAAAAAATTCCTTTGATTGTTTAACAGAGGGGCTAAAAAAACTGCCGAACAATGAAATGCTTTTAATAAGATTAGCCGAGCATTATAAAATGCATAAACCCAAAAAAGAAATTGATGTATGGAAGGATATCTTGCGGCATTACCCCGAAAATCAAACGGCAATTAATCGTTTTGCCTTGATTTTAGAAGATTCCGGAAAGCCGGAGGGTGCCATAGAGTTCCTTGATAAAAAAATCATGGAATTGCCTCAATCAATTAATTTGCGCATTCGCCGCGCTTTTATTTTTAAAGAAATGGAAAAACATAAAAATGCGCTGGACGATTTCTTTTACGCTGAGGAAAATGGAAAAAATATGCGTATTTGGTGGGACATGAATCAAATTTATTTTGAAATTGCTCATATATACAGCACTAAATTAAACGATGCCCCGAATGCGTTGAAATATTTCGAATTAGCCTTAAATGAAAACAGCAATGATATGTATACACATTTTTATATCGGCAATTTGTATACTTATTTTTATAAAAATCATGAAAAAGCAGTCGGGTACTACAATGCGGCTATTGAGCTGGACGAAGGCGACCATATGAATTTTTATCACAGGGGAATTTCTTATCAATGCGACGGAAAATTTGATTTGGCAAAAAATGATTTTTTACAAGTAGTAAAAATGTGTGTCAGCAAGGATTTAGCGAAAAGTATCACTTATCACGGCGATTATACGTATATGGCACAAGCTTATATCATGCTGGGTGAACATAAAAAGGCATATACTGCAATAAAAAAAGCCGCTTCACTTGTTAAAAGAGACGGCACAAAAAAACGCAATTGTTATTGCATTTACATGGTATGGGCGCAATATTTTCAAGGTATCGGAAAAAAAAATAAAGCGAGAAAATATATCGAAATCGCTGTATCCATTAGTAATTCTGTTATGAATAACGATTTGAAATCAGAAATTTACAACGTATGACTAATACCCCATACCCATGTAAACAGCATTTAGGTCGTCTTGTTGTATTCCAAGATACCGGCGGGTGTGGTTAAGGCTTGAATGATTATAAATTTCCATTATAACAGCGGGGGAAACTCCGTTTTTCCATGCGTGGTAGCCAAATGTTTTTCTAAGCGAGTGGCACGATATGCGCCCGGGAATGTTTAAATTTTCCCCTGCGAAGCGGATTATACGATACGCTTGGGAGCGGCTTATGCTCTTGCTAGTTTTGGGGTTAGAAAATAAAAATTCATCGGGACATGAAGAAGCTGCCGCCCGTTCAAGGGTGGCGGCTATTTTTCTATTTATTGCAATTATTTTCGTTTTACCCGTTTTCTTTTCGGTAACGGTAAATGTTTCGCGAGCGCGTTTTATTTTGAAATTATAAACGTCTTGCCAGCGTAGCGGTAATAAATCCGAAATACGCAGTGCGGTATATAGGCTGAACACAACAAGCCTGTGATTTCTGTGTTGCCCTAAGTTGAGATAATAATTGCATAAATCGCGTACATCTTCTAAATTTCTTATTGGTTGGGTTATTGACATCGGAAACTCCTCCATATATACTTCATATATTAAGTGTAACAGATTATTTAATTTGTTGCACCAAGCTGAAAGCCGCATAAAATCAGCTTTCATACATACTGGATGTTGTTTTGAGCGTGGACTTTGCCATCCGCGCTCATTTTTTTTGCCCGTATTTACGGGATTTTTTGTTAGTGCAACAAATTAAATATTCTGTTGCATCGGCGCGAAGTTTGTCAAGCCAAGAGGGAGGGCTAATTATGAACAAGCAAACAAAAAAAACAGCAGGAATGTCTATGGGTATCGTGATAATCTTTATCATGGTAATGAGCGTTGCCGTAACAGCTTTACTGGTAGTTTCGGTAAACGCGCTGCGCAACGCAAACAGGCTGCCGCAAACGGATGGTGAATTTTTCTCGGCGGAAGCGGCTATGAACAGAGCTTTGCCGGGGATTGCAGAGTCGATGATTACTTATATCCCAATCGCGCCTACTACAACCGCGATAAACCAAATGGTTCAAGAAGCAGAAACCCAAATTGCCAACGCCAACTTGATTGACAGTGCTTTTACAAGTCTTGATGATACTGCTCAACAAAACGAGTTACTTAACTTCCTTCGAACAAATGCGGTTTTTCAAAATCGTGTAAAGGATGCAGTAAGTTTATATATCCAAAATGCACTGGGCGGGCTTCCCCCGGCACATGACCCTGTTGCTTTGCTTAACGGTACAGTAGACCCATCAACTTCTTCCTCAATTTTTTGGCTTATCGACGGCAACGACATAACAAGTCCTCAAGAGGGAATGGCTGAACCTGCATTTGTTAACTTGCCTCGCGATGGCGGAAATGTGCGTATAGGTTGGCATGACGGAGGGGCTTTTACCGACGGAATCAGCGTTTCTCCTCCGGTTGTATCCGGAAACACGAGGACATTTAATATAAATATTGCGCCCTACATTACCGTAAACTCTTATTCAGGTGTAGTGGAATTAACCGAAAGAATTTTGGTGCCGTTTTCTTCGTTTTATATTTCGTATGAAGTTAATAATGGTGACCCGGTTGTTATGGCATCGCAAAATCCGGATTCTTTCGGGTGTTACGGTTTTTGTGCAGCTAATGGCATTACCAGTGGTACACAAGCTCATCACTTTCATCCAATGCACTGGGCAAACAAAGATGCTTCCGCTATTGCAAATTATTTAGGAGTCACTCATACCGGTGACAATCCCAACCCGCAGGTTACTCAAATACTGAACGCCACTCCCGGGTTTAGCCCTCGCTTCTCCTGCGGTGGGATAAATTTAGTATCACCTTGTAATGGCGACCATAGAATTAAGTTTGATGGAAGTCATCCTCTTCCGAATGTTGAACTTACACCAATGTCACCGGGTTCTGATGCCTTGCGGGCTAGAATTAGCACCGATTCCCGTGCCAATGTTACGGCAAATGGAGATGTTACCACAACAGGAATAGCTACTCAAACCGGCGAAGTAAATGGTAACCCTGCCACAGTTACAACAGTTAGGCTTAACCATGAGCACAATTGTATCGGTAGTATAACCAGTGTCCAAGAGACTACTTGTTCCAATCACGGCTTTCTTGGTGTTGCTGTGTGGAATTGCCCTACCCCAGGTTGCGCTGGAACTATATCCAGTGTTCAGCCGACTACTTGTTCCATCCACGGTCTTCTTGGTATCGCTGTTTGGAATTGCCCTAATATATTCAGGATCGAAGGTAATAGGGTAGTGGGTTTAGGAAGCGGGCAGATTCGTATCGGGATTGCTCCAAACGACATGGTGTTAAGCGTACAAAATTTGCGCATTATAAACGGAAACCCGATTTTGGTTGGAGATTTTACGGGTATTAATGTATATGTTCCAAACGGTACTCTTTCCTTAGGCACTTCAACAGAGGCATTTATTGTTCAAAATGACCCAACTGGAACCCCACCCATACCCGCAACGAACATTGCATCAAGTGCTGATACGACAGTTAACGTTAGAGATGGATTTATTGCGGAGTATGTGTCAATAACTTCCGGTTTAGGAGCAATGACATTTGCCAGCCATGGTACAGGAGAAGTCAGCATGGGTGCTGTTTTTGCGTCACAAGGGCATATGACCGGCACAATAAGGGCTTCCAGTTGGATAAATGACCAAAAACCTCAATTTATAGGACACCAGCATTTGGATTTATCGCTGGAAATACAAGACCCAATTAGCAGCGGAGAGATGGGCGCGTTGTTTCATTCAACCGGGGGCAGTCACATGGTTGTTCATGTTGATAATGGCGGTCATCCTTTCGATGGTTGGTTTTTTTCCAATACAAGTGCAATGGGAAGTAGTCTCAATGGACACGCAAATCTTAATGTCCCGCCTGAAAGACCAACTATGCCCATAATGCCTGAGTTAAATACATTTCTTAATAATTTGAGCGGCGGTCCCGGTGGTCCTGTACCGGGCAGTTTAGACAGTGGCGGCTCTCCGGATATAACAAACGCACAATTGCTTCCTTAAATATTGTGTGAAAGTTTATTTTTTCTTTTTCTTCGCTCTTGCCATAAATAAACGGGGGTTATAATGAAAAAGCTACTTTGCGTTTCCGCTGTGTTAATTGCTTTAGACCAAATTACAAAACATCTTGCGCGGTATTTTGTTGCGGATGATTTGGTTGTAATCGTTCCGGGAATTTTAAGTATTGCGCCGTTTCATAATACGTATCTTGGATGGCTTGGATGGTGGGCAGGCGTTGTTGATGTGCCGTCACCGCTTATTTTGGTATTTTTAAAGCATTTTTTTATTTTGCTCTTTTTGTCGGTTATGTATTGGTATTTTTGTTTTATATCAAAAAAAAGCCGCTCTTTGCTGAATGCTTCTTTTGTGTCTGCGGTGGCGGGTGTAGGCGGCTCGTTTATTGATAATTTACTTTTTAACGGCTCGTGGGATTTTATTTTTGTTTTTAACGCGTTAATTTTTGATTTGAAAGATTTTTATCTTTTAACACATTTAATTTTACTTTTTATTTTCGGCATACTTCTCGTTCCGCAATATAAAAAGCTAAGCAAAGAACAGCGCGGGCAGTTGAGTTTTTCTTCTTGGATGCAACAAAGCTTAAAAAATGTGAATTCCATTAAAATTTTACAAGAAAATCTGAGGGGTTTATAGTAGTCGTTCGTAACATAAAAAAAACCGTGGAGAAAAAATTTCCCTCCACGGTTTTTTACATATTTACTTAATTAGTAATAGTCTGTTCCGTATCTTTATCGAAAACGTGAATGCGTTGTACATCAAGAGCCATTGTGATTGTGTCGCCGGCTTTTGCGGTGCTTCTTGGGTTAACGCGGGCGGTCATTTGTTGTCCTGCACAAAGCAGGTACAGGTAGATTTCCGCGCCGAGAAGTTCGGTTACTTCGACGTCTGTTTTAATTAGCGAATCGGGTGATTGGGAGATGAACATTTCTTCATCTTTGAGGTCTTCGGGGCGTATTCCCATCACAACGGTTTTTCCGTTGTAGCCGCCTTCGACAACAGCGCGGGCTTTTGCTTGGGGCAGTTTAATTGGGTGTTCGCCGTACATAAGATAAACATCTGAGCCGCGTTGGTCAACGGTTACGTCAACAAGGTTCATTTGCGGCGAGCCTATGAAGCCTGCAACAAATAAGTTTTTCGGTTTGTTGTAAAGGTTTACGGGCGAATCAATTTGCTGTGCAACGCCGTCTTTCATTACAACAATGCGGGTTCCGAGGGTCATAGCTTCGGTTTGGTCGTGGGTTACATATACGAAAGTTGTTTGTAATTTTTGATGAAGCTTTGTAATTTCCGTACGCATTTGTACACGAAGTTTTGCGTCAAGGTTTGAAAGAGGTTCGTCCATAAGGAAAACTTTTGGTTCGCGAACTATTGCGCGTCCCATTGCTACACGCTGACGTTGTCCGCCGGAAAGAGCTTTGGGTTTACGGTCAAGAAGGTGTTCGATATCAAGAACTCTTGCGGCTTCGTGAACTCTTTTTTCAATTTCAGCTTTGGGGGTTTTGCGTAATTTTAATCCGAATGCCATATTGTCATGTACGCTCATGTGCGGATAAAGCGCGTAGTTTTGGAAAACCATCGCGATATCGCGGTCTTTGGGGGCTACGTCATTCATTAGGCGGTCGCCTATGTATAGCTCACCCTCTGTTATTTCTTCCAAGCCTGCAATCATGCGTAGAGTCGTTGTTTTTCCGCACCCGGACGGACCTACGAAAATAATAAATTCTTTGTCCGCAATTTTCATGTTGAAATCTGAAACCGCAACAAAACCGTTTGGATACTTCTTAACAATGTTTTTAAGCTCTAAACCAGCCATTAGCTGCCTCCTATAATTACAGACAAATAAAACATGTCTGCTCTGTAATGTTACAGTTATATTACAATATTAAAATATGCGTTGTCATTGGCGAAAATTCCAAAAAATCGTGCAATTTCTGTGAGATTATACAAAGAATAATTTATTGAAATTTGCGGAAAAATATGCTTGGTGAATTAAGATGATTTCAATTAAAAAAAGTATAGAAGAATTCAAGGAACAAAAGCCCAGTAAAATTCTCGAAGAGAATATAAATCTTTGCAAAGATTTATTTGAAGACAGTACAGATTTTATCGGGCGAAAATTCGCACCGGGCGGAGCGGGTGCGCCGTGGATTTATATGGCGTACTTCGATGCGATGACAAACCGCGAGATGATGGATTTATCTGTAATCCGGCGGCTTTTCGATATGGATTGGGCATCGCTTACGTCGTATGAAAAAGGCGAGAGCGTTTACGAAACCCTTCGTGACAGAGGAATCGCCACAACAGACCTGTCCGAAAGCGACGATATGTTTGATATTTTATATTTCATTAACGCGGGTGACACCGCAGTTTTTATAGACGGCTGCGATAAATGCATAATCGTAGCGACACGCGGCTTCCCGAACCGCGGTATTCAATCGGCGGAAACGGAAGTAGTTGTACAAGGCCCGCGAGAAGCTTTCAGCGAAGTTATGCGCTTTAACACGGCGTTAATTCGGCGGCGTATTCGCGACAATAATTTAGTCGTAAAGCAGTCGAAACTTGGGAAGCGCAGTCTTACGGACATCGCAGTCGTGTACATGAACGACATTGTACGCCCGGAGGTTCTTGCGGAAGTTGAACGCCGTTTGGAATGCATTGATGTTGACGGAATTTCAGACAGCGGCACTGTTGAGCAGCTTATTGAAGAAAGTTGGCTTAGTCCATTTCCGCAAGTTCAACTCACCGAACGCCCGGATAAGGCGGCTTCTTCAATTTTGGAAGGACGAATTGCCGTCATTATCGACAATTCGCCTTTCGTGATTATCGTTCCCGTTACGCTTAACGCGTTTTTTCAAGCTTCGGAAGATTATTACAGTCGCTGGCAAGTGATGAGCGTTACGCGGTTTTTGCGTTTTGTAGGGGCTTTTATGGCGGTTGCATTGCCGGGGATGTATCTTGCGTTTGCGTTGTATCATCCGTCGATGATTCCTTTATTGATGGTCTCGCGGCTTGCGGAAGCTTCTCAGGCTGTGCCGTTTCCCGCCGTGGTTGAAATTATTTTACTGGACGCGGCTTTTGAACTTCTTCGTGAAGCGGGAATTCGCTTAAAAAGCGCAAGCGGAGGCACAATCGGAATTGTGGGTGGTTTGATTATTGGACAGGCATCCGTTGAAGCCGGTTTGGTTAGCCCCATCGTTGTAATCATTGTCGCGCTTACCGGTATCGCCACATTTTCGATTCCCAGTGTTTCGCTTGTTTATGCCTTTCGTCTTGTGAAATACCTGGTGTTGATTCTTTCCGCTTCTCTTGGATTTTTCGGGCTTATTATAGGAATGATTCTCACGCTGATTCATCTTTCGGGCTTGCGTAGCGTTGGTTTCCCTTATTTAATGCCGTTTGCCGCATCTGAATTAAGCAAGGGAGAAGACTTAAAAGACAGCATATTTCGTTTTCCATTGTTTAGCTTGAAAAAGCGTCCGTTTTTTGCAAACCCGAAGCAAGCTGTTCGGATGAAGTGAATGGAGTGTTGTGAATGTCATCGAATAAAAAAATTACAATGCGGCAGTTGCAAATTTTAATTATTCTGAGCGCGATGGGAACGGGTGTAATTGTTTTGCCGCGAAGGGCGGCGGACTTTCTTCCCGAAGGTGCGCAAGACGGCTGGGTAATTGCGATTGGTCTGACTCTTATCGCAATAGTGGTTGGCATACTGATAAGTGCGGCGGCGAGAGCGGCGCAATCAGCAGCGGAATATACGTTAAGTGAAAATCTTAACGAAACTAAATCCCCCCAAGACCTTTCCTTTATAGATTCAGTGTCAATTCTCCTGACAAAACCTTTTGCGTATGTGTTAGGCATAATTATGTGGGCGAAATTGGTTATTGCGGCGGGGTTGGAGTTGCGGATTTTTTTAGAGATTTCGCGTGATATTATGCTTCCGAATACGCCGGCGTATGTTATAAGCGCGGTTATGATTGGTGCGTGTGCATATGCCGCCGCGAAGGGTTTGGAAACGCGGGCTCGCGTTGCGGAAGTTTTGTTTGCGTTGTTGATTTTGCCGATTTTATTTTTGTTTACAATTGCGGTTTTAGATGCGGATTTTACTAATTTACAGCCCGTTCTTGTTAATGATGTTCATTCGTTGGTACGCGGTTCGGTTCGGCTTGGGTTTATTTTAACTGGGTTGGAGTGCTTGCTGTTGGTTTCGGCGTATGTGCCGCGAGAGAAAAGTTTGGGCCGGGCGGTTGTCGGTGCGCTTGGCGTTGCGGGCGTGTTAATTATTTGTATTACTGTTATAACAATTGCGTCGTTCGGAAGCGGTTTAAGCAACGAGCCGTGGCCTGTGATTGGCATGATGGATGTAATCAATTTGCCCGGCTCGTTCATTGAGCGGCAGGAAGCTCTGATGTTCGGTTTTTGGATAGTAACTGCGTTCGCACTAGGTAATGCGATGTTATTTTTCGGAGGGCTTCTTGTGACGGATATTTTTAAGAAAGCGAAGCTTAGTACGGGCGTTATATTAAGCGCGCTTGGAGTTTTCGGCGTAAGTATTCTACCCATAGACCGCGAAACGGTTTATGCGCAAATGGATTTTATGTATGCGACAACGGGAATATTTTTTCTTGTTGTTTTGCCTATCGCATTGTTAATCGCGGCAAAAATTACAATATGGGGGCGAAATAAAATTTTAGCAAAAACAATCGCGTTTATGATTTTTCTTGCGTTTGCGATAACGCTTTTAGTTGGTTGTTGGGATTCAACAGAGATAGAAAACCGCGCATTCGTTGTAGCGATGGGTGTTGATAAGTCCGAAGAAAATTACTCCGTGACATTAAGCATTCCCATAATGGATGAAGATGGCAAAGACGAAGATGAAGACGAAGAAATTCCCGCACACATTAAAACATCCGAGGGACAAACAATCACGGAAGCCCTAAAAAAGCTTGACGCGAAAAACGATAAAAATCTCTACTACGGGCAAACGAAATTAATAATTTTGGGTACGAATTTGCTTGAAAGCGAAGAATTTTTGCGCGGCACGTTGAACACGATTACAAACGCGATGAAATCTCCCCGCCGAATTCATGTGCTTGCCGCCGAAGACCCATCAAAGATTTTATCTACAAAGCCTCCGGCCGAAATCCTTCCCGGTTCGTATGTAGGGGATATATACCGCGACAAAAACAAAATAGGCGGCCACGCTTTCGCACTGGACTTTGAACGCCTTTCCTCCATGAGCGACGCAATCATCCCAAAAATCGAACGCAACGATGACGAATTGCGTCTTTCCGGTGCAGTCGTGTTGAAAAAATCCTGCAAAACAGGAATTATCTCGCCCGAAGAGTTGCAAGGTCTTTTATGGTGCTTCCCACGGGGCAACACAGGCGCGGTTGTGACCGCAGAAAATATTTCCATGAAAATCGAAAAGCACAAAACAAATATTTCTTTCCACCCCGGCGAAACCGATTCGCCTTTACGCGCTGTAATTGAAATAAAAGCCACAGGAACCGTTGATGAAATTTCCGAAACCGCCCAAGAATCCGTCGAAATGCGTGAGCACCTTGAAAATATTTTCACAGCGGCAATCAAAAAAGAAATCTCTGCTACCGCCGAACTTCTTCAAAATGAACACGGCGTTGACGGCTACAATCTCCTTGAGCATCTGCGTAAAAAAAATTATCCGCTGTATAAGCAATATGCGGATAATTGGCATGAAATTTTTCCGAAAATTGAAATTGTACCGCAGGTTACTGTGGTTGTTTAAAGAATATGTTGCACGTCTCGACGTTAAGCTTATAAAAGCCAAAAGTCCGCGTGCTACATATCTGTTTGTTTTAACGTCGCTTGGCTTTTTCGTACTGAAAAGCGGGCAATTTTAAATGGTGTTGTCCCTCTTATGTGTTTTATGATACAGTATTAAACCTTTTATTTCAAATGAGAGGATGGGCTGGTATGATTGATAACAAACCCCCAAGAATTGCCGTGTATTGCGGAACTTTTTCGCCGCCTACGCTTGGTCACTTGGATATCATTAAGCGCGCCGCAAGAGAATATGACCGGCTTTATGTCGGTGTTCTTCGGAACAACAAAAAAACACCGTTATTCTCCGAAGATGAGCGCATTGAAATGTTAAAAAAAATTACAAAAGATATTCCGAATGTAAAAATTGAACAGTTCAGCGGTTTGCTTGTGGATTTCGCAATTAAAGTCGGGGCGAACACATCTGTAAGGGGAGTTAGAAAAGGAACGGACTTGGACGTTGAAAGACAATTATTTTCGGCAAACGAAAAAATTGGCAGGCTTGAACGAAACGGTTATCGCATAGATACAGTTTTTTTCCCGACAACTCTTGAAAACTTCGACACAAGTTCTTCGCTTGTACGCGACTTATTAGCAGGTGGAGCGTACAAAGTCGCGAGTATGTATCTTGCCCCTGAAATTTCGGAGCAAATTATAGAAAAGTATAAAATGTCGGAGAATTTATGAAAATAAAGGTCGTTGAAGGATTGGAATTTATTTTATAAAAATGGTACGATAAGATATTCAGAAATAGGAGTGATTTTATGATACGCACACGATATGCGCCAAGTCCTACGGGGTTTATGCATATTGGAAATTTGCGCACGGCACTGTATGAGTATTTGATTGCAAAGCGGGGTGGGGGAGTTTTTATTCTTCGCATTGAAGACACGGACAGTGAGCGGTTCGTTGAGGGTGCGACGGACGCAATTTTTGAAACGATGGAACTGACGGGGTTGAAATTTGACGAAGGTCCCGGAATTGGCGGAGATTTCGGGCCATATGTACAGAGCGAGCGCAAGGGTTCATATTTACCGCACGCTAAAAAACTTGTAGAAAACGGCAAGGCTTATTATTGTTTTTGCGACAAAGAGCGGCTGGACGGGCTTGCCGATGAACGCGGACTGAAAAAGTATGACCGCTTTTGTGAAAAACTAAATGCGGAAGAAATTGCGGCACGGTTAAACAGCGGCGAGCCATATGTAATCCGTCAAAAAATTCTCGACGGAAAAACGACTTTCCACGACGAGGTTTTCGGTGACATTACAATCGACAACCGCGAAATGGAAGACCAAATTTTAATTAAATCAGACGGAATGCCGACATATAATTTCGCAAACGTCATAGACGACCACTCTATGAAAATTTCCCATGTTGTGCGCGGCAGTGAATATCTTACGTCAACGCCGAAGTACAAGCTACTTTACGAGGCTTTGGGATGGGAAGTACCTGTGTTTGTGCATTTACCACTTCTGCAGAACGCGGCGGGACAAAAAATTTCCAAGCGCAACGGCGACGCTTCAATTCCACAGCTTTTAGCGGAAGGATTTTTGCCGCAGGCAATTATAAATTATGCCGCGCTTCTGGGCTGGAGTCCGCCCGATAACCGCGAAATTTTTTCTCTGACAGAACTTGAACAAATTTTTGAGCCGAAAAACATAAGCAAATCACCATCGGCATTTGATATAAATAAACTACGCTGGGTAAATGGCGAGCATATGAAAAATTTGCCATCTGAAGTTTTTTATGAAATGGCATTACCTTATTTAAAAGAAGCTGTAAAAATTACAGCCGTGGATTATGCTGCTCTTGCGAAAATGACGCAGTCCCGCGTAACCCTCGTAAAAGATTGCGCCGAGCTTGTTGATTTTATTGACGAACTGCCGCGATATGCGATTGATTTGTACATGCACAAAAAAATGAAAACCAACCCCGAAGTTGCGGCGTTGGCTCTCGAATCGGCAATTAAAGAATTTTCCGCTCTAACTAAATGGAATCACGATGTACTTTCCGCAACCGTAACAAAAATCGCAGAAGCCAACGACCTCAAAAACGGACAAATCCTATGGTCAATCCGTACCGCGCTTTCGGGCAAGGCAACAACACCCTGCGGAGCAACGGAAATCTGTGAAATTCTCGGTAAAGGAGAAACTTTACGGCGGTTGGGTATTGGGTTGCAGAAAATTACGATATCTTCTTAAAGTGGCTTCGTGACAGTATTGCTGTGGCAACAGATATAAAAGTGGACGCAAAAATAATAATCCACGGTAATGTTTCAAACTGTTCAAACAAAACGCCGTAAAGAATTTGCCCTATAGCACTTGAAACAAAAGGGAACATCAACAAAATGGACAGGACTTTTCCAATCAGCTCCAATGGTGTTTCTCTTTGTACATAGGCAATCATTTGTATTTGACCATAAACATTACGGTTAAAGTGCCGTAAATAAAGTCAAAAACCCTTTACAACCAGTGATTTTAAAGGGTAGAATGAAAAATATTCTGTGTAAGGAGTGAGAACTATTTTAGTACTTTACGATTTGCAGGATGAAATGAAAAATTTCACTATCGGAAAATTCCCCGAAAGCTTAATTATAGGGCCGAACCCCAACCAGCTCGCAACCATTAACGTTATGGAAGAAGACGGCGCAAAAACCGTTCTTATTTCTAACCGTACCGAAGTTGCAGATGGAATTACGATTAACATGTCGGCGTTCCAAAATTTACTACCGGGCGATAGATTAACAATTACCGGAAGAATCGGAAGCAACGCGCCCACCGCAAAATGGTGTATGTTAATTCACCGCGGCGGCGGAAACTATTCCCTTTTAAAACAGCATAGCATTCCCTTGCACGACGAACTGTTTTACCTTACACACCTGTTAGACGAAGTTGATTTGAAATACCCCATCCGTTTACGTACTGACCATTGGGGAAACGAAGAATCATACATGGACTTCTATGTGGATGATATTTTAATTACGCGCAATATTAAAAATACAGGAATCATCATTGACAGCCGTGACATTGTTTATTCCCTTGCGACAGACAACTACGCGAGCGACGGGCTTACTCCCGTTGGCAGCAACATAGGAACCGTACCGTCATTTTTGCAAACTTCGGGCGACCCGGAATACAGTTTAATTGAAGAAGGCGACAAAAAAATCATTTATTTACGGCGCAGGGTTCACGATTGGGACGGAATTGACATTAAAATCGGCTTGATGGCGTTGAAAAAAGGCAACAGTTACACAATTACAATTAAAGGGCGCCCAGAAGGTGAAGTTCTGAAAGATGCACAGCTTATGATGCAAATTTTACCCGGGTATGTATGGCGCGATAATAAAAATGTCTACGAAGGGCAAGAATTTATTCTTGAACACACGCTTTCAAACGCGGAAGTTTTAAACGCAGAATTTATTCGCATTGCGTCCACCCCGCAAGGCGCGAGCATGTCTTTTGTCATTACCGATATTATTATAAAAGTCAACAAAGAAGGAGCGGCTTAAATGATTAAACAAGTTGACAGAGCATTGCTTATGTCTGATTCCGCGCCGCTGGCAATCGGCTTTTTTATTGGAACGGATTGCGTCGATTGTAATTTTTCCGCCGTAGAAATGTTTGGCTACGATTCTAAAGATGAATATGTAAATTCTTTTTATCATACCTTGCCGACCTTTCAACCTACGGGACGTTCGAGCAAGAAATTTTTTTATGAATTAATTTCAAAAGCTTTGGAAGATGGAAATGCTAAAAGCGAGATTCTATGTCGCAGTGCCGAAGGCGCGTTAATTCCTATGGAGGTTACGCTTGTTCGCACAATTCAAGGGAATGAAACTTTTGTGCTTTGCTATTTTGCAAATTTAACGGGCATTCAAATCGCGATGAAAGAAGCCGCAAATACCGCCGAAATGACGCAAATGTATCTTTCTGCGTCGCCGCTTGCGATGGAATTATTTGACGGATATTACAGAATTTTGGACTGCAACCAACAGGCATTGGATTTACTTGGCTACACCGAAAAAGGCGAATATTACAAACGCAATACATATCTTGCGCCGGATTATTTATATCATGATATTTACACACGCGTTCTAGACAGGCAGTATTTCCAGCAGGCGATGGAAAACGGTTTCGTTCGTTACGAATGGGTTTTTCAAAAAGAAAACGGCGAAAAATTACCCTGCGAAATTACACGTGTACGGATAATCCGACCGGACGGAAAATTCGTTGTGTCATACATTCATGATTTATCCACAATTCGCGCAATGGCGGAAGAATTAAAAAAAGCCGAAGCCGTTGAACGGGAAAACCGGGCGAAAAGTCAATTTCTTGCGCAAATGAGCCACGTTCTCCGTACTCCGATGAACGCAATTTCCGGGCTTACCGATATTCAATTGCAAAAAAATAATACGATGGATGCCGAAGAAACATTAGTGCAAATTCAACGCTTCACGAAGATACAACTCGGAATTATTTCCGATATTTTAGATTTAGCAAATGTTGACGCGGGCAAACTCGAACTCGCGATTAAACAAATCGACGTGCCGAGTTTAATCGTAGACATTGTACAAATAAATTTAATGGGAATGGATAATGAAAATATTACTTTCTCACTTATTGTCGATGAAAATTTACCGTTTGTTATGCTTGGAGACGAACTTCGCGTTAAGCAAATCGTGAGTCATCTTGTTCGTAACGCGTTTAAATTTACCGAGCGCGGCACTGTTACTCTTCATTTCCATTGCGAACCGCTGGATGCTGATAATATTACATTTGTGATAACCGTAACAGACACAGGACAGGGAATGTCACAAGAACAAATAACAAATCTTTTGGGTGAAAACGCCCGCTACAATGAGCATGGGAAAATTCAAGGTACAGGCGCAGGCCTTGGGCTTTTAATTACGCAACGGCTGATTCAATTGATGGAAGGAACAGTTGAGATTTCCAGCGAAATCTCCAAGGGTTCCACTTTCATTGTAAAAATAAATTTACAATCCTTCTGCAACGCAACGCTCGGCGCGGAAACCGTTGAGAAATTGCAGACAATGGGCAAAGAACGCTATGATTTCAAACGAAAAATAACAATTGACTACGAGCCGATGCCTTACGGAAAAGTTTTAATTGTGGACGATGTTGAGTCAAATTTATTCGTTGCGAAAGGGCTCATGGAACCGTATGGTTTGCAAATCGAAACCGTTACCGGCGGCATTGAAGCCGTAGAAAAAATAAAATCCGGCGAAGAATACGACATAATTTTCATGGACCACATGATGCCCGACATGGATGGAGTTGAGGCGACGAAAGCAATCATCGGGCTGGAATATATGCGACCGGTTGTCGCTCTCACCGCAAACGCGCTGCTGGGACAGGCATCTTTGTTCAAAGAAAACGGTTTCGCCGGTTTCATTTCAAAGCCAATCGACACAAAGCATCTTCACGAATATTTAATGCGTTATATTCGTGACAAATATCCCGAAGACATACGCGAAAAAGCCCGCACCGAGATGCCCACGCGCATCGCGCCAAAGCAGAGCGTTTCCGAAGAGCTTTCCAAGCATTTTATTCGTGACGCGAAAAATGCTGCAAAAGTTCTTGAACAATTAATAACGCTTTTAGAATTTTCTGGCGACGATTTTAATAAATATACAATTTTCACCCACGGCATGAAATCCGCGCTCGCAAACGTAGGCATTTCCGACCTTTCAAAAGTCGCTGAATCGCTTGAAGCCGCGGGACGTGAAAAAAACACTTCAAAAATTTCCGCCGATACCCCAAACTTTATTTCTGATTTAAAAGAAGTTATCACAGCGTTTGAAGAAAAAATTTCTGCCGCCTCCGCCTTAGACATCGACGTTGAAGATGATTTGGTTTTACTAAATAAACAGCTTACCGCCCTAATCGAAGCTTGCGATATTTTTCATAAACCTTCTGCAAAAAAAGCCATGACCACATTAAAAGAAGGCCAATGCTCCAAAAAAACACTGGCCCTTATTGATGAAATAAACGCACTGCTTCTCCACGGCGAATTTGAAGAAGCTGCCGAACTTGCACAAAATCATATGAACACTTAGTTCGCAAAGAAATCCGGATTTTCTTTTAATCGTTCGCTTGTTAAATCCGCCATTTTTACTGCATCACATAATACGCTGTGCGCTGAACCGATTTTACAATATAATGCCGCGCCGTTTTCGATAAAAATTTTTTCGGCTTTTATATAGTTTTCTGAAATATCTCCGCCGTGGTAATAATGGCGGAATTGAGGGCAGGGAATTAATTCACCGTCTTTTTTTATGAAAATATTTTGCTGTTTGGTGGTTAATCTGTTTGGGATATTGCTCCATTCTTCTACGCCGTGCAGATATGTGTTCTTGGATAATTCACAACCTAAAAATAAAATTTGCGCGTTTCGGTCGTAAAGTTTTCCGTAACAACCGTTTCTCGGGCAAGGTGTTTGCGTAAATTCTTCCCCGCTTGTAAAATCTGCCGCGTCTTTTCCGAGTGCCGCCAATGAATGTGTCGGATGCATTGAACGCACAACGCCTTCGCGTTTTAAAAATAAATTCGATAAAATCCCCACGCAAGAAGGCATATTGTAATAATCGAAAATATTTCTTTCGCCAACGGGAATATCATTTTCGTCTTTTTTATCCCATACAACCGCGTCCCATGTGTGGGTTGGAAAAACTAATAAGCCGTCGCGCATAAATTCAATGAACACGTCGATTATTGTGTCGCCTCTGTTTTCGCACTCACCCACGCTTTTACAAGATGAATGAACCAAAAGCGTTCCGCGCGGGTTAATTCCGCTTTTTTCTAAATCGGAAAGCAAAGATTTTTTCGTATGCAATTTTTTACACCTCAATTTTCATGTCAAAGGCAAAGACAACTGCCCGCCATTATCGTAATTTTGAAGATGCTCCAGCCCAAGATGTTTATATGCAAGCCGCGTCGCCGTTCTACCGCGTGGGGTACGCTGGATAAAACCTAGTTGTAAAAGATACGGTTCGGCTACATCTTCGAGGGTACCGGCTTCTTCATCAATGCTTGCGGCTAGGGTGTCCAGCCCGACAGGACCGCCACCGAATTTTTCGATAATTGCAAGCAGAATTTTTTTGTCTACGGTGTCAAGTCCAAGACGGTCGATTTCAAGCTTGTCCAATGAAGATACAGCAACTTCTTCCGTTATTACGCCATCGAATTTTACTTGCGCAAAATCGCGAACACGTTTTAATAAACGGTTTACGATGCGCGGCGTTCCTCTTGCGCGGCGGGCTATTTCTTCCGCTCCTTGTGGTTCTATTTCTACGCCCAAAACGACAGCCGAGCGAATTATTATTTTTTTTAAATCTTCGACACTGTACGGTTCAAGATGATGCACAACGCCGAAACGGTCACGGAGTGGCGCGGTTAAAAGACCGATTCGCGTTGTTGCGCCGACTAACGTAAAGCGCGGCAAATCAAGCCGAATGCTTCGTGCACCGGGGCCTTTTCCGATTATGATATCAAAAACAAAATCTTCCATCGCGGAATAAAGCATTTCTTCAACCGTGCGGTTAAGCCTGTGAATTTCGTCAATAAAAAGAAAATCGCCCTCGTTTAAATCGTTTAAAATTGCGGCGATATCACCGGGGCGTTCAATTGCGGGACCTGTTGTAATGCGAAGCTGCGCATTCATCGCGCCCGCGATAATTGCCGAAAGCGTAGTTTTCCCAAGACCGGGCTGCCCGTACAGTAGAACATGGTCAAGTGTCTCTCCGCGCCCCAATGCGGCTTGTACAAAAACCTGCATATTTTCCTTAACTTTTTCTTGCCCGATGTAATCATCAAAACTGGATGGGCGAAGCTTTATTTCGATTTCCTCGTCATGTTCGCGACTGAATCCCGTTGTGTTTAAGCGATTATTATTTTCCATGCATTTTCACCCTAACTTCACCCGAAAAAAGCGAATGAATCTCACCGTTTTCGTTGCGCACGATAAGCCGACCGATATCGTCTATGTCAATTGCGGTGGCTTGATATTCTTTTCCTGTGCCCGTAACGGTGATTTCTTCGCCAAGAAACATTAGGCGTTCGCGGTATTTTTTTAAGAAGTCTTTATTGATTTGCTCTGACTCCGCATTTAGTGCCGTCATTTTGTTGATAATCGCGGCGGCAAGACGGTTTCTTGTGACGGAGTTTTTTTCGTTATTAGTGAAAACCGCGCCGACAATTTCTTTTAATTCTTCCGGCATATCTTGCGGCATAGTGAAATTCACGCCGATTCCTACAACAATCCAGTTTATTGCGCCGTTTTCGTAGTCTGTTACGGCTTCCGTTGAAATGCCGCATATTTTTTTTCCATCCAAAAAAAGATCATTAACCCATTTAATTTGCGGGTGTTTTTCGCAAACTTCGATAATAGCTTCGCAAACCGCAACTGCCGTAAAAGCAGTTATAAGCGTTGGAACTTCAAGCCAAATTTGCGAAGGCAACAAAATAAAACTCATATAAATTCCGTGGCCTTTCGGCGAAAAAAAACTTCTGCCGTAACGCCCTTTGCCCGCGGTTTGATGATCGGCAATAACGACCGTTCCATGTTCCGCGTTGGAAATTGCCATTTGTTTCGCAGTGATGTTTGTGGAATCAAGCGATTGTTCGACGATGATTTTTCTGTCTGCATCATACAAAAATGGAAAAATTCCCTGTGCGGATAAAATATCGTTTTCATCCGACAAGCAATAACCACGCTTTGTAGCCGCTTTTATCGTGTAACCGTCCTTTTCAAGCTCTTTAACGGCTTTCCAAACAGCGGTGCGGCTAACATTAAGCTGCCCCGCGATAAATTCACCGGAAATATTTCGACCCCGATTACTTTCCAAAAGTGCAAGTAAATTTTTTTTAGTCAAAGCATTACCATCTCTTTTTCAGCTTCGGCATATATTCAAATTCAACATCCGGTAATTTATTGCGTAAATTGTATAAGCTTGTTTTAAGGCATTCAAACGGGTCTTTGCCGTAACATTCGTCTTGCTCAATCATGGCGTACTCAACTTCGACATCTTCTGCGGCACCTATAATACGTTGCCAATTTAAATTACCCTCCAAAACTGACTCACTCATACGGCTGATTCCTCCAACAACGGAAAAATCCTGCAAGTGAATAACATTCACGCGCCCCTCCAGCTTTTTAATCCAATGTGCTGGGTCTCCGCCGCCCGCTTGAATCCAGTATGTATCAAGCGTGAAATTTACATCGGTAAGATTATCGCGAATAAACTCCAAACAAATTTTACCGTCAAATCTTTCAAATTCGAAATAGTGGTTGTGATATAGAAGTTGAAGACCCGCGTCTTTAATGGCGCGTGCCGGTTGTCTGAAATCTAAAAAAAACTGCATAAACCCGGATTTATTGCGTTCATATTTTTTCGGAAGCATATCAATGCTGACATACTTCGCGCCCATCATTTTATGCTCTGCAATAACTTCCTTTGTATTCTCCCGAACTCGCTCAGGGTCCGCTTGAGCAATAACAACTTCCAATCCGTAAGCCTTGCAGGTTTCATCAATTTCCTCCGGGGGAATAATGGAGCTAATTCCGGAAGCTTGAACACAATCAAATCCAATCTTGGAAATTTTTTTCATACTGCTTGCGAAATCTTTGTGCGTTTGCGTAAAATCTCTAATAGTGTTAAGCTGCGCTCCGATTTTCATTCTTAACCCTCCCAGTTATGATATACATTTTGAACATCATCTTCATTATCCAGCAAGTCCAGCATTTTGTTCATATATTTTAAATCTTCCGGCGATGAAAGTGTTGCATATGTTTGCGGAATCATTGTAACTTCCGCTGAAACCATTTGAATTCCGGCGACTTCTATTGCTTCGCGAACAGCGGAAAAATTTTCGGGCGATGTCAGAATTTCATAGCCGCCTTCCTGCGGAATAAAATCATCCGCGCCCGCGTCCGCCGTCAGGAGCATTAATTCTTCTTCGTCGGCACAGCCCGTTTCAACCATAATCTGTCCAACCTCGTTGAACATAAACGAAACGCACCCGGGCGTTCCCATATTTCCGTTGCCCTTTGTGAACGCGTTACGCACATTTGCCGCCGCCCTGTTTCTGTTGTCCGTTAAAACATTCACAATCACTGCAACGCCGCCCGGCCCGTAGCCTTCGTAAGTTGTCGCCTCATAGTTGACTTGGTTTATGTCGCCGGCGGCTTTTTTTATACTGCGTTCGATTGTGTCGTTCGGCATATTTTCCGCTTTACACTTAGCGATTGCATCTTTCAGCCGTGAATTTGCCGCAGGGTCGCCGCCGCCACCGTGCTTCACCGCCATCGCAAGTTCACGTCCCAACCGTGTAAAAATTCGTCCGCGCGCCGCGTCGTTTTTTTCTTTTCTGTGCTTTATGTTTGCAAATTTAGAATGACCTGCCATAAGACACCTCGCTGTATACTTTTGTTATTATATTCTTTTGGAGAAAACCGTTTGAGCTTTCTTCGTCAAAAATTTTATTCATTTCCGCGATATGAGCGTCAAAATTCGGGTCGGATTGAAGCGGGGCGTGGGAGTGGGAAGTCATGTACGTCAGCCATTTTTCGCGTGTATAAAGGATCGGGTTTGGGAATTCTCGGACAGTGGGGTCTTTAAAAAAAATTTCAGTTGAGTTTTTACTGTGCGAAATGCTGCTTCCTCCGGGAGTGTTATTGTAAACCGCGATTACAATGCAACTGGGCTTGCCTATCCGGCGGCATTCATCCATAAAAGCAACCGGGTCAAACCAGTGTAAAGCCTGTGCGCAAGTAATCACGTCAACGCTGCTATCCGGTAAAGTTGTTTTCTCCGCCGATGCAGAAATTATTTTAACATTTGTGAATTCATCCGTAAGCGACGCGAGTTGCGCCAACATATCCGTGTTCGGCTCGACTGCGAAAATATTATAACCACGCTTGGCAATTTCCCGCGTAAATTTCCCCGTTCCCGCGCCGATATCCGCAAAAACCGCGTTTGGCGATACAAGGCTTAAAACATATTCAATCGCCGCGTCGGGGTAACCGGGACGTGCCGCCGCGTAAGCTTCCGCTTTGCCATTGAAAAGTTCTGTGTTCATTTATTTTCCTTTCGCTCGGCAAAAATATACAACGCGCATTCAATGCGTTTTTTCATAAGCTCGCAGGATATTTTATCGGGTTTTAGAATGCTACCGTTTGCGTAGTGGGCAGTTGCCATGCAACCGCCGCTGCAATAGAATTTCGCCCAGCATTCGGCGCATTCGGGTTTTGTGAAAACGTGGCAGTTTGAGAAATCTTGAGTCATTTCATTTTTACAAATACCCGTTTCCAAATCACCTACTTGAAATTTTTCATCGCCAACGAACTGATGGCACGGGTAAAACTTGCCCGACGGCGTAACCGACAGATATTCCGAGCCCGCGCCGCAACCCGTAACACGTTTTGCGATACACGGACCACCGGTTATATCCATTTCAAAATGGAAGAAAAACACGCCACGCTCGCCCCTTTCGAGAGAGAGAAGTTCGTGCGTGAGTTTTTCGTATTCTGTAAACAGTGCGGGTAAATCTTCTTCGCGTATGGAATAATCCGCATTAGACGGCGCAACAACAGGCTCAACTGAAATATTTTTAAACCCCAAATCTGCAAGATGAAGAACGTCTGCGGCGAAATCAAGATTATGCCGCGTATACGTGCCGCGGACGTAGTAGTTTTTATCGACGCGTGCTTCGACAAGGGCTTTTATTTTTGGAAGAATTTCATCGTAGCTTCCGCCGTTATTTGAAAATTTTCTCATGCGGTCGTTTACATGCATACGCCCGTCAAGACTAAGCACCACATTGTCGAAATTTTTATTTATGTATTCGATATTTTCGTTCGACAAAAACGCGCCGTTAGTTGTAAGCGTAAAACGAAAATTTTTTTCGGCGGTAGCTTCGCGGCTTCTGCCGTATGCCACAATTTCTTTTACAACATCAAAGTTTAACATCGGTTCTCCGCCGAAAAAATCAACTTCAAGATTGCGGCGCGTACCGGAATTTTCAACTAAAAAATCAATTGCCTTTTTTCCAATTTCAAAAGGCATAAGCCCTCTATCATTTTCTGAATAATTTCCCTGCCCGGCGAAGCAATACGCGCAACGTAAATTGCACTCATGCGCAATATGCAAACACAGTGCCTTAACAACGGGGCGACGGTTTTGTAAATGCGAAAAAACTTCGCGTTGTTTTTCCGGCACGAAAAGTAAACCCGCTTCAATAAGACCGCGAATTTCTAACATAACCCCCGACGGCGCGTCAATCTCATCGTAACGTGATGGGGCTTTTTGCATTTTTTTAAGAGCGCAAAACGCGGCGTCGTCAACATGGTGTAACGCGCCGCTGTTTACGTCAAGCACCATGTTTCGCCCACAGATGCTAAAACAGTGAATCATTAAATTACGCGCTTACGTTTGCGCGGGAAGTTCTTTTTATACGGCTATTAGTTGGCTTTGTTTGAAGCGGCTGTAATGCGTCCGCCTGTTCGCAGTTTTGATTGGCAACCGTGCATGAAGTTTTGCACGCAGATTGGCACGAAGTTTGACATTCGCCGCAACCTATGCCGTGTTTTTTTTCTTCACTTATTCCATTAAAAATAGTTTTTATGTGCTGCACATCTATCATTCCTTTTATTGTAATTTTTCTGTTAGTTCACCTATTACTCTGTCGGCTTCAGCGTAGGGTACTTGGCATGTTCCAACTTGTTTGTGTCCGCCGCCGCCGTAGCTAAGAAGAACAGAGCCGACATCAACCGTGGCAGAGCGGTTTAGAATGCTGTATCCGCAAGCTATGGCGCAGTTTTCTTTGTTTTTACCGTCAACAATCCACATTGAAATATTTTGCTCGGGATATAGACTGTATACAAGGAAACGATTGCCCGCATTTATTACTTCGACTCCGCGCAAGTCTGTGACAATCACGTTTCCATGGATTGTGGTTTGTTTATGAACCATGGCTTTAAATAGTTCTGTTTGCTCGAAGTACAGTTCCACGCGTTCTTTTACATCGGATGCGCCAAAATTTCAGTGATTGGCTTTGTACGGCACATATCAATTAATTCTTCCATAAGGCTGTAATTGCTTATTCGAAAATCCCGGAAACGCCCAAGTCCCGTTCTGGGGTCGGAGAGGAAGCCCAATAAGACCCAGTCTTTGGGGTTTAGGATATCATCGGCGGTTAATTTTCCGGCATCTACTTTGTCAACTTGTTCAAGCATTTCATCGAATTTTGTGAGGTCGAATCGGTCCTTGAAGTATTCGTAAACTACCCGCGCTGCGCTGTCCATTTTTCTCAGCGAACCAACGAAACCTTCGGGCTTGCCGATTCTTTCCCATTCGCTGGTGTGGTGGTCAAACCACATTCCGCAACCCGCTACATACGGCACGTTTGCAAGAATATCATTCGCGGTAACGCGAACATGACCATCCTGTAAATCCTTCGGGTGGACGAAACGCCACTTTCCGATAAGCCCTATTTCGCGAAGAAGCACAGCACATGCCAAGCCGTCAAAGTCTGACCTTGTAAGTAAATCCATAGGAATCCCTCCGAGTTTTATTTATATATCCCGACTCTCACCAAGCCGTATTTTGCAAGCTCATTTTCCGGGTTCAAATATAATGCTTTTTCAAATGAATACTTTGCTTGAGTGTATTGCATTTTATTAAAATACCGAACTCCCTTGTTGTAATGCATTTTAGCACGAAAAACTTTATTACGCCACTGTGCGGATATATGCACCGAGCCAAGCACACAAAGTATCAGCGCGGCAATAACCACAGGAATGCTTGGAATTATGAAGCCCACGAAAACCAGCAGAAAGCCTATTATTCCAAATGCGGGGTTTATCGTGACGGAATCCGCAGCCATTCTGGCGTGGGTTTTAATGTTTTGTGTATAGTTGTCCAAATCGTTAGGGGTGCGTGTTTTTTGCTTTTCGTCGTAATTTTGCGGGCGCGGGCGGGATGGTGGCACAGGGACATCTTTTTTTAGAATCTTGTATTCAGAAATTTGCCCCATATACAGCTTAAATAATATACTGATTACCGATTTTAGGTTTTGCCCCTTCGCGGAACACACTTTCTTCGATACCTTTAATAGATAATACCGCTCTTCTTCATAACTGTCCAGCGGGGAAATTACTATTCTGTTATCATCGGATCGATAAGAAATATCGGTGCGCATAACATAGCCATCTGTGTCGGTTACTTCCATGTTCTTTTCGTTTACGGAACTCTCATCGAGTGGAATATTGAAGCGTATATACCAATGAACGGTTTCTATATCGCCTGTTCCCGTTAATTTTACCTTGATTTTATCTTGTAATTTAGGGTCGGAGACAGCTACGCGGATTTTTGGATTGCTTTTTCCCAGCATGTCGCCCTCCGTTTGTATGTTTGTTGTGAAATCATAATACATTATTTGGGTGAAATGTACAATAAAAAAAGAGGAGAAAAATTCTCCTCTTAAACTATTTCTAATTTAATGTCTCCGCCGAGTGATGTTAAATCTTTTTCGATGCTTTCGTAGCCGCGTTCTACGAATTCGGAGTTTTGTACAATTGTTTCGCCGTCGGCGGAAAGAGCCGCAAGAACTAATGCCGCGCCGCATCGTAAATCATGCGCTGCTACGTTTGCGCCGCGAAGTCGTTCTACTCCGTCGATTTCAAACGTTTGCTTGTCGGCTGTTAAATGAATGTTCGCACCCATTTTTCGTAATTCAGGTACATGGCTGTTTCTTCCTTCAAAAATTGTTTCCGTGATTTCGCTTCGTTTGTCCGCGATGGATAGCGCAGCCACGAATTGTGCCTGCATATCGGTCAGGAAGCCGGGGTGAACTTTTGTGATTATTCGCCCGGCGGCTTTTAGACGTTTCGGTGCGTGAAGTGTAACAGAATTTTCTTCTGCGCGTAAATTGCATCCCATTTCCGAAAGATACATCGTAAACGGCGCGAGTTCAAACGGGCGTACATTTGTAAGTTTGATATCGCCTGTGGTCATTGCTGCCGCGACAAGATAAGTCCCCGCGACTATTCTGTCGGGAATAATTTCGTGTGCGATTTTTTTGCGGAAATTTTTATTCGTGCCGTTAATTATAATTGTTCCCGTTCCCGCGCCTCGAATTTCCGCGCCAAGTTTTTTTAAGAACAACGCAAGGTCTGAGATTTCCGGCTCGCGGGCGGCGTTTTCAATTACGGTTTCGCCTTTTGCTTTCACTGCGGCAATTAAAAGATTTTCCGTCGCGCCAACACTTGGAAAGTCCAGTTTAATTTTCGCGCCGTTTAGTCCGTTTTCACCGATTTTGCAAAAAAGTTTTTTTTCCTCTTCGCAAATTTTCGCGCCCATCGCTTCAAGGCCTCTTATGTGCAGATTAATTGCCCGCTCGCCGAGGTTGCAGCCGCCTGGCAACGCCAAATTTACTTTTCCCGTTTGCGCAAGCAATGCGCCCATAAATAAAATGGAAGAGCGCATTTTTTTCACACATTCGTCGGGAATTTCGTGGCTTAAATCTTTTGCGGGGTAGATTTTTAGCGTGTTCTCCAAAAATTCTGTGCGAAAACCGATTCCCTCCAAAATTTTTATTGTTTCGAGGGTATCGGAAATTCGCGGGCAATTGTGAATTATTGTTTCGCTTTCGTTCAGGCACGCGGCGGCTAGAATCGGCAACACAGAGTTTTTTGCGCCGCCAATCGAAAGCTCGCCCGAAAGACGCTTTCCTCCGCGTATTCGGTATTGTCGCATAGCCTTCACATCTCCCCTTGTTAGGCATGTGATACTATATGCCATGCCTTGACAAGTGGTGACGGGCTGTGAAAGTTAGCGGGGTTACATATTTAGTTGCATCGTTCGCAACCGCCGTGCGGGCAAAACGTCGGGTAGATACCTACCAGAACCCTCGCAAGGCGTGTGAGGTCTGCTGTGGTTGGCTGTCCTTCGCCGCAGGTTATGTTTGCGGCGCGGAGGTCTATTGTTACGTAGTATTTGGCAAGATAATGTGCAAGAATTGTTGCGCTTTCGGAGGTTACGTGTCCGCTGCCGCCGACATCGCCCTTTTTAGGCGGCTGAACCCTTACCTCGCCATTTACAATATGAATATTCAATTTATCTCCGTTTACATTTTCCGGTGTATTTTCACCACCATAAGCGTTCCCGAAGGTTACAGTTATCGGAAGCTTGCGATTGGTAGCCATGTTCGGACAAACCGAGAAAGTTAAAGTCAACAATTCGCCGTTTAGAATTATGTTTTCCGTTCGCCCCTCCCAACCCATGAATACATAATCTCCGACGTCTATTAAATCATGGGGAGGGGTAAAACTGACTTGCAAGTCGGCGTTGGCTAAGGTGTAATTTTCTAGGGTAAGTTCGTCGGGGAACTCGATTCGCATGAACATTGTCGCAAAGCCGGGGTTGTCGGAAATTCGTATTTGTACTTTGACTTCATCGCCTGGGTCTGCAAATACCGTGGAGACGGTCAAAGTCGATACGGTTGGGTCTGGCGTAGAGATTGGTGTGGGTGTTGGGGTAGGTGTCGGATCGGTTCCGGCGGGGACAACTTTAATTACGATACCGGTGATTGTAAGGTTTGCATTGGCGGGAGTTGCGCCCAAGGTGATATCGCCGTTTGTTGAGGCGTTAATCGTTGCTTGTAATTGTTCGCGGGTCAAATCAAGGGTTTGCGAGAATGGGTGGGTTGAACCCGAGCCTGTTGTCGTCGAAGTCCATGCATTAGTTTGACCGGTAACGCTTTCAAGACGGATTTGCGAAGAACCCGCAACATTCAAAATTCCTGTGTATTCAATTCTTATATTGTTGCTTGTTCCGCTTGGTAACGCAGCAAGCAGCGCGGAAGCTCTGAGTCTTACTCCCTGCGAAGTCCCGCTTCTTCCGATAAATGCTATCGAACGGGTAGGCTCGTCATTTCTAGTTATTGAACCGCCGGAGCCTATACCGGTTCCTCGCGTTATCGGGTGGAGAGTTCCTGATTGTATATTGCTCCAGTCCGGGTCAGTTTGCATATCGTAAACCATGCCGGGCTGCGGGGTTGGTGTTGTGGTGGGTGTCGGTGTAGGAGTGGGTGTAGGAGTTGGGATGGGTGTCGGTGTAGAAGTGGGTGTAGGAGTTATAGTGGGTGTCGGTGTCGGTGTGGGTGTCGGTGTCGGTGTAGGAGTGGGTGTCGGTGTAGGAGTTGTGATGGGTGTTGGTGTAGGAGTGGGCGTAGGAGTTGGGGTGGGTGTAGGAGTTGTCGTAGGAGTTGGAGTGGGTGTAGATGTCGGCGTAGGTGTCGGTGTGCGTTGCGGGAAGAACCTAAACGCGTCCCACATCTCACTACCCGCATGACTAAATAAATTATTCCAGCCGATGACATTATTTGGGGTATTCATAAAATTGTTGTGAACATCAAGCCACCCAAGCGAAGGATTATTTGACACATCCAGTCCGGTTAATTGATTTCCTCCGGCAAAAAGTGCTTGAAGCGCAGAAAAGTGTTGAAGCCCTGCAAGGCTGGTTATATTTCGATTTCTTACATCCATATCCGGTATCGAATTTACATGGCTTAGAAAAACGGGTGCAGGTGCGGGAACGCCTATTATTTCTCTTACCGCCGCAAGGAAATTGGGGCATGTGAAGTCGGCGGTTATGTTAACTTCCGAGCGTTGCGGGAAAAACCTAAGCTCACTCCCATTCCACCCGACAACATCATTCGGGGTATTCATAATATTATTGTGAACATCAAGCCACCAAAGTGAAGGATTGTTTGATACGTCTAATTTGGATAATTGGTTCCCGCTGGCATCAAGTCGCGCAAGCGCAGGGTTGTTTGACAAATCCAACTCGGTTAAACGATTGCCCGAAACATCTAAATCCCTAAGCGCGGAAAAGTGTTGAATCCCTGCAAGGCTGATTATATTGAGGTTCGCGATTTGCAGAGTATTTATCGTATTTACATGATGCAATAAAATGGGTGCATGTGGTGGGATTTCCAACCCATTTCTAATCACCCAAATGAAAGTAGGACAAACAAAGTCGGCGGTTATGTCCATATTGGCATTGAAAGATGTTACTTCGTTAGGGTTGCCGGTTTCTTCATAGTAATTTTTTGCCGTCACAGGAAAACCCCATGCAACCAATATAAAAATCATATAAATACATAAAAACCTTTTCAAACTACTGTACATACTATTTATCCCTCCATCTTCCTTTCTCAGTCAATTGTAGCACTCGAAGTTATGATGTCAATAAACTTTTAAATCTTTGACATTGGTATAAAAGAGGGTTTAAAATTATTTCGGGTGATTTTCATGCGAAAAATTTTTGTAATCGGTGGGCCGACTGCGAGCGGAAAAACGGCGGTTGCTGTGGAGCTTGCGAAAAAAAAATACGGAGAGGTTATTTCTGCGGATTCCATGCAGGTTTACATGGGTATGGATATAGGTACTGCGAAGCCCACGGAAGTTGAAATGTTGGGAATTCATCATCATTTGTTAAGCATAATTAAACCAGACGAAAATTTTTCCGTTGCAGAGTTTCAAAAACGTGCGGTCGATGCAATTGAAAATATTTTTTCACGCGGAAAAATTCCGATTATAGCGGGTGGGACGGGATTTTATATTAACGCAGTTCTTTACGGCACGAAGTTTTCTTCCGAAGAGAGTAGGGAAGGGGAGTTACGTAAAATTTTCGCGGCGGAAGCACTTGAAAAAGGAGCAGAATTTTTGCATGTGAAATTACAAAAAAAAGACCCTGAATATGCCGCAACAATTCATGCAAATAATATTAAACGTGTTGCACGTGCTCTTGCGTACTGCGAAGCAACCGGCGGATTATTTTCCGAATACAACGCCGCGCAAAAAGAAAAAAAAACTGCCGCGCTTTTTGACGCGGTTTTTTTCGTGCTTTCGATGCCGCGCGAAATTTTGTATAAGCGAATAAATTCTCGCGTAATTGCAATGTTCGACACCGGGTTAGTCGACGAAGTGCGAAATTTGCTTGAAAAAGGTTATGACAAAGGGCTTGCGGCAATGCTTGGAATAGGCTATAAAGAGACAGTACAATTTATTAACGGTGAGTTAACGCAAACCGAAGCAATCGCGGCGATTCAACAAGCCACGCGCAATTACGCAAAGCGTCAGGAAACGTGGTTTCGCAACCAAACCCCGAATGCGTGTGTTTTACAAGCACACGGAAAAACTGCCGAAGAATTAGCGGAAGAAATTTTGAAAGGGAGATGACAATGGCAACAGTAAACTACCAAGACCAATTATTAAGTGCGGTGCGAAAAGAAAATATGCCCGTGACAATCTACTTAACGAGCGGCTTTCAAATACGCGGTTTAATTCGCAATTTTGACGCTTATGTAGTAATCGTAGAAAGCGACGGCAAGCAGCAAATGGTTTACAAACACGCGATTTCTACCATTGTTCCGTTGAAAACGATTGAGAATTTAGGTCATGTATAAATTTTTAACAAGCCACATGGGAATAAACCCCCAAGTGGCTTCTTTTGTGGCTGAGACGGAAGCAGAGCTTGCCGCGCTTTTCGCAAAGGCGGATGAAATCGCTGCCGTGAATCATCTAAAAGTATTATACGCGATGCAAATGGCGCGGTTAAGCGATTCACATTTCAACGATTCAACCGGATACGGTTATCACGATGAAGGCCGCGAAGTTTTGGAAAAAATTTTCGCAAATATTTTTCATGCGGAAGCGGCTTTGGTGCGTCCACAGATTATTTCGGGAACTCATGCGCTTGCGGCGGCTTTGTTTGGGAATCTTCGTCCGGGCGATGTGCTTTTTTCGCCCGTTGGCAAACCTTATGACACGCTCGAAAGCGTGATTGGAATTCGCACCGCGCCGGGTTCGCTTGCGGAATACGGAATAATTTACCGTCAGGCGGAACTATTGGAAAACGGTGATTTTGATTTTAACACAATTAACGCAATCCTTGACGAACAGCCAAAAATGGTGACAATTCAACGCTCGAAAGGATATTCGTGGCGGAAATCTTTCGCGCCGCAGGAAATTTTCGAATTAATTAAATGTATACGTTCGCGCTCTCCGCATACAATAATACTTGTTGATAATTGCTACGGCGAATTTGTTTCGGCGGACGAGCCTATTGAAGCCGACTTGCTTGCCGGTTCGCTGATTAAAAATCCCGGCGGAGGAATCGCGCCCGGCGGCGGATACATTGTCGGCAAGAAAAAATATGTAGAGGCAGCGGCGGAACGATTAACCGCGCCCGGCTTGGGAAGTGCGGTCGGCCCGACTCTCGGGCTTACACGAACGTTTTTACAGGGGCTTTTCTTCGCGCCGCAAGTTGTTTCTGCCGCCGTGAAAGGCGCGATTCTGACGGCGGCAGTGTTTTCAAAACTCGGCTTTGATGTGAACCCCGGCGTTTCCGATTTGCGTTCAGACATCGTGCAGGCAATAAAACTTGGCACTCCCGAAAATGTACAAGCCTTTTGCCGTGGAATACAAAAAGCCGCGCCTGTAGACTCCTTCGTTACACCTGAACCCGCGCCGATGCCGGGCTACGCACATGGCGTAATAATGGCAGGCGGCACTTTCGTTCAAGGTTCGTCAATTGAGCTTTCCGCCGATGCACCCATGCGCGAGCCATACATCGTATATTTTCAAGGCGGTCTGACCGCACCGCACTCGCAAGCGGGAGTTGTTTTTGCGTTACAAGAATTATTTAATGAAGGGCGAGTGAGTTTGTAACTTCTAGCTACACGTTCCGCATTCAATATCCCCCGGTGTCCCCAGAGCCGCTACGGGCATACCATTACGGTTTTTACACCCGTCTTCTTCAAGCCCGCAGATGTGAAACCGGCAATAATTACTGCCCTGTACCGGGGTTCTTGTGCAGGTGTCGGCAGAGAAGCCGGGGTGATTGTCGTTGTTGGCTTGGCATTTCTCGGCACCACAGCCTGACAAACTGAGTGCAATCGCCGTCAAGGCTGAAAGCAGAAACAGTCGGAAACATTTTTTCAACATCTTTGTTCCTCCCTCAAATTTTTTCTGTTATTTTAACAGAACTAACCTCTTATGGAAATAAAAATGAACGGAATGAAAAAAATGCACCGGAATAATTTCGCAAAAATGACACTGGTGTCATTGACACTTGTGTCATTTTTTACACTTTTAATTACAGCTTTCCCGTGTACCGCAAACGCCCAAGACACGGGCTTACTTTGGCTTGTTAACCGTGAAAATCCGTTGTGTGAAAATTTTCATCCGAGTGATTTGGTAAATTTTCGCGGTGTGGAGCTTCGTGCCGACGCGCGTGACGCATTCATTGAAATGCTTGCGGCAATGGAAGCAGAGAAAATTTATGGGTTGAAACTTCAAAGCGCGTACAGAAATTATTCTCGTCAAAGTACAATATTTGAAGAGAAAAAACGCGGCCTTGTTGCGAAGGGAAACAGTCCGGATGCGGCGACGGAAATCACGTCAAAATCCGTTCAGCCACCGGGCGCAAGCGAGCATCAGCTTGGTCTTGCGCTGGACGTTAGCATAAACGGGCAGCTTTCGCAGTCTTTCGCGGAAACGAAAGCGGGCATTTGGGTTGAAAAAAATTGTCACAAATTTGGTTTTATTATTCGTTATCCGCAATCAAAAACCGACGTTACATGCATAATTTACGAGCCGTGGCATTTGCGATATGTCGGGCATCCTCACGCGCAGATAATGAAAGAGAAATCGCTTACACTGGAAGAATATCATTTATATTTGTCAAAAATTGATATGTATGTTGTTTGGGAAAACGACGGATATTTTTTGGTATCGCATTCAAATTCCCCGCCGGAAAAAATAAACGCAATTTTTTCCGCAACATCATTCGGCGAAAACGCTTCGTTTATAATAACGGTGAATAAATCACCGCGTACATAACTTAATATTTGGAATAGTAGAAAGTTGCTTTCGGGGCAAAATATCAAAAGGCGAAAACTCGTCTAACATTTTTAGTTTGACAATTTAGGATTTTTTTGCTGTAATATGGGAAACATAATAAATTTGCATAAATTTGGTACACGAAGACTGTTTCGTAGACCTTTTTGTGCGAAAAATAAAAAAAGGAGAGAATTCCTATGATTCAAAAAAGCAAGACAAAACGCTTTTTGGCGTTGTTTGCGGCTGTTATTATGGCTGCACTGCTTTCTGCGGTAGTCGTATCCGCACAAGCAACATTTGACCTCGGTGATTTTGACCAATTTTCACCAGACGGCTGGCAAAACAGATGGAACACGGAAGAAACTGATGAACCTGCAGGCGGACGTATTCCGATGGAAGTATTAGCTTCCGCTACACATCTTGTGCTTGAGTTTTCAGATTTTCCCTCGAATGATGTTGAACTCATAATTATGGGTGACGGTAATGGTTGGAGCTGGAGGCAAGAAGATATATACAGCCCCGAAGACGGCGAATTGTCTGCAATGATTGACCTTGCTGCCACTGTTCGCGATTGGGAAGCTATAATCGGCGGCGACGGAGCAGCTATTATTTTGGGTTCGCACGGCTTGGCTGATTATATTGAAAGCGCGTACTTGATTCTTGAAGGCGGCGCAGGACCTATTGCTACACCCGCACCTACTGCTACACCTGCTCCTGTTCCTCCCGTTAGTACCGGAGCATCTGTTTTACAACTTACATTGGGTAGCACAAACTATACATTAAACGGTGTTGGCGGGACTCTTGAAGTTGCTCCTGCAAGCATTGACGGCAGAACAATGGTTCCCTTGCGTTTCATCGGTGAAACTCTTGGTGCAACCATTGACTGGAATGACGCTACCCGTACTGCAACATTCAAACTTGGCACGAATGTTGCCAACGTAACAATTGGCCAGCCCCTTCCCAATGATATGGGTACACCGATAATAGAAAACGGCAGAACCTTAGTTCCCGTAAGATTTGTTTCCACCGCTATGGGAGCAGAAGTTGATTGGGTTCCACCAAGCACAGTTATTGTTTCCTTTGGTGGCGGAGAAGCTAATGTTAATGTAGACCCCGGTCACGACCATGGCCATGACGATGATTGTGACGACCCCGATTGTGACCACGATTACGATGACGATGATAATGTTGAAGAAAACAACGACGATACTCCCGTTGTAAGTGGCGAAGTTATTTTTGAAGTAACTGCAAGTGCTGATTTAGCTGCTGAAATTATGGATCAAGAAGCAGAAGGTCTTAGCCTTGCAGGTCTTGATAACGGTGACGCGAGCATTCGTTTTGAAGGTGGCGCGTTAGTTGTTTACGGTCGCGCTAATACTCAATGGCCCGGATGGCAAGGTATTGATATAATGCTGGAAGACCTTGACCTGTCAGCAAGCGGCACTTACGCTTTAATAGTGGAAGGTGCAGGTACAGGCGCGCAACTTGGGCTTGAATGGCCTTTAGATGGCGACCCGTGGGATACCGGACGTGTAACCGGTTCTAATGGTTCCGTAACCATGACATTCTCCGGAAATCCACAAAACACCCCCGGAAAATCAGTTTCACCCGGTCAGTCCGAATGGAGAATCCGTGTAAACGTAAGGGGTTCAGATGCCATAAACGTAGGAGATTTTACAGTCTCAGCAATAAGGATTGAGAAAATTTCATAACCCGTAGTAAACGAAAAAAGTCCCGCCGGAGTTATTGACCTCGGCGGTTTTTTTTGTTATTATGACAAAAGAAAATCATCTGGCGCCATGGCCAAGCGGTAAGGCAGTGGTTTGCAAAACCATTATTCCCCGGTTCAAATCCGGGTGGTGCCTTTGAAAAAAGCCCCGAAATCATTTATGAGGGTACTGAAAAGTCCAAACAAAAGAACGCTGCAAAAAGCTGCTGAATAAAGAAAAACAGCGGCTTTTTGCGTAGTCAGAACTATTTTCACACGAAATTATTTAATCTCCCATCCTTCACTTCAAAAATTATTTCTGCTTTTTGCGCTAATTCTTTATTATGTGTGACGATTACGATTGTTTTTCCTGTTTTATGAATTTCAAGAATATGATTTAAAACTTCATCCTCAGATTCGGAATCAAGATTTCCCGTCGGTTCGTCCATGAGAAGAATATCGGGGTCATTAGCCAATGCGCGGGCGATTGAAACCCTCTGTTGCTGCCCTCCCGATAGTTCGTTGGGCTTTGAATTTGCTTTATCGGAAAGCCCGACTAACTTTAAAAGTTCGTCGGCTTTTTTCTTTTGTTCGTTTTGCGGAACTTTTCCGAACATCATCGCCGTTTGAATATTTTCCAAAGCGGTGAGATTTTGTAGCAGATTAAAAAATTGAAAAACAAATCCGATTTTTTCAGCGCGAATTTCCGATAATTTATTGTCGCTTAATTCAGAAATATTTATTCCGTCGATAAAAACATTTCCGCTTGTAGGTTTATCAAGGCCGCCGATTAAGTGCATCAATGTACTTTTTCCATGACCGGATTTTCCTATAATACACGAAAACGAAGCGCGCGGAATTTCCATGCTCACATTTTTAAGCGCGTGGGTCTTTATTTTTTTTCCGTAAATTTTATTTAAATTTTCAGTTTGGATTATTGGTTTATTCATAACTAATCGCCTCCACGGGTGCAAGAAGCATCGCCTTCCACGCAGGATAAATTCCCGAAATAATCGAGATTACAAGCGAGAACGTTATCGCCGTTAAAACTGAAGAAATTTCAAAGCTTGCTTCGGGCGATGCACCTTTTAAAAGATCATTAGCTCCGATTTGTGAAATAAATTCTCCCGCGAAAACAGATGCGAATAAACCTATTACAACGCCTGAAATTCCGCCGAACAAACCGTACAATCCCGATTCAAGAAGGAAAATTTTAAAAATAGTGCCGCGTTTTCCGCCGATTGCGCGCATAATTCCGATTTCGCGGCGGCGTTCGTAAACGGCAGTCATCATTGTGTTGATAATTCCGAAAGCCGCCGCAATCAACGCAACCGCCGCAACAAGCTGCAAAGTTATATTTACCGAACCCAAAATAGCAAGCACTTGACCTAAAAGCTGTTCGTCGGTTGCGATATGAACATTTGCTACACCTAAAATCGCAGCTTCGTAGCTTTCCATATTTGCAATATCATCAACCCTTGCAGAAATGTAAGAGATGTAACCTTCCCTTTCAAAAACTCTTTGCATAACTGAAAGCGGAAGAAATAAAGTTGCATCATCGTTGCTTTGGTTTGAGGCAAGGATTCCTTTTATATTAAAATTTTCATTGCGAATGGTTATTTCATCGCCAACGTTTAAATCACGCCGCGTCGCAAAATCCGAACCAATGATTGCGGCATTTTCATTTTGTGATGAAAAATATTCCCCCGCTGCCATTTTCCATTCGCGGAAAATTTTTGTTTCATCCGGCAATACTCCCACGACAACGGAACGAAGTTCCCTTACAGCGGCCTGCTGTGTCAAATGCGGGATTACTTCGATTCCTTCCAATTCGGAGATTCTTTCAAATGTTTCATGGTGCATGGATTCTGAAATTGTTTCGCCGGTTATAATCGCAATTAAATTAAAAACGCAAATATTTTCGGGCATAATTATAAAATTAGCACCCATTGCGTTTGCTTGTCTTGTAACTTCGCCGCGCATACTTCCGCCCAAAGAAAGCAACGCCACAAATGATGCCATTCCGATTGAAATTCCAAGCATGGTAAAAATAAATCTGCCTTTTCTTCGGAAAAGATTTTTTGCCACTAATTTTAAAATATTCATGGGATGTTAAAACCCTCCCTTGTGATTACACTTTCGATTATTGTTACATCTAAATTCGGCGCGTGTTCTACCGTTACCGTGTCGGTGTTCAAATTTACAGAAATATTTACAACCTCATCCAAAGCTGACAACGCATTTACAATTTTATTTTCACACCTGCCGCAAGTCATACCCCATACGGTTAATTCGGTGGTGGTTGTAGTTGGCTCTGTATTTTGTTCATTGGCTTGCAGTGTATTTTGTTCCGTTGTCAAATTAATAATAGTGTTATCATTTTCATTGCCATTGCAAGCGGAAAATATAAATACCACAGTAAATGCAATTAAAAGAGTTGTAATTTTTTTCATTTTAATTTCCCCTTTAAAATATTATTTGACATAAAAAAGCAAAGTAAACCATGCCCGAAAACAGGCACAGCATTCTCTTGTTTCATAATTTAGATTAATTATTAATTATTCATTTTCACATGGGTATCAACGATATTGGCAGTATTAATTCTAAGAATATCAGATTTCCTTAAATCTATAATTATTTGTACAGCAAGAGCGGGTCATTGTCAATGATTTTCAAAAGCCATTTCAATTCCGTTTTGCATGGTTTGTTCATTTAATGTGCCTTGAACCATAGCGACGATATAGCCATCCGCGTCAATGAAAAATGTTCTCGGAATAGATCTAATGCCGTAAGCACGCGATGCTTGCATTGATGTATCGAAATAAATCGGAAAAGTGTAATCACGACTTTGGAAAAAACTTTCTACGTGTTCGCGGGTTTCGTGTTGTCCGTCAATTAAATTTACTTTTATAATGTGAATTTCATCGCCCATTTCATTATGCAGTTGTTCAAAATAAGGCATTTCGGTTATACATGACGGACACCATGTCGTCCAAAAATTAAGCACGATAGGCTTTCCGAAAAAATCCGATAAACGAACTTCATTTCCATTCATATCCTGCATGGTAAAATCGGAGGCTTGCTGTTGTCTTTCCGATTCTTCTTCATTTACCGAATCCACCGCCGGAAGTAAATTATCGGCGATACTTTCCATGTTGCTTAATAAATTATATGAAATAGTTGCAATTACAAGAAGCATTGTTAAAATTAATAATACCAAAAGAACTTGCAATTTTTTATTCATAATTCCTCCTGCTTGATTTAACGCGCAAATAAAGTGATAAAACGCCCAAATACGCCTGTCATCATAAGAATGCCAATTACCACTAACAATCCGCCTGATAAAATATTTATTATGCGGTAATGTTTTTTTATAAACGAAAAAGCGTATTTCAATCGGTTAATTAATACAGCGCATACGATAAAAGGCAAGCCAAGCCCCATAGAAAAAATAAAAAGCATGAACATTCCCTCAATCATGTAACCCTGTTGTGAAGCCCTAAGAAGTGCCGCTCCGAGAAACGCGCTAACGCACGGTGTCCAACCGATTGAAAAAATAATTCCAAAAATAAAAGCCGAAAAGAAATTTAATGGCTTAATCATTCTACCTACTATATGTGGTTTTTTTTGTATTTTACTCATATAAAAATTTATTTGCAAAATTCCAATATAGTTAAGCCCGAACAAAACCACTATTAATCCGGTTATTATATTAACCTCAGTACCAAAGTCTGTTAAAAGCCGTCCGAGAAATCCGGCGAAAGCACCCAACGCAACAAACACAACGGTAAACCCAATCACAAAACCGATTGCATTAATCAATGGTTTAACGATCCGTGTGTCCCTTCCGTCTGCATTGCCGCTTCCTGCAAAATATATTAAATAAACAGGCAACATCGGCAGTAAGCAAGGCGATATAAATGTAATAATACCTTCTAAAAACAACAATACATATTGCATTCATTCACCCCATTGCTTTATAAATTAATTATAAGCATTTCATTAATTGCAATCAAGGGGCAGGTTTCTGCGTGTTACGTAAGCAAGCCAAGCATTTTCGATTTAATAACGGCTTCTTTTGCATTGTGTACACCTAAGCGCTTATAAACATGACAAAATTCCCGCTGGTCGGTGATTATTCGGGCAACGGTGTAAATACATCATTCAAATCCATTGGAGAAATTGCATACCAGCTTGTTAATCAAACACTTGTATATGTAAAAGTGGAGTAAGGAACTGTCCTTATAACTCCACTATAAGCCCAACCGGGCAATGATCCGAACCAAAAATATCGGGATGAATTGTTGCTTCGCGAATTGCGGGGCGCAATTCATCCGAGACTAAAAAATAATCAATACGCCAGCCGACATTTTTTTCACGCGCCCGTCCCATATAAGACCACCATGAATAAGCATCTTTTTTATCGGGGTGAAGATGTCTGAAGGTGTCAGTGAAGCCGGAATCTAAAAGCTGTGTCATTTTTTCGCGTTCCTGCGGTGTAAAGCCCGCGTTATTAACATTTGATTTTGCATTTTTTATATCTATTTCCTTGTGTGCGACGTTTAAATCTCCGCACAAAACTATGGGCTTATTAAATGCGCCAAGATATTTACGGAAATCATCTTCCCAGCGTTGCCTGTAATCAATGCGTAAAAGCCCCCTTTGTGAATTTGGTGTGTACACCGTGATAAACCAAAATTTTTCAAATTCAAGCGCGACAATTCGCCCCTCGCGGTCGTGTTCCTCTACGCCCATGCCGTATTTCTCTGAAAGCGGCTCTTTTTTTGTAAGCACAAGTGTCCCTGAATAGCCCTTTTTCTCCGCGGAATTCCAAAACGCATGATAGCCGGGAAAAATAAAATCCGCTTGCTCGGGTTGCATTTTTGTTTCTTGTATTCCGATTAAATCATATTCGCCGTCATTAAAAAAATCCATAAAACCCTTGCCCATGCAAGCGCGAAGCCCGTTCACATTCCATGAAACCATTTTTAGAATCATAAAAGCTCCTTAATCAATAAAGTCTGGTGCGACAACCAACGGAACACCGCTAGGAAATCTTCTCAACTCAGACAATGCTATTTCTGTTTCGCTTCTGGGGAAAATACTTGATGCTTGCGAAAAAAACGACCCCATGAACGAATAACTGGAAAGACTGGGATAATACGCCGATACTCCGGTCAAGGCTTCAAAATCAGAAAGAGCTTTGTCCCAAGTACCGACTTCATCAATCAAGCCTATGTCCAGTGCTTGGCGAGGCGCAAGCAAACGACCGTCCGCGAATCCGCGCACAACTTGTTCGTCCAAATTACGACCTGCTACTATCAACTCCACAAAAGTATTAAAATTCTCGTCTATAATACTTTGGAATACCGCTTCCTGTTGGGTTGTTATTTCCAGTCCCATTGCTCCGGCGGATTTATGCTCGCCCGAATCTATCGCAACAGTGCGTATGCCCAGCTTTTCAAAAAGCTCTTCCGTATCATACACCGTCATTACCACACCTATCGACCCTGTCATACTCGTGCGCCCTGCCGTTATATAATCAGCCGCCATACTTATATAAACACCACCCGAAGCACATACAGTAGACATATACGCGTGTACAGGCCGTCCGGTTTCTTGTTTATAATCCATCAACGCAAAGTACATTTCGTCGCTGTGGTAAATCGTTCCACCGGGCGTATTCATGTAAAGTAATATTCCCTTGTTGTCGGGGTTATCCGCTAATTTTTGGATGTATTGTATCGTAGCGTCGTGGTCGTAACCGCCTTCACCGAACCCTCGCTCATTGAAAATAATACCCTCAATTTTAATAACCGAAAAACTTTCCCCTGCCGGGATATTGACATCTCCCGTTGCGACTATAACAACAAGAAAGAAAAGAAAGATAAAGAGCAACCCGACTTTTAAAACACTCTTCATCAAGTTGACGAATGCCGTTGCATTTTCCATCGCGACACGAAACCCGTTGGGAGAGGGTGGGGGACAGTACGGAACTTTTCGGGGTTCGGCAATCGGCGGGGTTGGCTGTGCGTTTTGTTCATCCATTTTTTACACTTCCTATCTTTTTGGTGGATTATCGGCAAACGCCTCTACTATACTTTGATAAATAGCCTGCGCAAGCTGTAATTGGTATGCGGAATCGGAGAGTCGAGCGGCTTCGGCAGTGTTTGTCAGGAATCCAAGTTCGAGCAGTACGGCGGGCATTCTTGTTTCGCGCAGAACAACGAAGTTCGGTGCGTTTTTTATGCCGCGGTCGTTCGCGCCGGTGGTTCGGATTTTATTTCGCTGAACAATCTCCGCAAGACGGCGGCTGTTCATACTGTTGTTGGCGGCGGCTTCAAGTTCGCCCACAGTGTACCATGTTTCGATGCCATGAACTTCCGGGTTGATTACACCGCGCCGAATCTCTGCCGCGTTCGCGTGAATTGAAACAAATAAATCCGCATCTATATTATTTGCAAATTCCGCACGATTTAAAAGCGAAACATAGGTGTCGTCGCGGCGGGTCATGTAGGCGGTGATAAACGGGTCTGCTTCAAGAAAATGCATTACCATCTGCGAAACGGCAAGAGCCAGCTCTTTTTCGGTAACACCGTTTTGAATCGCACCGGGAGCAGAACCGCCGTGCCCAGGGTCAATCACCACAATAAACGGCGAAACCTCACGTGGTAAATGTGCGCGAATTATATAGTAATTTTCGTCTTCGTGAATTGAAAATGTCAAAACACGGGCTTTATTAAAAGATAAATGAACGTGTCCGGAATCATCGCGCGCAAGCGAGACAGAATTAATAAAACCATCCAAAACGCTGATATCGCCGCGTCCGAGAACATCCGCACTTGGCGGAAGAACAAAGGTATATCGGAAATTCAAATAATCGTTGATTTGCGCGAGTTCGTGTATATTCATATCAAAATCGCGTGAAATACGCAACTCGCGGTTAACGGAATCATAGCGAACACCCGAAACGCCGCGATGCATCATAAACGCAACGGAATTTGCGCTACTTGCAAGGCTGAACGAAGGCCAATTGTCCCGCACATACACGCGAACATACGCCGTGCCGTCGTCACGCTCACCTGTCGAGAAACCTGTTGCGAAAATTCCGTTCGCGAAAACTCCGCTGACCGCATCCATTTTGGAGTTATCTATGTTAACTGTGATAAAATGCGGGAACCCTTCGGTTGAAATGTTGATTGCGGGCAGAACTTCGCCCTGAATTACCAAAGTATCAGAATATGCGTCCGAATGTGCAAACACGTTGTTGATTCGATTCTGCGAAAACGACACAGTAAGCAGCATTCTGTCGGCGGAAAGTGAAATGCTGTACTCTGCTGAGCCTACAACATCAAAGACAACCCGCGTAACCCGCGGCGTTTGTGAAAATTGTGAAGCGCGAACCCCGCTTACAGGAACAATACCGGGCGCATAAAAATCTCCAGAAATAAGTGCGACCGCGTTATGAATGTCCACAACAAGCCGATTGTCGGGCAACAAAAAGTGCTGCACCTCTGAAATCGCGGAGGTCGCTCTGATTACATAAGCCGCCGTACCCGTCTCAAGTGGTGTTTGCAAAGTGGATATGGTCGTTTGCGGGAAAGCCATTGTCTGAATTGCGGAAGCGGAAATATTTCGTGCTAAGTTCGAAGAGTTTTCTCCCTGTGAAACTGTCACTCCCGGCGGAGGAAGCTCGTCCGTACCGGGAATGCTCTCCCACGGGAGTTCTTCGTTATCGGATACAGTGTCTTCGTATTTTTCGGGTAGGGTAGGGGACTCGTCTTCGTTTTTCGGTAATTCGGCGCGCGGTGGCAAAGGAATATACGGAATTTCGGAAAATGCCGATAAAACTTCCGGTTCATTCGTGCCGGTATTAGTGTTCGCACCGTTTCCGTTCCCGTTTCCTGTAGAATTAACAAAAGCCGCCCTTTCCGTAGAATCCCAATCGACATCAAAACCAAAAACTTCCGCCGGAAAACGAAGCGGAACCATTGTTCTGTCGTTGTAGATAATAGCCGGAATGTCCATCTCGATGAAAGTTCCGTTTAAATTCGCGTTTATTTCGTCAATGGTCAAAACCAAAACATCGTCGCCGTAAAAAAGCGAAACCTGCCTGTGTCCGCTGTGCCAGCCGACAACTCCGCCAACGCGCTCGAAAACTTCACGGACAGGCACAAGTGTCCTGTCGTTTAAAATAATCGGCGGTGCGGTTAAATCCGGAACCTCAATACCGTCTATAACCAGCCGTACCGACGTTGCCTCCGCACTCAAAACGCCCGGCATAAAAATCAAAATAAGCACAAATAGAAAAAGAAACTTCCCACTCAGCTTTTTCAACGGTGAACCCCCCTTGTTGTCATGATATGTAGAATAACCGTATAATAAGCAGAAATAACCCGTTTAGTCAATGTTTGCAATAGAATTGTAATAAATGATATAATTTGCGGCGAAGGTGGTGAGCATATGGGAATGACTGACAGGCAATTTGACGCGTATCACGCGAAGTTGCTAACGATTTTAAAATAAAGAAGGACATCAATTAACGGTGTCCTTTTTTAAATTTGGAGAGAGGAGATTAACGATGAAGAAAAAAATGATTGTATTTTTAATTTCTGTCGCGGTTATGCTGTTTATATTTTCATCAACAGCGTTTGCCATGCAAAACGGTTCTGTCGGTATGCAGGGCTTTGAGGGTGAATACGCGCTTGGCGAACCGGAAGAAATTGTAGAAATAATTGTACAATTCCGAACGCCGCCCGCCGTTGCATTGCGACTTATACAGGAGCGGGAACCGATACGCGTATTCTCCGAGGATACCTTTGAGGAACAGGCTTTGGCGGCTCATACGGAATTTCATGCTCAATTAAATCAGTTTCCGATACCTTTAAGCGACGCGCCCGTTATAGAAATTTTCGGCGAACATCACAGGCTGTTTAATGGTGTTTATATGCGTGTTCCTGCTGGTATAGTCGAGATGATTGCGGAATTGCCCGAGGTTTTCGGCGTGTTCCCGAATGTCACGTTTTACCCTATGAACGCGCCTGCACCGGAAATTAATTTTATGAGGGAAGCACGGGAATATCTTGGTATTGACTACATTAACAATAATTTGGGTATAACAGGGAACGGGGTGCGCGTTGGTATACTTGATTCGGGCATTGAACATGACCACCCCGAATTTAAAAGGTTTCAAAGCCCGGAGACAGGGTTAATTCGCGGCGGTGAACGCTCTTGCAATGCCGCTTCAACCGACCCATATGATATCGCACGAGCGCACGGAACCACTGTTTCCGGTGCGGTAATAGGTATCGCTCCTAATATTGAACTATGGCACTATCGTTTAGATTTGCATGAGGCCGGCGGCGGTTTGAGTCCTATCGCAGCCGTTGAAGCGGCGCATGAAGACGAAATGCAAGTCATGAACCTAAGTTTTGGTGCGTTTATACACCACCCTTTTGACCCCTTAAATACGGTTATAAATTTGGCAGTTATGGACGGAATCGTTGTTGCTGTTGCCGCAGGAAATCTGGATATACACTGGGGGACAAGAGAAGACTTTACGATTAACACACCCGGAACCGCACCGCTAGCAATAACTGTAGGAGCCGGGAACGCAGGTCATGATTATCCTTGTTTCTCAGATTCATTAAGAGAATATTCGGCTCGCGGGCCGATTGAACGCACATTTCATATTAAGCCGGATATTATTGTCACAACCGGGGTAACCGTCCCAACGGTAGGCGGCGGTTATGCTTCGGGTCAAGGCGGCACTTCCCATGCTGCGCCAATCATTGCGGGGCTTGCCGCGTTGATTTTAGAGCAAAATCCAAACGCCTGTCCGGGGGAAGTCAAAGCTCGAATATTGAACACTGCCCGACCGATGCTGGAAGTAAACCCAAGCAACGTTTTTTCTGTTGGCGCGGGGTTTGCTCAGCCGTTTGAAGCTTTGACCCAAGAAGCTTTTGCCACTGTGGAACATCCCGTTCCCGTAATGGGAGAGCAAAACGTTCCGCTTGAAACTTCAACGATGGCATCTTTAAGCTTCGGGCATGTTTTTAATTCTGCGCAAATGACCGTAACAATTCATAACGCGGGAGCAGAAACATGGGTGCCGCAAATTTCTTTTAACGGCAATCATGACGGCGTTGAATTCACTGTTGAACCAAGCGGAGAAAATACATTTACCGCATGGATTTCATTTGCAAGCGACGCAGCACACCGACTGTATCAAGGAAATATAATTTTCACAAACGGTGCTGGAAAAATTACCATGCCCTTCGCCGCAAGATACAGTGGGGAGCTGGCGGACATTACCGACCGCTTTGAATGTGCCAATTTTCTTGCGCTAGTAAGGGAGATAATCAATGTACCGTATCCACAACGCGTATATCGGCATGTGGTCAGCACGATAGAGACACTGTACGGTTCTGAAAGAGATATAACCAGCCTTGCGGGGATTGAATATTTTTCCGAGCTTACCACCCTTTATGTTGGAAATAATAATTTTACAGAAATTGACTTATCCGCAAATACTTCGCTTTTAACACTTTATGTTGGAAATAATAATCTGACGGAAATTGATATATCTGCAAATACCGCATTGCGGAATATTTTTATTTACAATAATAATTTGACAACCATTGATGTATCGGATATTTCAAATTTACTGACTCTTGATGTACACATGAACAAAATGACGTATCCGAATGATGTAATCGGTTGGCAAAAACATTTTCAGTCGGTAGGAAATCAATTCCGGTACTTTCCCCAAAGACCAACTTCTGCGATACCTCGTACCATTACCGGCTTTGTGGACTCGGGGAACGGCAATGGTCTTGTGGGCGCGCATGTGACGTTGGTTGACATGGAAACAGGAGTAAGAACCGCCGTCACAACAACAAACGCGATGGGGTTTTATAATTTTACCAACATACCGGACGGTACTTATCGGATTGTAACTACCATGAACGTACGATGGGCAAGTATATCCGATGCCGTTGTAATGAATAACGATTTCCATATGGTGAACCTTACGAATTCCGGTAGCGGTGGTATCACGCCCCGCGCACTTTTGGTGCGATTGACGGGCCTGTCTAATCAGAATCCGCCCGGTACGGATGTTCGCATTGGTACAACAAGATTTACCGCACCCGCAGTAAACGCAACAGACAATTTCTGGCGGATTCATGGGTTCAATCCGGTCGGAATCGGCACCGTAACCGCAACCTCACCCGGCTTTTTAAGCAGTTATATAGATGTGACGGCGGATGATTATATAAACAATCTCGCGATTATCAGCCTGCACTTAGTTGAAGACAAACCTTTTATCCTCGGCGATGCAAATGGCGACGGACGTGTAACCTCCGCCGACGCTACCACGATCGCAAAGCATTTAGCCGGACACGATGTAGACATTTGCTTGCTTGCCGCAGACATAAACGGCGACGGAGAAGTAGACATTGAAGATCTTATCTTGCTTGCGCGGATGTTGGTCGGTCGTTAGGTAATCATAAAGAAAGACACCGGCATTAATTACCAGTGTCTTTTTTAAGGCTTCCCGCCCTTAATAAAATTACTCTACCTGTTCGATGTTTTCAGTATAAATCAAGCGTTTAACCAAATGTCCCGAGAAGGGGATTATAGCTTCTTCTTGACGAATCTCGCCACGTGTAATCATGCTGCTTAATACGGCAGAGATGTCCTGCTCTGAATATTCCGGGTTGCTTCTTGCAACAACACTAACTGTTTTTGTAAAAGTCGGAATAACTTCATCTTTCTTTTTAACCCAACCAAGGTTTTTAATAATTGCGCGTTTTATTGCGTCGCTTCTGCCGCTTGACGGAATCACGCGAGCATACCAGTTCGCCGCCTCCGCCAAAAGCGGGCTTAACGAACCGTCTACGGCGTAAACGCCTACTTTTTTATCGTTAAAATTACGCAAGAATGCGACAATACTTTGAAAATGGCTGTCTCCGGTAAAAAGGATAAAATGCTTGGTGTCCTGTTGCCTGAAAAGACGTTGATAAATATGGTCTAGCATGATGAAGTCTGTATAATCCTTGGTTTTCTCGCCCTTAGAACAGTCGATGATGCTGTTTGAAATATTTCTTAACTTAACAATGTGGTCTTTAATTGACTCGTGCGAAAAATCGGCAAAAAATAAAACGTCTTCTATTTGCCCTTTGTCTTTCACATGATTGAACCAGTCTGCAACGTCGGGGTCTGTTTGGTATTGGTTACGGCAACCGTAAAACCATGTTTCATAATCCACAAAAACCGTTGTGCGTACTTTTTCAAATGTTTCTTCTTTATGATTTACCAAATACTGCATAATAACCTCCAAATCGCGGAGGACGGGAAGCAAAGAACCCTGCCGTTAAAGCAGGGTAATTTTCGTATAATCTCAGAAACCTTGCGGCAACTACTTTCCGTTTACAGCGTCTTTAATTTTTTTGCCGGCTTTGAAGGTCGGAGCCTTAGAAGCGGGAATTTTCATGGGCTGACCGGTTTGTGGGTTGCGGCCCTCGCGCTCTGCGCGTTCAACGACGCTAACGGTCATGAAGCCAACCAATTGAACTTTTTTGCCATCAACCAAAGCTTTGGTGACAACATTTTCAAACGCAGAAAGGAATTTTTCCGCATCCTTCTTGGTTAAATCCGCTTCACCTGCAACTGCCGCGATAAGTTCTGTTTTGTTCATTACAAAATCCTCCTTTAGATTAGCCGCTTGTCATTGCGTAATAATAACTATCTTTCAGTATTTATAAACGCTTCAATGGCGTTTGTCAAGGAAAATTCAGCATTTATGTCTAAAATGTTAGCAAGAGCCGCCAAAGTTAACAAAATGTTACCAAATTCTTCATTGTTGTTAATTGAATTGTCAAACATTACACGAATTTGGTTAATCATTTCTTCGGCGGAAGGAAGCTCCCGCTTGGAACGTTTAATAACTTTTGAAGCCCGCACAAGCGCAGGCAACGCTTTCGGAACGGATTTCATATTCGAAACCGCCGAACCCTCACGCTCTTTTTCCTTATTTGCTTCCCAAATCTTCTTAACATCTTCAATATTTTCCGCGCTATCCTTCCCAAAGACATGCGTATGCCTGCTGACAAGTTTCCCGGAAATCCCTTCAATTACATCTTTAATAGTAAAATCCCCTGCCTTCTCTGCCAGCTTTGCATGAAAAACAACCTGCAAAAGAACATCGCCAAGTTCATCCCTAAGCGCATCCATGTTCCCGCAATCAATTGCGTCAATAGCCTCATAACATTCTTCCAGCATATACTGACGCAAGCTCTCATGCGTCTGCTCTTTGTCCCATGGACACCCATCCTCGCCCAACAATACATCCATAATCCCCAAAAATTTTTCAAACTCCATTTTATCCCTCTTTAGAAATATGTAGTGATGGTAATGATTTTATGACCACGAAAGGCACGAAAAGCACGAAAAAAATATGAGAAAAATTTCGTGCCTTTCGTGGTTTTTTCTTTTGCAACAGTCTGTTTTTATTGTTCCATTTGTCTTCCCAAGAAATTCGCGGCGTTGACGGCGAGTTTACTTTCTACTTCACCCATTTTTTTATCGGGCGAGAGAAGAACTACTGCGCCAAGAACGTCGCCTTCGGCTATGATAGGTGCGATATATTCGTTGCTGTAAGTTGACGGGTCATCTTCTTCGAGAATTGGGACAAAGGACGCGTCTGTGCGCGTGGCGGACATTGCGTTGCGTTGGTTGATGGTGCGTTCGAGAGCAGATGAAATATTTTTATCCAAAAATTCTTTACGCGCCCCGCCCGAAACAGCAATGATTTGGTCTTTATCGACTATGCAGGTGATATGCCCGGAAGTTTGCGAAAGGGTTTCGGCGTATTCTTTTGCAAAAGTGCCAAGTTCCCCAATCGGCGAGTATTTTTTTAAGATGATTTCGCCCTCGCGGTCAGTGAAAATTTCCAAAGGGTCACCCTCTCTTATCCTTAGTGTTCTGCGTATTTCTTTGGGAATTACTACTCTTCCCAAGTCGTCAATTCGTCTCACTATTCCAGTAGCCTTCAAATTTATTTCCTCCTTATTTTCATATATAAAAATTTCATATAAAGCTTTTCATATTATCTGTAAAAATTACAGGAAATATACAAAATAGGGGAAGGCTGATTTTAACAGCCATTCCCCCGAATTTTTATATATTAATTTAATTTATACCGCTCTAGCCATTTCCGCCAACTTTGAAAACGCGGCGGAATCGTTTACAGCCATTTCCGCTAAAATTTTACGGTTAATATCAACCCCGGCTTTTTTTAAGCCGCTCATAAACCTGCTGTAACTTAAACCATGTTCGCGTGCGGCGGCGTTTATGCGTGTAATCCACAACCGGCGATATTCCCGCTTGGTTTGTTTGCGCCCGGCGAACGCGGCAGCCATTGCTCTCATCACGGCTTGCTTTGCCGCACGATATTGCTTGCTTCGTGCGCCAAAATATCCGCTTGCAAGCTTTATAGTTTTTTTATGTCTTTTTCTAGCGTTTATCGCGCCTTTTACTCTTGCCATAATCGTATTCCTCCTTAATTTCCTTAGTTTTTACGCATACGGCAACATTGCGCGTACTGCCGCTTCATTGGTTTTATCAACCATTCCCATTTTTCTAAGACCCATTTTACGCTTGGGTGTTTTTTTTGTGAGAATGTGACCTTTGTTGGCTTTTTGGTGCTTAAATTTGCCTGTCCCCGTTACTTTAAACCGCTTTGCGGCGGCCTTTTTTGTTTTTATCTTAGGCATATCTTCAACTCCTTTTATTCTACACGATTTGTTCGGATTTATCTGCTTTTTCTCTTTCGATTTTGTCTTTCTCCGCTTGTGTTTTCGGCGACATGAACATTGCCATGGTTCTTGCCTCCATTTTCGGGGGTTTTTCTACATTGCCGTACTCGGAAAGTTTTTGCGTGAGATCATTAAAAATAACATGTGCAACTTCCGTCCGCCCAAGCTCACGCCCGCGAAACCGTATTGTTATTTTAACCTTATCGCCGTCTTTTAAAAACTCTATGGCTTTTCGTACTTTTACGTTGATATCATGAGTGTCGATATTCGGAGAAAGTCTTATCTCTTTGATGTCTACTGTGCGTTGTTTTTTTCTGGCTTCCTTCTCTTTTTTCGACTGCTCAAATTTGAATTTGCTGTAATCCATTATTTTGCACACCGGCGGTTTTGCCGTGGGCGAAATTTTTACCAAATCCAAACGCTTTTCATCTGCCATTCTTTGCGCGTCGCGACCGGGTACAATACCAAGTTGTGCGCCGTCCGTATCTATGAGACGTACTTCACGGTCCCTGATTTGTTCGTTAATCATTAAATCGGTAATGCCAACTCACTCCTTTATGTTAATGAAAAAAGACCAACGGCAACAAAAAAGCAGACATCCAAAGCCTGCCACAACAAACCACCCTGCCTAGGGGAAGCTCGATTTATTCGACCCTTTAACACGCGACAAAGCCACGGAACGAGGGTGAGAAGCGGCACTTCTGCTTTCGGCGAAAAGTCTAGCAGAAATATTTTGATTTGTCAAATATTTTCAAAACGGATTTATAAACGGTGAATTGCAAAAGTAAGTTCCAGAGTGACGGGGGGCGATTGGAACTTACTTTTGCAGAAGAGTCCAGAGTAATTTTGCAGAAGTAAATTCGGTATGCAGAAGCCAATGTTGTAAGTTATTTAATAAATATTTAGAGCAAACGCCTATTGCTTTTTTGACACAGTATCGTGTTAATAAAAGTTGCGAAATGCTTCAAGAGAGCAATATGTCCATAACGGAAATATCTACAGCTTGCGGCTTTCAAAGCCCCAGTTATTTCACTCAAATTTTTCACGAAAAACTGGGATTAACTCCAAAAGCATTTCGCAATCAACTCAATCAAGGGTAAAGCAAAACCCCGCTTGCGGCGGGGTGAGACACTACGGCACCAATGTCGGGTTAAAATCCTCAACCCACGGCAAGCCCCATTTATTAAGCGCGTCCATGAACGGGTCGGGGTCAAATTCTTCTACGTTGTATACGCCGGGTTTTTGCCATGTGCCGTTCATAACAAGCATCGCGCCAATCATTGCGGGAACGCCCGTTGTATAGGAGATGGCTTGCGAACCGACTTCGTGATAGCATTCTTGGTGGTCGCAGACATTATAAACGTAATATGTGACGGGTTTGCCGTCCTTCACGCCCTGAAAAATGCAGCCGATATTTGTTTTGCCCTTCGTTCGCGGCCCGAGTGACGCAGGATCGGGCAGAACGGCTTTTAAAAATTGCAAAGGAACAATTTGCTTTCCTTCAAAATCAATCGGTTCGATTGATGTCATTCCAACATTTTCAAGACATTTCAAATGCGTGAGATAACTCTGCCCAAATGTCATGAAAAAGCGTATTCTTTTTATTCCTTTGATGTTTAACGCCAGCGATTCAAGTTCTTCGTGGTATAAGAGGTACATATCTTTCTCGCCGATTTGCGGGAAATCGTAAACGCGTTTTATTTCCATCGGCGCGGTTTCAACCCAGTCGCCGTTTTCCCAGAAACGCCCGTTTGCGGTGACTTCGCGGATATTTATTTCCGGGTTGAAATTTGTGGCGAAGGGATAACCGTGGTCGCCGGCGTTTGCATCCAATATATCAAGGTAGTGAATTTCGTCAAAATAATGTTTAGCCGCATACGCACTGAAAATTCCTGTTACGCCCGGGTCGAAACCGCAACCTAAAAGAGCGGTTATCTCCGCTTCTTTGAAGCGTTCGCGGTACGCCCATTGCCACGAATATTCAAATTTTGCGGTATCTGGCGGCTCGTAATTTGCAGTATCAATATAATGCGTTTTTGTTACAAGGCACGCGTCCATGATTGTTAAATCCTGATACGGCAACGCTAAATTCACAACCACTTGTGGCTTGAAGCTTTCGATTAATTTAACAAGTTCGTCCACATTGTCCGCGTCTACTTGCGCCGTATGAATTATTGTTTTTACGCCTTTCGCTTCCAGCTCCGCCTTAACTTCGTCACATTTTGATTTTGTGCGGCTCGCAATTAAAATTTCTGAAAAAACTTCGCTGTTTTGGCAACATTTATGAATTGTAACCTTCGCAACGCCGCCACAGCCGATAATCATCGCTTTACCCATAACTCGCTCCTATCTGAAATCAACAACATTTACGATATTACTAAGAAAATCATATTCTTCTTTTTTGCCCTTCACCGATTGCGACGCGGCTACAATTCGCAGCCAGCGTTCCACGTAGGCTCGCGGGGTGTCGGCTTTTTTGCAGAAAGATTTTATATAATACTCGCCTTCGTCCTTGCTGTCTTTAAGAAGGAAAACAAGATAAGTTCTTGCGACATCTGCGGAGGCGTTGCCCTTGGTTACGTGCGACCAGTCAATTACGTAATGTTTGCCCTCCGGCGTGATTATTATATTGCTCGGGCGGAAATCGCCGTGACAGACTTTGTTGTGTCGTGGCATTCCGTTTAAATGCGTTTGTAATTCGTATTTTGTCATTGGGTCAAAATCCGAAAGCGATATTTTTCGGAACATCTTATCTCGATGATTTGTTAAAAGCGGCGATGTCTGTCTGTGAATTTCCATTTGGATATCTACAAGCTTGTCTAAATATTGATTCCGTTCGCTCGGGTTTTCCATCATCAATTCTGAAAGCGTTTTACCCTCGATAAATTCCAAAACAATAGCCCAACAACCATCGACCATAGTGACTTCCAAAACCTTCGGCACGTTAATAGATGTCTCCTCGATACGCGCCTGATTCAACGCTTCATTTAAAACATCCGCCTTGGAATAATCCTTGCAGAACATCTTTATGACCCTGTCGCCGTCACGATAAATCGTCTTATTATTCCTCTGTGCAATAATATTTTCAAAATTCATGTTTTTAGCTCCTTCCGTCATACGCGCTAAGATACATTTTTTTCATTTCATCCATTAGCGGATAGCGTGGATTAGCACCCGTGCATTGGTCATCGAAGGCTTGCTCTACCATGTTGTCAAGTTGCGCAAGGAAATCTTCTTCGGAGATGTTGTAATCTTTGATAAATTTTTTTATGCCGATTTTAGTTTTTAATTCGTCGATTGCTTCAATTAATTTTTTTGTTTTATCCGCGTCGTTTTTGCCGTCGATGCCAACAAAAGAAGCTATTTCACCGTAGCGTTCGATTGCTTTCGGGTATTTATATTGCGAAAATGTTCCCATTTTTTTAGGACTTTCGGTTGCGTTGAATTTTATTACTTCATTAATCAGAAGTGCATTTGCAACGCCGTGCGGAAAATGAAACGCCGCGCCCAGCTTATGCGCCATAGAGTGGCAAATACCAAGGAATGCGTTTGCAAACGCCATTCCCGCGATTGTTGACGCGTTTGCCATTTTTTCGCGGGCTTCTTCGTTTTTGCCGTCCGCGTATGCAACCGGCAGATATTTAAATACGGATTTAATTGCGGTTAGGGCAAGACCATCTGTGTAGTCTGTAGCAAGCATGGACGCGTAGGCTTCAAGCGCGTGCGTAAGCGTGTCAATTCCCGATGCGGCAGTTAAACCCTGCGGCATATCCATCATGTAGTCGATGTCAATGATTGCGATATTCGGAAGCAATTCATAATCAGCGAGCGGATATTTTATTCCGGTGGATTCATCGGTAATTACGGCGAAGGGCGTTACTTCACTGCCCGTTCCCGCCGTTGTGGGAATCGCAATAAAATTAGCTTTCGCGCCCATTTTTGGGAAGGGGCAAATGCGCTTGCGAATATCCATAAATCGCATGGCAAGGTCAAGGAAATTTACATCCGGATGTTCGTAAAGAACCCACATAATTTTTGCCGCATCCATGGGTGAACCGCCGCCGAACGCAATTATGCAATCCGGCTCGAAATCACGCATTGCCTTCGCACCTTCTATTGCACATTCAAGTGTAGGGTCGGGCTCTACATTAAAAAATGTTTTGTGGCGAATTCCCATCTCATCAAGTGCATTTTCCAGCGTTTTTGTGTAATTGTTTTTAAATAAAAATTCGTCGGTGACGATGAAAACTTTTTTCTTGTCGTATTCTTCTTTTAGTTCGGCAAGCGCGACTTTAAGTGAGCCTTTTTTGAAATAGACTTTTTCGGGTGTTCTGAACCACAGCATATTTTCCCTCCGCTCGGCTACGCTTTTAATGTTTAAGAGATGTTTTACACCAACATTGTCGCTTGTGGAGTTGCCGCCCCAAGAACCACAACCAAGCGTCAAAGACGGCGCAAGCTTAAAGTTGTACAAGTCGCCGATTCCGCCATGCGAAGACGGCGTGTTTACAACAATGCGGCAGGCTTTCATCGCGTTTTCAAATTTCGTGAGGTCTTCTTTATTGTTTGTATTAATATAAATTGCGGCGGTGTGACCGTAACCGCCGTCCTTTACGAGTTTGTCGGCTTTGGCGATTGCGTCATCAAAGTCGTTGTATTTATACATAGCAAGAACGGGCGAAAGCTTTTCATGCGAAAACTCTTCTTCAAATTCGACGCTTTCCACTTCACCTATAAGAATTTTTGTGTTTGGCGGAGCATTTACGCCCGCGATTTCCGCAATTTTCTCAGCTGTTTGCCCAACGATTTTCGCGTTAAGCGCACCGTTTACTATTATTGTTTTTCTGACTTTTTCACATTCGTCTTCATTCAATATATAGCATCCACGTTTGACGAATTCTTTTTTCACGGTATTGTAAATTTTAGCATCAACAATAACGGCTTGTTCGCTTGCACAAATCATACCGTTATCAAAAGTTTTTGAAACAATAACTGAACTAACCGCCATTGGAATATCAATTGATTTATGGAAAACCGCAGGAACATTTCCCGCGCCTACCCCGATTGCCGGCTTGCCCGACGAATACGCCGCCTTAACCATTCCCGGCCCACCCGTCGCAAGAATTAAATCCGCTCTATTCATAACTTCGTTCGACATTTCAAGGGAAGGTGCTTCAATCCACGCAAATAATCCTTCCGGCGCGCCCGCTTTTACAGCGGCTTCAAGAACAACTTTCGCGGCTTCCGCCGTACATTTTTTTGCGCGTGGGTGTGGTGCGAAAACAATACCGTTGCGTGTTTTCAATGCAAGCAATCCTTTGAAAATCGCCGTGGAAGTCGGGTTCGTTGTAGGAATTACCGCAGCAATTAAACCCATTGGCTCCGCAATTTTTCTTATTCCGAACTGTTTATCTTCTTCAATTAATCCACAAGTTTTTGTATCTTTGTACGCGTTGTAAATATATTCCGAAGCATAGTGATTCTTAATCACCTTGTCCTCAACAACTCCCATGCCCGTTTCTTCAACCGCCATTTTTGCCAAAGGAATTCGCTGATGATTTGCGGCAAGCGCGGCGGCTCTGAAAATCGCGTCAACCTGTTCCTGCGAGTAAGTCGAGTAAATTTCCTGCGCCTTGCGAACTTCTGCTATCGCCGCTTTCAACGCATCTACACTATCTATAATAATTTTCGTTTTCATGATTCCTCCCAGTAAACGATTTTTCAAAATGTATTTCATTCGTAAGAATTTGTCAAGGATGGTAAATTAACGGAGACGTCGGCGTCTTGATATTATTCAACAGATGGCTATTATAGTAATACAAAAAAATGCAGAATTATAAGGGTGAGTTTAAATGAAAAAATTAATTTATGCGGTGGAGGACGATGCCGCGATACGTGAGCTTTACACATACACGCTTGAAAATGATTTCGACTGCGCGTGTTTTGAGAGCGGGGAATTATTTTTTGAAGCGTTAACAAAACACAAGCCCGATATTATTCTGCTTGACGTGATGCTTCCGGGTGAGGATGGTTTTAAAATTTTATCGCGTCTTAAAGAGGACAGGAATACCGGTAATATTCCCGTAATAATGGTCAGCGCGAAGGGCGATGAAATTTCCAAAGTAAAGGGTCTTAACATCGGTGCGGAGGACTATATAGCAAAACCCTTCGGCGTTTTGGAACTTGTTGCGCGTGTTAAAGCGAACTTGAGAAAAAACATATCATCTTTGCAAACAGAAAATATTTCTTACAAGGATATAATCATTGATTATGAAAAGCATACGATTACCGTAAATTCCCACAATATTCAAACAACGTTGAAGGAATTTAATCTTTTGTCGCTTCTATGTAAGAACGCGGGAAAAGTACAGTCTCGCGAAATGATTTTTCATGAAGTATGGGAAGACGACTTCATAGGCGAAACACGAACACTTGATATTCACATAAAGGAACTGCGCAAAAAACTTGCGACGGTCGAAAGCGAAGCAGAAATTAAAACAGTAAGAGGCGTGGGCTACATCATATCCTGAAAGGGGTATTTAACGTGAAACAACGACTTTTCATCTACACGACAACAATAATTTTAGTGGGTCTTTTAAGCTTTTTGATGGTTTCGGTTTTTATTACCAACCGAAATAATTTCAGCATGGCAAGAAGCACAATAATTGAGACGGCACGAATTTCCGCCGCACTTTTCACGGAAGACATAGTTTATGAAGAATTTGTTAATATCAGCGGTGATACCCGCATTACGATTATTTCTTCGGAGGGCGTTGTTTTGGCGGACAGCCAACCGCTTGAAATCGCATCGAATGAAAATTATCTGTACCGACCGGAAATTGTTTCTGCGTTGAGTAATTCCCCGGAAGTTCATATGCGTTATTCAACCACGCATAATGCGGATTTTATTTACTATGCATTGAGAGTTTTCACAAGAGATGGTTATGTTATTGTTCGTGCGTCGATGCCCGTTGCGCAGGTTGATGCCTATTTAAGGCAATCGTTGCCGTGGCTCTTTGTTACACTTGCCGCGCTTGCAATCGTCTGCTTTTTTGTGGTTCGCAGTGTCACAAACAAAATTTTAGAACCGTTTAATTCTATCGAAAACAATTTGCGGCTTCTTGCGCGCGGCGAGTACAAACAGCAACCCATCGCTCACAGTTTTTATGAAATTGATAAAATAACTCGCGAAATAGACAGTGTTTCAATTTTATTACAGAAAAATTACAACGCTCTTCGCGGTGAAAAAAATAAATTATCATACATTTTAGACAGTATCGGGGTTGGGCTTTTTGTTGTGGACGAAATGTTAAATTTAACGCTGGTGAACATTGCAGCGTGCGGCATTTTTAACGCGTCCCCTGATGTTGCGGGCAAAAAACTGCATTTCCTTGTTTCCGATAAAAAATTTAACGAAACGGTTTCCGAGTGTGTTCAAACTACCAAGGGCACGCTTTTTGAATTCGCGTTTGAAGGAAAAATTTATCTTGTAACTCTCAAATGTCTTCCCGATACAGATTTAATAATGGTGGCTCTTGCAGATATCACCGAAAACCGCGAAAGCGCGAAACGCCGTGAAGAATTTTTCGCAAACGCCTCGCACGAATTAAAAACCCCGCTTACCGCGATAAGAGGTTTTAACGAACTTGCGGGAAATGAAAACAAAGACGAAAAATTAGAAAAATATATCAACGGTATTTCACGCGAAACCAATCGCATGATGTCCCTTATCAGCGATATGCTAAAACTTTCCGAGTTGGAAAATGCCACCGACAAGAATCCTGTTCCCGTTTCTCTTGACACGATTGTAGATGATGTAAAGGAAACATTTTTGCCCTCGATAACGGAAAAATCCATAACATTTGAAACCCGCGGCAACGCAAAAGTTCTCTCCGAGCCTAATCATATTTACGATATAGTAAAAAATCTAATCGAGAACGCCATAAGGTACAACTCCGACGGCGGTAAAGTTACCGTCAAAATTGAAGAGAAAAACAAACATATAACCCTTTCTGTTTCCGACAACGGCATAGGAATCTCACCCGGCGAACAAGCAAAAATTTTTGAACGCTTTTACCGCGTAGAAAAAAGCCGCTCCGTTGAAGGGGGCGGCACCGGTCTTGGATTATCAATTGTTAAACACATTTGCGCGTTGTATCACTGGAAATTATCAATGAAAAGTAAACTTGGTGCCGGTACTACCGTTACGATTGAGTTTTAGATGTTATATTCTGAAAATTCCATGTGTCTCTGCACATTTCCTCAACAGTCTTTTCTGCTTTGAAACCTAAAATTTTTTGAGCCTTTTCCGGATTTGCGTAACTAATGGCGATATCGCCCGCACGGCGCGGCGCGATAGAGTAGGGGAGTTTTAGGGTATTTGCCGTTTCAAACGCTTTAATCATTTCCAAAACGGAAACACCACTGCCCGTGCCAAGATTAAAAGTTTCAAAGCCCGTGTTTTTTTGAGCGAAATCTATTGCCAATTGATGCCCCTTTGCCAAATCCATAACGTGAATATAATCGCGAACGCCCGTACCGTCAGGGGTTTCGTAATCGTTTCCGAAAACTTTTACCTCGCTGTGAATTCCCCGCGCTGTCTGTGCGATGAAGGGCATTAAATTATTGGGAATCCCGTTGGGTTCCTCGCCGATTAATCCGCTCGGGTGTGCCCCGACAGGATTAAAATACCGCAAAGAAACAACCGAAAAATCTTTTTCGGCTACGGAGGCATCGTATAAAATTTGCTCGCACATAAATTTCGACCAACCATATGGGTTGCATGCGCCAAGAGACGCGTTTTCGGTAAGCGGCATTGGGTTGTCGCTTTTGTAAACCGTTGCTGACGATGAAAAAATTACTTTTGAAACGCCGTATTTTTTCATGCATTTACAAAGATTCAACGTAGAAATTAAATTATTCTCATAGTACATAACGGGCTTTTCAACCGATTCACCCACGGCTTTTAAGCCTGCAAAATGAATTATACAATCAATTTCAAACGCGGCGAAAATTTTTTCAAGCGACGCTTCATCGCGTAAATCTGTTTTGTAAAAAGGAAAATCTTTTCCCGCAATTTTTTTTACGCCGTTAATGGCGTTTATGGAGCTGTTTATAAGACTGTCCGCAACAACAATCGAAAAACCGTTTTCAATAAGCAAAGCGCAAGTGTGACTGCCGATATATCCCGCGCCGCCGGTTACTAAAATTTTCATACATCTCACTCTCCTAATTTAGAATAGTTTTTCTTTATGATTCTTGTCAAGTATGGTTTTTCGTGAAATGTTACAAACAAATAATTGCAAATGCTTAACGCGTATGCTAAAATTCCAAGTACAATATTAGACTTATTGGAGAAAATTCCAAAAATGGGGGGGTAATATATGAGTGGCGGTTTTGCGGAACATAGAAGTAAAATTATATTTTTCATAGTGGTAGGTATTGCGATTGCCGCGTTTATTTTGGTTCGCGGCGACAACAGTGTACTTAGGTTTCGCGAAATTGAGCCGATGGATATTCCCATAGTGCACCAGGCAGGCAGTTACGCGGAATTTTTATTCTATCACAACGAGAACAGGACGCCGATTGGAACGGAGTCTATTGATGTGCCGATTTTCAACCCGACCGGCACAAGAAGAAATCCGGTTGAAATTGTAGGGCAACCTGTTGAAGAACCGCAATTTTTCGGATTTGATACGAATTATGAAATTGACGGAATCCGTGCGCTTCGCTCGGAAGAAGAGTCGCACGTAGAATTTACAGTAAATGTCCCTAAAGCGGGTTTGTATAATTTGAGCATAGAATATTTCCCGGTAAATGCACGTGGAATAGACATTACTCGTGAACTGCGAATTAACGGCGAAGTTCCGTTTCGCGGAGCAGAGCTTATTACGCTACGCCGCGTGTGGGGTTCCGGAACGCCGGACGCTTCCGCAAGTTTAACAGAGTTCATGCCCGCAACTTCTTTGCGTCCCGCTTTTTATATTAGGCAGGATAATCAAGGCAATCAAATACGTCCTACCCAAGTGGAACTTCCGCGTTGGGAAAGGGCGTATTTTTCTGACCGTTTAGGATTTTTCACAGACCCGTACCGCTTCTTCTTTGAAGAAGGAGAGAACACAATTTCGCTAATCGGCGTAAACGAGCCGCTTGCCATGAAAAGCTTGACGCTTGTTCCTGTTACAGTATTGCCGGCCTTCTCGGAATTTTTAACTGCAACCCCTTTGCGTGAAAACACAAGCGATTTTTCAACAATTGTGCAGGGCGAATGGTCAACCGTTCGTTCTTCGCCAAGCCTTTTCCCGCTTTTCGATAACTCCAGCGGAATTACCAACCCGCCAAGCGTTGCGATTATTACATTAAATATGATAGGCGGAACGCCGTGGCGCGTACCCGGGCAGTGGATTGAATGGGAAGTTGAAGTGCCTGCAGACGGGCTTTACAGAATTTCCATGTCTGCACGGCAGAGCTACAACAGGGGTTTTGTTTCAAGCCGAACGCTTTCAATTAATGGCGAAGTTCCCTTTCAGGAAGTCTCAGAAATTCCGTTTCGGTTTAACAACAGCTGGGAATTAATCACCCTGCAAGACGACAAAGGAAATGATTTTCTGTTCCCGATGAATGCGGGAGTAAATACGATTCGTATGTATGTGACATTGGGCGACTTGGGCGAAATTATCGACGCATTACTTGCAAGCATTAGCCGTTTAAATGCAATTTACCGCGAGATTTTGGTGCTTACCGGTCCGGAACCCGACGCGCTTCGCGATTACCGCATACACGTTCATCTTCCGCACGTAATGGACATGATATATGAAGAAACAGCGTTATTATACGGAATTTTGTATGAGCTTGAAGATTTTCTCGGTGAGCGCAACGAGCATACGGGCGTAATAACAAGGCTTATTCAAACTTTAGATTTATTTCACGCGCGACCGAACCGTATACCCATCCGACTTAAGCAGTTCCGTCAAGATATTTCAGCGTTTGCGAATTCCGCAAGGGAATTAACGGAAGGGCCGCTTGATATTGACTTTTTCGTGATAAGCGGAACAGGCGCAAATTTACCTGCTGTAAGAGAAACATTTTTCACACGTGCTTCGCATGAAATTCGTTCGTTTGCCGCGAGTTTCACCCACGATTTTGATAGCATAGGCGATGTACACGAAGAAGGAGCGACGGTAATAGAAGTTTGGATTCCCACCGGACGCGACCAAGCATCGGCAATGAAAGCCATGATTGACGACACATTTACGCCAGAAACAGGAATTCATGTAAACCTGCGGTTAGTGGCACATCAGGCGGTGCTTCCTGCCATTGTTGCGGGCATAGGTCCCGACATTGTTTTGAGTATGCCGCTTAACGACCCGGTAAACTACGCTTTACGAAACGCAGTGATGGATTTATCTACGTTCCCCGGTTTCCACGAAGAAATTTTCGAGCGTTTTCATCCGAGCGCGTGGGTTCCGGTTCATCTTGAAGGCGGATATTTCGCAATGCCCGAAACGCAGACATTTAATCTGATGTTCTATCGTGGTGATATTTTGGACGAATTGAACATGGAAGTTCCCGAAACATGGAGCGATATTTTGGCAATGATGCCGCTTTTACAGCGTAATAATATGGCAATCGGTGTACCGCCAATCGGAAACCCGATGGCACCGGATATCACGGGCTTCATGACACAGCTTTATCAGCGCGGCGGATTTTTGTATGTTCGTGACCATCCCGAGCTTGAGCCGCTTTCACGTGCAGACCTTGACAGCGAAGAAGCCATTGCAGCGTTTGAAGCATTTACGAGATTCTTCACGCACTTTGGTTCGCCGGAGTTTTTCGACCCGGCAAATCGTTTCCGTAGCGGTGAAATGCCGATTATCTTCGCGGATTTCACATTGTTTAATATGCTGAGTGTTTTCGCGCCGGAAATTTACGGGTTATGGAATTTCGCGCTTATGCCCGGTTATTATCACCAAGAGCCGATGTATTTTGCGGGGCGAGATGATTATTATCATGTACACCATACCGTTCCTGCATGGGGAACAGCCGCAATGATGATTGAAGCAAGCGAAATGCAAGACGAGTCATGGGAATTTTTAAAATGGTGGACATCTGCCGAAACGCAACTTCGTTTCGGTCGTGAAATGGAATCCATAATGGGTGAAGCCGCACGTTTCCCAACCGCAAATATAGAAGCATTCCAAAGCTTGCCGTGGAATTCGTCTCAATTGCAAGTTCTTAACGAACAGCGCGATTGGGTGCTTGGTACACCCGAAGTTCCCGGCGGCTACTATGTAATGCGTCAATTAATAAACGTAATCCGCCGCGTTGTATCCGATAATTTGGACACACGCGAAACACTTTTGGATGTTCAAATTGTAATTAATCGTGAGTTGATAAATAAACGCAGAGAGTTTGGCTTGGAATAACGAAAACATTCTGCGAACAAAAATAGCACGACAGGAGGCAAAAAATGCAAACCACATCTTTCCAGCGATACCGCGCTAAAAAGAAAGCAATGAGGGCGCACACTTGGGCTGAAATGAAAAAGCACAAGACGTTGTATCTTTTTATGCTTCCGTTTGTGTTGGTCTTTGCTACGTTTACACTCGCGCCTGTTATTATGTCGCTGGGGCTTAGTTTTACGTATTTTAACGTGCTTGAAGCACCAAGGTTTATCGGGTTTCAAAATTATTTGAATTTATTTCTTTCGGACGATATATTTTTAATTGCCCTAAGAAACACGTTAATTTTAGCGGTTATAACAGGGCCGGTGGGTTATATTTGCGCGTTTTTGTTTGCGTGGTTTATAAATGAGTTGCCGCGTTTTATTCGCGCATTTGTAACATTAGTTTTCTACGCGCCAACGATTGCGGGTGCGGCGTTTCTTGTGTGGGCAATTATTTTCATGGGTGACGCAAATGGATATTTAAATGCAATTTTAATTAACTTCGGAATTATTAACGAGCCTAATCTTTGGCTAACAGATAAAGATTATATGATGCCCGTGATTATAGTTGTTGTTCTGTGGATGAGCCTTGGTGCGGGCTTTTTGGCGTTTATCGCGGGGCTTTCCACGATTGACGAAACATTGTATGAAGCGGGACTTGTGGACGGTGTAAAAAACCGTTGGCAAGAATTATGGTTTATTACATTGCCAAATATGCAGGGAATGCTTATGTTTGGCGCGGTTATGGCGATTATGGCAAGCTTTGCCGTTGGTGAAGTTACGCAAAACTTAGCGGGATTCCCTTCTACGGATTATGAAGTCCATACAATTGTAAACCACTTAGTTGACTACGGTGCAATCCGTTTTGAAATGGGATACGCGTCCGCGATTGCAACAATTTTGTTCCTTACGATGATTTATACGAAAGTTTTAGTCGGAAAATTCATCAACAGTATAGGCAGGTAGGAGGCGAAAAATGGTTAAAGCCATCAGTCAAGGAAATGTTGCCGCAAGAAAACGCAATAAAAGTTCACGCGCTTTGCGTAAGCCTAACCGTTCTCTTGGCGGAGATATTTTTATATGGGTTATTCTTGCGTTCTTTGGTGCTTTCTTTGCGTTCCCTCTGGTGTTTGCCATAAACAACGCCTTCAAACCACTTGATGAAATTTTTATTGTTCCGCCGAATTTATGGGTTATTAACCCGACAATGGGAAATTTACAGGACTTGTTTATCATTATGTCGCGTTCGTGGGTTACATTTACGCGCTATATTTTTAATACCATTTTTATAACCGCGGCGGGTACGGTCGGGCACTTGTTTGTTGCGTCACTTGGCGCGTATGCGGTTAGTAAATATGTTTTTCCCGGCAGTAAATTCTTTTTCGGATTGGTTATTACAACCTTGATGTTTAACGGGTATGTTATGCAAATTCCGAACTTTTTAATTCTTGCGCAATTGAACTGGATAGATACTTATTGGGCGGTTGTTATTCCCGCATTTGGAATGCCGCTTGGTTTCTTCTTACTGAAACAATTTATGGATACTGTGCCGATGTCGCTTATTGAATCCGCAAAAATAGACGGTGCGGGCGAATGGCTGATTTATTCGCGTATAGTAATGCCACTGGTGAAACCCGCTTTGCTTACCGCCATGATTTTCTCTGTGCAGGCGTTGTGGAACAACCCGCAGTCACTTCTTATTTATACGGAACAACTTAAAACCCTGCCGCTTGCAATCACGCAAATTATCGGAAGCCCCCACTCGCCGAACGTTGCACGGGCGGGTGTAAACGCGGCGGGCATTCTTATAATGATGCTTGTGCCGATTACATTATTTGTTTTTGCGCAAAGTAATATATTAAAAACCATGGCAAGTTCCGGGATTAAGGAGTGATGGTATGGTAAAAAAATTTTTATGCGCGTTTTTGGTTGCCGTGATTTTTATCGGAAGTTTTCCCGTGATGGAAATTTCCGCGACAGGTCCCACAAACTACACATACACCTACAACGAGTGGAATAATCCTATTCCTTCGCCCGATGCTTATCGCGTTAGCGCATATATTTTGGGGCAACATTTGTATTATAACGGCGAAAGCATTGGACAGTGGCGTTCACCGCAGGACTTGCACGTTTGGCAAGGCTACGTGGATAATATTTGGCGTAATCTTTTATATGTAGTGGATTCGGGAAATAACCGAATTGTTATTTTGGAATTTTACGGCGAAAACAATTCCGAGTATAGTGTTTTTAATATCATTGACCACGTAATTATGCCGGACGGTGAACCAAGTAGATTTAATGCCCCTCATGGAATTTATATTTCCGATTGGGCGTTTAACCGTGGTCAAATTTGGCTCGCCGACACGAACAATCAGCGTGTTTTGCACGTTGATGAAAATTGGAATGTACTTACGGAAATTCGTCACCCCGGAAATTATCGCCGTTGTCCCGATTCGGACGGCGTTGTTTTTATATTTGACCCGGGCGAAGGTCCCAGCCTTTTGGACGCAAACAGTGATTTTCTTCCAAGCAAAGTTGCCGTTGATTTTTCCGGACGGATTTTTGTGCAAACGCGCCATGTAAACCGTGGCCTTATGGAGTTTGACCGTTATGGCGTTTTCGCAGGGTACATGGGTGCGCCACCTGTTGATGTGAGTATAATTGACCAGTTTTGGCGTTTTATTGCCACGCAGGAGCAACGCGAGCGTATGATTTTAAATGTTCCCGTTGAGTATAACAATGTGACAATCGACCACGAAGGTTTCCTTTTTGTAACAACATCAAGTGTAGGTGTTGAACCCGTTGCAAGGCTTAACGCAATGGGTGAGGACGTTATGATTCGTAACGGCTTTGAAGACCCAATCGGTGATTTGTGGATTGGAATAGGTGCAGACCGTTCCGGACCTAGCGAATTCATTGATGTTACTACATTGTCTAACGGCACGTTTATAACATTTGACCGAAATCGCGGGCGGCTTTTTGCATATGACACGCAAGGGCAGTTGCTTTACGTATGGGCCGGACCGGGTAATCGGGAAGGATTTTTTACGTCCCCAACCGCGGTTGAAAGCATGGGGCATACATTGTTCGCGCTTGATGGCGGAAGAGGCGATAACTTGTCTGCGTTAACGCGATTCGACCTAACGGAATACGGCACGTTAATCAATGACGCGCTGGATATGTATCATCGAGGGTTGTATGAAGAAAGCTACGATATTTGGAACGAAGTTTTGCGTATGAACGGTAATTTCGGGCTTGCGTATATCGGTATTGCGCGCGCGCTTCTTCGTCAAGGCGATTATTTGCAAGCCATGCATTATTTTAGATTGCAAAACGACTCCAGAAATTACGGACGCGCCTTTGGTTTTTACCGCAGAATTTGGATGGAGCAACATTTTTGGATGTTTGCACTGGGGCTTGGTATTTTAATGGTTGTACCGCCTGTGGTTAAAAAAGTGAGAAAAGTGCGAAGGGAGATTATGGAGTCATGACCGCTATAAAAAATCGTGTTACAAGCGAAGGCTTCAAGCATTATTTGAAATCCCTTAAGTTTTCCCTTTACACAATGCGCAGACCGCTCGACGGCTTTTGGGATTTAATCCACGAAAAACGCGGCAGTATGGCGGCGGCGCATACCATTGTGGTTTTATATGTTCTTGTGCAAATTATTTATCTTACGCAAACTAATTTTACGTTTATTAATATTCAAATGGAAACATTCAGCTCGTTTTATGTTGTTCTTAACATAGTGGGGCCGTTACTTTTGTTTTCTCTTGCGAATTGGTGTTTAACCACTTTGTTTGACGGCAAAGGGCGCATTTCAGATATTTATATGGGATATGCTTATGCGATGGTTCCGCAGTTAATTATCCGCATCATAATTACACCGCTTACACACATTGTCACCTTTGATGAAATAATGATTTTGGTATTGCTTTGGTATATCGGCGAATATTGGTTTTATCTTTTGATAATATGCGCCATGAAACAAATTCACGATTACACTTTCGGCAAGGCGGTTATTACAACACTTTTGAGCCTTGCGGCAATGGGAATTATGGTTTTCATCTTCCTGATGTTTTTTGCGGTTGTAAGTGACGGGATTGCATATTTCTATTCTCTCGGGCAAGAAGCGTTATTTAGAATCAGACGAGGTTGAGGTGGTTCCATGAAACGAATTTTATCACTTGCGGCGATTTTTGCTTTGCTTTTAATTATTCCCGGTTGCGCCACGCGTGAAAGGGTAGGGGGGTTTACACCCGACAGTATCTTTGGCGACGGTGGAGACGAGGGCGATGCTCGAATTTCCAACGATGAACTTGAGTTGGTTTTCTTGGCGGAAACTGCCGAGGTTATTTTGTATGAATTAGACAACGGGGTACGCACAGGTAATATGTGGTATTCAACACCACCGGGCATTGTCGAAGACCCCCGCACTACTGCGATTGAACGATTCTTGTCGCAAAGTTTATTTGCGATTGAATTTGAAAGCAGAACGGGTTCAGACCAACGCTTCGACGCGTACAGGTTTTCTGTGCGGAATGGCACGTATGAACATGAAATAATCGACAACGAGGTATTGGAGCTTCGTTTTACTGTCGGAGATGTTCCCAAAACATTTATTGTTCCGCGAGCAATCGACGCGGAAAGATTTAATTATTTTATCGGGAAAATGGAACGTTTTAACCAAAGAGAAGTACAAAACGAGTTTAGGGCAGACGAAATCGGCGGTGTAGATGTTTTTATGCTTCGACCGGATGTTCCGGATTTCCGGCTTGAAATTGTACAGGAAAATTTACGCAACGCGGGATACACATATGAAGATTGGGTTTCGGACATGGCGAGGTTTAATATTGAAACAGAGATTCAAACAGCCGCGTTTAATTTTATTATGCGTTTTGAACTTGTCCGTAATAATATGCTGGTAACTGTTCCTCTCAGAGAAATAACATATGTAAATGATTTCATGCCTACGCAACTTACGATTATGCCGTATTTCGGCGCGGCAAGTGCGGAAGACGACGGATATTTATTTGTCCCCGATGGCTCGGGTTCGTTGCTATATTTTGATACGGCGCGGCACACACAGGGTCGTTTTCACAGCAATATTTACGGACGCGACGAAGCGATTGTTCCCCCGCACATTCTTCATGATAACCGTTCGGCGTTTCCTGTTTTCGGAGTTTATAGAAACGGCGCGACATTTGCCGCAATTATCGAAGAGGGTTCGGCGTATGCTTCGGTTCGCGCGGAGGTCGCGGGAATGCTAGCACCTTACAGCCGCGTGCATCCGCTTTTCCGTTTGCTTCACGGAACGCCGCTGGATGTTCAAGGACGCACAAACGATTCAATGGTCATGCATGAATGGGATTTGCCCGACGAAGATATTGTGATTCGATATGTAATTACGCGCGGCGACGGTTATGTAGGAATGGCACACGCGTATCGCGAATTTTTACAAGAGCGTTATCCGCAACTTCGCGAAAGGGTAAATAAGCCTGTTACTGCAATGGTTGAAGTTTTAGGAGCGGCATTAACGCCACAACATATTTTGGGTTTCCCTGTAGACCGTCCGTTTCCGCTTACATCTTACGCCCAGGCGGCGGATATGATGGAAACCATGCACAGTAACGGCTGGCGCAATGTTCATATAAAAATGCGCGGCGCGCACAATGATTCAATTGACCATATCGTGCCTACAAGCTTGGATATAATCTCGCAACTTGGCGGCAGACGTGGTTTTAATAATATGGTGAATGCCGCGAATGAACGTGATTATACATTTTATCTTGAAGGCGATTTTATGTTTATGCGCGGCACAAAAATGTTCGACGGATTCAGCAGAATCCGCGACGCAGCGCGGCAATCCAACAGAGAAGTTGTTGAACACGCGGGTTTCAGCGCGGTATATTTCGGGCAACTTGGAACGGCTGCGATTATGGCAGACCCTATTATTTTGGCACGTCCGGAATTTACAATTCGCACGGCGCGTAATTTTGTAAACGAAGCCAACAGGCACGGCGTGAATAATATTGCGTTTAGAAGCATGGCAAGCGCGCTTGCGGGAGATTTTAACGAAGACAGACACGTTACGCGTGAAGCGTCAATGGATATGCGGGCGGATTTGCTTGAAGAATTAAAAGAAAACGAAACGAGAATTTGGCTTAATTATGGATTTTCATACGGCGTACCTTACGCGGACATTATCACTGGAATGCCGCTCACAGACCAAGATTTCGGCATAACAGACACAGCGGTTCCGTTTTATCAAATTGCGTTGCATGGGCTTGTGCCGTTTGCGGGTAGACCGATTAACCTTGCGGAAGACTTTTCAAACCATCACTTAAAATCAATCGAATCAGGCGCGTCGCTTTTCTTCAACTTTATGAATGTACCGACGGCAGATTTGCTTGTTACGCGTTACCGCAGATATTTTGCGAATGAATTCGGGCGTTGGTTTGAAACAGCTAATAGGCTCTACAACGACCATGCGCAAAACTTAGGGCATTTGTATAATCAGCTTATCGTTGACCACCAAATTCTAAACGCACCGCAGGGCGGTGTTACTGTCACGATTTATGAAGACGGCACACATGTTTTTGTCAACACAACAATGTCCGATTTTTCGATAGGTAATTTTGTAATTGAACCGCGTTCATATAGGGTTTTTAACTCCTTTGACGGCGAAATAGTTGCAACAACAGTTGAATCAACTCCCGCGCCGGAGCCGGAGCAAACCCGAACAGTTGAAGTCGGCGACAATCTGCAATTTGGCGGTTACGACTGGCTGGTGTTGAACGTAGCAAATGATCTCGCTTTAATCATAACACAAGATATAATTGCCCTCCAGCATTATCACGACCAACCAACGGACGTAACATGGGAAACATCGGATATCCGGCGGTATTTGAACGAGGAATTTTACTACAGTTTTTCAGATGAAGAGCGTGAGCGAATCATTGAGACATATTTAATAAACCACGAAAACCCTTGGTATGAAACACCCGGCGGAAATGATACTGCCGATAATATATTTCTGTTGAACTTACAGGAAGCAGTGAAATATTTTGGAGACAGCGGTATGTTGCAGAACAGACCGGACGTTACACTAAGCGATGTCGGAAGAACCGGATACTACAATGATTACGCAGACAGCGAATGGTTGGAAACTGACCCGCTTATTTGGTGGATATTCGACAGTTATAACGATAACCGAAGGGCGCGGTATGATGATTCATATGAATGGTGGTGGCTACGTTCACCCGGTTGGGAGAGTACATCTGCCGCCAATGTTTACCCCGAAGGGTTTATTTTTGTATCGGGTGGTTTTGTAGATGTCAGTTGGCCTTATGGCGGTGTACGTCCTGCATTATGGTTAAATTATGGGCAACTTAGCAGTACGCACTAATATATTTGCGGAGGGCATGAATTCAGAAGGGAGATAGAGAATTGACTAAATCAAAATCACAGAAACGCGGATTATCTATGGCGGGGAAAAACGCCGTTTCGGGGTATTTGTTTATCTCGCCTTTTGTAATCGGGTTTATCGCGTTTATGGCGTATCCGCTTTATCAGGCTGTGCGAATGGCATTCTCCGACGTGTGGTTGGATTTACCAAATAAAACTTTTGGCTGGACATGGACGGGGCTTGCGAATATCAACCGCGCTTTCTTCGTTGAAGCCGAATTCGTGCGCATAATGACAGAAGAAATTGCGGCAATGGTGGCTCTTGTGCCGGCGGTTCTTGTTTTCAGTTTGTTTGTCGCAATTTTACTTAACAGAAAATTTGCCGGGCGCGGTGCGGTGCGGGCAATATTTTTCCTACCGGTAATTTTGGCAAGTGGTGTGCTTGTGGGAATCGAAACGAATAACTCGCTTTTGCAAGCAGTCTCGCAACAGATTCAAGAACAAAACGATATGCGTGCAGGCGTTACGGGCGTAATTCAAAATATGATGGAAAACATTGTAGGCGGCGCGGGAGTAGGGGACTTTTTCCAATATGTACTGGACATTATTAATCAGATTTATGCAATCGCGATGGCAAGCGGTATTCAAATTTTGATTTTCCTTGCGGGCCTTCAAACGATTAACCCCAGCATTTACGAAGCCGCAAGTATGGAAGGCTCTACAGGCTGGGAAAATTTTTGGAAAATTACCTTCCCTATGATTTCCCCGATGATTCTTGTTGTAGTTGTTTATTCCATAATCGACTTCATGGTACGAACGGACGGCGAAGTTATGGAAATGGTTTACAAGCAAATGACGGAGTTTGGACGGTATGGTTACGGCTCGGCTATTGCCATGATTTATTTCGCGGCGGTTGCCGCGATTCTGGGCATTGTCGGATTTATTATTTCAAGGCTGGTGTATTATTATGACTAAAACAGTGGTTGCGAAAAAAGAAAAAACTCCCGGGCACGTTGCAAAATATTTGGAGCGTAATCGTGCAACGGATAATAATTATTTACTCAAAAGAGATATTTCACGAATCGGAGTCGGGATTTTTACAACGGTTCTGCTTTTTGGGTTGTGCTTTTTAATTTTACAGCCGCTTCTTCATCAATTTTCAAACAGCATAATGTCGCGCAACGATTTGATTGACCCGACTGTAATTGCCATTCCGCGTGAACCCACTCTTGAAAGTTATCGTTTGGCGGCGCAGTTAATGAATTACTTCCCGAACTTCGGCGCGATGGCTAACGGCTTTCATGTCAGTCAATTAGGTTCGCTGGTTAACACGATTTGGATAACCGCGCTTGTTTCCGTTTTACAAATTGCGGCGTGTACGCTTGTTGCATATGGTTTTGCGCGTTTCGAATTTCCGCTTAAAAAATTTTGGTTTGCCTGTGTTATTTTAACGGTTCTTGTGCCGCCGCAGGTTATTCGCGTTCCGATGTTTTTGAATTTCCGCTTCTTCGATTTATTCGGGCTTATCGGTGAACCGCTTATACTTACGGGAACGCTTTCGGGGTATTTGCTTTTGTCGGTTACGGCAATGGGGCTTCGCAACGGGCTTTATATATTTATGCTACGGCAATATTTCAGAAATATGCCGAAGGAACTTGAAGAATCCGCTTGGGTTGACGGTTGCGGTAAACTTATGACTTTTATAAGAATAATGCTTCCCGATGCCGTACCTATGCTTGTTTCGTGTTTTCTGTTTGCGTTTGTTTGGCAGTGGACGGACGGATTTTTCACGACGATGTTCCTTCGCGGATACGGCGTTATGGCGGTGCAAATGAGTGCGCTTGGCGAAACTTTTTCGTTTCACTTTGTTCAACAGAATGCCGCCGCAACGGGTACGCATGGTATGCGCCCCGACCTTGCTTTAATTGAAGCGATGATTTCAACGGGCGTTCTTATCGGAATTGCTCCGATAATTATAATCTATCTTGTTGCGCAAAGATTTTTTGTTGAAAGTATCGGGCAAAGCGGTATTAAAATGTAATGCAGAATTATAAACCGTTTGCGGTTATATAATAAAAAGGGTAGTGTAAACCGTTCTATGAAAAAAGGCTAACTGCCGAACTCGAATGTGCGAATAAAAAAACAAAAAGAAAAAAGCAGGTTTAACGCATTAAGGGGCATTGCCGTTGTAAAAAAAACAG